>Ga0194054_10001787_pt1 | contig 10062 bp, 5 predicted proteins | sample SepL2210m_MetaG_FD_163628 | JGI IMG/M metagenome (GOLD analysis project Ga0194054, IMG submission 163628) | Anoxic zone freshwater microbial communities from boreal shield lake in IISD Experimental Lakes Area, Ontario, Canada - Sep2016-L227-10m | ecosystem: Environmental > Aquatic > Freshwater >... | reverse complement strand
GATCATGAAAACCTGGACCCTGACATTCTGGACCCCCGGCCATGCGCCGGTGGACGACGGACGAACCTTTGGCTGCGCCTCGCACGGGATCGCCGCGGCGAATCTCTGGCGCGGGCCGGAGGAAGCGGCGGCAGCCGTTTGGCTCGAGAGTGGGCTAAAGGGCGAGGTGATGGCTGGCGCCTATGATGCCGTGCTGGCGCAACTGGGTCAGCTTACCTCGAAACCCGCCGCCGCCATCGTCCTGTTCGCGCACGCCTCGGGCATGGAAGCCTTCCTGGAACGCTGGCACGAACGGTTTCCGGATGTGCCGGTGGCGGGCGGCGGTGCGGCCCGCGGTGCCGGGCAAACCAGCGGCGAACTGCTTCCGGCGGCCGAGGATGTGGCGGTGCTGTTGATCGCGGACGGCGTCTGGCGGGTGGAGTCGCTGAATGTGCACGATCCCGTCTGCGAGACGGTGGAGTTTCGTGCCGACGGGCCGCGGACGATCACGCAGGTGCGTGAGACCCCTGCGGATGGCTGGCAACCAGCCGCCCCTTTCTTCCGCGCGTGGCAGACCGCCTGCGACCGGGCGGCGGGCGATTGTGAATCCATCACCTTTTCCGATGTCAGTGGGCGTAATGTGCATGTCTCGTTTGATGGCGAGCGACTCCACACTGGCGCCGATCTGCCCGCCGACGGGCGGCTGGTGTTGCACACGGTGTCGCGGTCCGAGGCTGCCCGACGGCTGGCGGCGTTCTGTTCCGAGCCCAACGCCCTGGTTTTCGGTTGCGCCGGGTTGCGCAGTCTGCTCGATGCGCCGGTGACTATGGGCGAGGGGACGCTGACCGGCTTCATGTTCGGCGAGTTGGTAACCCTCGACGGTCGGCCGCAGTTCGGCAACCTGATGGCGGTGAGGTTGGTGCGGGAATAACAGCGACGTTCTAACGGTTCATCGGAGAACGGAATATGCAAAAGCAAGACACTTATGAAACAGACAAATCTCATATTTAGACCTGAAATCTTCCTCCGCCACACGGCGGATCTGTGCTTCCTTGGCCAGGACGTGATCGAGATGCGGCCGGGGGAACTGTGGCTGTTCACGCGCTACGGCCGGCCGCCGACACACTTTGCCGGCAACATGGGGCAGTTCACCGATCCGGTCATCCTGAAGAGCCGTGACGGCGGGCGGACCTGGGGCGAGCCGACGCCGATGGGCTTGCCGTGGCCGATCGATGGCTTCATGAGCGATGGCGGGACGTCCGTGTTCCGCACGCGCAGCGGCAAGGTGCTGTTCATCTCGCACCGCAACGGCTCGAAGTATCGCCATTGCGGTTCCCACGGCCTGGCGGCCATCAGCGAGTCCACCGATCACGGCCGGACCTGGTCGCCGGCCCGGCTGCTGACGGACGAGCCGCTTGCCGCGGCGAAGCCTGGCGAAGCCGGGGAAGACATCCAGTACCTGATGAATCAGCGCCTGATCCAGTTGACGAGTGGCCGTCTGGTATTGCCGACCTGCGCTCGCGACACGCGCATTCCCCTGGAAAAATTTGGTGAGGGTGCCCATCCGACGGTAGGCCTCTGCTATCTGTCGGACGACGACGGCCTGACCTGGCGGCGCTCACGCGGGCAGGTGCAGCAGATGACCGACCGCGGGGTGCAGGAGCCAGTCGTCGGGGAATACGTGCCCAATCGTCTGGTGATGATCTACCGGAGCGGGCTGGGCTGTCACCAGTCCAGCTTCTCGGACGACGGCGGCGATACCTGGTCGCCGCCGGAGGGTACGTCGTTGACGGCGGCCTGTTCGCCGCTGACGATGACGAAACTCGCCGACGATCGTCTTGTCCTCGTCTACAACCACGCCGTGCCGCTCTTCAAGGAGAGTTACTACCCGCGCAACCCGCTGGTCTATGCAACCAGCCGCGACGGGCGCACCTGGTCGGAACCGGTGCTCATCGACGATCAACCCGGCCAGCAACTGATCTACCCGTCCATCACGCCGACTGCCGAAGGACTGCTGATCGTCTACTGCGCCCATTACGACGCGGGCGACGGCGGCTTCAGTTTCCCGCTCGATTATTGGCAAACCGGCGGCGGCAAACGGTGTGTCCTGGCCTATCCCGAGACGGAGGCAAAGCTGCCGTGGGTTGACATCTCCGGCGAAACTGATCGGCACGTTGTTGTCGTGGCGGGCACGGAAGCGGTCTACCAGGGCCACCCCACGACCGTGTTGATGCCCGACGGGAAGACCATGTTCTGCGTCTGGAGTGTAGGGCACGGCGGCCCGTGCGGTCCCATGGCGCGCAGCGACGACGGAGGCCGGACCTGGACGCGACTGGATGAGCAACTGCCGACAGGATTCCGCAAGCACTATAACTGCCCGAGCCTATACCGCCTGGTGGATCCGGCGGGACGGGAGCGCCTCTGGGTTTTCTCCGCACAGCCGAACATGCCGCGGATTGTGAGCGAGGATGGCGGGAAGACCTGGCGGGAGATGCCTCCGCTTGGGTTCCCCTGCGTCATGGCCTTCAGCAGCATCGTGCGCCTGCGGAGCGGCGCCTATCTCGGCCTGTACCATCGGCAGGCGGACGGTGCCGCCGGCGAGTCCGGGCCATGGAATCCTATGGATGTTGTGCAGTCCCAGACAACCGACGGGGGCCTAACCTGGTCTGAGCCGCGGGTGGTCGCGGCCGTGCCGGGCAAACTGCCTTGCGAACCCTTCGCCTTCCGCTCGCCGGATGGTGCGGATCTCTGCTGCCTGATGCGCGAGAACACCTACCTTCCCAAGCCTCCGGATCGCCCGGACATGCCGCACGGGCACTACCGCAAATGGGGGCGCAGCCTGGTGATGTTCAGCGGCGATGAAGGGGTGACCTGGAGCGTGCCGGTCGAGGCGCCCTGGGGCTTGGGCGGCGATCGGCATCAGGGCGTGCTGACGCGGGATGGCCGACTGGTCATTGCCTTCCGCGACATGACCAACGGTAGCCCGACCTGGAGCCACTTCGTCGCCTGGGTCGGCACCTATGCGGATATCCGCACCGGCCGACCGGGCCAGTACAAGATCAAGCTCCTGCACGATCACTCCGGCGAAGGCGACACCGGCTACCCCGGAATGGAATTACTGCCCGACGGCACGATCGTGGCGACGACCTATGTGAAGTATCACCCTGGCAAGGAACAGAACTCGGTGGTCAGCGTGCGTTTCCGATTGGAAGAAACCGACAAGCGCATCAGGTGTTGACGTAGACAGCAAGAAAGTCAATTGAAACGTTCAAACTATCACGACCCCGCCCGTGATATCACCGTGTTCGGAGAATTCGCCGTCTGCGGTGGCGGCCCGGCGGGGTGTGCGGCGGCCATTGCCGCCGTTTGGCGCTCACCGCGCAGCGAGTTGGAATCGGGAGGAGGTGCGGCGGTAGGTGGAGGGATTTTGACCGGTTAACTGGCGGAAGACGTCCCCGAACATCTGGTGGGTTGTGAAGCCGCAGCGTTCGGCGATCTGAGGCATCGGCAAGTGCGTTTCCACGAGCAACTGCCGCGCCCGCTCGATCCGCAGCCGTCGGATCTCCTTGAGCGGGCTCTGGCGCACCACCTCCTGGAATTTCCGTTCCAGCACCCGCCGCGAGACCCCTGCGGTCTTGCACAGTTCGTCCACGCCGATCGAGCGGTTCAGGTTTGCCCGGATGAACCGTAACGCCCGCTCCAGCGCCGGATCATGCACGGCGAGGATATCGGTGGACTGCCGCACCACCACCTCGCCCGGCGGGACGAGGAGGGGGGCCTTGGGCGGGGTCTTCCCGGCCATCAGACGGTCCAACAGAGCCGCTGCTTCAAAGCCGATCCGCTCGCTTCCGGTGCGGATGGCGGAGAGGGGGGGGGAAGCGAGTTCGCAGATCAGTTCGTCGTTGTCCACGCCGAGCACCGCCACCTCGTGCGGCACGGCGAGCCGATCCTGGCGGCAAATCTCCAGCAGTTCGAATCCGCGCACGGAACTTGGCGTGAAGACCGCCACCGGCTTGGGCAGCGCCCGCAGCCAGGCGCGGACGCGCGGGTCCACGCCCACGAACGGCTCGCCCGGGGCGCCGCCGCGCGGCGGCCGCTCCGGGAAGGTATCGCACGCGCATCCGGCGGCGGCGAGCCGGCGCCGGAAGCCATTTTCGCGGAGGTGTGAATGCGCGTATTGGGGGTAGCCGAAGAACGCGAACTGGCGGAATCCACGCTCCAGGAAATGGTCGGCCGCGACCTGCCCGATCAGCGCGTCATCGGAGCCGACGCGCGGGAGCCCGAGCGAGTCGCCAATGACGTTGGAGACGTTGACGACGGGTTTGCGGAGTTTGAGGATGGGGCGCACGAGTTCCTGGCGGTTGAGGTGGGCGATGACGCCGTCCACGTGGGCCCTGGCCAGGAGGCGGTCCACGGCGGTGTGCGGGAAGATAATCTCGAACGTCCACGCCCCGTGGTGGCGGGTGTACTCCCGGATGCCGCGCAGGATGCCGCGCCCGGCTTCGATATCCACCGGAACGAGCAGAAGGATGCGGCGACTGGCGTGAGGCGTTGTCATGCCCGAAGCCTGCCGTCAAAGGTGGCGGGAATCAAGTAGAAAAAAACGCAAACGCGGGTTGTGAGGTGGGGGGATGACGCGTATAATCCCAAGTGAATAGTGAATAAGGCTATTCGCGATTCACCAAGAACACAGGAGGGGAGAAACAATGAGAACATGGCGCAGGATGGTGGTAACGACACTTGTTGGGATGCTGGCGAGCGGGGCCAGTCAGGTCCTGGCCACGACCTACACCTGGGACCAGAACGGTGCCGGTGCCGGCACGGGGGGGACCGGGCCGTGGGACACCACCTCGTCGTTCTGGAATAGCGGCGCCAATACCTGGCCCACCAGCGGCACCGATAACGACGCCCTGTTCGGCGGCGTGGCGGGCACGGTCACGATTCAAGCCGGCGGCGTGACCGCCAACGACGTGCAGTTTTCGACCACCGGCTACACGCTCACCGGCGGCACGCTCACGCTCAATGGTTCTGTTTCATCCAACACGGTAGACAGCGGCGTCACGGCCACCATCAGCGCGCCGATCAACGCCGGGAACGTTCAGTTCATGAAGTATGGCACCGGGACCCTTACTCTCTCGGCAGGTGCGGCTCTGGGCAACTATCAAAGTCGGCTCGCGGGCGGCACGATCGTCGTCTCCGGCGGCACGTTTGGTTCGACATCCACAGCCGCTCCAATTCGGATAGGGTCTAGCGACTATGTGCCCGGGACCGGTGCGCTGCGGCAGACCGGCGGAACGGTTTCCTTTGGACTAGGAGGAGAGGTGATTATTGGCTTCGGCGGCTATTATGGCTACTACGGTCTTGAGAGCGGCACGCTGCAACTCCAGCCCAGAAACTATAACCAGTTCAGCCTGCGGAATGCAGCCGTGTATATCTCCGGCGGCAATGTTACTTCTGACGCCGGAGCGTTCACGACCAGTGGTTTTTGGGATCTTGGGTATAACGGTGCGACCGTCGTCTATGCCACGGGGGGTACGGCGTCGTTTACCGCCAACACAGCGACCGGCGTCACAATAGACTTCGAAAGCAACAGCTCCGTCGCGCAACTGACAATCGCGGGCTCAGCCGACTGGAGCAACACCGGTACCACGCGGTGGTCATCCGACAACATCCGGCTGGGAGTAATCAATTTGAACGGGAACGGCCGATACACGGCCGCAGCCTTTACAAACATCTGCACGGGCACCGCGAGCCTGAACTTCGATGGCGGCACGCTCCGGGCGGGTCAGAGTTCGACGACGTTCCTGCAGGGCCTGACCAGTTCGCAGATCAATGCCGGCGGCGCCACGATCGACGCCCAGGCCTACGACATTACGATCGGCCAGAATCTGCTCGCGCCCACCGGCAAAGGTCTGACGTCCATCCCGCTGGCCACGGCCGGGGCCGGCTACATTGGTGCCCCGTTGGTAGGCATCGGCGGCGGTAGCGGCAGCGGCGCGACCGCGGTGGCGGAGTGGGACCCGGCGACCGGCACAGTGACCGGCATCAAGATCACGAATCCCGGCTCAGGCTACACGTCGGCCCCGACGGTCTCGCTCAACTACGGCGGTTACGCCACCGCCGCCACCCTCGGCACGGCGACGATCGGCACGATCACCGGCGGCGGCCTGACGAAGCTCGGTAGCGGCGTGTTGACGCTGAGCGGCACCAACACCTACACCGGCGCGTCGACCGTGAGTAACGGCACGTTGCTGGTGACCGGCGCCACCACCAATTCGGCGGTGACGGTGGTATCTAATGCCGTATTGGGCGGAACGGGGTTCTTGGGGCGCGTGACGGTGAATGCCGGTGGCGTGTTGTCCGCTAATGGGACAAATACGATTGGAGCCCTGTCGGTGACCAACCTGACCCTGGCGGAAAATGCGGTAATCTACTGGAATTACGATGCCACAGGGCCTTTGGCGGATCTCATCACTGTCACCGGTGCACTGACCCTGCCGACGAATGCGACGGTTTATGTCAGTGGCACTGGCACCGTGCCTTCCAACGGTCAGATGTTCTCCGCTAACTCGCTAAGCGGGGCGTCCACCCTGAGCGGTTGGACTATCACCGGCCCTGGCGCCAAGCCAACCTCGCATGCCGTTAGATCGGGTAATAATGTGTCCCTTGTGACTTCCAGCGGGATGGTCATCACCTTACAGTAAACGCCCTAATGGGGGGTGCCTATGACTTTTCGCAGAACAATATATACAGCGGTGGCGCTAGGGCTGGCGGTGGCCACCGCCCGGCAAACCGGGGCGGGGTTCGTGGTCGATGACTTCGAGACCTACGCCTCAGGCACCAGGGTGAACGCCATCAGCAACGGGTGGGGCGCCGGCGATAACTCTGTGGTGGTGACCAATCTCCTGGCGGCCTCCGGGACGAATTCGGTCTGTGTGCCGCAGTGGACGACGGTCTCGAATGCCGTCAGTCAGTCGGGAACGACTTATCCGCATGTCTGGACGGAATTTGCCATATATGACAGCGGCCGGTTGATCCCCGGTGCGGAACCGGGGCCGAGCGGGAATGAGGGCGTCATGCTGGGGATCAGTACCGGGGGGTATGCCACCGTGTATGATCCCGGGGTGACCAACTGGGTTACTTTCACCAACGACGTGTGGGGGACCGCGATGCACATCGAGACCAATGCATGGGCGACGCTGGCGGTGCTCGAGAATTTTACAAATTTCACCGCCGCTGTGTTCCTGAACGGGCATCTGTTGCGGGCGGGATTGCCGTTCATCAGCAATTCCCTTGGCAATTACCGGGCGTTCAAGTCCGATGGCGGCAACCTGACCAATGGTTTCCTGGATAATGTCATCATCACTAACGCCATTCCCCCGTCGCTGACCAATATGGATCTGGACAACGACGGGGTGGTTGACGCGGTTGAGATCGACACCTATGGCAATGTGACGACGATCCGGCGATTGACGAATACGGTGTCCGTAACCGGGGTCGGCAGCATCAACCCCACGGGAACCTTCACGGTGATGTGGAACACGAACGTGACCTATGCCTTGACGGGTGCGGAGGCTTACGTGGTGGGTACGGTGACGAATAATGGTGCGGCCACCGTGTTCGGAACAAAAACGGCGACCTACACCGACTCCAACATTACGAACGATCGGGCGATTACCGCGTCGTTCATCTACACCGGCATCAGGTATGTGCCGGGGGACCACACGACGATTACCGATGCGCTGGCGGTGGCCCAGGCCGGGGACCGGATCGTGGTCAGCAACGGGATCTACGACGGTTCAATTGCCTTGTCGAATGGCGTGACGCTGGTGGGGACGAACCTGTCGGGAGGCGCTACGAACCTGACGGTTCAAGGCGGGATGACGGTGGGGACCGGCACCATCAGCGTGGCGTCGGGCTCGTTCACGGTGACGGGTCAGGTGTCTGTGGCGGCGGGGGGGCTGTTGACCGTCAGCAATACGGCGGTCAATTTCAGTTGGTTGACCATTGGGTCGGGTGGGGCGGTGTCGGTGATTGCCGGCTCGGTGACGATCAACGGCAGGACGACCAATGGAACCTTCACGCTTGATGCCACGTGGGGTTCGGCGATGATGCCATCCACGCTGAATTTCACGGACGGGTTCGAGGGTTATCCGAGCGGCACGCCGTTGCGCTCGCTTGGATTCTACGGCTGGGCGGCCACGGATGCCGGCGCTATGGTGACCAACGGCGCGGCGGTGGTAGCCCAGGATGTGAAGGCGGCTTTCATCCCGGCGGGGACGGTGGTGTCCAACACGGTCAGCGCGGCGGGGATTACGAATGTATGGACGGACTTTTATGTGAATGATGCCGCGCAGGTGACTCCTGGGACGCAGCCGCCGTTGAATTCCAATAGCGCGGTGATGGTGTTCTTCGGGACCAATGGTTACCTGACGGTTTACAATACCGCCTCGAACGCTTGGGATGTCTGCAGCAACGATGTGACGATGGGGCCGGTGACGCGGGTGAACGCGGGGCAATGGGCTCGGGTCAGCATCTTCCAGAACTTCAGCAACCACACAGCGGCGATCTTCCTGAACGACCAGTTGCTACGGGAACAGGTGCCCTTCATCTCGTCGGCTGTGTCGAAATACGGGAGCCTGAGTATGGCCTGCGGGGTGGATGGCTCGGCGTGTCTCGACGGCGTGAAGATCTGGACCAATGTCCCTGGCCTGGTTGGCGACTTGAACTTCGACCGGACAACAGATGCCCGGGAGATTGAACTTTACGGGAGCATGAGGATTTATCCTGCAGGTTCGGTTTATGTGATTCGATAAATGACATGGTATATGTTTAATGCAAAATACAAAACGTCGTTGCCGCTGCAGATAACGCCCGGCGAGAAGGGGCCTGCCCTTCGACAAGGCTCAGGGCGGTGACCCTCAGCTTTATGGTCTCCCACCCGGCCAACGGCGAGTCCGTCTATACCCTCAGCGATGACGGTAAAGACAACGACGGAGAGCTGAGATCATGAAAACCTGGACCCTGACATTCTGGACCCCCGGCCATGCGCCGGTGGACGACGGACGAACCTTTGGCTGCGCCTCGCACGGGATCGCCGCGGCGAATCTCTGGCGCGGGCCGAAGGAAGCGGCGGCAGCCGGTTGGTCGGACAACGGGTTAGAAGGCGAAGTGGTGGCTGGTACCTATGATGCCGTGCTGGCGCAACTGGGTCAGCTTACCTCGAAACCCGCCGCCGCCATCGTCCTGTTCGCGCACGCCTCGGGCATGGAAGCCTTGCCATTCTCTATAAAGAACACTATAGTCTTCCCCCTTAGTCGGAGGACGTCGGTCGGGGAAACTCCCGCCGGCGCCACCCTGGGAGACTTTCAACATGTTGAATCCGAACGATATCAGTCGTCGCCTCCGCGAGTTACGGGAGGGGCGGAACCTGTCCCTGCGCGCGCTCGCCCAGAAGGCGGGCGTGGCCGTCAGTTTCCTGTCCAAGATCGAAGCCGGGCATGGTTCCCCAACCCTGGCCACCCTGCTCAAGATCCTGGAGGCCCTGGGGATCACTGCGCCGGAGTTTTTTGCAGAACCGAGCCGCCAGATGAATGACGTATTGGTCCAGCGCCAGGCCGATATGAAAGTCCTCGACGACGACGAGAAGTTCTGGCGATACCTGTTCCCGAACGCTCCCGGTATCAATGCGGTCATGACCTACGAGGAATATAGGCCGCGCACCCGGCATGTGGAAACCGAGCAGCACTCCGCTGATATCTGCGGCCTGGTGCTCGCCGGAACCCTCACCCTGGAATTGCCCGGAACGGACCCCGTGACCGTCAGCACCGGCGACAGCTTCTACATCCGCGCCGGAACGCGCCACGCCGCCGCCAACCGCGGACGCAAACTGCTCCGCCTGGTGGTCACCGAACTGCCCCATACCCGCGCCCGGTCGTTGACCCGTGGCCAGTCGGGTAAATAGCGGTCTGTTTCAGCATGCTATTGATTTGTGCATGGATTATGGAGTGCGGCAAGGGAGTGAAAAACCGAGGTATGTCCTGCTGCAAGCTGTTGACAGGTGTTCTCTATAGTGGTACATAT
>Ga0194054_10001781_pt1 | contig 10075 bp, 5 predicted proteins | sample SepL2210m_MetaG_FD_163628 | JGI IMG/M metagenome (GOLD analysis project Ga0194054, IMG submission 163628) | Anoxic zone freshwater microbial communities from boreal shield lake in IISD Experimental Lakes Area, Ontario, Canada - Sep2016-L227-10m | ecosystem: Environmental > Aquatic > Freshwater >... | reverse complement strand
TTCTCAAACCGGGACGTGGTCGATCTCCCGGTCGGCCTGCAACTGCTGGGGCGCCCGTTCGGTGAAAGCCGCCTCCTTCGGATCGCTCACGCCTACGAACAGTCCACGGAATGGCACAAGCGGCACACAACTCTTCACTAGGGAAGAGTTGGCAAAGAATTTGCTTGGTAAGATTGATTTTTCGTCGGTAAGGCCGATGATGCGATTTGATTTTTCATGCAACAAAAATACATCACCGAAGGCTTTGCCAAAATAGATCATGACCTGAGAGAGTTGATGACCTGCCTCAAGGAGGTTCTGGAAGAACTCGGGGAGACAGAGACCATCGCTCGCCTACCATGGATCAATGGAGATGAAACCGGATCAGGTGGTGCCCGGGGGTTGGAGCAGGTCTATTCTATTGCCTTCCAGCTTCTCAATATTGTCGAGGCCAATGCCGCGGAGAGAACTCGGCGACTTAAGGAGATCAACGAGGGGCTTGCATCATTGCGCGGATTTTGGGGAGATCATCTGACCCGCCTCAAAGCCAAGGGATGGTCTCCAGAGGAGATTGCCGACTACCTCGCAAAAGTCCGCGTGGAGCCTGTCTTCACGGCCCACCCGACAGAGGCCAAAAGGGGGGCCGTCCTGGATCAGCATCGTTCCATCCACCAACTTCTCGCAGAAACAGATCGTGATGATCTCACGCCTAGTGAAAGGCGTGAAATTCGACGCAAAATAAAAATCTGCTTGGAGAGACTATGGCGGAGTGGGGAAATTTTTCTTGATCAGCCCGATGTCTCCGATGAGCGGAGAGCCGTGATGTTCTATCTCAGGGATGTGTTGCCCGAAGCTGTCACGCTTTTGGATTCCAGACTTCGATGGGCTTGGAATGAACTCGGGTTTTCGCAGGAACTGATGGGAGCTCCCGAAACACGCCCCAGGCTCAGTTTTGGCTCTTGGGTTGGAGGAGACCGTGATGGTCATCCCTTTGTGACGGCTGAAGTCACCAAAGAGACGCTTCAGGATCTTCGGCTCAACGCCCTGATCGTGCTTCACCGTCAGCTTGCCAAACTGGCCGATGCGCTTCCGTTATCGAGCCACTTCCAGAAAGCCTCCCCCTCGCTTCTGCGCCGTGTGAACGCGCTGCGTCTGGAGTTGGGACTGCTTGGAGAGCAGATTGTCGCTCGTTTTCCCAGCGAACCGTGGAGGCAGCTTGTCCTGCTCATCCAGGGACGGCTTCCCATTCAACTCGGAACAGGCGACAGGGCCCGAATCATTGAATCCGGCAGCCGTTATCACCGGCCCGAAGAAGTCATTGAAGATCTTCATCTGCTTGAAAAAAGTCTGGAGGAAGTGGGGGGACGCCGCCTGATCCACGAGGCCCTCTGGCCTGTCATTCGCACCCTTAATGTTTTTGGTTTCCATCTTGCCGAACTCGACATCCGTCAAAACAGCCGGACCCATGACCTTGCCATGAGTCAAATACTCAAGGCATCGGGCATTCCCGACGGTGAGAACTTCCCAACTTGGGAGGAAGATAAACGCTTGGCATTTCTGCGTCAGGAACTCAAATCTCCCCGACCTTTCCTCGGAGTTGATCTGCACAGCGGACTTGGAGTTGAGGCCGACGCTGTCCTGAGTTGCTATGACACACTACGGCAGCACATAAGAGAATGCGGCACCGAAGGAGTGGGAGCGCTGATCGTCAGTATGACCCGCCAGCTCTCCGATCTGCTGGTTATTCCGATTCTGGCCCGGGAGGTTGGACTTGCCGAGTGGAAAGAAGGACAGATATCATCACCGATGCCGATCGTTCCCCTTTTTGAAACGCTGGACGATTTGGAGCGGAGTCCGTCGCTGCTGCGCGATTTTCTGGCAGAGCCTGTGACCAAAGCCTCACTGCCCAAGCATGATGGGGCACTACCCGTCCAACAGGTCATGATTGGGTACAGTGACAGCAACAAGGACTGCGGTATTCTGGCCAGCCAATGGGGTCTGCATGAGGCTCAGTACTCGATGACCCAGGTCGCAGAGAAAGCGGGTGTCTCCCTGCGATTTTTCCATGGTCGCGGTGGAACCATCAGCCGGGGAGCAGGACCGACGCATCTTTTTCTTGATGCTTTGCCTCCTGGGGCCTTGCAGGGAGATCATCGGATGACGGAACAAGGAGAGAGCATTGCCCAGAAGTATGCCGATGTTCCCACCGCCACCTATCATCTGGAACTGCTCCTTGCCGGGGTCACGGGTATCTCACTGGCCGGTTGCCGTCCTGAAAAACTCAATGAGACCGCTTCGCAAATCGCCGATTTTCTCGCCAAAACCAGCAGGATTGCCTATCGCGAACTCATTGAGGCGCCGGGATTCATCACCTTTTACGATCAGGCCACACCCATCGATGTCTTGGAGGCAAGTCGCATCGGATCACGACCAAAACGGCGCTCAGGGCAACGCAGCCTGGCCGATCTCCGGGCAATACCGTGGGTATTCAGCTGGAACCAATGCCGTTACTATCTGCCAGGATGGTTCGGAGTAGGCAGTGCTTTGGAGTCCCTAGAGAAGGAACATCCCGAACTCTTTGATAAACTCAAAAAGGAACTCAGACACTATTCCTTCCTCTATTATGTCCTTTCCAATGTAGAAACTAACATCGCCAGTGCGGATCTCCCGATCATGAAGGATTATGCCGATTTGGTAAGTGATCCTGATGTCAGGGATCGAATTTTTGGGATCATCGCCTCAGAATTTGAAAGAACCCGGGATCAGCTTCGAAAGGTCTTTGGCGGAAGTCTTGAAGAACGACGCCCTCGCATGGGTAAGACGCTTCAACTTCGCGCCCGAGCTCTCGCCTCACTCCACGAGCAACAAATCGCAACAATTAGAAATTGGAGAGCTGCACAGAGTGGCAATCCAGCCAAAGCGCAATACCTTCTACCTCGCGTACTGCTTTCAATTAATGCCATCGCAAGCGGTTTGAGAACAACTGGTTAGAATTATTTATTACTAATATAAAGTAATCAATACTTGAATTTGTGGAGCTTGCGATTATAGGCGGTGGTCCAGCAGGACTGAAGTGCGCCGAGGTTGCCGCCATAAAGGGGGTCAAACCCACTCTCTATGATGCAATGCCATCCGTAGGAAGAAAGTTGCTCGTGGCTGGAAGGGGTGGCCTCAATCTGACCCACTCTGAACCCATGGATCGCTTTGCCAAGCGCTATGGAGGAGGTGCTTCTTCTGCATACTGGACATCATGCCTGTCAGAATTTGATAACAATTCACTGAGAGCCTGGGCGTTGGATCTGGGTATCGAAACATTCGTGGGAACGAGTGGAAGAGTATTTCCCAAGGAATTTAAAGCAGCTCCACTTCTTCGTCGATGGGTGGAACGCCTAAGGGCATATGGGGTAAGCTTTCAGATGAAGAGTCGGTTAATGGGGTTATCGAAGAAACATGACCGTTTTCATCTTTCGTTTCATGCTCCAGAAGGGATCATCGAGGGTGTTGCGGACGCGGTTATTCTGGCCCTCGGAGGGGCCTCCTGGCCTGAAACAGGATCCACCGGTGAGTGGGTTACTTTAGTGCAAGAAATGGGTATCGAAGTCACCGATCTTGTCCCAGCTAATTGCGGATGGGAAGCAAACTGGGATTCGGACATCATAGAGTCTATCGAGGGGTGCCCTCTTAAAAACATCACGGTCTCAGCTGGAGATAAATCAATCGCTGGGGAACTTCTCATTACCCGCTATGGATTGGAAGGAGGAGCACTCTATCAGCTTGGCCCCACCTTGCGAAACCTTGAAGATCCAGGGGTGCTGATTGATCTTAAACCATCGTTTAATGTTCAAGACTTGGCTAATAAAATTCAGCATTATCAAGGAGACTTGATTGATTTATGTATCAATAAATGGCGTCTTGGCAAGGCCGCTGTATTGCTTCTGAAGACCTTTGCTGACTCGGAATCCTCACTCACTCCGCTGTCGCTTGCCCATGCGGTGAAATCTCTTCATATCCCTCTGATCCGGCCGCGTCCCATCGCCGAGGCTATTTCCACAGCAGGAGGAGTCGCCTTTCCTGAACTTGACGATCATCTAATGATAAAACGCATACCCGGTCTTTTTGTCGCCGGAGAAATGATCGATTGGGAAGCTCCCACCGGAGGTTATCTCCTCCAAGGATGCTTCGCCACAGGCAATAGAGCTGCCCTTGGGGCGTGTCAATATTTAGGCTTCAAGGAATAATTTAATCTGCGGTTCCCTACAGGAATTGCTGCGCTTGATTCGTGTGACAGGATCTTGGCACTGCATCCCTGAGCTAAAATTCTTTTGCCATGATTTCGGCAATGAGTGCCGTCCAACCGGTCTGATGGGTTGCCCCAAGTCCCTTTCCTGAACATCCGTGAAAATATTCGTGGAAAAGAACGAGATCTTTCCAATGGGGATCGGTGGCGTAACGCTTCTCTTCTCCGTGACACGGTCTTGCCCCCTGCTCATCGGGAAGAAAAATCCCCGCCACTCTCCGTGCCAGAAGTTCAGCGGCTTCACCAAGCGTAACAAAGTTTCCCGAACGTGTCGGAAACTCCACCTTCAGATTTTCCCCATAGAAATGGTCATAGGTTCTTAGTGCCTGAATAATCATGTAGTTAATCGGCATCCAGACGGGCCCTCTCCAATTGGAATTTCCACCAAACATAGCCGATGTTCCCTCAGCGGGTTCGTAATTCACGGCGTAGACCGTGCCGTTCACGCTGTAGGTGTAGGGATGCTTCTCATGGTATTTGGAAACAGATCGGATGCCGTAAGGGGAAAGAAACTCCTCTTCGTCAAATAGGTATCGCAAGATTCTCTCAAGGCGTCCCTTGGGCGTGACAGTCAGCAGATGGTCAATCAACGGATCCGACACATCTCCGTTGATTTCAAGAAGATAACTAGAGAGCTGCGGACGGTTTTTGACATACCAGAGCAGTCGCGAGGTGAATCCAGGACTTCGACTTCGTTGTTCCCCTGTAGTATAGCAGGTGGCAAGCAGCGGGATAAATCCCTCGATGGAACGGATCTTGAGGGGAACATGCCGATCCTCCAGTTCGAGCATGTCATAATAAAATCCATCCTGCTCATCCCAGAGTCCCTCCCCGCAGAAGTCGTTCATGGCGGCAACGATGCGGGTGAAATGAGCGATGAACTTAGTTCCCATATCTTCGTAAACAGGGTTGCTCTCAGCAAGAGTGAGAGCCATCTGAAGCATATTAAGGCAGTAGAAGGCCATCCATGAGGTTCCATCCGCTTGCTTTAGTTTGCCACCCGTCGGGAGCGGTCGGGAGCGATCGAATACGGAAATATTGTCAAATCCGAGAAATCCTCCCTCAAAAAGATTGTTGCCATCAGTGTCCTTGCGATTGACCCACCAGGTGAAATTGATAAGGAGCTTCTGAAAGACCTTTTCGAGAAAGGCGTCATCAGTCCTCCCTTTCAGCCTTTCTTCCCGGTAAAGTCGAAGCGCGGCCCACGCGTGGACGGGAGGATTCACATCGGAGAAATTCCACTCATACGCCGGGATCTGTCCGTTAGGGTGCGTGTACCATTCGCGCAACAAGAGGATCAGTTGATCTTTGGCAAAGTTTGGATCGACTCTCGTGAATGCCGCCGTATGGAAAGCGAGATCCCATGAACAGTAGTAGGGATACTCCCAAGTATCCGGCATCGAGATGACATCACGGTTAAAAATATTCCTCCAGTCTGCATTGCGCTCGTCATGCCCCTCGGGCGGTGGAGGCATGGTCGGGTCACCGCGCTGCCACTCGGTCTGGACGAGATTGTAGAACTGTTTGGACCAGAGAAGTCCCGCATAGGCCTGCCGGGCAACCTTTTTTTCAGGCAGGGTTAGCGAGGAGTGAAGCACCTCTTCATAAAAGCCATCGGCTTCCATGATCCTTTTGGCAAAGATATCGTTGAAGCTGTCGTCAAAGGGTGTTCCCTGCCACGAGTCCTTGGTAGCAAGGCGAAGACGAAACACCACCTCCCCTCCAGCTGGAATCACCTGATCGTAAAGTACTCCGGCCTTCGTACCCTTTAATCCAGGATTCACAGCTTCCCGTATCCCGTGAACCACCAGATCATCAAATGCATCTTTTGTGAACCGATGTGGCGAGGGGTGGTTGTAGAGACGCTCTGTATTTGTCTCATTATTGGTGAAGAGAACTTCAGGCATCTTCTGATCCCCACCAAGATCAAAGGCCATTTGATACTCACCCATCACATGGTGGGTGGCTGAGAGCAGACCGGGTGAATCAAAGCGAATTTCGGGTTCGATGAGGCATTCCTCGCTGATATTCCCCCAAGCCCAGGTATTTCGGTACCAAAGCGTCGGCAAGAGAACAATTCTGGCGGCTTCAGGGCCGCGATTGGCAACGGTAATCCTGATCAGAATATCGGTGATGGCCTCCTTTGCATACTCGACCTGAACATCAAAGTATCGATCACCATCAAAAACGCCCGTGTCGAGAAGTTCATACTCAGGCTGATTCCGATCACGGCGGGCATTTTCTTCAACCAATTCATCGTAAGGAAAGGCTGCCTGAGGGTATTTGTAGAGCCCCTTGGCGTAGGAATGTGTGGGCGTGCCGTCGAGATAGTAATAGAGCTCTTTGACATCCTCACCATGATTTCCCTGCGGGCCGGAGAGACCGAAGAGACGATCCTTAAGGATCCGGTCACGGCCATTCCAGAGGGCGAGACCAAAGCAGAGTCTCCCAAATCGGTCGCTGAGCCCAAGCAATCCATCCTCCCCCCATCGGTAAGCCCGACTGCGGGCTTCTTCAAACGGAAAGGAAGTCCACGGATTCCCATCAGCTGAGTAATCTTCCCGGACGGTTCCCCATTGGCGTTCAGACAGGTAGGTCCCCCAGAGTTTCCAGAAGCGCTCACGCTTGCGATCCTCCTCGAGTCGCAGCGATTCCTCAGTCATGGGAGGGGGCTGAGCTGAGAAGTCTTTTTCGGAGATGATCCAATGCAGTCTGTGAAGCAATCTGCTTGAAAGTTTGGCGGTCTGTTGGAATGTACTCCTTCCAGAACTGCGTTTCTTTATTTTGCTGCGCAAGCGCAAGCCAGATCGTCCCAACAGGTTTGTTTTCAGTACCTCCTCCAGGGCCTGCAACACCAGTGGTGGCGAGCGCATAAACAGCTCCACTCCTGCGAAGCGCCCCCTCGGCCATGGCTTTCGCAACTTCTCCGCTCACGGCACCATGGGTGGTAATCAGATCGGGATCTACTCCGAGCAGATCGCATTTTGAATTGTTGCTGTAGGTGACAAATCCCTCCAAAAAGACCTCGGAGGCACCGGGTATATCGGTCAGGCGATTTGCGATCAGTCCTCCGGTGCAGGATTCTGCCGTGGCTAAAGTTGTTTCCGATCGTTTCAGTAAGGCCACGACAACTTCTTCAAGGGTTTCGTCATGTTGAGAAATCAGGCACTCACCTACAGCTTCCAGAATCAGTGGTTCCACTTCCTCCAGAATCGTGCGTGGCGCAATCAATCTGAAATCGACTTCATTGGGGCGGGCGCAGTAGCCGACTTCAAGATCTCCTCGCTGGGAAAGAGAGAAACCAATCTTCGACTCAAGCATCGATTCCCCCATGCCGACGACACGGTAAATCCTGCATTCGTTCTGGTCTGAATTCGTAAAGAGTGATTGCAGGATGGGAAGTACAAAATCCCTCACCATCGGCTGAAGTTCACGGGGTGGTCCGGGAAGCAGAAAGATGTGTGGCGATGCCCATGAGATTCCCTCGACAGGAGGAATATAGAGGCCGGGAGCGGTGCCATGAAGATTGATAAGAACATTCGCTCCTTCAGGAACCATGGCCTGTCGTTCCATTCTTGGCTGAAAAAGATAGCCCCGTCGCCGGCAACGATCCTGAATGCGTTCCAGAGTTTCAGTGTGAAGCACAAGACGCAACCCCAACAACTCGGCGATAAGTTCCCTCGTGATGTCATCGGTCGTAGGGCCCAAGCCTCCCGTGACGATCAGCACCTCTGCACGGGAAAACGACTCCAGAACAGCCTCTCTCACGATCGCCCCGTCAGGGACGGTTGTTTGTCTTGTGATGCGTAGTCCCAAAGGGAAAAGCTCTTTGCCTATCCACGAGAGATGAAGGTCACGAACCACTCCTAGAAGGAGCTCAGTTCCCGTATTGAGCAGTTCAACGCGGGGAGACATCACTCCACTTCTCCCGTCACGATGTCAAACCATCGATCGACCATCCCTTTTTGCCAAGCGGCCTCTTCGATCTCATAAGAATGACGAAGATTGGCCAGCAGTCGGGCCAGGATCTGACGCGATACGGGATTCTCGAGATGCCCGTCACTGAGTTCTATCTGTTGCCGTGCCAGGATATCTGCGCAATCGGCAATGGAGAGCACTCTTCCCTGGTGAAAAGGGTCGAAGTAAACCTCTCCGCAACGGGCGATGAAATGTCCCGGAAGATTCACCCCATAAATCGGAATTCCGGCACGGGCCCCCACAAACATATAAAGGAGCGTCAGTGTGAGCGGAAGCCCCTTGCGATTCTCGATCACACACGGGAGTAGAGAATTTTCATGATGGTAATAGTCATGCGTATTTCCATCGAAACCAAGCTCACCGTGGAGATATCCGATCAGGATGGGGACACGGTCATCGGGGTTTTCCGTAATGCGTCTCAGAAGTTCACATCCCCAGAGATCGAGCGATTTTTTCCACTCAACGCCATCAATCCAGGGCATCAATGCCTCCGCGATCAACCATGATGCCTGCTCCAGCGGAATGTCATCATGTTCTTTCAGGAGTTTCTCCAGTCGAACCGAGGCATTCTTTCCTGCGATGGCATGGATCACATCCTGAGCATGAGCCGCAACGATCGCCGAATCTGTATTCACCAAGTCCCTGAGCTCCTGAAGAGCACTTTCCCCCCGCAGAACCAATTGCTCCTTCACCATCCCCACCGTCTCAGGATCATCATCACGAAAAAGTCGGGTAATGGCTTCAAGCTGTAACGACATAGGAATACCATTAGTCCCAGAAGAGGCTGGAATCAAGTGACGGAACGCGGGTTTGATGGAAAAATCTTATCCCTATAAAAAAACCACCGCCTCTCTTGACGAAGCGGTGGTTTCTGAAAATCCGACTTGTTGGAAAGCCTGCAAATCCCCTATGCGCCTTGATTATTCGTCACAGGAGAGTTGCCGCCTGGAGTCAGTCCGAATGTTCCCAATCCCGGGACTCCACCACCCTGACTCCCCGGTGTGCCGGTACTCGAGGTTCCCGTTGCATTTTGCGAACCATTTTGATTTTCATTTTGAGAGCCGTTTTGAGATCCGTTACCGGCAGTCGTCGTACCGGTGGTTCCGGTTGATCCGGTAACGGCGCTGGTGACCGTTGCAGGCGTTGTTGGAATGCCTGCATTCGTCAGGGCTGTGGCTATCTGGCTTGAATTTTGAGCAGCGAATTGAGTGGGAGACACGGGTGTTTGACCGGCCGCAGTCGTCGCGGCTGAATAAGAATTGTATGCACCTACTGCTACTCCCGTTGTGATTGCAGAAGTCACTGTCGGTGCTGCCTGGCTTGCACCTTGAGCCACTGCGGTGAGAACCGGATTAACTGATGGCTGTCCATTGGCTCCCGTCGGAGGAGTAAGATTCACTAAGCTTTCACTTGCTGTAACCAGATTGATCGTGAGTGCTTGAACATTGGGTGCTGTTTTACCATACAGGGGATCAGGTGTCGCCCCGACATTGAAATTCCCTAGTCCGCTGATTGAGGCTGAGGAAATTGCCGCAATCGCCTGAGTGATTTTTGCGTAGTTGGGATCCTGAGGCGCAATTTTAACTGAACTTCCAGGCTGGATATCAGGTCTGATATTCTGAAGTGCCGCGGTCAACACCACTCCCTCTGCACTCGCCGCCGCCTGAAGCTGTGTCGATTTTGTCTGTGCGTTCAGAGCTTGGATTGTTGCCCTGTCCGCATTGGGAGGGAGCGCCGTAGTGTCCGGCTGTGCACCAAAAATAGGGTGATTGACTCCTTTATTATCTGGTATGAACGTCATACTTGCGACTACAGCAGCTT
>Ga0194054_10001776_pt1 | contig 10091 bp, 8 predicted proteins | sample SepL2210m_MetaG_FD_163628 | JGI IMG/M metagenome (GOLD analysis project Ga0194054, IMG submission 163628) | Anoxic zone freshwater microbial communities from boreal shield lake in IISD Experimental Lakes Area, Ontario, Canada - Sep2016-L227-10m | ecosystem: Environmental > Aquatic > Freshwater >... | reverse complement strand
ACTCTTGGCGAAGGCACTGCCGAAGTCATGGTCGATTCCCATCACTTCGCCGGTCGACTTCATCTCCGGGCCGAGCAGCGAGTCGACACCGGAGCCGTCGATCCGGCGGAAGCGGCGGAACGGCAGCACCGCCTCCTTGACCGCGATCGGCGCGTTCGGGGCCAGTGTGGTGCCGTCGCCCACGCGGGCCAGGACGCCCTCGGCCCGCAGTTCGGAGATGCTGGCGCCCAGCATGATTCGCGCGCACGCCTTGGCCAGCGGAACCGCCGTGGCCTTGGAGACGAATGGGACGGTCCGGCTGGCTCGCGGGTTGGCCTCCAGGACGTAGAGGACGTCGTCCTTCAGGGCGTACTGCACGTTGAGCAGGCCCACCACCCCGACACCGTGGGCGATCGCCTCGGTGGCGCGGCGCACCGCCTCGATATCGCTGCGGCCCAGTGTCACCGGCGGCAGTGCGCACGCCGAGTCTCCGGAGTGGATGCCGGCCTCCTCGATGTGTTCCATCACCCCGCCGATGTAGACCTCGGTGCCGTCGCACAGTGCATCGACGTCGATCTCGATGGCGTCCTCCAGGAAGCGGTCCACCAGGACCGGATGCTCGGGTGAGAGTTGCGTGGCCCGGGTGATGTAGCCGTGCAGCGTCTTGTCGTCGTAGACGATCTCCATCCCCCGCCCGCCCAGGACGTAGGAGGGCCGGACCAGCACCGGGTATCCGATGCGCGCGGCGATCTCGCGGGCCTCCTCGAAACTGGTCGCGGTGCCGAATTTCGGCGCCGGGAGCCCGGCGTTGACCAGCACCTGGCCGAACCGGCCGCGGTCCTCGGCGAGGTCGATGGCCTCCGGCCGGGTGCCCACGATCGGAACGCCGGCCGCTTCCAGACGGCGAGCCAGTCCCAGCGGCGTCTGCCCACCGAGTTGCACGATCGCCCCCACCACGCCCGGACCGCCCTGCCCGGACAGCGACTCCGCGCGGTAGACCTCGAGTACGTCCTCGAAGGTGAGCGGCTCGAAGTAGAGCCGATCGGCGGTGTCGTAGTCGGTGGAGACCGTTTCGGGATTGCAGTTGATCATGACGGTCTCGTAGCCCGCCTGCGACAGGGTGGTCGCCGCGTGCACGCAGCTGTAGTCGAACTCGATGCCCTGGCCGATCCGGTTGGGCCCGGATCCAAGGATGAGCACCTTGGGTTTCTCGGTCTGCGGGGCGACCTCACTCTCGGCTGCGGGATCGAGCTCATAGGACGAGTAGTGATACGGGGTCTTGGCCTCGAACTCCGCGGCGCAGGTGTCGACCGTCTTGAACACCGGATGGATGCCGAGGCGCTGGCGCAGCGATCGCACACCGGCCTCGCCGGCCAGCTCCGGCCGCAGCGCCGCGATCTGGCGATCGGACAGCCCGCTGTGTTTGGCCCGGCGCAACAGATCGGCGTCGAGCACCGCGGCGTCGAGCAACTCTGCGCGCAACGCCACCAGGGAGTGGATCTGGTCGACGAACCAGGGGTCCACTCCGGAGGCCTGCGCGACCTGCTCGACCTCGGCACCGAGTCGCAGCGCCAGCTCGATGTCGTAGAGCCGCCCCTCGGTCGGGGTGCGCAGCCGGGCCAGCACGGCTTCTCGTTCCAGGTCGGCCCCGCCGCAATCCTCGTCGGGTCCGGTCCAGAACCCGGCCTTGGTGGTCTCCAGAGATCGCATCACCTTGCCGAGCGCCTCAACGAAGTTGCGGCCCAGAGACATCGCCTCGCCGACGGACTTCATCGTCGTGGTGAGGGTGGGATCGGCACCCGGGAACTTCTCGAAGGCGAACCGAGGCGCCTTGACGACGACGTAGTCCAGCGTCGGCTCGAAACAGGCCGGCGTCTCCTTGGTGATGTCGTTGATGATCTCGTCGAGGGTGTAACCGATCGCGAGTTTGGCGGCGATCTTGGCGATCGGGAACCCGGTGGCCTTGGAGGCCAGCGCGGAGGATCGCGACACCCGCGGGTTCATCTCGATCACGATCAGCCGGCCGTCTTCGGGGTCGACGGCGAACTGGATGTTGCAGCCGCCGGTGTCCACTCCGACCTCGCGCAGGATCGCGATGCCCAGATCGCGCATCACCTGGTACTCGCGGTCGGTCAGCGTCATGGCCGGGGCGACGGTCACCGAATCGCCGGTGTGCACGCCCATCGGATCGACGTTCTCGATCGAGCAGACCACGACGACGTTGTCGTTGCCGTCGCGCATCAGCTCGAGTTCGTATTCCTTCCAGCCGTAGATCGACTCCTCGATGAGCACATTGGCGCTCGGCGAAGCAGCCAGGCCGTCGCCCGCCATCCGTTCGACGTCCTCGAGACTTTTCGCCATCCCCGATCCGAGTCCGCCCATGGTGAACGACGGGCGCACCACCACCGGCAGGCCGAGTTCGGCGACGGTGTCGCGGACCTCGTCCATGGTGAAACACACGCGGCTGCGGGCGGATTCACCACCCACCTTCTCGACGATGTCCTTGAACATCTGGCGGTCCTCACCGCGCTGGATCGCATCGAAATCGGCTCCGATGAGTTCGACTCCGTAGCGCTCGAGCACCCCGTTCTCCGACAGCGCGACGGCGGTGTTGAGTGCGGTCTGACCGCCGAGGGTTGCCAGAAGTGCGTCGATGCGATTGCCCCGGGCCTCCTGCTGGGCGATCACCTTCTCGACGAAGTACGGGGTGATCGGCTCGACGTAGGTGTGGTCGGCGTACTCCGGGTCGGTCATGATTGTCGCCGGGTTGGAGTTGACCAGGCTGACGGTTAACCCCTCGGAGCGAAGCACGCGGCAGGCCTGGGTTCCGGAGTAGTCGAACTCGCAGGCCTGTCCGATGACGATCGGACCCGAGCCGATGACGAGCACATGGTTGAGATCGGTGCGGCGTGGCATCTAGCGGGTCTCCCCCTCGATCAGACCGACGAACCGGTCGAACAGATAGTTGGCGTCGTGCGGCCCGGCTGCGGCCTCCGGGTGGTACTGAACCGAGAACGCGCGGCCGTCGAGAAGTCGGACACCTTCAACCACCCCGTCGTTGGCGCAGGTGTGGCTGACCGTCGCCGGACCGAAGTCGGTGTCGAAGACCTCGCCGGCCTCGCCCTCGAGGGCGAACCCGTGGTTCTGCGCGGTGACCGCGACCCGACCGGTTGCGTGGTCGATGACCGGCACGTTGATTCCCCGGTGACCGAACACCATCTTGTAGGTGCTCCGCCCCAGTGCCCGGCCCAGGATCTGGTTGCCGAAACAGATTCCGAACAGCGGAATTCCGGCACCGAGCACCTCGCGCGTGACGCCCACGACACGATCGGCGGTGGCGGGATCTCCGGGTCCGTTCGACAGGAACACCCCGTCGGGTTTGAGCTCGGCGATCTGCTCGAAAGTGGCGCTCGACGGCAGCACGTGAGTGCGGATGCCGCGCTGTGCGAAGTTGCGCGGTGTGTTGGTCTTGATGCCGAGGTCCAGCGCGACGACGGTGTAGCGGTGCGGGGTGTCCGGTTCCACGATGTAACCCTGGGACGTGCTGACCTCGCCGCACAGGTCCGCGCCGAGCATCGAGGGCTGGTTGCGCACCCGGTCGAGCAATTCCGTGTCGGAGACCAGCGCACCACCGGAGAAGATGCCGGCCTTCATCGACCCGCGCGAGCGGAGATGACGTACCAGCGCCCGGGTGTCGATGCCGGCGATGCCGACGATGTTCTGCCGAACCAGCTCGTCATCCAGGCTGCCGGTGGCGCGCCAGTTCGACGGCCGGGGCGACGGGTCACGCACCGCGTAGCCTGCCACCCAGATCTTGTCCCCGCGGCTTTCGCCGTCCTCGCCGTTCCAGCCTGTGTTGCCGATCTGCGGGGCGGTGGCCACCACGATCTGGCGGTGATAGCTGGGATCGGTGAGCGTCTCCTGATACCCCGACATCCCGGTGGAGAACACCGCCTCGCCCAGGGTCTGCCCCACCGCGCCGAAGGCTGCGCCGGTGTAGACCCGTCCGTCCTCGAGGACCAAGACGGCTTTCCGGTGGCTCACGCGCTCGCTCCTGTCGTCCCCGTCGTTCCTATCCATTGGCGATAATCGCAGCGGCCGTCACCGCGGAAGCCGGTGTCGATCTCGGTTCCCGACGGCAACCGCCAGTTGATCACCAGCAGGCCGGCCGCCGGTGCGCCGGCGGCCTTGCCGCCGATGGAGAGCACCTTGCCGGCCAGCGCACGCTCGGTGCGCACGCTGCTGACTGATTCGTTGGCCATCCAGATCGGGCCGGCGCCCAACCGCTCCAACAGGATGCCCTGCGGATAGCGGGTCAACACCGCCCGGCACCGGTATCCCAGGTCCCCGGCGACGACGCGCTCAAGCCAGTTCCCCGCCAGGGTGCTGCCGATGTAGAGACCCGGCGTCGGTGCCACCACCGAGCCGCCGAGCAGATCCGGCACGGCGGGAAGGGCACCGATGAGTTCGGCCTGGCGCTCACAGCGCGCCCGCCACCCGCCCAGCATCCGGCGGATCACGATGGCGATCAGAGCCACGATCACGAACCCGAAGACATACGTGGCGACGGCGGTCTGAACGTTCACGGCATACCCGGTCCCGGGTTGGCCTTGCCGTCCCGCGCGGTGATCCGCCCGCGCAGCAGAGTCGCGGTGACCACCGCCGGCAGCGTCATCTCCTCATACGGGGTGTTGGCCGAACGGCTGGCGAGCAGCTCACCGCGCACCGTCCAGGTGGCGTCCGGATCGATCACCACGAGGTTGGCCGGCTCACCGACCTCCAACGGCCGACCGTGGTCGTCGAGGCCGACGATGTGGGCCGGGTTCTCGCTCATCACCCGGGCCACACCGCGCCAGTCCAGAAGTCCCGGCGCGACCATGGTGGAGGCCACCACCGACAGTGCGGTCTGCAGTCCGAGCATCCCGGGGCGGGCTGCGGAGAACTCGCAACACTTCTCATGTTCGGCGTGCGGCGCGTGATCGGTGGCCACACAGTCGATCACACCCTCGGCCAGTGCCCGCCGCAGCGCCTGCACATCGGAGACCTCCCTCAGCGGCGGGTTGACCCGATTCACTCCTTCGTAGCCGGCCAGCCTGCTGTCGTCGAGCATCAAATGATGCGGTGTCACCTCGGCGGTGATCGAAATGCCCTGTCCCTTGGCCCATCTCAGGATCTCCACCGTCCCGGCGGTGGAGGCGTGGCAGACATGCACCCGACCGCCGGTATCACGGGCCAGCAGCGCGTCGCGTGCCACGATCGACTCCTCGGCGACCCGCGGCCAGCCGGCCAGCCCCAGCCGCGCCGCGGTCGGCCCCTCGTGGGCGACGGCGCCGGCGGTGAGCCGCGGTTCCTCGGCATGCTGGGCGATCAGTACGCCCAGTCCGGCCGCGTATTCCAGGGCGCGCCGCATCACCAGCGGGTCTGCCACACACACGCCGTCGTCGGAGAACAGCCGCACCGCCGCCAGGCCGTCGGCCATCAGTCCCATCTCGGTGAGTTGCCTGCCGGCGAGTCCGACCGTGACCGCGCCGACCGGATGCACGTCGACGAGGCCGATCTGCTGACCGCGCCGCCAGACGTGATCGGTGACCACCGGGCTGTCGGCGACCGGATCGGTGTTGGCCATCGCGAACACCGCGGTGAAGCCGCCGAGGGCGGCCGCCGCGGAACCGGTCTCGATGTCCTCGGCGTATTCGCGGCCCGGCTCCCGCAGATGGGTGTGCAGGTCCACCAGGCCGGGCAGCAGGATCTGCCCGGCGGCGTCGATCACCTCGGTGCCCTTGGCGGCCTTCATATCCGGGCCGATCTCGGCGATCTGACCGTCGGCGACCAGGACGTCCACCGGATCACCCTCACCGTAGAGCCGCACACCTTTGATCAGGACCGTCATACGCTCACCGCCTCATCAGTGCCCACGAGTAGATGGAAAAGCACCGCCATCCGAACGTGTACACCGTTGGAGACCTGCTGCAGGACCGCCGATTGAGACGAGTCCGGGACGGCGAAGGAGATCTCCATGCCGCGCAGCATCGGACCGGGATGCAGCACCACCGCGTGCTCGGGCAGCAGAGCCTGTCGGCGATCGGAGAGTCCGTAGCGGATCGAGTATTCGCGCTCCGAGGGAAAGAACCCGCCGTTCATGCGCTCGGCCTGGACGCGCAGCATCATCACCGCATCGGCGGCGGGCAACTCGGAGTCGAGGTCGTGCGACACCGTCGCGCCGCCCCAGTCGGCCACCCCGACCGGCAGCAGGGTGGGCGGGGCCACCAGCACCACTTCGGCGCCGAGGGTGTTCAGCAGGGCGACGTTCGACCGCGCCACCCGGCTGTGCAGGACATCGCCGACGATCACCACGCGACGGCCCTCGATACCGCCGAGACGCTGCCGGATGGTCAGCGCATCCAGCAGAGCCTGGGTCGGATGTTCGTGGGTGCCGTCCCCGGCGTTGATCACGCAGGGCCCTCCCCCGTCGGACTCCCGTGTCCACTCCGCGAGTTGCTGTGCCGCACCCGACGCCGGGTGCCGGATGATCAGCGCGTCAGCTCCGGCGGCGCGCAGGGTCAGCGCGGTGTCGCGCAGCGACTCGCCCTTGGCCACCGAGGATCCCGAGGAACTCACGTTGATCACGTCGGCGCTCATCCACTTGCCGGCCACCTCGAAGGACACCCGGGTGCGGGTCGAGTTCTCGTAGAACATCGTGATGATCGTGCGCCCGCGCAGGGTTGGCAGCTTCTTGACGTCGCGGCCGAGCAATGCCGATCGAAACTTGTCGGCGTCGTCGAGGATCGCGGTGGCCTCGTCACGGGAAAGGTCCGCAGCGCAGAGAAGATGCCGTGTTGTCATCTGACGGGCCCTCCGTCCGGTGCGATCCAGATGCCTTCGACGCCGTCGTCCTCGGTCAGTCGCACCTTGACGTTCTCGTTTCGTGACGTCGGGACGTTCTTGCCGACGTAGTCCGCACGCAGGGGCAGCTCTCGGTGTCCGCGATCGACGAGGACGGCGAGCTGCACCGCCTTGGGCCGGCCGAGGTCGCGCAGCGCGTCGAGCGCCGAGCGGACCGAGCGTCCGGTGTAGAGCACGTCGTCGATGAGGATGACGAGCGCGTCGTCGATGCCGCCGGCCGGGATGGACGTCTCCTCCAGAGCGCGGGGCGGCTTGATGTCGAGATCATCGCGGTAGAGGGTGATGTCCAGGCCGCCGGAGCCGACGCTGACGCCGGCGTACTCGTGAATCCTCGCGGCAAGCCGGTTGGCCAGCGTGACCCCCCGGGTGGGGATGCCGAGCAGGACCACCCGGGGCGCATCGTCACCGTCCAGAGCGGTCTTTTCGATGATCTGGTGGGCGATGCGGGAAACAGTCCGCCCGACGTCCGCTGCGGACATCAATTCCCGGTCGGTGGCAGCCACCAGTGACCAGACCTCCTTCTCCGCCTCTCGGGACGGATCGTTAAAGGATGTCGATTGGTGCGAACTCTAACACTGCCCCGAAGGCCGTTCTGCGTAGACTCTCGCCGGTGAGTCTCGCCGACAACCGTTCCTCGGTCGCCCAGGCGGTTGAGGCCGGCCTGCTGTCCGGCGCTGTGACACTGGTCTGGCATCGCGGCGAGGTGCTGCAGGTCAACGAGGTCGGCTTCCGCGACGTCGAGACCGGGTTGCCGATGAGCAGGGACACCATCTTCCGGATCGCCTCGATGACCAAGCCGGTCACCGTCGCCGCGGCGATGGCGCTGGTCGAGGAGGGCAAGCTCGCCCTGTCCGACCCGGTGAGCCGCTGGCTGCCGGAGTTGGCCGACATGCAGGTGCTGGCCGACCCGACGGGGCCGTTGGACAACACGGTGGCCGCGGTGCGGCCGATCACCATCGACGATCTGATGACCCACCGCAGCGGCCTGGCCTACTCGTTCTCCGTGGTCGGCCCCATCGCACGCGCCTACGCCGGGGTTTCGCTGCGCCAGGATCAGGACAGCTGGCTTTCCGAGGTGGCGCGGTTGCCGCTCGTGCATCAGCCCGGTGAGCGGTTGACCTACAGCCACGCCACCGAGGTGCTCGGCATCGCACTGTCCCGCATCGAGGACAAGCCGCTGCACGCGGTACTCGCCGAGCGGATCTTCGAACCGCTGGGTATGACCGACACCGGGTTCTGGATCTCACCCGATAAGCGGGCACGTGCGGCCACCATGTACCGGCTCAGCGAGGAGTCCGAACTGCGCAGCGACGCGCTGGGCCCCATCCCCGTCAAGGAACCGCGGTTCTGCCAGGGCGGCGCCAGTCTGGTGTCCACGGCGGACGACTACCTGAGATTCGCACGGATGCTTCTCGCGGGCGGTGAGGTGGACGGCGTTCGCGTACTCAGCGAGGACTCGGTCGCGGCGATGCGCGCCGATCGGCTCACCGAGGAGCAGAAACGGCAGCCTTTCCTGGGGGCACCGTTCTGGATCGGTCGCGGCTTCGGGCTGAACCTGTCGGTGGTCACCGATCCGTCGCGTTCGGGACAACTGTTCGGCCCGGGCGGAGTGGGCACCTTCGGTTGGCCCGGTGCATACGGGACGTGGTGGCAGGCCGATCCGGCCAACGATCTGATCCTCATCTACCTGATCCAGAACTATCCGGATCTCACCGCTGCGGCCGCGGCGGTCGCGGGCAACACCGCACTGGCCGCATTGCAGTCGGCACAACCGCGATTCGTCCGCCGAACCTACGGGGCGCTCGACGCCGTCTAGTCCGACGCGCCGCGCACGGCGGCGGCAGCGGCCCGGATCTGCGGAGTCACCAGCATCAACTGACCGAGCACGCCGTTGACGAAGCCGGGCGACTCGTCGGTCGAGAGTTCCTTGGCCAACTCCACCGCCTCGTCGACCGCCACGGGTTCGGGCACATCGGCGGCGTGCAGCAGTTCCCAGACCGCGACACGAAGGATCGCCCGGTCCACCGCCGGCAGCCGCTCCAGCGTCCAGCCCTGAAGATGGGTGGCGATCAGTTCGTCGATGTGCGCGGCGTTCGCGGTGACTCCGCGGGCGACCGTTTCGGTGTAGGGGTTCAGCGGGCTCACGTCTGAGTCGGACTGCGCCAGCGTCGAGCGACTCTCGGCGACTTCAGCCGGCGTGATGCCCCGCGCCTCGGCTTCGAAGAGCAGGTCCACCGCGCGCTTGCGGGCCTGGTGCCGTCCCTGCGCCGGTTTCCTGTCAGCCATCGGTCAGTTGACGCGACTCACGTAGCTGCCGTCTCGGGTGTCCACCTTCAGCTTGTCCCCTGTGTTGATGAACAACGGCACCTGGATCTCCGCCCCGGTCTCCAGTGTGGCCGGTTTGGTGCCCGCGTTTGAGCGGTCACCCTGTAGCCCCGGCTCGGTGGATGCGACGACGACCTCCACCGTCACCGGCAGCTCGAGGTACAGCGGCGCGCCCTCGTTGAATGCGATCTGCACCGGCATGCTCTCGAGCAGGAATCTAGCGGCGTCACCCACCAGCGACTCGGGCAGCGGATGCTGCTCGTAGTCCTCGGAGTCCATGAACACGAAGTCGTTGCCGTCGCGGTAGAGGTAGGTGGCGTCGCGGCGATCGACCGTCGCGGTCTCCACCTTCACCCCGGCGTTATAGGTCTTGTCCACGACCTTGCCGGACAGCACGTTCTTGAGCTTGGTGCGCACGAACGCCGGACCCTTCCCGGGCTTGACATGCTGGAACTCAGTGATGGTCCACAGCTGGCCATCGATGTTGAGCACGAGGCCGTTCTTGAAGTCGGCAGTGGTCGCCACGGTCGGTCGTTCTCCTCCGGTTTGCTGGTCTGCGGCAGCTTACCCGGCCGGTGTCGTGGCATCGGCTGACCCGGGGGCGGGCGGTCCGACCTCGGTGATCGCGTTGGCGGCCACCAGCACCGCACTGCCGAAGATCGCGATGACCACAGCAAGAACGTGATTGAGCGATTGTGTCCGCTGATGAGATCGAAGTTCGGTGTCGATGGCGTTGCTGGTCTCCACCAACTCCCGGGCGCGGTTCTGGCCCTGCGTGATCGTTTTCTTCTCGAAGATCTTGACGTCTTCGCACCCGCCGTCGGGCGTTCACGCCAGAACGGTGAGCTCCCTGGGGAAGCGGGTCAGCGCCTCAGCACCCCGTT
>Ga0194054_10001772_pt1 | contig 10099 bp, 15 predicted proteins | sample SepL2210m_MetaG_FD_163628 | JGI IMG/M metagenome (GOLD analysis project Ga0194054, IMG submission 163628) | Anoxic zone freshwater microbial communities from boreal shield lake in IISD Experimental Lakes Area, Ontario, Canada - Sep2016-L227-10m | ecosystem: Environmental > Aquatic > Freshwater... | reverse complement strand
CCTAAGCTCCCGAACTTTTTAGGCACTCGAACAAATTTTTCTCCCCAATAATCATTTCTTATCGAATTTTATCACCAATAATCGCTTCAAACCGGAATGTTTTTATAATTTAATGTGCCTATATATTATTAGGCACGCTATGGAACCATTTCACCGAATCAAAAAGATCAAGGGAATCGAGTATTGGTACGAAGTGACCCCCTATTATGATCCTGTATCAAAACAGACACGGTATAAAAACTCAAAGTACCTCGGCAGAAATGTTGATGGAAAACCCGTTCGTATGCGGAGCGCACCAACAGAAGTCACCGCAAAAGTCAGGGCGGAGAGGAAGACCGTAACCATACGTTCATCATACGAATATGGCTCAGTGCTGATCCTCAAGCACATCCTGCAGGAACTGAAGTTAGATCAGTGTCTCCATGAATTACTCAACGATACTGACACAGCCATGGTCACTGCACTCGCATTCAACCGGGTTCTCCGCCCTCTGGCGATGCAGCATGTCGATACCTGGTATGCCGGAACGGCACTCTCTCTTGACGACCCGAAGATCTCACTATCCGGACAACGTATCAGTGAACTTCTGGAACGAATTGGAACCAGTAACATTCCACAGCAACTAATGGGGAAGCTGCTAGAAGAAAACCGGACGAAACGAACGCTCATCTACGATATAACCAGCCTCTCGAGTTATTCGTCTTTGATACATCTTCTCGAATACGGTTACAACCGTGACGGTCTTTCTCTCCCTCAGATAAATCTCTCCCTAATCATGGACAAGGATCTGGGCATTCCGGTGATGTATGATATTTATCCCGGGAGTATCAGCGATGTCACTACGCTCACAGGTACTCTGACAAAACTCGAGGCGTATGGTGTCGATGATTATATCGCTATCATGGACCGTGGATTTTTTAGTCAGAATAATCTCATCGACATGCTTGACAAAAGGATCTCTTTCATTATCGCTGCGACGTTCCAATTAAAGGATTTGAAGATACTGTTGACCGAGACCCAGCGGGATATCGAGAATGTTGATTACCTCCAAAAGTTCAAGGAGCACACGATCTACGTCAAACCAGTGACGTTTCCCCTTGGGCATCATGTCTTGCAGGGTTATCTCTACTACGACCCAAAACGCGAGCGTGAAGAGAACGAGGCACTTAATAGCCGTCTGTTTGATATCCGAGAAGAACTCGCTGGTATCAGGTTAAAGAAGGGGCAGTTGGCGCATATCAGGTTTTTTGAGACTGCAGGCAAATTCAAGAACTTTTTTGATTGGAAACAGGTCGATAACCGGATTGAAGCGACAATCAGGCAGAATGCTGTCGCACAACGGACAAATCTGATGGGGAAATTCATACTGTTTTATTCTGGGGATGTTGACTGGATGACTTGCCTTTCGCTTTACCGGGAGCGCGATGAGATCGAGAAGGAGATTGAAATGATGAAGTCGGATCTGGAGGCTCTCCCCTTGAATACTCATAGCGATAGTACAATGTCTGGTTTTCTTTTCATCGTATTCCTCGGTCTGGTTATTCGTTCCAAACTGTTACGGATGATGACCGATACGGGGTTGCTGAAGAAATACGCGGTTAAGGGATTGTTACTTGAACTGGAGAAGTTCCGTAAAATTTCCCTTGCTGATGGACGGATTATGAATACTGAAATGACCAAGAAGACGCGCCTTATTCTGGAGGCTCTTAATTTATGTGCCTAATTTCTTCGGGAACTCAGGCAACAACTTCGTGGTTGCTCTTTGCCAGATGTTCAACAATATGGGAGCCAATAAATCCCGCTCCACCGGTGACGATGTACTTCATGCACACTCCTTTAGGTAAAACCGTATTAAAAAATAATCTGAATTAACTTTGGGTTTTATATTATTAAAGAAGTAGTGGCATATCCAGCAGACCGACAAAACGAGTGTTTCAATCACGGACAATCCTGACGTTAGGATTTCATAGATGATCACATCCTATCACCAGAATAAGCATTTTATTCCTCCAGCCTCCATTTCGAGGAGTTCATTTGAGGGGGTTGCACCGACAATCGTGACGATCTTCATTATAATTCCTGTAGTATTATTTGGATTATCCCCCTTCCAACAACAAAGCCTGATACCCTGCCTGTACAAAATGACGATCGCTCGTCAGCGCGTCTTGAATTTTTTGTTCCTGCATAACTTCAAATGAGATGCAATCGGTAAGGCTCCATGCTTTATCAAGTCGTTGTTCGTAGAGCATCCATCCTTTCGACCACAAAACGGGATCGACAAAGACAATCTCAACCCGTTTGGAGTTTTCAATATTATGGAAAAACGTGATTACCGAGGGTTTAAACAATGGATCACAAAGTGCATTTGCCGTTTCCTCAAGTACAGCAGAAGTGGTGAAAAACCGGAATCCTGCTTTCATCCGTTTTTTATAGAGTTGATCAGCAAATTCATGGAGACGATCCTGCCGGTTCAACAAAGCGATCCAGCAAACCGTATCAACAAAACAAACATTATCCTTCATGGACTCCTCGTTTCGGCAGTCCATACAGGTAATGGTCGTGCTCTGTTGCAAGATCCGGGATACCTGTAGTCACAGCAAGGGATGAAATATCAAATGCCGAATCCTGCTCTACATCAGAATCTTCCGGAATAGACTTCAACGTGATAGTATATTTTTTTCCGGCCTCAAGATGAACGGGTCCGGATGGCCGGAATACGGATCCATCAAACACAACTTCCATTATTTTTGTCATAGTAAGAATCCCTCAATTGTCCAGTAGTGCTTATCTGATTTCTGATGATAACTATTGTCTTTCTGGTACTATAATATTTCAGATCGTTAATCGGCATCGATAATTCGGATTTTAAACACGGATAATTAGTATCGGCACAACGACGATGATAATGTCGTCCAGGCAGGGTACACTTTACAAACTGGGGACGAGCCCCGACAATCGAGACAATCTTCATAAAAGAATCCTTCTCATCATTTTAAAAACTTCTTATTTGTCGATAATCGTTTTCAATTGGCGTTTTAGTCGTGGAAGATCCTCTGTTATTGTAGTCCAGAGAATCCACATGTCTACATCAAAATACCTGTGTGTGATAAGATTTCTCATGCCGATGATATACTTCCAGTCAATATCCTGATGCAAATGGCAGATCTCCGGGAGAATATTTGTGGCTGCATCTCCAAGTACCTGGATATTTGGCATTGTCCTGATTAAACGTACTTAATTGACGCATGCAAAAACATGCTCCAAGTTATCTTTTGATCAACAATATCTTCGATCATTGCAGGAGTTCTTTTTTCTTTAAACTCGTTTATAAAATTCCAATAGAATTGAAAAACGTCTATTGCACATTCCAATTTGGGTTTTAACTTCGAATAGCATTTTGTTTTTCGAACAAGACGCCCGACTCTTTCCCTAAAAATTCCATTTGAATTTTCAACGTTTACGGTGTCAATTGAATCAAAATCAGGATTTCCCCACACAATCCGTTTTATTTTGTCAACAACTTTCCCCCCTTCACGAATTTTGATAATTTGTCCATAGTTTATACATGTATTCGCATAATAATCGGCAAAACATTTTTCATATTCTTCATACCCATCAGAAAATATTTCGATTTTATAATCAGGAGATGGCAAATCAAGACGAGAAAACATTTTTTTTGTCATTGCTTCACAGGTTTGATAAGTACGTTTACCAACAGCAAATGAAATCAGGAAATATGATCCTGGTATTATGCAGGTAAAGATCCATGCATCGCCAACGAAATCTGATTCTGAGCCTGGATCGACAACTTTCTTTTGTTTTTTTTAACAAATGTCCAAAATTCATCACATTCGATGGTGCTCAATCCAACATTTTGAATAAGAAATTCATTCATTTGTTTAGCCTGTTCTGCAACATCCTTTAATAAATTTCCAATCGTGTCTCGATGATGTCCAGTTATTCTTTCAATACTTCGTATCCCATTTTTTTCTACAAAATGTTTGCAAATATTGATAATTTCACTTTCCGTGAGTTTTTTGTTGAATAATGGCGTCCCTTTCGTCTCCATGAAAAATTTTCTACAATGATAACAATAGTACCGTTGGTGTCCGGTTTTTGCATCAGGTCCTCGTTTGATGATATCTTTTCCACCTTCTTTCTGAAAATAATCACAATCAGGATTCTGACACACAACTTCAATCAAGCCTCTTGGTCTTGCCATGGTTGCTCCCAAGAGTATTCTGTTCATTTGATTAATAAAGTATGCTATTCAAGGACAATACCGGATATTTCTTATGATCGCATCCTTTAGTCTTCTGATCATGTAAAAACTCATCGTATGTCATATCCTGTGTAAAGTGCAGGATACGATGAATCGCATTATCCATGTCAATAGAAAAAAAGATGAACGTTCCTTTTTTCAGACATAAAACACATCTCTTTCCACAGTTTGCCTGATCGCGGGTTTAAGAGCCCGCGGAGTGGTTAAATCGACATCGGTGTTCAGTGCGGAACGAAGGTAATCCCGGAGTTCCAGGAATTTGAACATACCGACAGGTTCTGAAAAATCAACGATAAGGTCCAGATCACTTGTCTCAGTATTCTCATTCCTCGCAACAGAGCCAAAAATCCCGATAGATTTGACATGAAACCGAACTTCAAGATCGCCTTTTAGGGATAAAAGAATTGCAACGAACTCTTTGCGGGTTTTCATATATGGTATGTAAGCTTCATAGTTTATATTATTGCAGCGAGAAACGAGGAATATTTTTTAATCAATCCGTTGTCATTTCTTTAAAAAAAGAGGATGCCTCACACAATTGTTGACGGTCTCCATGGCATCCCGTTTACCTCTGCACTATGTGAATGGTAATCGGGTTTAAAAAAATCAGCTCACAATTTACCATGTAATGGGCGTTGGTGGGCGGGTGATTTCTCCAGTTCTTTTATAAGCGCAGAGATTTTCGGTTCGAGTTCCGGAAGATCGTCGGCTATAACATTCCAGACTATGTAATAATCAATCCGGAAATATCCATGGATGATCTTGTCCCGGAGTGCTGCCATATCCCTCCACGGGATATCCTGATGTTTCTTTTTGATCGGATCCGGAACATTTTTTGAGGCTTCTCCGATCACTTCAATCGCGCTTCTGACCGCATGCGCAAAATAGTCATCGTGAATGAGATCATCAAAGGTCCGGTCTTTCGATATTTTTCTTAAAAAAATTATCTCGTCAAGAATGTGCCGGAGATAGACCAAATCATCCTTCAATCCAAATCACCTCTTCCTCAACATAGTGCCGGATGTACTTGTCAATCCCTCCCACCGTGAGCAGATCTACTTTCCGTTTGAAGAGCGCTTCCAGATGATCGGCAAGCCCTACAAAGTTACGAAGAGTGGCATATCCTTGTGCAAAATCGACAAGCACATCCACATCGCTTCTCCGGGTCTGTTCTCCGCGTGCAAACGAGCCGAAGATACCTATCTTCGTTACACCGAATTGTGTGCGGATAGCTGGGGCTGCGGTTTTAATTTTTTTTAGGACTATGCTTTTCTTCCGCTGCGATGTGACCTGTCCGGGCATTCTTTCACTTCCTTATGTAAGGTGTTAGGCAACCCGGTGAAATAAGGATATGGTTATTAACTTGAGTAGGGTAAAATCAAAACTCGACTTCCACTAATTCAGTTGAAATAGAGATATTTCGACTCCATAAATCCAATATTTTTGAACTTCCAACTTGGAATTTCCTTAAAAAAGATCATTCGCATTCAAATTTTTTTAGTCGTGTCACACAATCGGCTAATATCTCACTGGCAAACCGACAAAACGAGTGTTTTAATGACGGACAATCCTGACGTTAAGATTTCATAGATGAACCCACCCAATCACCTGTATGAGCTTTTTATTCCTCCGTCATCCATTTCAAGAAGTTCATTTCATTCTCCACATTCCTCCCTGCAGGAATACTTTCCACCATCCTTTCCCTTCGACAAGTGTTCGAATGCAAAGAGCTCCCGAAAGAAGAAGAATACCGACCAGGAGCGCTTCACTATTTGCAATCATCAGATCATATGGGGTTTCAGGCAGGATTCCTAATCCAAAACCCTGTTCTGTGAGTGGCCAGAAGAATGCATATGCAGGTTTTGAGATCATCGCATCTTCGTAGAAGTGAGCTCCAATCCCGATGGCAGCGCAGATGAAGGCATCCGAAGTCCGCATCCGGATAGCAGATGCAGCTGCAGCAATAACAAAAGAGAAAAAAACCAGGGCCATGATATTGTGGAAGTCACCATGCCGGACCGTGAACGATAAAGTAATGCCGGGAATTTTACTTAACTGGTTTAAACCTAAATCGATATCCGGAATAAATGCCACCGCTATGATGATCCATGATGGGTCTCTTCCCGTAAGCGGGACGAAGATCATCCCGACAATGACCGCAAGGGCTGCTGAGTAAATGAGGTGCTCGATTGAGACTTTCCAATTAGCCCAAATCGACCGATTTCTAATTTGATGGCCCTATCCCCGCCGTTAACCGGCACGAGATAAAAATGGATAGGCAAAGCTAATGGCAGGAATTATATTTTTCCTTGTCGATTCCGTCAGTATGAGGGGAGAGAGAAAAAACCTAAAAGTAAAATCTGAAAGCGTTCACTGGTTTGACGTTGTTCTGAATATTCGTCAGCAACAGCAACTGGTATGAGATAAAATTCACGAGCGCGTAAAGCTCTTTGCTGCTGAACTGGATCCCCCGAACATTGAATGTCAAATTATCCTTGATATGTGCATGAATCGATTCGCATTTACTCCGTTTACGATAGACAATATCGAAATTCTGGTTGTTAATAGACAGGTTTCTGCAATACATACCGACCTGTTCAGCCCGGTCATGTTCATAGAGAAACCGCAACTTCTCTTCGAGAGATGCATGAATATCACCACCGATTTTCCACATCTTGTTAACCCAATGGTCGATTCTCTTCAGAGATCCCTCTTTGTTCATAACGGTCTATTCTTTCTTTCAATGCGCCCTGAAAAGTGGGTAGTGAGAGGTTTGAGCGTACTGCGGTGAAAATCGCGAGGTGCGTTCGTGTGACAAGAAGCTAATCGGAGGATTGTGAGAAAATCACCACTTTATCCGTTCAAAGTGTCCCTATCCCGACATGCATCGCTGGTAACGGTTTTGTGTGAAACTCGGGAGAAAACGTGGAGAATCACTAAACCTGCATGTGATAATCTGCCAGGGAAATGAGACTATGGAGAATCGAAAGGTGAATCACCGCTTGAGGGATCATGACTTGCATAGTGCGAAATCAGGTTGATACGCACAGCCAAAAGGTACGAGACATGGCTTGGATGGCCGAACGCACGTTCAAGCGAATGGACACATATGTCTCTGGTCTAAAGGTGGCTCCTAAGGTCTCAACAATTATCCCCCGATTGGAACTTGGTAAACCATATGTGTTCCCAAAGGGTAGCAAGGTTGCAAAGCCAAGCAATGACACAGATGGCAGAGGATGCGATAAGAAGCGAAGGCTCGCGTGTAATGCGCGGGATAGGGATTCAAAATTTGTCCTAACGCGAAAGCGTGCTGACTTATCACGGGTGCATCAAGCAACAGAGAGTGATTAATGTGAATGTAAGACATCCAGAGATACCCTACGGTACGGATCTTACAGATAGCGAACTGGGCAATCAATGGAGAGCCATTGACTGGAATACAGTTAAGAAAACTGTCAACAACCTTCAATCTCGACTTGCAAGAGCAGCCAAAGAATGTAAATGGTACGACGTAAGGAAACTCACACGACTACTGACGCATTCACATCATGCCAAACTCCTTGCAGTGAAGACTGTCACGGAAAACAAAGGGGGCAAAACCCCCGGCATCGATGGTGTTGTGTGGACATCAACTGCTGACAAAATGAAAGCAGTACTCATTCTTACCGACAAAAGATACAAATCGAAACCCCTGAAAAGAGTCTATATCCCTAAGAAAAATGGTAAGATGCGACCTATAAGCATCCCAACACTGTACGATAGAGCAATGCAGACAATCTATGCATTGGCAATGAGCCCCATAGAAGCGTCAACCAGTGATTCAACCTCCTTTGGTTTTAAGAAGTTCAGATCCACCAAAGATGCCTATACTTACACACACATCTGCCTTAGTTGGAAACGATCCGCCGAATATATTCTGGAAGGGGACATCAAATCATTCTTTGATATGATCAACCACGTCTGGCTTCTCAACAACATACCCATGAAGAAGTCAATACTCGTGCAATTCCTAAAAGCAGGATACTTCGAAAATGGCAGACTATTTCCGACAGACAACGGCACACCACAAGGTGGCACATTATCCCCAATACTCGCCAACATGGCTCTGAACGGGATAGAGACCGAACTGGGAAAAGCATTCTATTCCCAAAAGGATGGTAAAATCAACAAAACTTGCTGTAACAAACATAAAATCAACTACGTAAGATACGCAGACGATTTTATTGTGACAGCTGATTCGGAAGAGACGCTTCTGAAGGTAAAAGAGATTATCGCCAAATTCCTTGAGATACGTGGATTATCTCTCTCTGAAGAGAAAACCATAATCACTCATATCTCCGAGGGTTTCGATTTCCTTGGTTGGAACTTCCGGAAATATCACGGGAAACTTCTTTCCAAACCCTCAAAAGGTTCGCAGGAATCGATAATCCAGAAGATGCGGGAAATCATCCATCAAGGAAGAACATGGTCTCAAGACAGACTCATTGCTAATCTAAACCCCATCGTTAGAGGATGGGCACTCTATCACAAACATGCAGTATCATCAGATGTTTTCAGCAGACTTGACCATATTCTGTGGGGGATGCTCTATGCATGGGCTAAACGACGACATCACAATAAAGGTAAGACATGGATTGTCCACAGATACTGGTACAAGATTCGGAATAAAGAGTGGACGTTTGCCTCCGGTAAGCTGATACTTTCCTCCTTCTCTGATACCAAAATCGAACGCTTCAGAATGGCGAAACTTGAGAAAAATCCTTACCTTGACAGGGAATACTTCGAAAAATGGCGGATGAAAAGATGTAAATTTTTCCCACCAACTCAACAAGTAACCCTTATACAATTCTTTGGTTGACACCTGAAAAGGTAGAGATGTGCCTGAGCGGAGTAAAGGGAAACTTTTATGCTCCGTTCTTTGGAGAGGGGGAGCGGGTGACCGCTTTCTCTTATCCGACTTGGAAGGGGGGAATGAAGCAATTCATTCTCCCTATTCGACAAACAAGCAGACCCCTTCGTATCTCTGCCATACCCAAAATAAGCCCAAATCAGCCCCCGTTTCCCTTCGGAAAATATTGGTGAACACAATATTCCGGGCCATTTGTCCACCGCAGCAAAAAAGTCCTGGATATGCATCCTGAATCGCAAAATAACGCAAAAAACAGCAAAAATTCGTTTCTCTTTAACGGTGTTCCTAAAGGGGCGTTTTTTAGCACCTGTTATAGCCAGACTTCGAGGGGATCCAGCCACCGGAAGCGGTTATGACCATTGTTTTTAAAAAAATGGATGAGAAAATCTGGTGAATAACGGGGGGTTCCCCGGCCAAAGGAGTGCCCGATATGATCTTTTAAGAAAACTACATTTTGTGTTCCTTTAAATAACGCTAAAATTGCGTCCTGTTCTTTTTTGAACGGTGTAAAACGGCCATATCTTAAAATTGCTTCAGACAAACATAAATGTCCATTCTGACAGAGATATATTTGCCACACGGCCCGACCTCAAAAGCACGGCAGTAACGAGCGAAAACTCTCCTCTGGATGCATCAACGGATAGCGTACGCTCTGGCATTTGCCCGAAAAGTACCGTCCGGCACGCGGCAGGAATGAAATGGTCATGCAACACAAAGAAGACAACACGGCAAACCGGGAGATGAATAACAGCAGCACAGCTCTGCACGAAATTCATTTCCCGGGTATACATGAAGGATGCAAAAACAAAGAAAACAAGCTGCATCCAACGGAACAGCAAACCGGACAAAACATCCTGCACGGGTACAGCCGGTCACGGATCCCGGACTATGGCCCGGTTAAGGGAGAA
>Ga0194054_10001758_pt1 | contig 10131 bp, 11 predicted proteins | sample SepL2210m_MetaG_FD_163628 | JGI IMG/M metagenome (GOLD analysis project Ga0194054, IMG submission 163628) | Anoxic zone freshwater microbial communities from boreal shield lake in IISD Experimental Lakes Area, Ontario, Canada - Sep2016-L227-10m | ecosystem: Environmental > Aquatic > Freshwater... | reverse complement strand
AGTTCAAGCCTGGTCAGGTGGTTGACGAGGTCACAAGCTGGGTGACGGTGTGCAATCTCACCGACCGCCGGTACGGCTACCGAACGATCGGCGATCCTGTGCCGTACGTGGTGGACTTGACCACGACAGACTTCTCGACCAGCCGTCGCACGCCCGTTCCGGGCGCCGCGCGATTCACGCCCGTCACGGTGTAGCTGCCCAGCCGAGACCGGATCTGAGCCTCCTTGTGCGACTGGGACTAGCTAGCGCGGTTGGGGCAGTAGTTCTTGAGGAGCGGTTTTCCGGCATCCAGGTACAGGCTGGCGAACCAAGCAGGAACAGCAACGGCCTGTGCGGCGGGTACCGGCCCAGGTGCGGCGGCGGAGGCTACTCCTGAACCAGCGTTGAGAACCAGGCCAACGCCCAGGACTAGTGAGATAAAAACGCGAGGACCCATAGACCTAACGCTAGCACCGTTCCCGCCAGGGCAGTCTGGCCCGCAGCCTGGCAGCGGCTACGTCACGTTTTAATCGATGTACCCAGGTACGGACCGGCGTAATCTGACCACCATGGCTGACACCGACGCCGAACAGGCTCAGAAGATGGCGGGCGGCAATATCTCGGCACTGCTGCCCAAGGAACGCGATACCGAGCAGGAACGCCTGCACCGCAAGCAGAACCTCGCCGCGGCCTTCCGGCTGTTCAGCAAGTTCGGTTTCGACGAGGGCGTGGCCGGACACATCACCGCCCGTGACCCAGAGTTCACCGACCACTTCTGGGTAAACCCGTTCGGCATGCACTTCGGGCACATCCGGGTCAGCGATCTGCTGCTGGTGCGCCACGACGGCACCGTCGTGCAAGGCGATATGCCGGTGAACCAGGCCGCGTTCGCTATCCACTCCCAGGTTCACGCCGCACGCCCCGATGTCATCGGTGCGGCCCACTCACACTCGGTGTACGGCAAGACGTGGTCGACGCTGGGTCGCACACTCGACCCGATCACCCAGGATGCCTGCGCCTTCTACGAAGACCACGCGCTGTTCGATGACTATTCCGGTGTCGTCCTCGATACCGAAGAGGGCAAGCGCATCGCGCACGCTCTGGCCGGCAACAAGGCAGCGATCCTGCGCAACCACGGACTGCTGACCGTCGGGCACTCGGTTGAAGAAGCGGCCTGGTGGTTCATCACCATGGAGCGCACTTGCCACGCCCAGTTGATGGCCGAGGCCGCCGGCACACCGATCCTGATCGATCCGGAGATGGCCAAGCTCACCAGCACTCAGATCGGCAGCCACTTCGCCGGGTGGTTCAGCTTCCAGCCGTTATTCGCCCGCATCACCCGCGAGCAGCCCGACCTGTTCGACTAGTCGCGCAGCAGCCGGATCGGGTCGCGGCCGTCGACGAACCCGATGAACGGAAACAGCATCGAATACCCGAGCAGCCGCTGCACGGTCTCGCTGCACATCCGGGCCCGTTCGCGGCTGATGGCCAGGCTGTAGTTCTCCTGCTGACGTGCCCACGGTTCGCAGTACTGCGTGGTAGCGGCAAGGCGGGGCTTGTCGGTGTGATTGGCCCCGGCGCCGTGAATCAGGGTGCCGACGAAGAACACCGCCGACCCCGACGACATCACCGCCGGCACCATCTTGGAAACGTCGACATCGCCCAGTGAAACCTCGCCCCACAGATGGCTTTTTGGATACACCAGGGTTGCGCCGTTCTCTGCGGTGAAATCGTCGATCGCCCAGATCAGCGCCGCCCCAATGGGTTTGCGTGGCCGCGGGAAGGGATAGAACCCGTCATCGTGGTGCAGGGGCTGGCGTGCCTCACCCGGCATCACATTGATGACCTGCAACTGCGACAGCAGATAACCGGGCTGGAGAATCTTGTCAAGCAGCGCCAGCACCAGTGGATGCTCGACGAGGGGATTGCACGCCAGGGTCTTCTCGATGACCGAGTAGATGCGCCGGGTGCGGTATCCCTCGAAATCATTGCGGCCGTCGAAGGTGAGGAACGGTTCGGACGCCTCGCGGATCGCGGCTACTGTCTCCGGCGGGATCAGATCGGGAATGATCACGTAGCCGTCGGAGTTCATGGCCTCCAGCAGTGAATCGACGTACGACGGATCGACGCCGTCGCGATCATGAACTTCAGTCATTGTTCCTCACTGCCAAGCCGAGAAATACGAAGAGACTTCGTGACAGGGCAACCATGTCAGTATCCGAAACCCGGCCAATCCGTTCGCCGAGCTTAGCCTTCGGCATGGTGGTGACCTTGTCGACCATGATGCGACTCGGCACGCTTAACCCGTTCGCGCTGTCGGGCTCCAATGGGATCCGCAGGAGCGGTACGTCGACGGTGTCAGTGGTCATGGGACAGACGGTGACTGATGCGGTCTCATCGAAGAGATCATTCTGGATGATCAGAACCGGGCGTGGCTTGCCGGCGTAGTGCTTGCCACCGGATGCGGTCCACACATCTCCACGCCTCACTCGCCGTCCTCACCGCCGAATTCTGAGATGGCATCGACGAACGCCTGATCGTCAGCCTCATACTCGCTGTGAGCCACAAGTGCCGACTGCCGGCTGGCCTCGGCGGCGAAGCCCGCCGCGCGCACGTCTGGTACCCAGATCTGTACCGGTCGCAATCCCTGCCGACGCATCCGCGCTCGATGGTCGGCGACGCGTCGACGAACGGAGGATTCTTCCTGCTCGGCCATATCGGTCATGTTACATGTAACACGACTTACCGGCCCGTCCGCACACAGAACAACGCCACGATCAGGCTCAGGTACTCGTCTTCGGTCACGATGCCCTGCCGGTAGCAGGACCGGAGCATCTCGTCGAGGTCGGTGAGGCTGAACCGGCGACGCTGTCCCTTGCCGATCCGGACCGGTTCGATGATCGAGCCGTCGTCACGAACGAAGGTGTTGTTACGCAGCGCCGCCTGCACCCACTGCACGGGCTTACCGAAGAACCTCGCCACCTCGCCGGTGCTTAAGTGCTTTTCCCCCTTGCCTGGAGTCTTTACGCACCGCGCGCGCTTGGACCGAACGGGCGGCGCAACCTCGGCGGGTTCGTCGGGACGATCAGCAGGGCAATCAGCGGGGCCGGCGGCAGTCTCGTCGGCCTCGGCGAAGGCCCGCTCGATATCCGCGCCCAGGGTGCGCACACCGGCGCTGGCAATCGCGGCGAAATCGAGTCCATCGACCGCGCGCACCTCATTGCGCAACGCGAAGTCGATCGGGTTGAATCCGCCGTCGGTGGTGCACGGCTCGAGGTCACGGCCCATCAACAGGTTCACGCCGTGCCGCTGCAGAACCATGCTCACCCGGCGCACATGCTCCTCGCGGCCGAGATCGGCCAGCGGGAACGGCATCCAGACATCAGTTCTGGTGGCGATGGCCCGGCTCAGGCCGGTGACGACGGCCTCCACCTCGGCGAGGTCGTCCGCACAGGTCGGCTCCCCCGGTTCGAAGCTGTGCATCTCGGCGATCACGGCGCCCTGTTCGGCCGCCTTCTCCGCAAGATCGTTGATCTCAAGGGTTCCGTGATCCCCGAGGACAATGACCGCATAACTGGTATTGATGGACTGGGCCACCACACCACCCCCTTTTCCTCTCCTGTCCCGACGCCCGCAGATTATCGAGAGGGTCTGACAGAAATGGAACCTCATGCAGATCGCCGATCACGTCTTTGTCGTCACCGGGGCATCGTCGGGCATCGGACTCTCGACCGCCGAGGCGTTGAGCGCCAGGGGCGCGAAGGTGGCGTTGATCGCGCGCAATACCGCCGCACTTGACGACATCGCCGCCCGCCTGCCCGGCACTCTCCCGCTGACCGCCGACGTCACCGATTTCGCGGCTCTCACCAAGGCCATTAACGATGCCCACCATCACTACGGTCGCCTGGACGGACTGATCAACAATGCCGGCCGGGGTTATGGCGCCTCCGTCGAGACGATCGATCCGACCGCGTTCACCGAGATCTTCACCCTCAATGTGCTGGCTCCGATCGTCGCCATGCAGGCCGTCATCCCGATCATGCGGGCCGCCGGCGCCGGGGTGATCATCAACGTCAACTCTGGCACGTCGTTCATGACCATCCCCGACTACAGCGTGTACTCCGCGTCCAAGCGCGCGCTGCTCGGCGTCACCCAGACCGCGCGTGGGGAATTGGCCGCCGACGCAATCGTGGTCAGCGAGGTCTACCCCGGGATGACGGCAACCGATTTCGGACGCAACCGCCTGGGATCGGGCGGAGCCACGACTGATTACTCGGTCGGTGATCCGCCGGAGATGGTCGCCGACCTGATCGTGACCGCCATCGAAGGCGGCGAGGCGCAGTACTTCGTCAACGACTTCCTGCGCAAGCTGGCCGGAGCCTGATTTACAGCCCGGGCTGATCCTCGATGATGCCCAACCAAATCTGGGCGACGTCGATGGCCACCTTCTCGCTGATGAAGGCGTGCTGGGTTCCGGTATAGATATCGCGGAAGGCCCGCTCGAGCCGGGTGCCCTCGCGGATCGAGGAGGTGCCGGCCGCCAGGTGCGCCCACTCAGCGCAGTTTCGGGCCACATCGGTGGCGTAGACCGCGGCCACCCGCATATCGGCGCGCAGCCCCGGCGTCAGCTCCCCGCCCGCGGCGACGGCGGCCTCGGCGGTGGTGAAGGCGTCCAGCACCAGCAGCCGGGCCGCACGCCACGCCGCGACGTGGTGGGCCAGCCCCTTCTGGAATGTCTGGCGGCTGGCCAGCGAGGCCATATCGCTCATCCGGTACTTCGTCGCGGCCAGCTCCTGGATGTCGTCGAGCATGCTCTTGGACACCCCGAGCGCCCAGGCCGCGTGGCCGGCGGCCGTCACCGGCATCATGCCCATGCGTCCAGCCGGCGAGCTGCCCCGGCGCGGCTCGGACGAGAACAGTGCGAACGTCCGGTGCTCGGGTACGAACACGTCCTCGACGCTGTAGTCATAGGACCCGGTGCCCTTGAGTCCCTGCACATGCCAGCCGTCTTTGAAGGTGATCTCGTCACGCGGGATCACCGCCACCGTCATCTCGGGGAAACCTTCACTGGCCCAACGCATCTCGCCGTCATCCATCGGGAAGAAACCGGCGCAGACGTACTCGGAGTGCCCGGTGCCGGAGCCGAAGCTCCACGATCCGGTCACCCGGTAGCCGCCGGGCACGGCGGCGCCCTGTCCGTTGGGGAAGAACTGCCCGCCCATCGTGACGTGATTGTCGTGGGCGGTGAACACCTCGGCGAAACCTTCGTCGGGCAGATACGCCGCGGCGGCGAACGACGATGGCAGGTTCGCAATGCCGATCCATCCGAAGGAGCCGTCCTGGGTGGCCATCTCGATCCAGGTTTCGATCATCTCGGCGAAGGAGGGTTCGGCGCCGCCGGCTTCGACGGGATTCAGGGAGGACATCAGCCCGCTGGCCCACATCTCCTCGACGATCGCCGGGCTGAGGGTGCGCAGCTGTTCGGATTCGGCCGACTTGGCCGCCACCAGGTCGCGCATCCCGCGCGCCAACCCCAGGACATGACTGCCCGGAACCTTGTCGTCGACTTCGACTACCGCCGTCACGTGCGCTCTCCGATCACTTCCGGTGCACCGGCACCGGCTCAGCAGGACAGTCTCGACGGTACGCGGTGGAGCCCTGGATCGGGAAGCACTCCCGCGCCCTAGGCTCGGTGCGTGCCGCACGCCGACAGTTGGAAACTCCGCCTGCCCGCAGTGCTGCGCGGCTCCCATAGCGTCCCGCGCACCCGCTTCACCGCGCCGTCGGTGTGGCGGCCCACGCCGGCGTCCTTCGCAGCACTGGTCGCCGGACTGTGGTTATTCGGCACCGGCGACGCCCTCATCTTGGCGTCGGATCTCGGCGCCTCGCCGTGGTCGGTGCTGGCGCAGGGACTCAGCGTGCGCACCGGCCTCGGCATCGGCTGGACCACCTTCGGGGTGTCGGTAGCCGTTCTCGCACTGTGGATTCCGCTGCGTCAGCGCCCCGGACTGGGAACGGTGATGAACATCATCGTGATCGCACTGGCGATCGGTATCACCTATCCGAGGGTCAGTACGCCCGACTCGGTGATCGGGCAACTTGGGTTGGTGTTCCTGGGCATCGCCCTGATCGGCCTCGGCAGTGGCTTCTACCTCACCAGCGGCCACGGCCCCGGTCCGCGGGATGGCTGGATGACGGGCCTGCACCGGGTCACCGGCTGGCCGGTGGGACGGGTCCGGCTGATCATCGAAGTGAGCGTGCTGGTGGCCGGGTGGGCTCTGGGCGGCATCGTCGGCGTCGGCACCGCACTGTTCGCGCTCTTCGTAGGTCAGTCCGTTGCCCTGGGCCTGGCTTTCGTGCACCGGTTATCTCCCGCCGCGGATGTCCTCGACGAGGAGGCGTTCCCTCAGGGCGAGGCGTGAGCTGTCCGACTCCCCGCTCACGCTGCCGCAGTCACCGCCAGGGTTCCGACATCAACACCGGCCAGTCTCGAGCCCAAGGTTTCATACACCGCACCGATCCCGTCGCGGGCGAAGGTGGATCCGGCCGGCCAGAACTCCTGGTACCAGTCGGCGGTCACCAAGTTGACCGAGTTCTTGAAGTCGACGCGCATCCACTGCTGCACGGGAGCGTGCACGTTGAACATGAACTCCTCGATAGTGCGCGTGCCGATGGTCAGCGCGCCGGTGATGTAGTTGATGAAGCTGGGTGTCGGCTCGCCAAATAAGCCCCAGATCGCCGCCGGCGGTCGGGTGTTCAGGTTGTTCCCGTTGGCATCCAACAGCGCAGGCACGGATTGGACGTTGGGCCACGGCCGGTACAGCGTGTCATCGGGCCACAGGTTCGCATCGGCGGCGACGACGTCGGCATTGTTGTAGACGACGATGACGTTCTTATCGATCGCCCACAGGTCCTCCAGCGTCGCCGAGGTTCCCAGCGCGCGCGGAGCCATCCGCGACCCGAATGCCGCGTCCATCTGCGCGACCACGTCGGCATGGGTCACCGGGGTGAAGTTGTTGATGCCCTGGATGTAGATGACGAGTGCTTCCTTCGGATGTTCGGTGGCGAAGGCGGCGATATCGTCGACCGCATCGGCGAACGGCACCGAACGAAGTCCGTGTTCGAGGTAGACCGTGCCATCGGGCTCGTTGGTGAGCCGGAGGTCCACGTAGCGCACACCGTCGGAGAACTGCTGATAGAGATCCTTGGACTGGGTCTTACCCCAGCCCGCGGCGACCGGCTTGACGATCAGATCCTGGAGGAAGCCGGGAAGCTCAGTGAGGAAACCGAATTGGTCCTTGCCGGTCAGCGCCCACGGTGAAGTCGGGGTGATCCCGTAGCTGCCCGAGTCATGCGTTCCGGGGATCGGCAGCTCGGTCAACGGCAACGTCGACAGTGCCGGCAACTCCGCCATCCAGTTGGCCAGGTCCACGTTCATCGGACCGACCGTGTCGACGGTGTAGCCGAACGTCACCGACTGCGGCCTGCTCGCCGACAGGTCCGCACCGGCGTCGTTGAGGAAGTTCAATCCCTCGTTGGTGTAGGACAGCGCCTGCAGTCGAACCGGACTCGACGACAGGGCACCGGTGATCAGCGGCGCGGCGTCGCGGTAGAAGATCTTGTCCGGCTGCTCGCAGTTGTCGGCGTAGGCACACGTGGGCGCATCGGCGGGTGCGGTGCCGCCGTACTCAAGTTGCACCCAGGCGTCGGTGAGGCCGTTGGTGGCAGCGAACGCACTCAGCGTCTGATCGGCGTCGGAGTACAGCTGTCCGAAATCGCCGGCGACGATGACCGCGCGGCCGATCGAGTTCGTGCTGATGAACGATGACAGTTGCGCGATCTCGGCGTTGGTCAGCACTCCACCGCTGGTGTCGACGTTGTAGACGTCGACCGAGGAGCCGCCCGGAATGTGTTGACGGGTGTAGGTGAATCCACCCGGGTTCAGCAGATCCGACCGGGTGCTCCACGACTGCCGGTCAAGGCTCTCGATGTAGTAGGCGGACAACGAGTTGAGTCCGTCGGAGAACGGCACTCCGACCGGCCACGCCCAGGTCGGAACCTGCGGTGCGGTCCGGTCCGGGAACAGCGTTTCGGCGATCAGGAACGGATGATAGGCGACATCCTCCTGGACGTTGACGATGTCGAAATCGGTGATCCGCGAACCGATCTGGAGGGTATTGGTGATTCTGGGCCATACCCCGTCCGAGAACGGGAACGGCATGCCCGAAACGTTATAGGTCAGCACCGTGAAGTCCCCGATGATGTCCGGTGTGGCGTCTTCGTTGTTGAACACGGTCACCGTCGCGGTGGTTTGGTGTCCGCCGGCCAGGCTGGTGTCGAGGATCCCGAACGCGGCGTTGAGCAAACCATCCCAGGCGTGGACATGCGGGTCGGTGTTATCGCTGACGACGAAGGAGAAGGTGTCGGTGCCGACGAAGTCCGCATCGGGTGTGTAGGTGAACGTACCTGCGGTGTTGTCGACGGCCACGCTGCCGCGCTCCGGCCCGCCGGGCAGACCCTTGGTGGGCACAGAGTAAAGCAGCCGGTTGCCGTCGGCGTCGGTGGCGGTGAACGCGATTGCCTGGCTGGAGATGCCGGCCGCAAGGTCGAGTTCGATCTGCATCGGGGCGGCGACCGGGCTGGCGTTGAAGAAGATTCGCCTTACTCCCGGGGGAAGCAGGCTGCCACTCCACCACGGGTAGAGGTTGGCGAAGGTGTCCACCCACACCTTGGCTCCGGTCAGGAATTCTTCGATCGGGTTGGCTGCGGCCACGGCGCGCCGGGTGGGATCGGTGGCGACTGAACGCGTGGCCCGGGCGGCCGCGCTGGCCTGGCCGGCTGGTGTGAGTATTTGGTCGGCGGGCAACGTGAGTCGTGTCGAAGTGCGCGCACCGGCGACTGCACTGTCAGCGATCCGGCTCGGTCGATCCGCGGCGAGACGGGGCGCACTCGAGCGTGTGACGACTGTTGCGCGTGGCCCCGGCGCCACCTTGCCGGCCCGGCTCGCCCGATGGTTCGGTGTGCCCGCATCCGCGGTGACCGCCGGGGCGTCACTTTCGCCGACCTCGGCGTTGGCGGTGCCGAAAGCCTGCGGCCCGGCCAGCGCGAATCCCAGTGCGGCGCCCGCGACCCAGATTCTCAGCTTGTTAACTGCCACCGGCGCAACGATAGCGAGGCCATGGCACTCGGGGGCCGAGTTCGCACTTCGGCAGCTGTCAGTGGGCAAGTGCAGGCTTGTTTGCAACCACCACAGTTCGCAACCACTAGAGATAGGGAGCAGGCCATGTGCTGGCAGTGCGACAACCCCCACCGCACCACCGACGATTACCTCGACGTCTTGCGGGAGATCATCGACGGCCACCAGTGGGCCGTTCAATACGTCGAGGACGAGGACCGCCCATTCGCGTACACGATCGGCCTGACTGACCTGGGCCTGCCCGAGTTGTTGATCACGGGCCTGCCACCGCGGACATCGGGACGGCTGCTGAACTCGCTCGCCCACGACATGGTCGATGACGGCACGGTCCTGCGGCCGGCCATGCATATCGACTACCAGAGCGAGTTTCTTCTCGAAGTGGTCAAGGTCGACCACCCGGACGTCCATCTCCGGTTCGCTGTCGCGATCTGCGGCCCGGAGGTCCGCGCTTTGCAACTGGTGTGGGCCGACGACTTCCGGCGCTGGCCGTGGGACCGCGGGTGGAGCGACGGCCGCCGCTGGCAACCGGTGTTCGGTATCCGCAGCCCAGTGCCGGGATGAAACCCGTGCGGAACGCGCCGACAGTGCCGGTTATACCCGGTTATACTCACGTGGTGAAGACAGCGATTTCGGTACCCGATGAGACATTCGACCGGGTGTGCCGACGTGCCGTGGCCCTGGGAATAAGTCGGTCAGAGTTCTTCGCTACAGCCGCCAGGCGGTATCTGGACGATCTGGACGAAGAGTCTTTGACCGATCAGATCGATACCGCGCTTGAGGGTCTCGAATCCCTGGACGAGTCGCACAAGGCTGCGGTCGCGGTCGGGCGCCGAGTAGTCGGTGCAGCAGGCGATGACTGGTGATCGAACGCGGCGAGATCCACTGGGCCGATCTGGGCGCGGCTTCCGGTAGTCGACCGGCAAAGCGCCGCCCGATCCTGGTTGTGCAGTCCGATC
>Ga0194054_10001756_pt1 | contig 10142 bp, 4 predicted proteins | sample SepL2210m_MetaG_FD_163628 | JGI IMG/M metagenome (GOLD analysis project Ga0194054, IMG submission 163628) | Anoxic zone freshwater microbial communities from boreal shield lake in IISD Experimental Lakes Area, Ontario, Canada - Sep2016-L227-10m | ecosystem: Environmental > Aquatic > Freshwater >... | reverse complement strand
GATGACCGTTTGCCACGATGCTCGAAAGGGCAGAACCATTGGAAGTCATTGGCCTAATCATGTCGCGCCTCCGCTCCACTCTACCATTTATTTTCCTCCCAACCTGACCCCCCCCTTGTTATCTTTTACTTTTATGAAAACACCAGATCCAATGTTTAAGCAGGCTGGCTTTGAGTCCCAATTGTCGCGCCGTCGGATGCTGGCCAATCTGGGAACAGGGCTGCTGGTGGCTGCCGCCAGTGGGGCCGTAATCCCGTTGACTGCGGCCGAGGCACGCAAAGCGCGTGTTCCGCTGAATCACTTTAGTCCAGATGACGCCGGCACCCTGGAAGCTTTTGGCGACGCCCTTTTGCCCGGCGCGGCCGAGGCCGGGGTGGCCCACTACATTGACGATCAGCTTGGGCATTCGGCTCCTTTGCTATTCCTGCAATATATGGATTACCCCGGGCCCGCCGACCAATTTTACAAAACGGGGCTGGCGGCGTTGAACCGCGAGAGCGTGAAGCGATTTGGCAACCGCTTTCCTGAATTGAAATCGCAGAACCAATCGGCCCTGATTGGCAGCCTTGCGCAGTCTAATCCCTCGGGCTGGGATGGTCCGCCGGCACCCTTGTTCTACTTTGTCCTTCGCAATGATGCCTGTGACGTGTATTATGGCACCGAGCAGGGTTTCAAAAGACTCGGCATTCCCTACATGCCGCACCTCGCCCCGCGGCAACCGTGGTAACGAGAGGACACAAGAGATTATGGCTAAGGAACAAGTGGATGCGGTAGTGGTCGGTTCGGGTGCGGCGGGGAGCCTGATTGCCGCCAAGCTATCCCAGGCCGGAAAGAAAGTGTTGATCCTCGAGGGGGGGCCGCCGCGGACAAAGGAATCGTTGATCAGCTCCCTGATTTGGTCCCGTCGGCTGAAGTGGGCCGGTCCCGCCATTGAAACAGGCGGCAGCGCCCCGCTCTCCGTGGGCTTCGGCGCCGGTTGGGGCACGGGCGGCGGCGCGCTCCATCACTATGCCTGCTGGTTTCGGCTGCACCCGGAGGATTTCGAGATGCGAACCCGCTTTGGTCGAGGCCTCGACTGGCCCATCTCCTATGCCGATCTGCGTCCTTATTACGATCAGGTTCAGCGCGAGGTCGGAATTTCCGGGGACGCAGAAAAAGAAGTCTGGCGACCGGAGGGCGAACCTTACCCGATGCCCCCGGTGCCGGTTTGGACCCAAGGGCAGGTTATCGCCGCCGGATTTGCAAAGCTGGGATTGCGGACCTCGCCGCTGCCCCTGGCTGTCAACACGCAACAGTACAATGGGCGTCCCAATTGCATCTATGACGGTTGGTGCGATGCAGGCTGCCCGACTTTTGCCCTCGGCAATCCTCTCGCCGTTTACCTGCCGCAAGCCTTAAAAGCCGGCGCAACAATTCGGCACGACTGCACCGTGACCCGTGTGCTCACCAATCCCGATGGCACTCGCGCCACGGGCGTGGAGTTTTACAACGCTCAGGGCCAACGCGAGGTCGTCGAAGCCCGCGTCGTCATCCTGGCCGCCTATGCGTTTGAAACCCCGCGCATCCTCTTCAACTCCCGGGAGGGCGGGTTGGCCAACTCGAGCGGCACGCTGGGGCGTTACATGATGGCCCATACCACGGCCAACGTCTTCGGGCTATTCGAGGAGGACACGCAAAATTACATGGGTGTGAGCGGCGGCCAGTTGCTGTCGCAGGACAATTACGCCAAGGATTTGAAGCGGGGCTATCTGGGGAGTTATCAATGGATAATCGGCAATGCCCTCAAACCCAATGATCTTCTGGGGATCGGCAACAGCCGGCCCGATTTGTTCGGTCAACCCTTGCACGATTTCCTGGTCAATGCCGCCAAACATCTGGCCACGATGACGTTTTGCGGCGAAAGCTTGCCGGATCGGGAGAACCGGCTTGAGTTGGGTGCCCAGAAAGATCGCCACGGTTTTCCTCTCGCCCGGGTTACGCACCAATTCGCGCCAGACAGTATCCTGTGCTGGCAGGACGGCATCAAGCAGGGCAAGGCCATCTTTGATGCCGCCGGAGCCAAAGAGGTCTGGGCCAGCGGGCGTCATCAGATGCACACGATGGGCGGCACCATCATGGGCCGCTCCGCCAGGGAATCGGTCGCCAATGGGTATGGACAAACCCACGACGTGAACAATCTGTTCCTGGCGGGGCCCGGCCTCTTCCCCACGACGGGCGCAGTCAATCCCACCTTCACTCTCACGGCGCTGGCTCTGCGCACAGCGCAGCACGTGAACAACCGCTGGTCGAGTTTCTCCTAATCCGGTGGAGCGCATTCGGGAAAAATCAGATCGTGCATAATTACCAAAAGTGGACGTGTGAGTTTTGTTTGATCGCGGCGCTTGCGACCGTTGCGACGACTGTGGCTTATGGTGACTGGACTGGCGAGTGGGATGTGACCTGGCACGACGGCGGGGGGCGGCTTGTTCTCAAACAGAAGGGCGGTCTGGTGACCGGAGCGTATGCCCCGCAGAGCGGTCGCATCGAGGCAGAGGTTCACGGCGCGCAACTCGAGGGTCATTGGTTTGAGGGCGAGCAATCGGGATCCATCCTGTTGGTCCTCAGCCGCGACCAGCGGACTTTCACTGGGCGGGAGGATGCGTTAGGCTGGTGGACGGGCCGGCGCAGCCCCCCTCAAAGTCTGCCGCCGCCGATCGACCTGCGCAACCCCCGCTCGGCTTTTCTGACCTTCATCGGCGCGGCCAACCGGGCCCGCGGTGGCCGTCCGGAGGCCTGGAACAGCGTGATCGCCGCCTCCGAATTCTCCCCCGCGGCCCAGCCGGCGTCGCTGCGGGAGACGCTGCTCCGGGTGCGGCGCTATTTCGATCTCATTGACCTCACGATGGTGGATGAAGGGGCACTTCCCGGGGACCAACGGGAAGACTCGGTCTCCCTGCGCCTGGAGCAATTGCGCTCGGGCGTGGCCCTTACGGTAACGCTGCGGCGCAACGCCACGGGCGATTGGCACCTCGTGATTCCCAGCGAAACCGAAATGGCCGCTGCTCGCAAGTCGCTGCTCGCAATCTATGGCGCATCCCCGCCGACCCCGCAGTCGTTCCGCCGCCTGCAGAATCCGCGCGACACCATGCGCGCCTTTCTTGAGGGCATGGACAATTGGAACGGCCACGGGCGCGCGCTGGTGTTTTCGACGATGGACCTGAGTGCGCTTCCTGTTTTCCTGCAGGAGTCCGATGGCGCGCTCATCGCCCAATACCTGCGGCGAACTCTCCAAAAGATCGGGATGGTCGGTTTGCAGTCCATTCCCAACGACGGAACGAATCGCGATCCCTATGCCCACTTCGCCCAAGGATTCGGTTCGATCGTCATTGCGCCCAGCGGTTCCGCCCCGGACGCGCCCTGGCAATTTACGCGCGAGACCATCGACCAGATACCGGACCTCTATTTCGCAACGGCCAATCTGCCGGCGGCAACGCTCGCGCCCTACGGAGGAATCCCCTCCAGCACCTACTTCACTTTGCGCCATTTCTTTGCGCAGAAGATCCCATTCCTGCTGGGACGGCTGCGCCGCCTGGAGTACTGGCAGATGCTCACGATGCTCATCGTGATCCCGGCAGGGTTCCTCTTGGGGCGAATCGGCGCCGGTTTCGTCAGCCGCCTGGTCCAGTTGCTGCCCGGAGCCTCCCCAGAGCGGCCGCGTTTGTTTATCTGGGCGTTAACCATCATGATCGGCGTGGCAGTCCTGCAATTTTCGCCTTCCCTGCTCGGTGTTCCCGGACGACTCCGCGCCTACACTACTCCCATCGTGGGCAGCCTGTTCTTTCTCTCCATCGGCATCGCCGCGTGGCACCTCATCTCCATCCTCGGTGAGTGCCTGACCAGACGAGCGCAAGTGACTTCCGGAAAAGCCGATGACATCATCATGAATTTTTCCCTCGCTGGCGGACGCGTCGCCATCGTGTTCGCCACCAGCCTGGGCATCGCGTATCTATTGTCGATTCCTACGGCGAACATTGTCGCCGGGCTGGGCATCGGCGGGCTGGCCTTCGCCATCGCGGCGCGCGATACGCTCGCCAACATTTTCGGGGCGAGCATCCTGGTGACCGACCGCCCATTCCGCAGCGGCGACTGGATCGATGCCGGCTTTGTGGAAGGCTCCGTCGAGGCGGTGGGCCTGCGCTCGACGCGTATCCGCACGGCGCAGGACAGCGTCGCCATTATTCCCAACGGCAAGCTTGCCGATGCAACGATCAACAACCTCGGGACCCGACGGCACCGCGTCATCAAAATGAATATCCTCGTCACCGAGGGAGGAACTCCGGAGCGGCTGCAGGCCTATATCGAAGCCGTTCGCGGCCGCATTGCAAACGATGCCGCGTTTGTGGCGAGTCAAACCGAGATCGGCGTCGCGGACATTGGCAAGGATGGCATCGCCGTTGCGCTGACGAGTTACCTCGATGTCCGCACCGACGCGGCGGAGTCCGCCGCGCGGCATGCCCTGCTGATCGATCTGCTACGTCTCGCCCAGGAGCAAAGTTTAAGGCTGGGTCACGGAATGGAACAGGCAGGAGAAAAATCATGAACCCACAGCAACTTTACCGCATCCAGGCGGCGCCAGCGGAGGCGGTGCCCATCCTCACGATTCCGGCGCGCTAAGGAGAAGCGTCCTGTCCAGCACCACCTTTCTGGTTGTTCGAATACAGAATTGGGGTGGCCAAAGAAATGGATCGGTGTGAGGTGTAGTGAGTAATGGCAAAACATCGGCAGCGAGCACTGGTCGAGTGGAGCGGAGGCGCGACCGGTTTAGACCAATGGCTTCCTTCGTATCAGCCCTTTCGAGCATCGTGGCAAACAGCCCTCGGATCATGCCGACGTTTCCTCCGCCCCCTCTATTCATTCCCATTGGGTCTGATACCCCGAAGCTTGCTTCGGCTTTTTTTTGAATCGTGAAATCATCACCCGCGCAGCGCCCAGTACCTGCGGGCCCCCAAAAACCAATTTCCTACCATTTTTAGCGATTCAAGACGGTGCCGGCGGCGTCTTACGGATTGAGTCTGGCGGCCACCGAGGGGAACCGCGCAGGGTCGGTATGCGGAAGGAAAAGAGCTCCGGTGTACTGCTCCATGTAGGCAGGGTCCGTGTTCAGTTCCAGATAGGTCATGCGCCGCGCCAGCTCGATCTGACGCTGGCGGAAGTCCTGCGAAACGACCACCATGTAGGAGCCCATGAGCGATGAATTTCCGATATACCGGAATCGCTCGCGGGGCAGATCAGGGATCAGGCCAATGATCGTTGCGTTTTCGAGGTCGAGGTAGCGTCCAAAGCCACCCGCGATGTAGATGTGTCGCAGATCCTCAAAGCACAGTCCCACCTGGTTGAGCATCAACGCCACGGCGGAGTATATGGAAGCCTTGGTTCGGATAATGTTCTCGATGTCGATCTCGGCAATGACCAGCGGCTTGCCGGCAGCACTCTCCTCGGCTGGTGCGAGGGTGTAGGTGGCGCGCCGTCCCTCGACACGGATGGCCGGGCACGGACGAACGCGGTTGAACTTGCCCGCCGCGTCAATCCAGCCTGTAAGGAACAGGTTGGCGACCAGGTCTATCATCCCAGAACCGCAGATGCCCCGGGGGCGGACGTTTCCGACGGTCGAGTAGCGGGCCTGGCCCGTTGCGGCATCGACCCAGACTTTCTCGATTGCTCCGGTGGAAGCGCGCATTCCACATTCAATACCGCCGCCCTCGAAGGCCGGGCCAGCCGAGCAGGCGCAGGCCATCAGGAAACTGCCATTGCCCAGGACGATCTCCCCGTTGGTGCCAATGTCAATGAACAGGCTGATGTCTTCCGTCGGAGCGGCCAGGTCGGTGCAGAGAATTCCCGCCGTGATGTCGCCGCCCACGTAGCTGCCGACGCAGGGGGAAAAATGAATCCATGCCTGCGGGTTGATGTCGATCCCGATCTCCGAGTTCCGCAGGTAAGGCACTTGCAGCAGCGTGGGTGTGTAGGGCGCCAGGCGGAGGTATTCCGGGCTCAGGCCCAGCAGGAGATGAGTCATGACCGTGTTGCCGCTGATGGCCGCATTGGAGATTTCCCGAGGGGCCACCCCACGGCTGTTCGCCACCTGCCGGATTAGCCGGTTGATCGTGCCCAGCACGCGAGAGCGGAGTTCCTCGAGGCGCTCCGGGGTGCGGGCGTAGTTGATCCGCCCGATCACGTCCAGGCCGCAGGCGATCTGGTCGTTGTAATCGCTCCGCGCAACAACGATCTGGGCAACCACAAGATCAATCAACTCCACTGCAATCGTCGTGGTGCCAACATCAATGGCGATGGCAAAGTGGCGGAGGGTGGTGTCGCCGGGTTCGATGTCAATGACATGGAAACGACCCGAGTCGCGCACCAAGGTGATGGTCACCTGCCCACCCGCAGCGCGCAACGTGTCCGCCAGCTTGCGAATGCCCAGGAGAGAATACTCGACCGGCCGATGTCCCCAGTCACGCTGGATGGCGCGCGTGAGGCGATCAAGGTCGGACAGCCCGCTTTCCAATCGAGCCGCCTCAACCTGCAGCAGCCACTTCACGGCAAGGGGATCAAATTCCCATTGTCGCGGCAGCAACTCCTGCCGCACCAGGTGAGTCTCGTTCTCGGAAACGAATTGCCCGCCTTCCATTGCAGCCTGTTTCGGCACCTCCACGACCAGGTCTTCCCCGAGAATACGCGTGGCGCACGCCAGGACATACCCTTCGGCCACCGCGGCATCGGGCAAGGTGCCGAGACTGCGCGAATCCACCTCACCGGCGGTTACCCGGACCATGCACTTGCCGCAAGTGCCTTCACCGCCGCAAGGAGATTCGATGTCCACCCCGGCCTGTCTGGCCGCATCAAGCAACCTGGTTTGCGGCGGCACCTGGGTTGTCTGGCCGGAAGGATGGAATTCAACCTTGGACATGCCAGGTGTCAGATGCTTCACATGAGCCGGTTCTTCACAAAGCTTTCGAGATCGCCGGCTTCCTGGGGGCCTACCACGACCTTCCAGCCCGGCAGGTTCTCTTCCAGGTCGCCGCTGATTTGGGCAACGTAACCGGGAATCACCAACTCGCGCCGCGTCACCTGCTGTTCGAATCCGCTCTCCTTGATGAACTTGGCAATCGAGGCGCCAGACAGCTTCCCAGCCGCCCAGGCGGTGAGTACGCTCATGCCTTCGCACTCGGGCACCACGAGCCATGCGCTGATGCCGCAATTCTCCAGCTCGCCCGACACAATGAAGTAGGTGAGCGAGAAATTGGTGGTTACGAATATCGGCGAATCGGGCTTGGGCTCGCCGATGGCGTAGGCCTTCGGCTCGACCTGGATGGGCTTTTGCGGGTCGGTGTAGATGTTGAGCCGCAACGTCATGAGGGAGGCCATCTGGGCCGCATCGAACGAAGGCAACACGCAAATCCCGCCGTACTTGGTGATTTCGTTGGTCGCTTCGATGGTGTCATCCAGCAGGTTGCCGGTCTCCACGAAACGCAGGGTCGGATAACCCAGCGGTTTGAAATTGTCCTTGAGGGCTGCGCGCCGGGCGATGGAGCCGGTTTGGAATTGCTCAGCCAGTGAGCAGCTCGGAAACTGCAGGAACAGATCGCTGAACCCCTGGGCTTTGAGTTCGGCGGCCAGCGCCACCAGTTGGTCGAGGTCCGGCGCGGTCAATGCCAGCGCGTGATCATTCTCCCTGGCGACGCAGCAGAGTTCCCGGGCGGCTGCCGGTGAAGGCGCGCATAAGACGCTGCGGCTGCCCTTGACGGCGATGGCCGCGGCGGCCAGCGCGCCGGCATCCGGACTGCGCAACACCAGGGGCCGCTTGGTCCGATCCCAGGCTTTGACAGCCAGCTCGGCAAAGGCTTTGGCATCCGTGCCCTTCTGGGTAATGGCCACCAGCTCGATCCGGAGTTTCTCTCCGACTCGTTCGAGCAGGTACTCCGCAGCCATCTTGAGCGTCGTGTCAATGGATTCAGCCGCATCGGTTTCGTTGATGTTCAGCCCCAGCGCCGGCTGGTGGACAAAGGTCTTTTCGTGGCGGTAGAGGACCACCTCGCCTCCCAGCTTGAGCCGCCGCTCCGGGCCCAGTTCGACACAGCGGACAGGTGGTTCGCTGGCGGCGCCCAGCACACGCTTGGCTTCATCGGAAGCATACGGGCATTGGGCCAGCTCCGCCTTCTTGCCCGCCAGTTTCATGGCGAACGCCAGGCAGGTATTGGAACCACACTCCTTGCAGTTGGTGGCCGGCAGGAGTTTCTGAATTTGCAGACCGGTGAGAGCCATAGTCAGGGGGTTGAGGGCCGAGGGTCGAGGGTCGAGGAAGCGTCGTGAGGTGACGGTGTCAGACCAGTATCCATCAGTCGGACAATCGCGCGCTTCAAGGCGGCGACCGCCTCTGGATTGTACATGATCAAGATGTCAGCGCCGGCATAAAGCAGGCTCATGGCCGTGGTCAGCTCCCACAAAGCCGCCCGCTTGCGCAAATCGCCCCAGACCGGCATTTCCTGTTCCGACGCGCGAAGCTCCTTGATCTTGGCGCATTCCTGCCCCGGCGAGACAATCATCGGCATCGCCAGCATGGCATCGCCGCCCAGACCAGTCAGACGAATGCGCTCCATCACCGAGTAGGTATATTCGATCCCGTAGCCCATGGCTCCCGTGAGCGGGTCGATGACAATCTGCTCCCGTTTGAGGTCCATGTTCGTCAGCAGAATGTTCATCTGCTTGCTGATGTTGACATCAATCGGGCTTTGCGAAACAACACAATGCCCGTAACCCATCGCCGCGCCCGCAATGGTGCGATAGTTGTTCTGCTCGACCCAGTTGAGCAGCAGATTCTCCCCGGCGCACGCGGCAGCGACGGCCTTGAGCACTTCATTGTTCCGGTCGTAATGGTTGTGTCCGGTGACGATCAGCGGCACATCGACCGCCGCCAACACGGACTTCACGAGTTCAACCGCCTGCTCGGGCGTGCGGTTGCCTTTTTCCGGATGGGTGCCCTCCATGCGCACGCTGATCAAGTCGGCGCCATACTGCTCGACGCAGACCTTCGCCATCTCCGCCGGATGCTGAAGCAGGTCGCCATAAACCTCGCGCAAGACGCGCGGGTATTTCTCGCTGACAAGGTCAAAAACCTCCATGGCGACCAGCGGACGGTTGGGCATTTCCCCTTCCCAAAGGTGGAACGGCATGGCGGTGGCGCCGCCGATGCGGTAAGTGCGCCCGCGGGTGCCCCCTTCAGAACGCAAAGCGCCCAGCTTGACCGTGGAGATTGGGAGTTCGCAACGCTCCCGACGAGGAGTAAAGGCCGTGACAGCCTCGAACCGTTCCCGGGCGGACGGCACGCTTAGTGCAGCCTCCGGGAGAGACGCCATCCTTGCCGGCGTGCCACCCTTGTCGCCCGATATCGGCAACGCCGCCGGCGCTTCCAGTTTGGCCGGCGCTGCGGCAGACGGGACGGGCGATGTCGCGAATCCTACGGGTTTGCGGCTGAGTGCTTCCATCACGCCGCGCAGAATGTCCTCGGGAGAGGCGGCATCCAGCGCACGCTTGAATTCGGCGAGCGCCAGTTCTTTGATTTGTTCCATCAGGGCCGGGTTCACCGCGGCGGGCTGAGGCACTGCCGGGGCCACGGCAGGGCTGCCTCCGCCATTTCCACTCAGTGCTGGCCGTGGGCCATCCCCCAGCGGCTTGGTTGGTGTGCTGACCTTCACATCCGCAGCCGGTTTAGCGCCCGGCGATACAGGCTGGAGTGCGGCAGCTTGCGCGGTCGCATCCGCATGGGTGATGGAACCCAAGTCGGGCATTTTGAGCGCGGGATGCCCCACTTTCTCCATGAAAGCGCGAATTTGTTTGGGATCGGTCGCGACGGTTTCGTCCGCGATTTTGCCCAACAGGTCTGGCGCGCCCTGCTCCTGGAAACGTCGTTCGAGGTCTTTGGTCAGCAGCGTCTTGAGTTCTTTGGGCATCCAGATCAGCCGCTGGTGTCCACCATCAGAAAACAGGAACTTTCGGGATGTCAGAAAAACCTTGCCGCACCCCATGAACCCAGGGGTTTGCTGGCCGCCGCCGACACTGCCGGCCAAGGTCGAGAAAGTCATACCCACCGGAGTGTCATCGAGGAACTC
>Ga0194054_10001752_pt1 | contig 10156 bp, 7 predicted proteins | sample SepL2210m_MetaG_FD_163628 | JGI IMG/M metagenome (GOLD analysis project Ga0194054, IMG submission 163628) | Anoxic zone freshwater microbial communities from boreal shield lake in IISD Experimental Lakes Area, Ontario, Canada - Sep2016-L227-10m | ecosystem: Environmental > Aquatic > Freshwater >... | reverse complement strand
TCCGGGATCAGCGGCGACATGACGGTCGGCGCCCTCCGGGACCTTGGCGTGGAGGAAGATGTTTTTCACAAAGCAATTGCCGCGCTCGGTCTCGGAGAGGAAATCCACTCGCACTTCCACCGGGACGCCCGGCAGAATATCTCGGGGGTAAAATTTGATGTGCACGCGCACGGGCAGAATGCGGAAAGCGAGTGCAGTGCCCCCGCGCACGCTCATCCCCACGAACACGCGCATGGCTCGCATTCGCACGCTCATGGGCCCCATGGTTCCCATGTGTCCCATACGCACGGCAGAAGCTACCGCGACATCCGCGCTCTCCTCGAAAATTCCTCCCTGATCGCGGACGTGAAATCCCGCGCGCTGTCGGTCTTTCACCGGGTTGCGGTCGCCGAGGGGAGGATCCACGGCATCCCCGCGGAGGAGGTGGGTTTCCACGAAGTCGGCGCGGCGGATTCCATCGCGGACATCGTGGCTGCCTGCGCGGGCATCCATGCGCTCGGCCCGTTGCGCGTCGAGGCGTCGGTTCCGGTCGAGGGCACCGGATGGATCCAGTGCGCCCACGGGCGTTTTCCTCTTCCGGCCCCCGCGACCCTCGAGATTCTTGCCGGTGTCCCGCTCCGGCAGGTAAGCGAAGAATCCGAATTCATCACGCCGACGGGCGCGGCCCTGCTCGTGGAATTCTGCGAGCGCTACGGCCCGATGAGCGAAATGCGGATCGACCGCACGGGATACGGGATCGGGACACGGGAGACCCCTCCGCGCCCGAATGTTCTCCGCGCCGTCCTCGGGGAGACCGGCGACCCCGAATCCGCGGAGACGGACGAGATTTCGCAGATCGAGACCAACCTGGACGACATCACGCCCGAGCTGGCTGCCGCGGCCATGCAGCGGCTTTTCCAGGCCGGTGCCCTCGATGTGTTTTTCACCTCCGCCCAGATGAAAAAGAACCGGCCGGGATTTGTTCTCACCGCCCTCTGCGACCTGGACAAAACCGACGATATCTCCCGGATCCTGCTCACCGAGACCAGCGCGTTCGGCGTCCGGATCCACACCGCCAAACGCTACAAGCTCCGCCGGGAGTTCCGCGACGTCGAGACTCCCTACGGTCCGGTCCGGATCAAGCTGGGGTTTTTGGGTGAAGACCTGGTGCAGGCGTCACCGGAATTCGAATCCTGTCGCGCGGCCGCCGAGCTGGCCGGAGTCAGCGTTCGCGATGTCCTGATCGCCGCGTGGATCGGGACGACACCGAAGCCGGTCAACTGAACTCGCTTCGTGCAACCATCTGACCGGTTCAAGGGATTGAGCGAAAGATGAACCACACGCCAACCTGGCAGGCGGGAGTTTTCTGCTTGGCCATGCATGCGGCATCAGCATTTGCAGGGCAAATCTGGGTTTCTCCAAGCGGGGACGACGATGCGCCGGGCAACGAGAGCCGGCCGCTGGCCACGCTGCAGAGGGCGAGGGATCTTGCCCGCCAGCAGATCCTGTCCGGGCAGGGCGTGGAGGTCGTCCTGCGGCAGGGCACCTATGAGCTGGACCGGCCGCTGGAGTTGGCTGCGGCAGATTCGGGATCGGCGCAGGTTCCGGCTGTTTGGCGCGCGGCCACCGGCGAGGAGGTGCGCCTGAGCGCCGGTCGATGCATCAACGGTTGGCAAAAAGTTTCGGATGAGCGAGTGCTCGCCCGCCTCGATCCCGTGGCAGGCAGCATGGTGCGTGAAATCGATCTCAAGGCGAGCGGCGTCGCCGAATACGGGGAGATGAGCGGAGGCTTTGGGAAGAACGGCAACCCCGGACTGGAACTCTTCGTTGATGATGCGCCGATGCACATTTCGCGCTATCCGAACGAAGGGTTCATTCCGATCACCGAAACGCTCGGCCCTTCGGTGGTCGATGTGCGCGGAACACGCGGCGCAAAGGAGGGCGTGTTCCGGGTTAAAGATTCCCGCGTGGCGGCCTGGGCGCAGGAAAAAGATCCCATGGCCATGGGGTATTGGTTTTGGGATTGGGCGGACGGGCGCCAGAAGATTGCGGCCATCGATGCCGATACACTCACAGTCACCTTGTCCGGGCCGTGGCACGAATATGGCTATCGCAAAGGCCAGTATTTTTACGGCTTCAATTTGCTCTGCGAAATCGACCGGCCCGGCGAGTGGTATCTGGACCGCGAAACCGGGAAACTTTACGCCTATCTGCCGGGAGATGGCACTCCCGGCCGCACGATGGTGTCCCGGCTGCCGCGCGCCCTGAAGCTGAAAGGAAGCTCCCACATTATCTTGCGCGATCTCATTTTTGAAGGTGCGCGCGACAGCGCGGTGAGCTTGGTTGACTGCGAAAATATCGAGCTCGAGGGATGCATCGTTCGCAACAGCGGGAAGTGTGGGATCAGCGTTGACGGCGGCCACAATTGCACGATACGGCGGTGCGAAATATCAGGCACGGGCGACGGCGGGGTCCGGCTGTCCGGCGGCGATCGGGCCACTCTCGCGCCGTCCGGCCATGCCGTGGAAAACTGCCATATCCACGCATACAGCCGCTGGGACCGGACCTACCAGCCGGGCATCAGCCTGAACGGTGTCGGCTGCCGCGCATCCAATAACCTGATCCACGATGCGCCCCACCAGGCAATCAGCCTGAGCGGCAACGACCATGTCATCGAATACAATGAGATCCACCATGTCTGTGAGGAAACGGAGGATGCCGGGGCGATCTACGGGTGGAACGATTGGGCCGCTCGCGGAAATCTGATCCGCTTCAACTACCTCCATGACGTCTCCGGCCTCCACGACAAAGGGGCCAACGGCATCTATCTGGACGACAATTTTTCATCCGCGCGGATCGAAGGCAATGTCTTCCGCAGGGTCGTGCGGGCGGTTCACCTCGGCGGCGGGCGTGATCACGAGGTCACAAACAACGTGTTCGTCGATTGCGCCAAAGCCTTGCACGTCGATGCCCGGGGCCTTGGCTGGCGCGCATTCGGTTTTGATGAACTCAAGAACAAGCTGCAACTCTGGCCCTACCAAAAAGAGCCATGGAGCACCCGCTACCCGCAGATACCGTCAATTCTCTCCGATGAACCGATGGCTCCTAAAGGCATTCAGATTTCCCGCAATGTCCTGATCGGCTGCCCCTCATGGGACGATATCGAGAGCAAAGCCAGGCCGTTCCTCACGATGAAAAACAACCTGCCGGACGCTCCCCGCACGCTGCTGGCTCCCGGTGACGGTCCTCCCCGCATCAACGCGGATGCGGCTGAAGTGAGCGGCATCGGTTTCGAGACGATCCCAACGGAGCGCATCGGAGTTCTCCGGAACACCGGACGCTGAGTTTTGGACGAAACCATTTTGTGGAGGCAATCCGGCATCTCTCTTGTATGGTGGGAGACGGGTTGACGAAAAAATCCGGCTTGCAGGTTGTTGGGGTTCCTGAGGGTAGGATTTTTTGCCAAGAAGCGCCGCCACTCCAATCCCTTATGTCATGAGCAGAATCCCTCATCCATTTCCATTTGATCCGACCTACGGATATTCCCGGGAGCAACTTCTCGCGATTGCACATGCCGACAGCGAGCCGTCCGGGTTCGCGGACTTCTGGCGCGGGCTCAGGGCGAAGTCCGGGGAAGTCCCGCCGGAGATCACCACCGAAGAGCAGCCATCCCCGGATCCCGCATTCCGGCTGCTGAAGGTTTTCTACACGGTTCACCCGGTAAACCGTTCGATGGCTTTTTCCGGGCGAAGCAACCGCTAACAGATCACTCGCCCGAAGTTTTGCGATCCACCCAAACCGCCGCGTATTGGATCAACTCGGACATGGTTTTTATCTGGAGCTTGTCCTTGATATGCATGCGGTGCGTTTCGACCGTTTTTGGGCTCACGCCCAACGCGTTGGCAATGCTCTTGGTATCACCGCCGCGCCCGATGCGCTCAAAAACTTCGAGTTCGCGGTCGCTGAGAAGCTCCACGGGCGAGAACGCCGCCAGCGTGCCGCGGTCCGGTCTTCCAAGCGCACGCAGCAGGAGGCCTCCGGTGACTTTGTCGCTGACGTGCCGCTCGCCTTTGAACGCTTTGCGCAAGGCGATGAGGACCTCCCCCGCACTTTCCTTTTTCATCACGTAGCCGAGTGCCCCGGCCCGGAGGGCACGCTCGGCATAGATGTTTTCGTCGTGCATCGAAAGAACGACGGCAACGATTTCGGGATGTCGCGCCTTCAGGTTTTTGAGGAACTCGATGCCGTTGGTGCCGGGCATCGAGATGTCGGTGACGACGGCGTCGGGATGGAGGGCGGTGATCGCGGTCAAGGCGTCCACCGCATTGCCGGCCTCGCCGCAGACCTCCATGTCGGACTCCTGCCCGATGAAGAGCCTCAGGCCCTGACGAAGGACCTCATGGTCTTCGACGAGAAAAATCCTTTTCTTTGGTTCAGCTTTTTTCTTTGCCATGGTGAAAATCCTTTCCGGGGAATGAACAGACGACTTCGGTCCCGGTTTTCGCGGCCGGCCTGACCTCCAAGGAGCCTCCGAGCGCCTTCGCCCGATACTGCATGGTGTAGAGGCCGAGGCCGGTTGTTTTGCTCCTGTGCGGCAGCCCCTTGCCGTCGTCTTGAATGACCATGCTGATCGTGCCGTGGGACTCGGCCAGATTGATGGTGATATTTTGTGCCCGTCCATGTCGCAGCGCGTTGCTGATTGCTTCCTGCGCGATGTGCAAGAGCTGGGCGGCAGCGTTGCTGTCGGCAAAGGATATCGCCCCGCGCATTGAGAAGCCGCACCTGACATTGTTCCTCGCGCTGGTCTCGCCGGCCAATTCCCGCAGGGCCGATTCCAGCCCGTGCTGCTCGATTTTCACCGGAAGAAGACCGGCGGCAAGACGCCGTATGTCGTCCACGCTCTGGCGCACAAGCCGCGAAAGTTCCTGCACCTTCGCGGCCGCTTGCGGGTTTTTCCGCGCCAGATCGCGCGAGACGACTTCGGCGAGAACGGCGACTCCGGCCAGCCCTTGGCATGCGCCGTCGTGCAAATCCCTGCCGATCCGCGACTGCTCGTAATCGCTGATCTTGAGGATCTCGCGTTCCAGCCGCCGCCGTTCAGACATCTCCGCCTTGAGCTCCGCGACCGTCCCCTGCAATGCGGAAGTGCGCTCGGCCACCCGTGATTCCAATTCCAGATTCAAAGCGTGAACTTCTTGTTCGATGCGCCACTTCTCGGTGACGTCGCGCACGACGGAGACCGATCCAACAATGTGGCCGGCGCCGTTTCTCACAGGGGACGCAGACACTTGGCGGTATCGCATTTCGCCGGTTGAGGGAGTGCGGATCAATTCCTCCTGGTTCCGTAGGGTTTCGCCTTTCAATGCCCGCAACGGCGGAGCCTCTTCGATTGGTCGCAGGCTGCCGTCCGGGCGAAGAACTTCCAGGCTCGAGGCAAGCTTGCGGACGTCAACCGCCGCGTCGCCTTGCAGCCTGAATTCGAGCTTGCCCGATGGGTTGACCAGCGTGAATTGCCCCTGCGTGTCGGCAAACCAAATTTCGTCGGAAACACTGTTTATCAATGCCACCAAGCGTTCCTTTTCCTGAGCGAGCGTCTCCTGAAGTTGCCGGGCTTTCGCCTCGACCTGCTTGCGAGCGGTGATGTCGACTAAGACAACGTGGAGTAGCGGGACTGCTGTATTCTGTGCGATGGAGCACGTCAGGTGCGCCCAGAATTCCATGCCGCCGCGCTTGCTCATCCGCAGCTCGCAGTCCTGCTTTTCGCCTGTCTTGATGACCTTTTTGCGCAGGAGGTAAAATTTGTCCGCGTCTTCCTTGACGATTGCGCGACTCAGGGGACGGTTGATCAGCCCGACCCGGGTCAGGCCCAGCAGGGTCAAGATTGTGCGGTTGGCCTCCAGGACCAATTCCGTCTCGCTTACTGAACAATAGCCGACCGGAGCCGAATCGTAGAGATTAAGGTATCGCGCGCAGGCGGCATCGAGATCCGCCTGCGTCCGTCGAAGTTCCTCGTTCTGCATCTCGAGTTCGATCTGGTGGACACCGAGTTCGTGCAGGATTTCCCGCAGGGCTTCCGGCGACATCGCCGCAAGCTGTTCCTGAGATCGTTCGCTTGATTTTCCGTAAAGCTTTTCGGCCCGCTGGCGGAGATGAGCGGCTGGCATGCGGCCATTTTGCAACTGAGGCCGCTGGTTTGGCAATCACGGATATACTTTGAGAACATCATAGGTCATCGGGCGCATGGCGCATTGGCGTGATCGCTAATGCTCATGCCGGAGTTCCACGCATTTTGAAAGCCTGTCGCCGCACGACGGCATCGGGAAATTCCTGATGTCACGGTCAGCGGGCTCCCGATTGATCCCGCCCCCGACAGCAGCCAGAATTTCCTGTGCGGAAACAGAGAGGTGCAAGATGAAATCCCAAATTGAGAACCACCGCGAAAACTTCATATTCAAACAAATGGGAACACACCGGGGAGTGACAAACGGGGGGGAATGGAGGATGCGGCCAGAGATTCAAAACCTCTTGAGCCAGCAACTATCCTCCCCGGTGTGAACCCACCCTGCCACCGCGAAATCCATGCTCTTTCTGAGTTCTGCCGCCGCCTTTGGAGTTATCGGGTTTATCTCGATAATCAGAGACCGTCACACGACAGCGATTCACAACTTCATCTGGTGTCTATTCCTGCTCTTTTTGTATTTCTTTTTTCCCAAATTCCCGCAATGAAAAACCTCTGAAGTTGCCGTTTCGGGAGATGGGCTCTGAGCCGAAGCATTTGTTTCTTTAATATGATGTTTTCTGAGCGATGGCTCCATCCCTTCCAAGAGCACCGGCTTCCCATCAGTTTGGGCGTCGTCCTTTGCATCGGAGCCGGAGTAGCCATCGGCCTGCTGCTCTTTTTCCTCGCCGAGCCATACTCGCTCGTTGTGGATGTCAGAAATCGGGCTGCCTGGATCGCATCTGTGAGCGGGAGTGTCATTTGCTGCTGTATCGTATTTTGCTTCGGCCTTGACTCCCATCCCTTGATCTTCGCGGGGTTCCTTGTTTTAGGTGCAGTCACCTCAGGTGGTTCGGGATTGCTCCTTCTCACGCTTGGCTTGCCGGCATTGCGGCGCGCGACCGGCATTTCCAAAAATGATCGATTGAGAAGTCATCAGGGCCAGGAGCGGTTGAAGGATTAGCCCTCTGCCGAAGTGGAAAGTCAGAGTTCCGAGCGCCCTGTGAGGCTAGGGTTCAATTAACGCCGCAGCGGAGGCCAATCGCACAAATTGCAATGAGCAGATTGATATTTCGCGGGAATCTTATGAGCCATCACGAAGGGCGGTCGGTCGGGCTTCCTCACTGTCGAACTTCTCAAGCGGCCGCGAGTTGGTGAACCTCGAGCGCATGAGGCGAGGCGGTGGTCGGGAAGACCGGGGCGATTCGCTGGCGACTTGTCCGAATCCCGGGGGGGAGAGTCGGGGCCGGGGAACGGAGCCGCTCAGCCCAGGATTTTTTGCAGGTTGACGACCGCGTCGAAGCATTCTTTGGCGCAGCGCCGGGCCGACTTTGAGAGAGCCTTCCAATCGGACTGGACCTTCCGGACCGCCTCGGAGGCTTCCTCCAGGTTGCGGACAAAGAGGATTCCGCTTTGGGGCGGCAGGTAGGGCTCCGCGCCGGACGGTTCGGTGATCACCGGGCGGCCCAGGGCGAGGTAGACGGCCGAGCGGTCGCTGAGCCAGCCGGATCTGGCGAAGCTTTCCAGCTTGATCGCGGTGAATTCGGCTGTGGAGCGGCGCAGGTATTGGTAGTAGAGGTGAGGGGTGCGGGCGACCGAGTGCGGCGTGATATGGCGCCAGCCGAGGTCCGTGATCCGCTTTCGCTCCGGGTCATCGGCGGCAAGGTTCATGGCCAGTTCGAAACGTGCTTCGGGGTGCAGGGCGGGGAGGTTTTGGAATTTTTCAAACGCGGCCTTTTTCGAGAAGTCCCGCCACTCGCCGTCCCATTCGATGCTTCCGTCCCAATACCACTGGCCGATAGTGGTGAAGCGGTCCTCCGGCGGACGGGGCGCCGCTTCGAACAACGTCGTGTCCACAAGCGGGAAATAGGTGTTCCAGCGCACGCTGGTCGCGGGCACGCGCGAGCCGGGCCCGTAAATATTCAATCCGATCGACCAGAACTCGTCGTGCTCGGACTGCCCCATTTCCATCCGCTGCATCCAGAAGCAGACCTCGGTGGGATCGAGGCTGCAGAGCTTGCGCGTGCCGAACATCCCGAGCAGCGGATTCCGGATCGAGTAGCTCAGGTTCAGCAGCACGCACGGGCCGCCCAGGAGGTCCAGAAGCTTCCGGCGGGTCCTCCCGAAAAACCTGGCCGCAGCCGGATCGTGCGAACCCTTCGGAAAAATAATCAGGCAGTAGTCGCGGTCGAGGTCGAATTCCCGCAGTCGCCTGCGGAAGGTGGCGGCGACGCGCCCGTCCAGCCCGGGGTCCCCGGTCGATTGCATGACCTCGAGCCAGAGCGCCGGGCGGCGCATCCGCCGGAGCCCGAGCAAATATTGGAGGGGGACGGAAAAATTCCCGCCGCCTTCCGGGTATTTTGCGGCAAACCCGCAGCCCACAACCGTCAGATCTTTAGACATCCTGACGCGGGAAGAAATCGGCTGAGACGATTTTTGGTAGGGCGGGAACTCTCCGCTGCGCTCCGGTTGCCCTCCCTGGGCCAAACATTCGACTTGGTCCCTTTGCACGAAGCGCTGGCGCGCTGGTTTTGCCGAGCCCGCCGGCTTCTCTCGACGGACGCCTCGGCGAGGCATCCCTACCGTCAAGGGCTGGGTCAACCTTTTTTCTCGCTCCATCATTTTCTTTGGATGACATCAGGATGTCAGATCTTTTCGGCTCGCCGTCACAATGGAAAACATCTAGGCCGATTTCCTGCGCTTGCCAAGCGGCGACTGGGTTTTCATGATGCAGCTATGGATGCCATCATTGATCTCCTGCAACAAAACGCGCTGATGCCCCGCGCCGACATGGCGCGGCTGCTCGACATGGAACTCGAGGAAGTCGAATCGGCCATCGCCAAGCTCGAGGCCGAGGGGATCGTGCTCGGCTACCAGGCGATCATCAACCGGGAGAAATGGGACACGGAAAAAGTCACGGCGATCATCGAGGTCAAGATCACGCCCGAGCGCGACGGCGGGTTCGACCGCATCGCCGCCCGCATCGCGAAGTTCGAGGAGGTGCAGAGCTGCTACCTCGTCAGCGGGGGCTACGATCTGCTGATCATCGTCGAGGCGGCGAACCTTCGGAACGCGGCCGCCTTTGTCGCGCAGAAGCTCAGCACGATCGAGGCCGTGCAGGCCACCGCGACGCATTTCCGCCTCAAGACCTACAAGGAAAACGGGGCCTTCCACCAACTGGATTCCGCTCCCGAGCGGCTATCCGTCTCGCCGTGAGCATCCGGATCGCCGACCACGTCCGCGACATTCCCCGTTCCGGAATCCGCGATTTCTTCGAGATCGTCCAGACGATGGACGATGTCATTTCGCTCGGCATCGGGGAGCCGGATTTCGCGACGCCGTGGCATATCCGCGAGGCTGCAATCTACGCCCTCGAAAAGGGCCGGACCGGCTACACCTCGAATCTCGGCCTCCCGCGCCTGCGGCGCTCGATCGCCGATTATGTCCGCAAGAAATTCGGCCTGAGGTATGAGCCGCTCACGGAAATTCTGGTGTCGGTCGGCGTCTCGGAGGCGATCGACCTCGCTCTCCGGGCTCTCCTGAATCCCGGCGACGAGGTGCTCTACCACGAGCCCTGCTACGTCTCCTACGCTCCGAGCATCACGCTGGCCCGCGGAGTGCCCTGCCCGATCGAGACCCGGGCGGAGGATGGCTTTTCGCTCCGCGCCGAGGCGCTCGAAAAATCGGTCACCCCACGGACAAAGGTGCTCATGCTGAATTTTCCGACAAACCCCACCGGGGCGACGATGACCGCGGCGCAGTGGGAGCCGATCGCGGAAATTTGCGTGCGCCACAATCTCGTTGTCCTGACCGACGAGATCTACAGCGAGCTGACATTCGAGGGCGGAACCCACTCGACTATCACGACCTGCCCCGGCATGCAGGAACGGACGGTTTTTCTTCACGGGCTGTCCAAGGCCTTCGCGATGACCGGCTGGCGGATCGGGTATGCCTGTGCAC
>Ga0194054_10001751_pt1 | contig 10157 bp, 10 predicted proteins | sample SepL2210m_MetaG_FD_163628 | JGI IMG/M metagenome (GOLD analysis project Ga0194054, IMG submission 163628) | Anoxic zone freshwater microbial communities from boreal shield lake in IISD Experimental Lakes Area, Ontario, Canada - Sep2016-L227-10m | ecosystem: Environmental > Aquatic > Freshwater... | reverse complement strand
AAAACACAATTGACTGGAATGGAGCATGTGGAAAGCACGTAACCATTAAGCGCTGCTTGTCGATGAGCCCATGCATGGGGATTGTCAGGAGTGATCTTTGATGTCGTTCGTTGTCTATGAGGTTGATCTGGTGAAAGGGGAGGGGAAAGACCCCCATACCTTCCAGACCCGGGAACAAGCAAGGGCCCACGCGGTGAAAATTGTCGAAGGCTGGCGCGAAGGTGACGACCGGATCATCTTTGAAGGAGACATGGTCCTGGTGCAGACCCAGTCGGGGTTGCTGGACTTTGGAGCATTAATCACGGAGGTGGCATAAATGAACGACCTCCCTCCCGGGTGGCAACGTGCCCATGAGGAATGGCTCCAGCCACCAGACCAGGAGGAGCCGCTCATGGTCAGGATCTCTGCCTTGGTGTCAGTCTTTGCCGACATCGATAAGTCGGCCATTGAATGTGTCCAGGATCAGATCCGCGACGGCACGATCACAATTGAGGACCTCGACGCGATTGAAGTTGATGAGATTGACGGCCAGTGGCCATCAGACGGGAGTGATTGGTGATGGAATACAAAATTTTTGTCAATAGAGGGACAGGGGCCCAGCTCATCGCGGAATGCATCGATCATGGTGCTGCAGTTGATTTCGCGGCTGTTTATGCACATAATCATAATATGGGCTGGATGTGGTCGAAGGTGGCATCCAATGAGATAGTTATCCGTCCCGGGTTTACAAACGGGAAACCACGTCTCCGGGGTGGTCGGGTATGACTACCTCAACCCCCATTCCATTCTGGACCGAGGAGGATATTATCAGTAGGTATACCCGGGCCGATGCCCTGAATGATGGCGAACTGATCGCAGCACCCGAGGGGCTCACCCGGCAGGCCGGGATCTCGGTCCCGGTCGCATTCACCCGGGCCGCGTGGTATCAGTACATCGAACCCTCGTATCTTCCCGAGATGCCAGATCAGGACCTGACCGGCAGGCTGTGGGACCTGCTCTGGATGCTGCGGATGTCAGCAAACAGGTCACGCAGCAGTAGTGTTATCATATTCCGGGTGGCCTTTGAACTCCTGCGGGAGAGGGCCCGGGCTACCGGAATTATCCACCACCGGGGGGGTGAAACCGTCGAACTCAAAGCAGTCTGCGGACCAGGTGACGACGGCGAACCGGTCATAACAGTTATGTTGCCAGGGGAGGACTGAGTACTAATGGCTAAAACCCCACCTCATACATTTTATACGACAGAAGAAGTGGCCGCAATGCTGCACCTTCACCCCCAGACCGTCCGGAATCTAATTCTAAAAAAGCGGATGGGTGCTATAAAAATCGGGATGGAGTGGCGTGTCAGTGAAGAGGACCTTACCGAATTTATCAAAGAGAACAGAAACAAATAATCGCAGCCGGTCGAAGTGACCCACACAAACATACCGGCCACGATCGGTTTAACTATTGCATCCCTTTTCTTATCAGATTAACTACCAGGAGTAAATTTTTCCCTGCGGGGCGTCGCACGGTCCGGCCCTGAAGGCCCGGCCTTCGAGCGCCACCCCTTCGGGTTCTTATTCCTTGTTATGATGTCGCTCCTCGGCACCTCGACCTCGCTCGCGCTCGGTAACCGGGTGCCTCGTCGCTGACTCCGGTGCTCCCTGTCCCAAATCTATCTTGTTTTATCGGCCCGTCGCAGGTGGCGCCATGCGCTTCGGGCATAGAGAACCGGCAAGTGATTGCGGAAAGCATGTTGTGGGGGCATATCAATGGCCCCATTTTGAGGACGATGGAACATCAGTTCGGTCGGCATCAAAACGTAACAGGCGATAACGAGGAGTACGCGACGAAGTTATGGCCGTCATTCCCCCCGATGCAGTATGAAAAACAAGGGCATGATGTGAAGGTGACGCGGCCCGGAGCCGGAGCGGAGCGAGCGAGGAAACAAGGAGGCAAACATGCTGCCCGTCATTCCTTCTAATAAACCGAAGAATCAGGGAGCGCCTCCGAGACGAGGCCCACAGACCTCGGCAGTGGTGCGAACGACATTGTATTTTTTGTGTGAACTTTCCGGAGTGGGGGCAGGACCCCCGCGTTGGCGGCAGGTCCGCCACCGGCAGAGCGCACTATCTTAAAAAATGAAAAGAAAATATATTTGCCCTTCTCATCAAAAATGATACTTTTTACAGGGGAATCTAACTAATTGTCAGGAGTCCCCATAGCAGCATATTTTACACATTTTTCGATTCCTGTTCCGGAACATTAATTTCTTCAGTAGTTACCAATCTTGGTCGAGAATTAGTTCTGGTCAGGCCGAACCTGTTTATCGTAACCATTTTTAATGACTAATATGATGTTACCACCATACTACTCGATCTTCTGAATAATTCATTCCTGGCAATGGATCTTCAGTTTGTCTGGCGAAAACATATAATAACCAGGGTTGATACATCAATCAATAATGGACGTAATGGATGATAGGGGGTTGATCTTCTATTCCCTGATATCGCTTGTAGCATTTCTCTGGTCGGCATTTATTTACCAGCAGGGAATTATGTCATGGATCAGTTTATTTATCACCCTTACGGTGCTTGGGATTTCAGCTATTCTCCTTGTATTTTTAATTCTGGAATTGCGGGGAAAAAACCAATTAAAATAGTCACTTAATTGAACAAGACATAAGTGGGAACTCACATCTGGACTATGAAAATCACTTCATCAGGTTAATCCGGCCAGGGAATACCACATTTCCCCCTGGCAGCACGTTCCAAACATCGGCAAATATCAATTATGTAATTATCATTATCATTTTTTGTCCTGTTACCTCCTGCAATGGTGTGAATTTTTTTTAATTTCGTTTAGTAATGCAGGAATCAGAACCAGATTGAATGATAATGAAAAACCTTCAGGAGTAAGGGAACGGAAAAAAGAAAGGTTATTTCCTTCACATTTTTCGTCGGAAAGTTGCTAACGAAATGATACCGATAATTGCGACTGCGAAGATCGCCCCGAGAGGACTAACCGGCGCCTTCTTCGTGGGTGTAGCGATTGGTGAGAGGGCTGCATTTATCTGGAGTGCCTGGCCTGCACTAATCTGCAGGGTACTCGTATACGGATTGTAACCCGCGAGCTTGATCGTTACCGTTGAGGACCCAGGCTGTATATTCTGGGCCGTTAATGGTGTAACACCAATGTACGCATTATTGATCAGGACATCGGCACCGCTTGGGTCTGATGATACCTGGACACTTGCCGTTGAGGATGGTTGCCCCGAGGGAACAAGTGTTGCCGATACTTGTGCAGTTTGTCCTGCACGGATATTCACGGTGGTTGTATAGTCCTGGTACCCGGACTTTTTCAGCACGACCGTGTGGGTACCCGGTATTAACCCAACGACATCAAGAGGGCTTCCCGGCGATGTGGATCCCTGGTAATTTGTATCGACATAAACCGCCGCACCAGACGGGGAAGAAACGACTTCGAGATCACCGGTTGTCGGGTTCGAAACCGGCGTTAGCTGGACATTGACATACGTAGTCTGTCCGGAATTAACGGTATATTGTGTTGACCAGGTCTGGTAGCCTGCTTTTTTCAGAGTCACAGTATGGGAACCTACGGCAAGATTACCAACGATCTGGTTTGTTTCTCCCTGGTAAATCGTATCAACGTAGATCCCGGCGCCATTTGGAGTGGAGCTGACAGATATACTTCCCTGTTGCACGTTCTGGATAAGGTTGCCGAACACGTACGCAGAGCCTCCCGAATTTACCTGGATATCTGTGGCATAAGGCTGGTACCCGGATTTTGTGATCCTCACATTGTGCCAGCCAACAGACACTGATGAGAATGTGCCCGGGGTAACCAGTGAGTTCTGACCATTGTCAAGGACAGCATATGCACCTGACGGGGAGGACCCGACCTGGATGTTACCTGCCTGGTAATTGGAGGTTAATACAGCATTTACATTAACCGTTGATCCTGCAGGTGGGTTACCCGCATAATACTGGCTCCACGACTGGTAGCCTGGCATTGAAACGCCGATGGTATGACCTGGTGACCCTGTGGCACTTACTTCTAATGTGACCGGTGTTGATCCCTCACCTGTTCCATCAAGGCTGACAGCGGCACCGCTCGGGCTGGACGTAACATAATAATATCCCTTCTCACCTCCGATTGGCGTAGTCGGAAGAGTAATCGGAATAAACACGAGTTCGGCATTGATATGAACGGTTTCTCCCTCAAACGGGTTACCGGGTTCGTTTGTGGTCCAGGTCTGGTACCCTTCTTTTGAAATACTGATGGTATGACCAGGTGTCCCGGAGCTGCTCACCTCAACAGTTAACGGGGTAAGCCCCTTGTTTTTACCATCAAAGATAACCGTCCCATCTTCAGGAGTCGACGATATATCGTAATACCCCTTTCCACCACCGATTATTGTAGTAGGGGGCAGGGTTGTCGGTTCGGTAACCGGTATGAATACAAGATCTGCAGTGATACTGATTGTTTCCCCTTCAAATGGGTTTCCCGGATAGTTCCTGGTCCAGGTCTGGTACCCCTCTTTGGAGATGCTGATAACATGTCCGGGACTCCCGGAATTGCTCACTTCAACTGTTACGGGTGTCGTCCCTTTAGCACTCCCATCAAAGATGACCGTCCCGCCCTCAGGGTTGGATGAAATATCATAATACCCATTTCCACCGCCAATATTTCCAACTGGCAGTTCCTCAGCCGACACAAAACCGATTGTCATCATCCCGATAACAAGGGCAAATATTAACAGATATCGCAATTTCGTACTAATCACCTGTAGACCACCATTCTTTTTGAAGTTAATTAGTATATGTTTTTTTTACTGTCTCGGATCCCGGAGAAGGCGTGCAATTTAAAGAAATAAGACAGTATAAACGCACAGAACGCTGAATTACATTATTTCCATGGAAATACATGGCAGGGTTGTACATCTGGTTATGGTATCCAGGTTTCAGCAGGAATCTTAGGGATCAAAATATTACCATGGGTAAAAACCGATAAACTAACCGTGTTTCGACCCTGATATTATCCTCCCGTGTGAGTTTTTTAAGGGGATTTTTTCCAGGAATTAACATTTTCCAGCAATTCCCTTGGGGTTTCATAGGTTATCCCGACAACACCATTGTATATCGAACCGGAATTTCCATCCAGCGAAATAGTATCTCCTTCCCTGAGTACCTGCCCACCAAGGTTGCATTTGTTGTGGGTGAAATCGATCTCAAGTCCTGCACAATTTACGATACAAACCTTCCCCATATGCCTGGCAACAACTGCGGCATGCGATGTCCGTGCTCCTTTCGCTGTCAGAAGCCCCGAGGCAACACGTATACCCTCGATATCCCCGGGTGATGCGATCTCCCTTACCAGGATTACCGGACCGGATGATGCATCTACTAACGCCCGTTCAGGGGTGAAAACTATTCTTCCCATCGCAACACCCCCGGATGCTGAGGTCCCCGTTGCAATAGGGTAATCCATTGTAGAAACACACTGGACCTTGATAGCTTCAAGATCGAGGTCTTCCACCTGGGACAATGCAACATCCGGTGTAATTATTCCTTCCCGCCACATATCGACAGCGATTCTAATGGCAGAAAGTGGCGAACGTTTTCCGTTGCGGGTCTGTAGGATGTAGAGCTTTCCCTCCTGAACGGTAAACTCCATGTCCTGCATATCCTGGAAATGCAATTCAGCCATTCTGGCAATCTGCCTGAGGTCCGCGTAAACAGAAGGCATTGATTTTTTTAACTCGTTCTGCGTTGCTGCGGACTGGTTCCCGGAAACAACATCTTCTCCCTGAGCACCGAATTTGAAATCAATTACCGGTTCATTCTCCCCACTCCAGGGATTCCTGGTAAAAGTTACTCCGGCTCCGGAATTCAGGCCCATATTCCCAAATACCATTGCCTGGATGGTGATAGCGGTTCCACGCAGGTTTTTTATAGGGTTCATCCTCCGGAAAGACTCGGCCCTTGGATTTGTCCATGAGTGGAGAACCGCCACTGAGGAGATCAGGAGTTGTTTTTTTACGTCCTCCGGAAATTCGCTGTTATCAATGGAAAAAAACAACCGCTGGTATTGAAACGCCAACTTTTTAAGGCTTGCCGAATCCATCTCAACAACGTCAGCTATTCCCTCTTCTTCCATTATTTCTGCCTGGAGGGCCCGGTACTGGTGGGGATTCTGGCGGAAAACAATTTCAGCCATGTTCTCGAAAAGCCGCCGGTATGAGTCCCATGCAAACCTCGGGTTACCGGTCATAAAAACCAGGCCACGGATCGTTGCAAGGTTCAGCCCCACATTAAGGAGGGTGTCCATTATACCCGGCATGGATGCAGGCGCTCCCGACCTTACTGACACCAGGAGAGGTTTCCGCTCACTACCGTACTGGAGACCGGTTGCATGTTCAAGATACGAGATCCCTTCCAGGAGGAGTTCAGAAAGACCCGGGGAGGGTTTCATGCCGTTTTTATAATAGTCTTCACATATTGACACGTTTAGTGCAAAACCGGGGGGGATTGGTATGCCGAGCGAGGACATTATTCCAAGACCGGCCGCCTTGTTGCCGAAATCTTCCGGAGGTATTTCGGTTCTCATTCCAGGTCCGAAAAATACAATAAGCGGTGAGGAATCTTTCGTCATGGTTACCAGTTCAGGCTTTCGAGTATATTGTTCCTTAACACAAATGCGGCTTTCATAAGGGAATTGGTTGAACTCTCAATAATACGTGCGATTTCAAAGAAGACCCGTAGTTCCTTGTAATCGGTTGTTTCCGCAAGGATCACCTTCTCTGCATTTCTGAGTGCCTCGTCAGCTTCCCGTTCCATGCTAATTACCCCGTCAATTGCGCGGATAAAGTCCTGCATCTCTTCCCGGCTGTATCCTTTATGCATATACTGGGAAGCAATAACCGCTTTCAGATATTCCTGGCTCCCTTTTAATGCAATCTCCCCAAGCCTGACGAGATCCATTAACATCTTTTCGGAATGGGTACTCCTCGGGACCAGGGTCGTGAAGAAACTGGCCTCCTCAAGAAAATCTAGCGCATCGTCTGCAACGTTTATCAGGTCAGTATATTGCCGGGCAGCTTCGAAGCGGAGTGAAAGAGACCGTACTTTTGAGACGAGGTTGTCTGCCTCACTCTCCCAGACTTTTGCCCGCCTTGCCGTTCTCTCGGTAAACTGGCCGTTTTCTTTTCTCTGTATGTGGAGGAGCGCATCCCTGACAGCCATTGCTACTTCAACCGTGAGAGTTGCGTGCTGTTCACAGATTTCCATCAGGTTTTCATGGGCAGAATGGAAATACCTGAGTAATTCAGCTTTGATTTCGTCCTGGATAAGTAACCGGGAGTGATTGGCAAGCAGTCCTTTCGCTGCGGCATTAAAAACCCACTGGAAATACTCTAATGTCCGCTCCCTCCCGAGGATCTGGTACAGGGGTTCACCATACCGTAAAGGGATCCTCGCAGCCATTTCAAGCCCGTCATAGATCAGTTGCTCCCCCCCGAGCTGGAGGAAACCGACATGCCCGACTTCATGTTCAGCTGCCCACCTGATAACAGCCACAGAGTCTTTATTGGGGAGAAAACTGCGGAGTCGCTTCCTAGCCCTGTTCCAATCGATAAGAAACACTATCCTCGAACCAAGAAATTCCAGAAAATTTCTCTGTTCTTCCTCATCTTTTGCAAGGAAACTTCCGGTCGACAGGTGAAAAAGTCTCTTTTCGAAGCTTGCATCACCTTTTCTTGAGCGGGTATCATCCCAGACCATGTTCCAGGATTCAAAAAGGCCCTGGAAAAACTGGAGCCGGGGCATATGAATATCAGTATACTTGATACTGACATGGGTCTGTTCAACATGAATGACAAGGATGTGTGCATCAGTCAGCCCGATATCATTCTGGATCACAATCCTCCCGTTTGATCTCGTGGCCGTTGTACCAAGACCGGGATGATCGAATTTCAGCGGGGCTGTCCTGTTAACCCCTGACATAAATGCCCGGATAAAACATTTGTCCTCTTCCGGGAGATTATATGTCATCGCCCCGGCAATATTTTCGGTAGAAATCAGCTTTTGGAGATTGTTTAATGATTTATGCATGTCCATCAGGAGGACGTGAAGGCTGTCCGGCCCGGATGGGTCTCCACGGGTAATATCTGCGATTGCTCTTCCGCTGATGGTATTTTCATCTGGTTCAGGCAATTCATCCAGGAGCTTGTTCATCCTTGCCATGTAGTCTTCCGCTTCAGCAGGTTCGTTCCTGGTAATAGGGAGTTGCATCACATGGAAGCAACGCCTGACCTCACCGAGGATAGCAACGAGTTCAGGTACGAGGTATGTTGCGGGCCCGGTCCTTTTTGCGCCTGATACGACATGATCAAAGATTCCGGATTCTATGCCCGCCGCTTCACGCTCTCTCGAAAGATTGGTATACTCAAGGTTCGGATGATCAGCGTGTGTCTGTGCCGTCTGGAGCAGGGTAAAAAAATACTTTACCTGGTCATTCGCAGTCAGCCCACTATTTACCATCTCTGGTAACAGAAGACCACTCTCGCCAAGTTCACGGATTATACCAGATTTCCCCGCCATAATGTACACCAGGATAAATTCCCGGGATAATGTACTGATGAGAGTAAAATCACATCCTCGTGTTTATAATTTTTTGCCAATATTATTCGGTGGATATTATTCCGGCAATCAAACGTTACAGATTATACAGGCTCATGGATTAGCTACGTTATTACTCCTCTGCAGGATTGCATTTTTTTCAATAAAAAAGCCCTGGTACTCTGATCAGCAGAACTCCAGAAAAAAAATGTCAGAAAAATGAATAAAAATATCACGGAATTAAAGGGTTACGGGGGGTTTCTGCTCCATTGCGGAATATACTTCACGGAAGAGGTTACGGGTCTCGAGTCCTTCCTCCCTTGACATTTTTTGAATTGCGAAGCCGACATGGACCAGTACAAATTCCCCTACCCCGACATCCACGAGATCAAGTCGTATCTCCTGTTTGAGGTCACCGTAATCAACGACGCCTATATTTCCTTCCTTAATTTCAATTACTTCAGCGGGAATTGCAATACACACAATAGGACTCCGTTTATTGTATAGTATCAGCATGAAGAAATAAAAAAATTGGGATTGTGTACCCAATCGTATCTGCGGAATTTTTAGATTCAAATATTCCAGGAACCTGTAGGATCGGATAATACGCAAGGAATAATGGCATACCCAGAATATTTTCCGTAGTTCCTTACCTATACACGGGAAGGTTGTGTCTGGTACCCGGAAGGTAGTGATAACATTGTTATAATTCCCTGGATACAACAAGATAACCAGATCACGATTAATATCCAGCGGGATAACCTATAATCCGTGGATAGTCTCACCCATGCATTGCTGGTTGTCAGCCTGCTCATAGCAATAGGGGCGCCTGAACTAGTCCCATTTGGAATTCTCGGGGCAGTTATCCTTGATGCGGACGTCCTTTTTTACCTGATCTCGTCGAAACGCCCGGGTTTGTATCTATTCATTCACGGCGGAGCGGCACATAGTATTGCCGGGGCTGCCTGTATGGCAATAGCAGCTTATGGAATAATGTATGTTGTCACCCGGGTCGTTGAACATTTTTTCCTTCTTACCTTCCCGTTTACATTCAATCTGTTGGCACTTGCTGCAGTCATAGGAGGTGCTATGGTTCATTTGGCCCTTGATTTTCTCGCCAGTCCCGGTATACCATTATTCTGGCTATTAAAAGACACAAAATACACCCTCGGGATCTTTGCCGGACCAAGTGTAGTGATGATGTTGATCAGCTGGACATTTATTATCCTTTTTGTAGCGGGCCTGGTACCAATTTCAGGTCTGATAACGTACGGAATCCTTTTCCTTGCTTATTTCACCTTCAGTCTGACTATCCGTATAGCAGCAGCGATAAAAATCAGGGGGAAAACCTACCCGACAATCAACCCACTCAAATGGCTGGTAATTGAAAAAGAAACAGATTCATGGTCATTAAAATTTATTGACCTCATTACCGGGTGTGATACAGGGAACCGGACCTGGCCTGCACTCCAGAGGGTCACAGAGGAGGATATGGACCAGGTTTCCGACATCCCTGAGATCAGGAGAGTACGGTAC
>Ga0194054_10001750_pt1 | contig 10161 bp, 12 predicted proteins | sample SepL2210m_MetaG_FD_163628 | JGI IMG/M metagenome (GOLD analysis project Ga0194054, IMG submission 163628) | Anoxic zone freshwater microbial communities from boreal shield lake in IISD Experimental Lakes Area, Ontario, Canada - Sep2016-L227-10m | ecosystem: Environmental > Aquatic > Freshwater... | reverse complement strand
GTTGAAAGTGGATTTATTATCACGAGTTGATTAGGCTCATATGTCTTGCGGAAACAAACTGCATGTTGGCACAACACAAGTAGGGCTCGATAGAGGAGGTGCAAAGCAAAGGGGGGCCTGACGTCCAAGCTCGGCGGGGTGCATAGCTTTTTTGGAATTTGACGGGGGCTGGGACACCGTTCCCATTTCCAATGGATATTAACTCAGTCTCACTCAGGCCTGAACTCTAAGTATTCTTATTATGTCCGATCACTTGTTTCATAACATGCCCGCAATCACGATTGGCTTGGTAACATACAACCGAATTGCCATGCTTCGGGAGGCCGTTCGATCTGTTTTAGATCAAAGCTTTAAAGACTTTCTACTGTTGATAGGAAATGATTATCCCGAAGTCCCCGTAACGTTTGATGTTCTTGGAATTGATCCTGACCCGCGAATCCATATCATCAACCATGAGAAAAATCTCGGGCAGATCGCGAACCTGAACTATCTGTTAAATGCTTCTTCCAGCAAGTGGTTCACCTGGCTGGGTGACGACGACCTCTTTCATCCGGAATTTCTGCGGCAGTTGCATCATGTCGCCAAGGAGCACCAGGAAACAGATGTTTCGGCCGTTTACTGCGGTTATTTTTCCAGCGCATTGCGGCCCGAGGTATTTCAGCCATTAGACAGTCCCGTTCGCGGCGAATTGCTATCCTCTCCGGAGTTTATTCTTAACTACACAGCACGGAAGTATCATTTGATCGGTTGTTATGCCCTGTTAAATACTGAGGCGTTAAAAGCCGTCAAAGGGCTGCCGCAACTCGGAAACTCATTCAGTCCGTACTGTGACACTTTGCTTCCGATTCTTTTAGCCGAACACGGGGATATTTGTTGGGTTGATGAACCGCTTGTATTTTTACGAACCCACGCCGAGTCCGAGTCCGTTTCCAGCAGCGACTTCGAAGGATATACGACAGCGGAATCCGACTTTTTGCGTGAGCTGCGACGCGTATGCAGTTCCGCACGGGTTAACATGAGAGAGGACGAATGCGTAAAGCACATCGTTTTCTGGTTTATATTCAACGAGTGGGGAGTGCTTCTCCGAACCCCCTCGCTGAATTGGTTTTCAGCCTCCCGAAAATTTATTTTGTATCAGTTCCGGATTAATCTTCCGCGTCTGGCCCCCGGATTTTGGCTTCAGTGCTTTTTCTATTCACTTCGCGTCATGCTCAGAAGAAGCACATACCATGCACACACCTGGTGCATAAATTCCAAGCGAAGAATATTAGGAACCCTCCACGTTGGATCACACCAACGGCTTAATGAAATCCATCTAAAATGAATGTGACCCCCACCCCTTTGCCGGGACTAATGATAATCGAGCCACGCTGTTTTGGCGATAAGCGGGGTTTTTTTCTGGAGACATTTCAGGCGAAGCGGTATGAAAATGTGGGGATCCCGGATCATTTTCTGCAGGACAATCAATCCCGTTCCGCTAAAGGGGTGCTCCGCGGTATGCATTTCCAGGTTAAGCGTCCGCAGGCTCAGATCGTGACGGTCCTGCGGGGGCGCATTTTTGACACGGTCGTGGATATTCGCCCCGGGTCGCCGACATTTGGCCAATGGTTTGGGATGGAGTTAAGCGATGAAGGTCCCCGGCAGGTTTACATGGCGCCGGGATTTGCACACGGTTTTTGCGTTTTAAGCGACTGGGCGGATCTACATTACAAGGCCAGCCGTCTCTATGACCCGCACGATGAAGGAGGCCTTCGTTGGAATGATCCTGATGTCGGCGTCAAGTGGCCAAATCCCGCCCCGCAGATCACGGAGCGCGATGCGGCTTTCCCATTGCTCAAAGAGCTGAATATCAGCCAATTGCCCCATCATCCGCCGGTGGAGGAGGATCAGCTGGGATGAAAAGCAATGCTCCGATCAAACCTCTCACTGTCTGGGATGGAGTTTATCACTCATTTGCAGAGGCTGCTGCTGAAGCGGCCGGCGCGGGTTTCGCTGGACCAAACTGGCTTGCGCGATCAACTGATGTCTTAGACGAGTGCCTTTCGGCCGTTGACCTTTCCACGCCGATTCCTCCCTTTCATATGCAACGGAGCATCCTGCTGCCGATCACCGTGGCGATGATGCTGAACAGACCTTCCAAACTTCGCATTCTGGATTTTGGAGGCGGATTGGGAATTGGCTATTTGACTCTTGTCGAGAGCATTCCAAACCACATCGAGCGGATCGCCTACACGATTGTGGAAGTGCCAAGAGTATGCGCGGAAGGCCGAAAGCGAATCGGGAATCGCGGAGTGACATTCCTTGATTCTTTGCCGAAAACCGCAGAGTGCGATCTGCTTCACTCCGCCTCCGCAATTCAATATATTGAGGATTGGAAAGGGCTCTTGAAGAAATTCGCAGCATTAGATCCGGAATATATGCTGCTTTCGGATGTTTTCGCGGGAAAGATTGCGCCCTTTGTCACATTGCAGAATTATTACGAATCCCGCATTCCTCATTGGTTCTTTAATATCGATGAGTTTCTGGGTGAATGCGACAAACTCGGCTATCAGCTCATCATGAAAAGCTATGCAACTTCCCGGCGGCTCGATGCGGTGGACACTCTTCCAATGGAAAATTTTCCAAAGGGAATGCGCTTGCAACAAAGCTTGCATCTGCTGCTGCGAAGGTCGTGCCGACCATGAATATCCCAGCAGAATACAGTGGGAAAACCGTTGCGATTACTGGCGGCTGCGGTTACATCGGCACCGCGCTTGCGGAGACGTTGAAAGGGCATGCGAAAAAAACTCTGTGTATCAGCCGCCGCGCACTGCCGCTTCCTGGCAACAGTGATCGCGAGATTTTCGAGGCCGATATTCGCACGTCTTCCTGCTGGGAGAATATCGTGCGGCGAGCCGATATCATTTTTCATCTGGCGGGAAATACCAGTGTGTATGCAGCGGCACATGACCCCGCGGAAAGCTTGAACTCAACCGTTTTGCCCATAAATCATCTCATCGCCGCCGGCCAGGCAACCGGGCGCAGGCCGCGTGTGGTTTTTGCCTCCACCGCCACGGTCCATGGGCTCACGGATAAACTGCCGGTCTCAGAATCGGACCCCGCCAACCCGACCACCCTCTACGATCTTCACAAGCTCTTTGCCGAAATGCAAATGACCCTGGCAACAAAGCAAGGGATTCTCGCGAGCGTCGCATTGCGCCTTGCCAATGTTTACGGGCCTAGTCTGGGCAGCAGCGCATCCGAAGATCGCGGGATTCTTAATAAAATTGCGCGCATGGCGCTCCAGGGAAAAAATCTGCAGATTTACGGTCACGGCAATTATCTGCGTGACTACATTTACATTGATGATGTCGTCCGGGCATTTCTCCTCGCGGGGATCACCGGGGGAGTGGATGGGCAAAATCTTTTCGTGGCAAGCGGAGTCGGAATTACGGTGAAGCAAGCATTTCAGCTGGTTGCCGACCACGCCGCGAAGGTGACCGGAAGGAAGGTTCTCATCGAGCATGTGGACTGGCCTGCAGGGGCCGACCCCATCGAACGCAGAAACTTTTTTGCTGACATAACGGGCATCTCTGACAAGCTAAACTGGATGCCGGAAGTTGACATGAAAAATGGCATCAGACGACTTATTGAGGCGAACAATGGAACAAACTAAAACATCGGATTTGTGGGTGAGCATCACCGCATCGCTCTTTTCAAAGATTGACGATGAGTTTTTATGCACCTTTCGTGCACCGGGTGGTGCCAACGCCCGCCTTGCGGCTTGGGATCCTTTTGACAAGTCCATGCGGTATTACAAATTTCTGCTTTTCAACACGGCGAGGAAAAAGCCGGAAAAGTTTTTTTCTGCGTACGAAAAACTCGGCAACACAAAACTCGGCAATCCGATTACCGTTGCTGTTGCTGGTTTGCAGGTGGATATTGACTATCTTTTCGCCGTGGAGGAATTTCTATTTCTTGATCGGCATATGGAGACGGGCAGTTTGAAGTGCATCGTTGAAATCGGCGCTGGGTTTGGGCGCACGTGCCACACTCTTCTCAGCCAGGTCCCCTCCATTACAAAATATACAATTGTTGACCTGCCTGAGGTATTAAACCTGAGCAAGGCGTATTTGGCGCGCGCCGTCCCTGACCTTTATTCCAAAATTGATTTTATCGAGTGCGGCGACACCCACCGCTGGCATCATCTGAAGACGGATCTGGCCATCAATATTGATTCGTTTCAGGAGATGAAACCGAAAGTCATTGATGAGTATATGGCATTACTGATCGGTTCAAGCAATGCGTTTTATTGTAAAAACCCAACCGCAAAATACAAGCCCGAGTCTGTCGGGTTGCCCGCATTGGAGCCCAATGAATTGCTTGATGTTTTTTCACTCGGATATTGCCGGGAGATTTATGACATATTCGATGAGAAGGCGTTAGCAATGGCTCGCGAGTATTATATTAAAGCATATCAGCCCCCGTCGAACCCACAAACGGGAGTGAGTTGGAAGCTTGCGGCGGCAGAACCCATGGACATGCTCCCCTATTTTCATCATGCCCTTTATCAGCGGCATTAATCTGCCGACTCATAACAAATGCATCCTGATATCTCCGCCGTCAAGCAGATCGAGTTGCCACGCTACAGCGCGGACAATGGGGATTTAGTGGTCGTGGAAGGGATGTGCCATGTTCCATTTTCCATCGTTCGGTTGTTCACCGTACATGCTGCCGCAGGCGCAATTCGCGGTCAGCATGCCCATCGGTTGTGCGCCCAGTTCCTCACCTGTCCCTCGGGAAGCGTCGAGGTCGTTTGCTTCGATGGCCAGCATTACGCAAACTATCTCCTTGACCAGCCACACATCGGCCTCCTTATTCCGCCAGGTGTTTGGTCGCAGCAGAAATATTTATGTCCGGATACAATCCTGTCCGTATTATGTGACCGTCATTACGAAGAGAGTGACTACATTCGAGAAATGCAACAGTTCCAAGCATACCGCAACCAGAAAACATGAACAAGCCCGACATCCACGCAAAAAAGACAATTGTTACAAAAGAGGAGTTCCTTTCCATCAATAAAAAGTCAGCGCAGGACATGAGTGCTGACCGCGAACTGCAGGAAAAAGCCCGAGAGGTTTTCGTTTTGGGTGACCGGCATCGCTGGTTGCATCAGGGGATGTGGTTCGGCGAGCCGTTCTTGAATCTTCCCCAGGACATGTTCGCGCTACAAGAAATCGTGTGGAAAACGCGTCCGGATTTCATTATCGAAGTTGGTGTGGCATGGGGCGGCACCCTTCTTTTTGAAGCCATGCTTCTTGAAATACTCGGCGGGAGCAAAGTCATCGGCATTGATATTTTCATTCCTGACGACCTCCGTGAGCGTCTTATGAACCACGGGACACTTTCCAGGCGATTGGAACTGATTGCAGGCAGCAGCACAGCGCCGGAAACTCTGGAGCAGGTTAAAGCGATTCTCGGGGGCTCAACGAAGACGCTTGTTGTTCTGGATTCCCTGCACACTCACGAGCATGTCCTGCAGGAGTTGAACCTTTACTCCCCCTTGGTCGGAAAAAACCACTACCTGATCTGTGGCGACACCATTGTCGAGTATATGCCGGCGCATGAGGAACGTCAGCGGCCCTGGGGACCGGGAAACAATCCCGCCACTGCGGTCAAAGAGTTTCTATCCAGAAGTAATCGCTTTGTCGTTGATGTGGATCTTGAGCAAAAAATGCTTTTTTCCTGTCATCCCGGCGGCTACCTCAAAGCCATTGCCTGAAAATGAAAATTGTCATAACGGGCGCTATTGGCCATATCGGTTCCTTTGTCATTCGTGATCTGGCCTGCCAATTTCCTGGAGCTGAGATTGTCATGGTTGATAACATGATGACGCAGCGATTCCCCTCGTTGTTCCATCTTCCAGCGATGGGAGAATATCGTTTTGTTGAAGCGGATGTCACTTCTTATGATATGCGGCAGCTCATGGAAGGCGCGCATGTGGCTGTGCATTTGGCGGCCATTACTGATGCGGCAGGAACATTCGACAAGGCCGGCGAGCTCGAAGCGAACAACTACCAGGCGACACTCAAGGTGGCGGAAGCGTGCGCAGATACCGGAACACGGCTGATCGCGCTATCGTCCACCAGCGTGTATGGCACCAATGCCAGCGTGGTCAGCGAGGACTGCTCGCCCGAGGAGCTGAAACCCCAGAGCCCGTATGCCACGACCAAGCTCAAGGAGGAGGATCTGGTCACCCGGCTTCACTCCGAAAAAGGCCTCAAGGGAGTCGTTTGCCGCTTCGGAACCATCTTTGGAGTTTCCCCGGGCATGCGATTTCATACCGCTGTGAACAAATTCTGCTGGCAGGCAGCCATGGGGCAGCCGATCACCGTTTGGAGAACGGCCTACGATCAAAAGCGACCGTATCTTGATTTGGTGGATGCTTCGCGGGCGATTGCTTTCATCATTCGAAACGACCTTTTTTACGGGCGCATTTACAACGTGCTGACTCTGAATGCCACGGTGCGCCAGATCGTCGATGCGATCCGCGAATTTGTTCCGCAGTTGGATGTCGCTTTTGTTGACAACGCGATCATGAACCAATTGTCCTACGAAGTCTCCTGCGACCGATTTGCAGGCGAAGGCTTCCGATTTATCGGAGACCTGCATCGAGGAGTCGGCGAGACAATCGGCTGGCTGACCCAGGCGAATGCAGATGGAAGAAAAACTATGAAGGAAAGTCGACAGTATTCAGTCGGCAGTTGACAGAGGAAAAATCTCTACCGACCTATCTTGCTGTATTGCTGAAAACTGCCACCTGCCGCCTGCCAACTGGCTGATATATGCGAACAAAAAAACCGGAATTTTCTCCATTTTTTCTGATTAATGATAAAATATCCCCAATGATGGATTTGGAACGCGCAGCTATTCTCCGCTCGATTGACGCATGGAAGCGTGCTTCCCCCGTCCTGGAGCGGGTCCGCGAAGAGGACATCCGTGCGACAGACACCATTTCCTCCATTGCCGCCTTCCGGGGATTCGTTCTGGCCAAGGTTAAAACGCATCCGCCGCTACCCACTTCGGGTTTGATCGAACAGCAACAGATTTTCCGGCTGTTAGCCGGCGTCCGATGACTGAACTTTTTTCTCTCGCCCTGCAAATCCAGGACGCCTGTCGGAAGTCCGGTTGGCCATTTTGCATCATTGGGGGGCTCGCCGTCCAGCATTGGGGAGAACCGCGATTCACCAAGGATGTGGATCTCACGATTCTGACGGGATTTGGGGACGAGGAGCCTGTCGTGGACGGATGTCTTGTTCTTTATGAGCCCCGCATTGAAAACGCCCGTGCCTTCGCCCTGCAAAATCGCGTGCTGTTGCTCAAATCCGCAGAGGGATTTGGGATTGATATTGCGCTCGGAGCCTTGGAATTTGAGCAATCCGCCGTGGACCGCGCCGCAGACATAGAAGTTATGGACGGCAAAACCCTGCGCCTCTGCACCGCAGAGGATCTGATTGTGATGAAAGCCTTTGCCGACCGCCCCCTCGATTGGAATGATGTCCAGGGGATCATCATCCGGCAGGGTGTCGGAAATCTGGATTGGAAATATATTTTTCGATACCTGGTTCCGCTCGGTGAGGCGAAGGAACAGCCGGAAATTGTGGAGCGTCTTCGGAAAATGGCAGGGGAGAGAAAATCGAAAATTGGAAACGTAGGGAAAGCCGGCAGTATTCAGTAGGCAGTTGACAGAAAAAAATCTCTACCGACGTATTTTGCTGTGTTGCTGATAACTGACGACTGCCAACTGATAACTTTTAATACTATGAGTAAAAAACCTGCAAAATGTCGTGTTTGCGACACGGCAATTCACCCGTTCATGACGTTCGGTCCGATGCCGATCGCAAACGGATTTCTAAAAGAGGAAGAGATCGCCGGAGAATACTTCTTTGAAATGGAAGTCGCGTTTTGCGAGGGCTGCGGAACCTTCCAACTGGTCGAGCAGCCGGATGCCAAGCGGATGTTCCATGAGAACTACGCTTTTTTCTCCAGTCTGTCCCGGCACATGCAAATCCACTTTGAGGAATTTGCCGGGCTGGTGAAGGGGCGGGTATTGACCTGCAGGAAAGACCCTTTTGTCGTAGAGCTCGGGAGCAATGACGGCATCATGCTGCGCCACTTCAAGAATGCGAACATCCGGCATCTCGGAATCGAGCCGTCGGAGAATGTCGCCGATCTCGCGCGTTCCCAAGGAATCAATACGCTCAGCGAATTCTTCAATCTGGATCTGGCCGAGCGGATCGTTGCGGAATACGGGCATGCCGATGCGGTCATCTGCGCCAATGTGATGTGCCACATTCCGGATATCAATGGGGTGGCGGCCGGCATGGCCAGGCTCCTCAAGCCCGATGGCGTCCTGATGTTTGAGGATCCTTATCTTGGAGATATGATCGCCAAGACATCCTACGACCAGATTTACGACGAGCATGTCTTTATCTTTTCGGCAACCTGTATTTCCAATGCCTTTGGTCGGCACGGACTGGAGCTGATTGATGTGTTGCCCCAGCCGACGCACGGCGGCTCCATGCGCTATGTGCTGGCCCCCAAGGGCAGCCACCCGATCTCCACCAATGTGCCCGCTCTGCTTGAGAAAGAAAAAGCTCTCGGACTTCATCAGGCAAAAACCTACGACCAGTTCAAGCGCAACTGCGAAACGTCGCGAAGCGAACTCGTCAGCCTTTTGAAAAGACTTAAAATGGAAGGCAAGCGTGTTGTCGGCTATGGAGCCACATCAAAAAGCACCACGGTGCTGAATTACTGCGGCATCGGCTCGGACCTGATCGAGTTCATCTCCGACACGACGCCTATCAAGCAGGGCAAGCTCACCCCGGGTTCCCATATTCCTGTCAAGCCCTACGAGTCCTTTTCCAGCAATCCTCCCGAGTATTCGCTCCTTTTTGCCTGGAATCATGCGAACGAGATTTTTGCAAAAGAAGAGAAATTCCGCGCGAATGGCGGGAAATGGATTACTTTTGTCCCCCAGGTTGGAATGATCGAATGATTTCCTGCGCAAATCCTCTGGCCCAGTATCAAAGCCATCGCGAAGAGATTCTCGATGCGGTCAAGCGTGTTCTTGAAAGTGGGAACTACATTTTGGGACCGGAGGTCTTGGCGTTTGAAAATGCTTTTGCGCAATACTGCGGAGTCGGAAACGCGGTGGGAGTCAATAGCGGCACCGATGCCCTGATCCTTGCGCTTCGCGCACTGGATATAGGCGCGGGCGATGAGGTGATCACGGTGTCGCACACCGCTCTGGCCACCGTTTCGGCCATCATTGCAACCGGGGCGACTCCCGTTCTGGTGGATATTGATCCCGAATACTACACGATCGATCCCGCTGCTTTTGAAAAAGCCGTGACAGAAAAAACCAAGGCGGTCATTCCCGTCCATCTCTATGGGCAGGCGGCGGATTTGGACGCGATCATGATGGTCGCCCGAAAGTATCATCTGAAAGTGATTGAAGACTGCTCACAGGCGGCCGGAGCCCTGTTGAATGGGCGACGAGTCGGGAGTATCGGAGACGCGGGGTGCTTCAGCTTCTACCCAACAAAAAACCTTGGTGGGATCGGCGACGGGGGGATGGTCGTTTCCAATGACGCATCATTTTCAGAACGTATTCGCCGTCTCAGGCAGTATGGATGGAATGAGAAGCGGTCCACCGACGAGCCCGGCGTCAATTCCCGGCTCGATGAGCTGCAAGCTGCCATCTTGAGCGTTAAGCTAATGCATCTCGATGACGACAACGCGCGTCGCAGGGAGATTGCCCGCATCTATTGTGAGGCACTTAGAGGATCGGATATTGTGCGGCCAAAAGAGCGGCCCGACTCGAGCCATATCTACCACTTGTTCGTCATTGCCTGCAATGAGAGGAATGCCGTTCAGGAGAAGCTCGCCGCATCCGGGATCCACTCGGGGATTCACTACCGTGTGCCGGCCCATCTTCATGCCGGATATGACCGGTTGTGTCGTCTTCCGGAAGACGGATTGCCGCAAACGCATCTGCTGGCAAACAAAATCCTGAGCCTGCCCATGTATCCGGAGCTGCCTCCGCAGGAGGCGGCCAGGGTGGCAGAACTTTTGAACAGCATCAGGAACATATCCAAAAACAATGAGAAATACAAATAG
>Ga0194054_10001744_pt1 | contig 10172 bp, 10 predicted proteins | sample SepL2210m_MetaG_FD_163628 | JGI IMG/M metagenome (GOLD analysis project Ga0194054, IMG submission 163628) | Anoxic zone freshwater microbial communities from boreal shield lake in IISD Experimental Lakes Area, Ontario, Canada - Sep2016-L227-10m | ecosystem: Environmental > Aquatic > Freshwater... | reverse complement strand
GGCCGTATCGCCGGCGCGCAAACTGGAGCGGTACTCGCGTTCGTCTCATCAGGCATCCTCGGCCAGTACGACCCCTTCGCCGGTGATGAAGGCGGCTGTCTACTTCTGGTCTATCCCAACGTGATCTCCGTCGAGCGTCAGCTGCGGTTGGTGCCGAAGGATTTCCGGATGTGGGTATGCCTGCACGAGGTCACCCACCGCGTTCAGTTCACCGCCAATCCGTGGCTGGTCCACCACATGTCAAGTTCGTTGGAAGTGCTTACCGCGGATCGCGGAGATGACATCGGCAAGGTGGTCGGGCGCCTTGCGGAGTTCGTCAAACAACGCCGCATGGCGCCGGTGGGTGAACCGGATCCTGGCAGCGCCGGTGTGCTGGGACTGGTGCGCGCAGTGCAGTCCGAGCCGCAGCGAGAGGCGCTCGATCGGCTCCTCGTTCTCGGCACCCTGCTCGAAGGCCACGCCGACCACGTGATGGATGCCGTTGGTCCCGCGGTAGTGCCCTCAGTCCACCTCATCCGGAGACGCTTCGATGAACGCAGGCAACGTAGGCAGCCGCCCCTGCAGCGGCTGCTGCGCGCTCTGCTCGGGGTGGACGCGAAGTTGAGTCAGTACACCCGCGGCAAAGCATTCGTCGACCATGTGGTGGACCGGGTCGGGATGCCGCGCTTCAATGCGGTGTGGACTGGCGCCGACACCCTGCCGTTGCCCGACGAGATCGAAAACCCCCAGCGGTGGATCGACAGAGTTCTGTAGCCGGGCTGCGCACTGCACTGGCTGACTTCGCCGCGAGCTGGCTCGCCGACGCGCCGTCGTGGTGCGTGGCGCTATCGGGCGGGCCCGACTCACTGGCGTTGACCGCCGCCGCCGCCGCGACCCGGCCCACGACCGCACTGATCGTCGATCACGGCCTGCAGGCGGACTCCGACGTGGTTGCCCTGACCGCTCGACAACAGGCCATGAACCTCGGGTGCGTAGCGGCCCGGGTCCTGCGCGTGCAGGTCGGAGACACCGGCGGGCCGGAGGCGGCCGCGCGAACTGCCCGGTACGCCGCTCTAGATGCGGCTCGGCAAGGTGCGCCGGTGCTGCTCGGCCACACCCTCGACGACCAGGCCGAAACCGTGTTGTTGGGCCTCGGGCGCGGCTCGGGTGCCCGATCGATCGCCGGGATGCGGCCCTGCGATCCGCCGTGGTACCGGCCGTTGCTCGGTATGAGGCGCAGCCGCACCCATGCCGCCTGCGCGGAACTCGGCCTGGCGGTCTGGGAAGATCCGCACAACAGCGACCCCCGCTTCACCCGGGTGCGATTGCGCACCGAGGTACTGCCACTGCTGGAGCAGGTGCTCGGCGGTGGGGTGGCTGAGGCACTGGCCCGCACCGCCTCGGGGTTGCGGGAAGACACCGATGCACTCGATTCACTCGCCGGTCACGATCTCGTTGGGGCGGTGTCCGGTGACGGTCTGGATACCGCCGCGATCAAGGATCTGCCCGCCGCGCTGCGGCGTCGGGTGATCCGGGCCTGGCTGCTTGCCGGTGGCGCCAGTGGGCTGACCGATACCCAGATTCGGGCGGTCGATGCGTTGGTGAGTGCCTGGCGGGGACAGGGCGGGGTGGCGGTTGGCTCCGAGGTTCCGTACACGAGGCTGTTCGCCGAACGTCGTGGCGCGGAGCTGACGTTGAGCCGTAAACCGGTCTGATTGTTCGTATTCGTGTGCGGCATGGCACGCTGGGGTCGTGACAGCGCATGAGCTGTATGCCGGCGACATCAAGTCCGTCTTGGTGTCTGAAGCGCAGATTCAGGCCCGTACCGTCGAACTCGGCACCGAATTGGGTCGCGACTATGCCGATGCGCTGGCTGGTCAGGATCTACTGCTGGTGACCGTCCTCAAGGGGGCGGTCATGTTCGTCACCGACCTGGCTCGCGCCATTCCGCTGCCCACCCAGTTGGAGTTCATGGCCGTCAGCTCCTACGGCTCGTCGACATCGTCCTCGGGGGTGGTGCGCATCCTCAAGGACCTGGATCGCGATATCGCCGAGCGCGATGTGCTGATCGTGGAGGACATCGTCGACTCTGGCCTGACGCTGTCCTGGCTGCTCCGAAATCTGGCGACCCGCCATCCGCGATCGTTACGGGTGTGCACACTGCTGCGCAAACCCGACGCCGTGCGTTGCGAACTAGACATCGCCTATGTCGGTTTCGACATCCCCAACGAGTTCGTCGTCGGCTACGGCTTGGACTACGCCGAGCGTTATCGCGACCTGCCCTACATCGGGACGTTGGACCCCAAGGTTTATCAGCACGAAGTCTACCCGCGCTAAGGTCTACCCGCGCTAAGGACTACCCGCACTAGCGAATTGGCTTGTTCCGGTAGGGAATTAGGTCAACTCCCACACTGCGGTGACTGAGAAGCTGACGGTCTGCTCGCCGGGTGCAAGTGGTACCGCGGCGGCCATCGCCTCACTACGCGGCATCGGGACTGGTTGGGGTGAGATGCCGCCGGCTGCTTCCGAGATCGAGATGACCTTGCCCAGTGATAGGCCCGACAATTCCGCGTACTGCTGTGCCCGGTTCTTGGCGTCCTCAAAGGCCCGCGCGCGGGCATCACGCACCAGATTCGAGTCATCGTCGATCGAGAAGTTGACCGAGTTGATCCGGGTGGTGTTGCCGCCGGTGCTGATGATGGTGGCCAGCGCGCCCGAGGCGGCCTCGAGTTTGCGGACCTTCACCTGAATCGAGTTGCCCGCCCGGTATCCGGTGATCACGGAATTCTCGCCGTACTGAGGTTGCAGGCTCACCGTTGTGGTGCTGATGTCTTTGGCGTCGATCCCGCCGGCGGTCAGGGCACCGATGACGGCCTGCTGGCGGTCGCTGGTCTGATTCATCGCCGACGTTGCATCCGGGGCCACCGCTTCAATCCCCACATCGGCGGTGACCGTGTCGGGTGGTCCCTGCACCTGTCCGGAGCCGACGACGGTCACCTGGCGTGGACTCGCCGCGACCGGCCCCGCTGTCGAATCACACCCGGCCAGGGTGGCGACGGTCAGTGCCGCCGCAGTACCGACCACGATGCCTGTCAGGATGCGGCGTGGAGTTGTGGCAGCGATCATGATTCACCGTAGCGCGCCTGCGTGGTCGTTTCGCGGTCGGCGAATTCACGTCCACGGCACTTCGGACAAGAACGTCAGGAGTTCAGCGGTGATCTCATTCGGTCGCTCCTGTTGAATCCAGTGTCCGGCGCCGTCCAGCATGACCTGCCGGTAGGGACCGATGGCGACCTCGCGGGCACGGGTGGTCTTAGTGAAGGCGAGCACCGGGTCATCGGTTCCGCCCACGAAAAGCGAAGGAACGCCGATGGTCTCGGCGGCCGGATGGGCCGTGATGTGCCAGTTGCGTTCGTAGTTGCGATACCAGTTCAGCGCCCCGGTGAAGCCGGTACGGCTGAATTCGGCGACGTAGTACTCGAGTTCAGCGGCGGCCAACCAGTCCGGCAGTCGGTCCGGCTCGGGTAACCGGTCGATGAATCCCTCGGGTCCCGGTGCCAGCATTCGCAGCGCGGCCGTTTCATCCTGCGGTGCCCGCATCCCACCCAGCATCCGCCGCAAACTGCGACGTGGATCTGCGTCCATCTCGGCATCGGCCACACCCGGTTGCTGGAAATACAGCATGTAGAAAAAGTTGTCACCGAAGATCCTGCGCAGCGCCTCGGTCACCGGCGTCAGGGGTCGCGGCACCGGTGGCACGGCCAGGCCCGCCACGGCGGCGACCCGGTCGGGGTGCAGCAGCGGGGTGCTCCACGCCACCACCGCGCCCCAGTCGTGTCCGACCAGCGCGCCACGTTCAGCCCCGGCATAGTCGAGCAGGCCGACCACATCGCCGGTCAGCTCAGCGATGTCATAGGCCTCGATGGCTTCGGGGCGGGTTGAGCCCCCATAGCCGCGTTGATCGGGGGCGATGACCCGGTAGCCGGCCTTGGCCAGGGCGGGGATCTGATGACGCCAGGAGTAGGCCAACTCGGGGAATCCGTGGGTCAGGATCACCACCGGCCCGTCCGGGGGGCCTGCCTCGAGAATCCGCAACCGGACCCCGTTGACGTCGACCAACTGTTCGCTTGGCGTGACCACCGGCCCAGCCAAGCACAGCGCTGTCCGAGGCCGGCGTGGGCCTGTCAGGGGTCCGGAATTGGGAACCATTCGATGACGGAAACCCTCGGGGCACTGTCCGACGTTGGGGTAGCGGTAACCTGAGTTATTCCCCCGCAGAGCACATCGGAAGGACGAGGCCCCCGGGGCCGACGCTTGATGAACCGGAAAAACGTTATCCGCACGCTGACCGTGATTGCCGCGGTGCTGCTGCTGGGCTGGTTGTTCTTCTACTTCAGTGACGACACCCGCGGCTTCAAGCCGGTCGATACTTCCGTCGCGGTGTCGCAAATCAACGCAGACAATGTCAAGACGGCCCAGATTGACGACAAGGAACAGCAGATCCGGCTGGAACTGAAGAACGCCGGCAAGGAAACGGATAACTCCACCAAGGTGATCGCGAAGTACCCGACCGGGTACGCGGTGCCGCTGTTCGAGGCTCTGACCAACAAGGGCATCAAGACCAACACCGCGGTCAATCAGCCCAGCCTGTTGGGTTCCCTGCTGGTGTACATGCTGCCCCTGCTCATGCTCGTCGGGCTGTTCGTGCTGTTCTCCCGCATGCAGACCGGTGGCCGGATGGGCTTCGGCTTCGGCAAGTCCAAGGCCAAGCTGCTGACCAAAGATATGCCGACGACCACCTTCGAGGACGTCGCCGGGGCCGACGAAGCCGTCGAGGAGCTCTACGAGATCAAGGACTTCCTGCAGAACCCGGCCCGCTACCAGGCTGTCGGAGCAAAGATCCCCAAGGGTGTGCTGCTCTACGGCCCGCCGGGCACCGGAAAGACGTTGTTGGCGCGGGCCGTTGCCGGCGAGGCCGGGGTGCCGTTCTTCACGATCTCCGGCTCGGACTTCGTCGAGATGTTCGTCGGTGTCGGCGCTTCCCGAGTCCGGGACCTTTTCGAACAGGCCAAGCAAAACTCGCCATCCATCATCTTCGTCGACGAGATCGACGCGGTCGGCCGCCAGCGCGGCGCCGGTCTCGGTGGAGGCCACGACGAGCGTGAGCAGACGCTCAACCAGCTACTCGTTGAGATGGACGGGTTCGGTGAGCGCCAGGGCGTGATCCTCATCGCCGCTACCAACCGGCCCGACATCCTCGATCCCGCCCTATTGCGACCGGGCCGATTCGACCGCCAGATCCCGGTTTCATCCCCAGACCTGGCCGGCCGCAAGGCGGTGCTGCGGGTGCACTCGCAGGGCAAGCCGCTGGCACCGGGTGCCGACCTCGACGGTCTGGCCAAGCGCACCGTGGGTATGTCCGGTGCGGATCTGGCCAACGTGATCAACGAGGCCGCGTTGCTCACCGCCCGCGAGAACGGGACCGTCATCACCGGGGCCGCGCTGGAAGAAGCTGTCGACCGAGTGATCGGCGGCCCGCGCCGCAAGGGCCGGATTATCAGCGAGACCGAGAAGAAGATCACCGCCTACCACGAGGGCGGGCACACGCTGGCCGCGTGGGCGATGGCCGATATCGAGCCGATCTACAAAGTGACCATCCTGGCCCGTGGCCGTACCGGCGGACATGCGGTGAGCGTGCCCGAGGATGACAAGGGCCTGATGACCCGCTCGGAAATGATCGCCCGCCTGGTGTTCGCCATGGGCGGGCGCGCCGCCGAGGAGTTGGTTTTCCGGGAGCCGACCACCGGCGCGGTCTCTGATATCGAGCAGGCCACCAAGATCGCCCGCGCGATGGTGACCGAGTACGGCATGAGTTCCAAGCTGGGTGCGGTCCGCTACGGCACCGAGCACGGCGATCCGTTCCTGGGCCGCACCATGGGTACCCAGGCCGACTACAGCCACGAGGTTGCCCGCGATATCGACGATGAGGTGCGCAAGCTCATCGAGGCGGCGCACGACGAGGCCTGGGCGATTCTGACCGAACACCGTGATGTGCTCGACGTGCTGGCGGCCGAACTTCTGGAGAAGGAGACGCTGCATCGCGCCGAACTGGAGGTCATTTTCGCCGGCATCCAGAAACGGCCTCGCCTGACGGTTTTCGATGACTTCGGTGGACGTATCCCGTCGGACAAGCCACCCATCAAGACTCCGGGGGAGCTTGCGATCGAACGCGGCGAGCCGTGGCCGCAGCCGATGCCGGAGCCGGCGTTCAAGAAGGCGATCGCGGCGGCGAGTGCCGCGCATGCCCAGCAGGGCGCGGACGCTAACGGCAACGGTGCGGACCCGACGGGTCGCCACCACGCGCAGAACGGTCCAACCCAACCCAACTACGGCGCCCCTTCCGGGTGGCAGGCACCCGGGTGGCCGCCTCCGCAACAGCAGCAGGGTTACTGGTATCCGCCACCGCCCGGGTGGGGAACCCCTCAGCAGCATCAGGGGCAGCCGTATCCGCAACATCAACCTCACCCGACTCATCCCGGACCGGGCGTCGCCCCCCAGGTTGGGCCTGCTGAGGATTCCACCCACCGGCCCACTGCTGAATGACGGACGGAGCGTCCATGCCGAAGCGCGACTCGATCACGCTCGATATCCCTGAGTTCGACCAGGCCCGCGCTGAAGCTGCGGTCCGCGAACTGCTGCTGGCGGTGGGTGAGAATCCCGACCGCCAAGGGTTACAGGACACCCCGGCGCGGGTCGCCCGCGCATATCGGGAGATGTTCGCCGGGTTGTACACCGACCCGGATACGGTGCTGGACACCACATTTGACGAAGAACATGACGAGCTGGTGCTGGTCACGAAAATCCCGCTGTATTCCACGTGCGAGCATCATCTGGTGGCCTTCCACGGAATGGCCCATGTCGGCTACATCCCCGGCAGCGATGGTCGGGTGACCGGGCTGTCGAAACTGGCCCGGGTGGTCGACCTATATGCCAAACGCCCGCAGGTTCAGGAACGTCTTACTGCCCAAATCGCCGATGCCGTCGTCCGCAAACTCAAGCCACGCGGTGTCATCGTCGTCATCGAAGCCGAGCATCTGTGCATGGCGATGCGGGGCGTGCGCAAGGCCGGTTCGATTACCGTGACATCGGCGGTGCGTGGACAGTTCAAGACCGACGACGCATCGCGATCCGAGGCGCTGGGCCTGATTCTTCGCAAGTGAAGCCGACTCGGGTGCAGGTGATGGGGATCGTCAACGTCACCGACGACTCTTTTTCCGACGGCGGGCGCTACCTCGATCCGACCCGGGCTGTGGAGCACGCACTCGCTTTGGCCTCCGAGGGAGCGAACATCATCGACGTCGGTGGCGAGTCCACCCGGCCCGGTGCGGTACGCATCGAACCCGACGTAGAGATGGCGCGGATCCTTCCGGTCGTGAAAGAGATTGCCGCACAGGGAATCACCGTCAGTATCGACACCATGCATGCCGCAGTGGCGCGGGCTGCGCTGGAAAACGGAGCCAGCATCGTCAACGATGTCAGCGGTGGCCGCGTCGATCCTGATATGGCGCCACTGATTGCCGAGGCAGCCGTGCCGTGGGTGATGATGCACTGGCGTTCGGTGCAGCAGCCTCAACCGCACGATGCGCCGTACTACCGTGACGTAGTGGTCGAGGTTCGTGACGAACTTCTCGCCGGAGTCGATGCCGCGCTGGCCGTCGGTATCGATCACGGCAAGCTGATCATCGATCCGGGCCTGGGGTTTGCCAAGACTGCACAACATAATTGGGCGTTGTTACGCGCCCTGCCCGAGCTCGTCGCGACCGGTATCCCGGTGCTCGTTGGGGCATCCCGCAAGCGCTTCCTCGGCACCCTGTTGGCCGCGCCGGATGGCACCCCCCGACCGCCGGACGGGCGCGAGACCGCCACCGCGGTGATTTCCGCACTGGCTGGGCTGCACGGAGCATGGGGGGTTCGTGTGCATGATGTCCGCGCCAGCATCGACGCTCTCAAGGTGATTGATGTCTGGCAGACCGACTCGGAGGGCACTGATGACTGACCGGATCGAGTTACGCGGCCTGGCCGTCCGGGGAAACCACGGCGTCTTCGAGCATGAACGGCGCGACGGGCAGGACTTCGTCGTGGACATCACCGTCTGGATCGACTTGGCCGATGCCGCCGCCAGCGACGATCTCAGCGACACCTATGACTACGGCGTGCTGGCACAGCGGGCCGCCGACATCATCGGCGGGCCCGCGCGCAATCTCATCGAGACAGTCGCCGCGGAGATCGCCGACGGTGTGATGGCCGACCATCGGGTGCATGCCGTTGAGGTGGTTGTGCACAAACCTCAGGCTCCGATTCCGCTGACGTTCGCCGACGTGGCCGTGGTCGCCCGCCGATCCCGGCGGGGTGGGCGCGGGGCGCAATGAGTCGGGTCGTGCTGTCGATCGGATCCAACCTGGGTGACCGGCTGGCTCGGTTGCAGGCTGCCGTCGACGGCCTGGGGGATTCGGTGAAAGCGGTGTCACCGGTCTATGAGACGGACGCCTGGGGTGGTGTTTCGCAGCCCCCCTTTCTCAATGCGGTCGTCATCGCCGATGACGACAGACTGGATGCACACGGCTGGTTGCAGCGCGCTCAGGCGCTCGAACTCGACAATGAACGGGTGCGCACCAAGAAGTGGGGACCGCGCACTCTCGATGTCGACCTGATCTGTTGTTTCGGCGCACCGCGACCAGGCCAGGATTTTTCGAGCGACGAGATATTCAGTCAGGATGCTGAACTCACGCTGCCGCACCCGTTTGCACACGAACGGGCCTTCGTCTTGCTGCCCTGGCTTGCCGTCGATCCGGCCGCCCAACTGACCGTTGAAGGGCGGCCTAAGCCGGTGGAGGAGTTGCTGAGTCAGTTAGAGCCGGCCGAGCGCGATGGCGTGCGGCCGACTGCATTGACGTTGACGTTCAGGGACTCGCGGTAGTGATGGGACCGACACGTTATCGCGACCTGTGCGCGGCGGCTGTCGGCACCGCGGTGTTCGGCTATTTGGTGATTCACATGCTTTATCGCTACTTCCCGGCGGTCACGTTGTGGACCGGTCTGTCGCTGCTGGCGGTGGCCGCGGGTGAGGCACTGTGGGCGACATCGGTGCGCGGGCGGATCCGCGATGGCCGCATCGGCGTCGGAGGGGGACGGCTGCATCCGCTGGCAGTCGCGCGCACTGTCGCGATCGCGAAGGCATCGGCCTGGGTCGGTGCCGTGATGTTCGGTTGGTGGGCGGGGGTGTTGGTCTATGTTCTGCCCCGGCGTTGGGAACTCCGGATGGCCGCGGTTGATACTCCCGGCGTGATCGTCGCGGCCCTCAGTGCGTTCGCCCTCGTTGTCGCCGCGCTGTGGCTACAGCACTGTTGCAGGTCTCCCAATGAGCCGACCGGTGTCGAGGATCCGATCCCCGATTAGGTCCCCGACGCCAGCAGCTGGAGGCGAATCGCCGCAGCTTGTAGCGGCGGGCAACCACTTTCGACGCGGTACAGTCAGCCCATGACCGTTCCGTCCCGCGGCGCCAGAAGCAGGCGCAGCGGCCGCAGGCCGGGTTGGCTGCTTGTTACGGCGTTGCTTGTGCTGGCCATCCTGGCAAGTTCGACCCTGGTCTTCACCAACCGGGTGGATTTGCTGCGGCTAGCGGTGATCCTGTCATTGTGGGCCGCAGTGGTGGCTGCCTTCGTTTCGGTGAGCTATCGCCGTCAGAGTGAACTCGATCAGGCCCGAGCACGGGATATGAAATTCGTCTACGACCTTCAATTGGACCGGGAGGTTTCCGCCCGCCGCGAATATGAGCTCGCTGTAGAGGCGCACCTGCGCCGCCAGCTCGCCAGGGAACTACGCGCGCAGGCCGCCGATGAGATGGCTGCACTCCGGGCTGAACTCGCGTCTTTGCGATCCAACCTTGAGGTGATGCTGGGCACCGACCTGGGTGAGCAACCAGCATTGGCCTCTGAGCGTGTTGCGGCCGCGATGCCCGCCCCGCCGGGGCGGGTGGAGAGCAGCCGGATCACCCCGGTCGCCGTCGAAGACGACACCCTGCTGGACGAGGAAACCACCACCGGGGCACTTGAGAGTCCGATCATCGATGTCCCCGAGGAGCCGTTGGCACCTCCGCCGCCTCCGGTGCCGCAACCGCAGGATTACCGTGGCTC
>Ga0194054_10001742_pt1 | contig 10184 bp, 11 predicted proteins | sample SepL2210m_MetaG_FD_163628 | JGI IMG/M metagenome (GOLD analysis project Ga0194054, IMG submission 163628) | Anoxic zone freshwater microbial communities from boreal shield lake in IISD Experimental Lakes Area, Ontario, Canada - Sep2016-L227-10m | ecosystem: Environmental > Aquatic > Freshwater... | reverse complement strand
TCGTGAATGGCGGCGGCGGCGGGGCATTCTGCGACCAGTCCGGCGGGCGTGGAGGAACAGACTAAAGGGAGCACCGTGAAGACTCTGACCAGAGAGACGCATTCAAGAGCAGTTCTGTAGCCGCAGTTGTAGCCGTAGCCACCGACAACGCCCGACGCGTGGGCAACGCCGGCGCGAGAAACAGCCTCAATCCGGCATCCGCTGTACATCTGAGTGATACAGTCTGTAACAGGCGGTAAAGGAAAGAAGGGTGATGGGTACCCTGATAAGGAAGAGGTCCCTGGTTCGAATCCAGGTGCGCCCACCAGTGATTTGCAGGGATTTCCGCATTCTGACTGCTCTCCTACCCGCACGGATGTAGCCGCGTTGTAGCCGCAGCCTTCCGTCCGGGCCGCCAGATAGGCTTGCTGGCAGTACGGACGGGAGGCTCTGATGGGGATCAGGAAGCGCGGCGACCGCTGGCTTGTCACGGTCGAGATGGGCAGCGACGAACGAGGCGTGCGCCGCCGCCGGCACGTCACCTGCACCAGCGAGGCGGACGCCAAGCGCGAAGAGGCTGTGCTCACAGCCGAGGTGCTGACCGGCGCCTACGTTGAGCCGTCCACCGACACGGTGGCAGAGTTCCTTACCGAGTGGCTGAAGCACGCAGGGCGCGGCAACGCGCAGGGTACGAGGGACTGCTACCGCATCAGCGTTCGGACTCACCTGATTCCCGCGCTCGGCAGGATCAAGCTGGCACAACTGCGTCCCATGCACGTCGAGCGATTTCTCACCGCGCAAGCGTGCAAGGGGCTCGCTCCTGCCACGATAGACAAGCACTTCTGGACGCTGCACAAGGCGCTTGATCGCGCCGTCGCATGGGGCAAGCTCGTGCGCAATCCAGCCGACCAGGTCGACAAGCCGGGGCAGCAGGACTCATGTGTGCGCAGCTTCGACGTTGTCGAGCAGGCGCAGATTCTTGGACGCGCAGCAGGGACGTGGATGTACGGACCCATCCTCGTGGCCATGGCGACAGGCATGCGCCGCGGCGAGATCGTGGCGCTCAGGTGGCGCGGCATCGACTTGGGCGCCGGCACGATCGCAGTGCGCGGAAGCGTGCAGGAGGACACGGGAGGCGTGAGTATGGGCGCAGGGAAGACCACGGCATCGGTGCGCGTGGTGCGCGTCCCTGCTTCCATCTGCTCCTTCCTCTCCGAGCACAGAGACAAGCAGCGCATGCTCGCCGGGGCAGTGTCGACGTACCGCGATGGCGGGCTCGTGTTCCCTCGCGAGGACGGCGGCATCAAGCGCCCGAGCGTGGTCACCAATCAGTTCTGGCGCATCTGCAAGGGGCTCGGCATCGAGGACGCTCACTTCCACTGCTTGCGCCACACGTTCGCCACAGAGATGCTCAAGGCAGGCGTGAACGTCAAGGTTGTGAGTGAGATGCTCGGGCACGCCAGCGTGTCCACCACGCTGCGCATCTATGCCCACGTCCTAGAGGACATGCAGGCGGACGCGGCGCTGCGAGCGGGCGTGATCGTGGCGGCGGCGATGGGGCTGGTTGAAAACTGACGACCGGGTACCGGGTCGCATCACGGCAGGCTCGCAACGCCGACCCTGACGCCCCCTCCCCTCTTACCCGCCCGAATCTGGCGGTTCAGGGTTTGCGCCTCGCCGCGTGAAACAGGCATCCCGTGACGGGAAACCCATACTTACGGAATGGGCGACCACCTTCGGATCGACACCTGCGAGTTCTGCGGTAACGACCTGCCGACCCGCGCAGCCACCGGGAGGCCCCGCCGCTACTGCCGCAACGCCTGCCGCGACGCCGCGAGCCGTGCAAAGCGCGCCGTCTTCGCCGCCCCCGCCGACCAGCCGCCCTCTCCCGACGCCGAGATCGTCGAGGCCTTCCTCGTGGGCCGCGCCGCGGCTCCGGACGACCAGGTCCTCGCAGCCGTGCACGAGACGCTCCTCTTGGTCGTCTCCTACCGCCGTCTCGGCGTCGAAGCGCGCCGCCAGTTCGCTTGGCGCTGCGCATCCATGGCCGACGCCATCGAGGCGGCCCTGCAGCGCTACTTCCGCGAGGTCTCCCCGTGACCCGCGGCCGCAAACCCGACCCGAACCGTGCGCGCCGCGGCACCGGGCACGTCCCGCAGCAGGGTATGAAGACCACGAGGGTCGTGCCGCAGGTCGTCGAGCCGGGGCTCTTCGAGACCATCGCCGCCGAGCTCCCGCAGGGCCTGCCCCGCGACATCTTCAAGCGCGCCGTCTCCGAGCTCGCCGGCCGCCTCAACGACACCGACTTCGAGGCTCTGCGCATGATGGCCTGGAGCCTGTACCGCCACGAGCAGGCTCAGGCGCACGTCGAGGCCAACGGCATCATGATCGACACGCCCTTCGGCCCCAAAGTGAACCCCATGCTCAAGGTGGCCCGCGATGAAGGCGTCTTCTATCTGCGCATCGCCGACCAGTACGCGCTCACCTTCGTCGGCCGCCTGCGAGCCGGCCTCCTGCAGCTCGCCGGCCAGTCCCTCATGAAAGACCTTCACTCCGGCATCGCCGAGGCGATCGTCGCGCAGATCTCCGCGCGCAAGTGAGAGCCAGCGACCTCCGCGAGACGATCCTCGAAGCGGTCGGCGACCGCGTCACGCGCGCCGACCTCGGCCCTCTCCTCGTCGACGCCTTCTTCCGCACGCAGCTCCGCCTCGTAGACGACCGCTGGGCGGGGCAGCCGTTCATCCTCCCGGACTACGCCAGCGAGCACATCGTGCAGCCCATCTTCGGGACCCTCGACCGGTACGGCCGGCGCAAGTACACGGAGGCGCTCATCGGCCTGCCGAGGAAGCACGCCAAGACGACGATCACCGCCGGCCTCGCGCTGTACTTCCTCTTCATGGAGCCCGTCGTTGGGCAGGAGGTCGTGGCGCTCGCCTTCGACGAGGACCAGGCGCGCCTCATCCTCGGCTTCGCATCCTCCATGGTCGAGCAGAACCCTCTCCTCAAGGAGCTCGCGAAGGTCTACAAGAACGTCATCCACATCCCGGAGATCGACGCGAAGTTCTACGTGATCCCCCACAAGACGGCCGCCTGTCAGGCGATCCACCCGCGCATCGCCATCTGCGACGAGCCGCACACGTACCCGAGCATGGACGTGGTCAACGCTCTGCGAAGCGGCATGGGCGGCCGCGAGGAACCGCTCACCATCGGTATAACGACCGCCGGGCCGACACGCATGGGGCCGCTGTGGGAGTGGCTCGCGGCGATCAAGAAGGACCCCCGCGGCTACCTCTACTGGCAGGGAGCCCGCGACAATCAGGACGCCACTGACGCGAAGGTCTGGCGCAGCGTGAATATCGCGCCGTGGATCACCGGGGAGTTTCTGCGCGACGAGTACCGGCGCCTTACGCTGGCACAGTTCGAGCAGTACCACCTGAACCGCTTCCCGCTGACGAGCGACGCCAGCCGCGCCTTCCGCTGGGGCGAGTGGAAGCACTGCCAGAAGCCGCCCGTGGTCGAGCCCAACGAGCCCTGCGTGATAGCCGTGGACGGCGCCAACAAGGGCGATTGCTTCGCGATCGTCGTCGACCGCCGCGACCCCGGCGGCACGCACCACGTCGAGCCCTACATCTACGACGAACCGCCGCCGGCCGCCGGCTACTACGACCTCGACGAAATTGAGGAGTTCATCGCCGGCCTGTGCCGCACGCGCAACGTGGCGCGCATCGCATTCGACCCCAACCGCCTCCTGCTCCTCATGCAGCGCCTGGAGCGCCACCACGGGATACCCGTCGAGGAGTTCGGGCAGACGAACAGCCGCATGTGCCCGGCATCGGCGACGCTCCGCGAGCTTGTGCGCACCGGGCGCCTACGCGCCGGCCGAGGCACGTCCATCAAGGAGCACATCCTGAACTGCATCGAGATGCCTCGCGAACCGATGGGCTGGCGGCTGGGCAAGGCGAGCAAGGCTGAGAAGATCGACGGCGCGGTGGCGCTCGCCATGGCTGCGTACCTCGCCGAGGCTCAGGCGGACGCCGGGCCCAGCTTCGCCGCGACCGGCGGCATCCGTTCGATCTCCCTCGGGTGACACGCTCGGCAGAGTAGAAGCCGCATCCCGTAGAGCGGCCTGAGAGGGCGACAGTTTGAGATTGAATCCGCTGCGCTGGTTCACTGATGTGAAGGACCAGGCCGACGAAGAGTGGGGCATCGGTGACGACAACGTGCTCCGCGCCTTCTACGGGGCGCTCGCCGCCGTCTCTTCGAGCGGCATCCGAGTGACGCAGGAGAGCTCGCTGCGATCGACCGCCGTTCTCGCCTGCCTCATCGTGCGCGCCGAATCGTTCTCCAGCCTGCCTCTCGGAGTCTTCTACCGGGAGGGCCGCAACCGAGTGCCCGACGAGAATCACGCCGCGTACCGCCTTCTCAGCATCGGGCCGAACGACCTCATGACGGCCGGCGAGTTCTGGCGCTGGAAGCAGCTAACGGAGGACATCACCGGCAACGCCTATGCCCGCGTCGTCTGGCTGAACAACAGGCCCACCGAAATATGGCCGCTGTACGGCGTGAACCCGGTGCTCAAGGTCGACCGCGCGACTCACACTGCCTTCTACGAGTACGGCGGCGACGACTTGACGCCGGCGGACGTCTACGCGAGCCGGGACGTCCTGCACTTCAAGGGCCCAGTGCTGCGCTCCCCGCTGCACGCAAGGTCCCTGATCGACCTGATCAGTGAAAGCATCGGCGTCGCCATTGGCAGCGAGCAGTTCTTTGCCCGCCTGCTCGGCAACGGTAACCACTTTCCGGGCTACCTGGAGACGGAGAACACGCTCAGCGATCCTGACTTCGCAGCGATTTCCGAGCAGATGAAGGGCTTCGCCGGGATCTTCAAGGCCGGTGAACTGAGGGTCTTCGACCGAGGCCTCAAGTACAAGCAGAACCCGCTCACCATGAAGGATGCCCAGCTCGTCGAACAGCTCCGCTGGCAGCTCCAGCAGATATGCAGCGTGACCCGCGTGCCCATGGCCATGGTGCAGGACCTCACCAACGGCACGTACTCGAACTCCGAGCAGCAGGACCTCGCCCTGGGCAAGCACTGTATCGCGCCGATCTGCGTGAACACCGAGCGCGTCGTGCGCCACAAGCTCTTCGGCCGCGAGCCTGCCTACTACATCAAGTTCAACCTCGACGGCTTGCTGCGTGGCGACTACAAGACAAGGACCGAGGGCGAGGCGGCGCTGGTACGCGCCGGCGTCATGACCCGTAACGAGGCTCGCGCCCAAGAGGACATGAACCCGATCGACGGCCTCGACGCGCCGCTCGCCGAGCTCAACCTCGGTACCGTCGGTGAAGACGGCGTGATCACCGGGTCATCGCCCGCGGCCGCTGCGGACGGCGGTGCTCCCGCGGACGCCCCGCCGGATGGCCCCAGCGACGACGCCATGCTCATGGAGAAAGTCAACGCGCTCGGCATGCTGGTGCGCAGCGGTTACGACCCGGTCGAGTCGCTGGACTTCCTCGACCTGCCCGACCTCGAGTACCTGCCCGTGCGGCCTGTGACTGTGGCTCCCATCAAAGAGGCTCCGCCCGCGGCAGAGCCGCCGTCCGAGCCGCCCGCCCCGACAGAGGACGATCCGCCCGAGGACGACATGCCCGAAGACGACCTCCCGGACGCTGACGGCGACGAAGACAGCGCCGCGGGCGGCGACGCGCCCCCCGAACGGCTGCCCACGTCTGCGCTCCTCGCGCCCTTCCTGGCGGACGCCGCAGAGCGCATCCGTGCCCACTTCGCCAGCGGCGGCGGCAACCCGCAGGCCCGCCTGCGTACAGAGAAGTTCGCCCGCGTGGTCCTTTCCCCCGCGAGCGACGCCTACGCGCTTGCCGGCGAGCCCTTCGACGTGGCCGGCTTCATCCGAGACACACTGAGCGAGACCCTCGAGGAGGGCTGACATGGCAGACAGAACCACCCCAATCTCAACCCCTGAGGGAGTAGTCCCCGGGAACGTCCACGACAACGGCGATGGCACCTGGTCGCCAAGCGTGTACGTCGAGGGCGCGGAGATCACAGGCGCGACCATAGAGGTGGCCGAGACCATCACCCTCGCGGCCGGGACGGCCGAGATCGGCAAGCTGGGCGCCGGCACGGCGGAGATCGGCAAGCTCGGAGCCGGGACGGCCGAGATCGGCAAGCTGGGCGCCGGCGCGGCGATGATCGGCCACACGATCACTGATCCCACAAGCGTCACAGCCATCGCTGGCGCCGCCAAGGGCACGACGGTCACAGCGCAGCCGACCGTCTCCGCCATCGACGCCGACCGCAACGGCCTCGACGTCAAAGTGCTGGCGGCGCCCGCCGGCCGCGCGCTCACGAACGCCGATGTGGTAACCGCCGAGCTGTCCTCAACCGACAACGCCGTGCTCGACGCGCTCGTCACGCTCCTCGGCCGCGAGCCGCACAACCTTGTGCCCAACGCTGCGCAGGCAGACCAGGCGCTGACCGTGGACGCGACCGGCGGCGGCGTGCAGTTCGGCGCGCTCCACGCCGACACCACCCACGTCTTCTGGTCGAACGAAACGGCGCCCTGTCGCGTGACCTTCGACAACTCCGCGCCGACCACGACCAACGGCCACCTCATCAACATTGGCGACTCCGGCGTGTGGAGCAAGGCCATGGCTGTGGCCGCCAAGTTCATCCGCACCGGCGGGACCTCGGCCGTCATCAGCGCCTCGCAGATGAAGGGAAGCTGAGATGAGCCTCATCGTCCCCGGCCTGCGTGACCATCATCACCCCATCGCCGGCGGTACCGATTACGCCGAGTTCGAGGCCGACGGCACGCTCGTCCTGCACGGCGCCGCCACCTACTGGGAAGACCTCCGCGTCGCGCCGAACGCGCGCACGCAGGGCGACAATGCTCCCGCCTTCGAGAAGTACATGGACGACCTCGCGGGAACGAGTCGCGGCATCTACGCCTACTCCTTCGACGATGTGGCGGCCTCGCAGGAGAAAGAAGTCTTCTTCCAGATGCAGCTGCCGCACGCATGGAAGCTCGGCAGCGACATCTCCCTCCATGTCCACTGGGTCGGCACCGTGAACGACACCGACGCCGCGCCGCGCTGGGGCCTCGAATACTCATGGTCTGAGATCGGTGGCGTCTACCCGGACACGACGACCATCTACACGGTGGACAAGCTCCCCGTCGATGCCAACGTCGTCGCCTGGCAACACTACCTCTCCGAGTTCGTTGACATCACGCCGGGAGCCGGGGCGGACGGCCTCTCGTCCATCCTCATGGGCCGCCTCTTCCGCAACTCGAGCAACGCCCTCGACACCTACAACGCCGGCCAGAACAAGTGCGGCCTGCTCTTCATTGACGCTCACATCGAGTGCGACACGCTCGGCAGCCGCGCGGAACTGGCCAAGTGAGTGGGGCGACGGGTGACAGCCTCCACATGATTGACCGTGACCACTCCCGCAACGAGGAAGCGGCAATGAAGACGAGCAAGACCGAACGTCAGTGGTACGAGATCAAGGCCGCGAGCGGCGGCTCCGCCGACATCTGGATCTATGAGGAGATCGGCGGGAATTTCTGGGGCGAGGGCCTCACGGCGAAGCAGTTCGTCGAAGACCTCGCGGCTCTGCATGTCGACCACATCGCACTGCACATCAACTCGCCCGGCGGCAGCGTCTTCGACGGCCAGGCGATGTTCAACGCGCTGCAACGGCACCCAGCTAGCGTGACCAGTCACGTCGAGGGCCTCGCCGCCTCCATCGCCAGCGTGGTCGCCCTCGCCGGCGACACCGTGGAGATGGCCGCCAACGCGCTGTTCATGATCCACGACCCCTACGGCATGGCCATGGGCACGAGTGACGACATGCGGCAGATGGCCGAGGTGCTCGACAAAGTGAAGGGCACCATCCTCGGCGTGTACGAGCGAAAGACCGGCATGGAGCCCGAGGCGATCCTCGAGGCTATGGCCGCCGAGACATGGTACACCGCCGCCGAGGCGCAGCAGGCCGGCTTTGTAGACAGCGTCGCCGCGCCGGTCAAGGCCGCGGCGCTCTCGCGCTTCGACTTCAACTCTCTCGGGTATCGGCACGTGCCGGATGCCCTCGCCCATGCAGATCGCACCGCTGCGGACGCCTTTGAGGCCCCCAGAGCCACGTCCTTTGAGGATAGGCAGAGCCGGGATCTGGTGCACACGCCCGGATACTTCAGAAGCCTACGCAAGGAAGGGAGGTAGCCCCATGGGCTACTTCGATTATCGGCAGTTCGAGGCCGACGCTGAGCGGCTTCAGCATCGCGTCACCGAGCTGACCGCCAAGGAAGACCGCACCGCCGACGAACGCGACGAGATCATGTCCCTCATGGGCCAGATCCACGCGCTCGAAGACGCTGCCGGGAAGGTCAAGGAGGCCGAGCTGGTCGAGCTGCGCGCCTCCATCGCGCGGGGCACCGCCGTGAGCATCGGTGAGCCCGTCGTCGACCCGAAGGACGCCGCACGTCAGGCGTTCTACGACTACATCAGGACCGGCACGATCCGGGACGCCTCGATGTCCACCACGGACGCCAACGGTGGCTTCATCGTGCCCGAGCCCGAGCACGCCGCCCTGATCGAGCTGATCCGCAAGCGTGACCCGATCTTCGGCAACGCCACGGTGTTCAACCTGACCGGCGACACGACCCTGCTCCTGCCCTACAAGAGCGCGCACGGCGTGGTCGCCAACGCGACGGAGACCGGCGCCCGCTCGGAGCAGAACGCGCCGACGTTCACCAGCCCGAGCCTCGTCTGCTACGACTACTACTCGGACCAGCGCGCCTACCAGAAGTACCTCGACAGCGTGCCCGGCGCCGAGCAGCAGCTAATGGCGTGGATGTACGAAGACATCATGGAGCAGGCCGGCGCCGACGCCGTGGCCGGCAACGGCTCCACCAAGATCAAGGGCCTGTTCGCCGAGACCAGCGCCTACACGACGCACCTGAGCACCAGCGCGGGCGCTATCCTCAACTCCAACTTCATCACGCTGTACTTCGCCTTGCCGGCCAAGTACCGCAGCCGGGCCAAGTGGATCATGGCTCCTGGCACACTGGCCGTCGCGACCGCCTTCGCCCTGCCGAGCAACGCCAACGTGCCGCTGTGCACGGTGGACGGCAACGGCGTGTGGAGCATCTACGGCAAGCCCGTTCTGGAGTCCGACTCGGCACCGGCCATCGGCGCCTCCGCTTACCCCATCGCACTGGCGGACATCGCCGCGGCGTATGCGGTCGGCATCCATAGGAGCACTACGATCCTGCGTGATCCGTACACGTCGCAGCCTGCCATCAGGTTCTACTCTCTGGCGAGGCTCGGCGGCTGCGCCTGGGACTACCAGGCGTGCAGGCTCCTCAAGTCCAACTCGAGCTGAGTCAGGCGAGTCAGAAGCACGTCCAGAGGGCGGCCGACGGGCCGCCCTCTGGCGTTGTCCGTCTCGTCGGGTGACGCCCTCGGCAGACTTGATCAAGCCCGACCATTCGAGCAAGGAGCCAAGCATGGGCGTCATCACCTCCCTCGCACAGCACATCAAGATCACGTCCGCGCTCGACTACGCCAGTGGCACCGCCACCCGCGAGGGCGCGATCATCGACATGCTCGGCTACCGCGGCATCATCATGGTGGTTCATCTCGCTGCCATCGCCGGCAGCGCCGTGGTGGGCTTCAAGGCGCAGCAGGACACCGTCGTCGGCTTCACCGGCGCCGCCGACCTCCTGGGCAGTAACCAGGTGCCGGCCGACAACGACGATAACCAGCTCATGGGTCTGGAGATCTGGGAGCCGACTGAACGTTTCCTGCGGCTCGTCATCACGAAGGACGGGGCCTACGCCTGCGCCGAGTCGGCGGTGTACTACCAGTACGGCGCCATCAACCGCCCGACCACGTTGGCCGTCGCCAACCTCGTCACGTTCAAGCGCCTGCAGAGCCCCGCTGAGGGCACGGCCTGACCATGAAGCGCGTCCGCTACATCATGCGCAGCGCAGTGCAGAGGGCCTCCACGCCGGGCGACGTGGAGACCTTCTCCGGCGAACCCGGCGAGGTTGCAGAACTGCCCGACGATGTGGCGGTCATGTGGCTCGCCGACGGTCACGTCGAGCTCCTCGCCGCGGTCCACAAGCCGACGGCGGAGACGCCGCCGGCGCCGCGGCCGGCGAAGCGACAGAAGTGAGGCACTGACG
>Ga0194054_10001734_pt1 | contig 10220 bp, 6 predicted proteins | sample SepL2210m_MetaG_FD_163628 | JGI IMG/M metagenome (GOLD analysis project Ga0194054, IMG submission 163628) | Anoxic zone freshwater microbial communities from boreal shield lake in IISD Experimental Lakes Area, Ontario, Canada - Sep2016-L227-10m | ecosystem: Environmental > Aquatic > Freshwater >... | reverse complement strand
TCCGGACGCAGGCGGGATCGAAGTCAATGGCTTCGACCGTGGCGGCCCCAAGCTTTTCAGCGGCAATCGCGAGGATCCCGCTGCCGGTCCCGGCATCCAGCGCACGCCATCCGGCGGGCAGGCCGGAGGCGACATCGCAGAGCAGGCGGAGGCAGGTGGCGGTCGTGGCATGGTCGCCGGTGCCGAACGCCATTCCGGCGGGGATCCAGATGTCGCCGGGTCGGTTGCCGGATTTCCGCCAGGCGGCCTCCCCGGAGAAAATCCGGAGCTTTCCGCGGATCGCGAGCGGGGCGCGCGGACGCTGTTGGTCGGCGGCCAAAAGCTGCGGAGGCGCTTTTGTGACGACCCCGCCGAACCGCCTCGCAAGCAGCCTGGCGGTCGCCCTGTCGCAGAAAGCCTCGATTTTCAACGCCCGGGAATTCGGCCACGCGAGCATCGCGACCCGCCCGGGCCCCAGAAATTGCAGGCGCTCCTCCCATGCGTCTTCCCATTTCTGCGAGCTGAGACGTGTCCACCGATACATGCCGGAGGAATGTGCCAGAACCCGTCGGCGGGCGCGAACGGAAAAATGATCTGTTTCTCTAAAACAGAAGACCCTGATCGGCTTCTGATTGGCCGACCTCTTTTGTTTCGAGGAGTTCCAGGAATTCCTTTTCCGAAAGAACTCTCACGCCCAGTTCGAGGGCCTTGTCGAGTTTCGAGCCGGCGTTTTCTCCTGCCAGCAGGAAGTCGGTATTTTTGCTGACCGAACCGGTGACGCTGCCTCCGGCTTCACGGATCCGTGTCGCGGCTTCGTCGCGCTTCAGGGTGGGCAGGGTGCCGGTGATGACGAATGTCTTGTCGGCAAGCGGACCCGTTCGACGTTCCGCTTCACTCGCGGAGGCGCCCGGTTTTCCTTGGGGCGCAATCCCAAGTTCCCGCATCCGCCGCAGGGCCGTTTGCCCATTATTGCTGGCTGCCCAGTCGGCGATCGCCTTGGCTGTTCCCGGGCCGACCAAGGTCAGGGCTTTCCAGTTCTGGGCGTTCCGGCGCGCGAAGCCGGCCGCAATCAGGCTCCCGCCAATCGAATCCCCCATCCTCTTCGCCTCGGCCTGCCGTATTTTCCGTGCGGATTTCTCGGCTTCAGGGAGAGCCTTTTCTTCATTGCCCACTTTGTTCTGTTCAAAAAATTGTCTGACCTCTCCGAGTTTGGCGGTATCGCGCAGGAGATTCGACGTGAGGAGGGTTGGCAGATCAGGAAAGAATCCCGCGAGGTCCATGGCGGTCTGCTCGCCGACATCCGGGATCGCCAGCGCCTGGATCCAACGGTGGAGAGGCAGGGTGCGGGCTCGTTCCAGGGCTTCGACGACCTTGGCGGCATGCTTTTCTCCGAAGATGCGCGGTTCTTCGTCGGTGCCGATATTGAGGGGGGCGAGTTGGTCTTTGGTGAGTTCGAAGAGGTCGAGGGGTTCCTTCACGAGTCCGCGCTCGACAAGTTTTTCGGCGACGATCCCGCCGAGCGACTCGATGTCGAGGGCCTTTCTCTGGGCGAAATATTCGAGGCGGCGGGTGAGCTGGGCGGGGCAACCGGCGACGTTCTGGCAGCGCCAGGCGACCTGATCCCCTTCTCCCCCGGAAACTTTTTCCTTCGCAACCGGCCCGCCGCACGCCGGGCATTTGCCGCCGGTGAAGGCGAGAAAATCAAATGACCTCGCGTCTTGCGGGCGCCTGGATAATACGGCTTCAAGAACTTCCGGAATGACCATTCCGGCTTTGCGGATGACGACGGTGTCGCCGATGCGGATGTCTTTCCGGCGGATTTCGTCCTCGTTGTGAAGCGTGGCGCGGGAGACGGTCGAGCCTTGGACGAACACCGGTTCGAGTTCCGCCACGGGGGTCAGCACGCCGGTGCGTCCGACCTGGATCGTGATGTCGCGCAGCAGGGTTTCTGCGGGGGTGATCCATGGGATGGGTTTGTGGACGATCGCGTAACCGGGAGCCCGGGCCTTGTTGGGGATGCGCGCCCAGTCGGCGATGCGGTTCACCTTGAGCACGATGCCGTCAATTTCGTAGGGCAACTGACTGCGCAGGTCGCGCTGTTCGTCGTGGTTGCAGACGACTTCGCCGCGGTATCGGCGGAGAACTTCCTCGATATCCTTGCAGAGCCACCAGCGGCGCTGGGTCGGCAGCCCGAACGCGGCGAGCGCTTCCAGCATTTCCGCATGGGTCTCGAACCCGATCCCCTCGCATGCCCCGACGGCGTAAAAAACGGCGTTGATCGGACGGTTTGCGACCAGGCGCGGATCGAGTTGTTTGAGCGTTCCCGCGGTCGCATTGCGCGCATTCGGGAAGGTCTTTTCGCCCGCGGCTTCGAGCCCGGCATTGAACTTCCCGAAATCCTCATGGGCGATGTATGCCTCGCCGCGCACTTCGAGAAGCGCGGGCGGGTTGTCCATATTCAGGCGCAGCGGGATCGCGCGGACCGTGCGGAGGTTCGCGGTGATGTCATCGCCGAACCGCCCGTCGCCGCGCGTGACGCCCAGGACGAGCTGGCCGTGCCGGTAGTGGACGCCGATCGAAACCCCGTCAACCTTCGGCTCCATGACGTATTCCACGCGGTCGCGCCCGAGAAATTTGCGGATCGTTTTGTCGAATTCGACAAGCCGCGACAGGGTGTTTTCATCCTGCTGCCGGCTTCGTTTTTCGCGGTCCGGCTCTTCCTTGCTGTCCGGATGTCCGGCACCATCAATTTTTTCGAGCGAGAGCATCGGCTGGAGGTGCTCGACGCGGGCGAAGCCATCCGTGGGCGCGCCGCCCACGCGCCGGGTCGGGGAATCCGGCGTGATCCATTCCGGATGCCGCGCTTCGAGGCCGGCCAGCTCGGCATAAAGCCGGTCGTACTCGTAATCGGAAACCGACGGCGCGGCCTCCACGTAATACAGCCGGTTATGCCGCCCGATCTCTTGACGGAGATAATGGATTCTCTCTTGGTCTTTTGGCATAAACAAAAATCAGGCGTTTGACCCGGGGGCCAGCGGGAGGCGGAGCGTGAAGAGGCTTCCGCCGTCGGGCCGGGGGGAGTACCCGAGTGTTCCGCCCATGCGTTGCATCGACTCGGAGACGATCGACAGGCCGAGTCCCGTGCCGGGGATCCCAACCGTGTTCGTGCCCCGGAAAAACGGCTCGTTCAGCGCCTGCTGGATCTCCTCCTCGGGGATTCCTCTTCCCTGATCCTCGACCTGGACAAGGGCAGACCTTTCATCCCGCTGAAGCCTCAGAACGATGGGCGTCCCGGCCGGCGAGTATTTCGTGGCGTTGTTGAGAAGGTTGCTCACCGCGCGTTTCAGCAGGGAGGGAATCCCGTTGCAGATGACAGGCGTTTCATTCGATTCGAACGTGATCCGGCCGGGCGTTGCGGAATCGAACTCCGCCGCGATTTGACGCAGGAACTCCGCCAGAGGAATTTCGGACAAGGGTTCATCCTGCGCGTCACGCCCGAGCGAGCTGAGATCGAGGACATCGGTGACGATGCCGGTCAAAAAGTCCGCTGCGTCCAAGATGGTCTGGATGGCCCGCTGAATGTCGGCCTTTCTCATCTGATCGTGGTGCGAGGCGAGGAGGTCGGCGGCGAGGTGGATCGAGGCCAGCGGGGTGCGGAACTCATGGGAGGCCATCGCGACGAGCCGGCTTTTGATTTGCGTCGTCTGGCGTTCCTGTGCCAACGCCTGTTCGAGAGCGGCCTCCGCGGCTTTCGTCTCGGTGACATCGCGCGCCGCCGCGAACACACTTCCCCGGATCAGTTTGGCCCGCCACTCGATGTGCCGCCATTTGCCCGCGCCGGAACGGTAGCGGTTGACAAAGCCGGTCAATGGAGCGCCGGTCAGCACCTTGGCGAACTCCTCCCGCGTGAACGCGAGATCATCCGGGTGGACGTTGTCCAGGAACCGGGTGCCCTCGATGGCTTTTCTGGGAAGGCCGGTCAGGTCTTCCCATGCCCGGCTCACGCGGACGAATCTGCAGTCGAGATCGAAGATGCAGAGCAGGTCAATGGCCACCTCGAAGAACGTCTCGATCCGTTCGCGGTCGTGGGCGAGCAAAGCGCGCGTCCTTTCCTCCTCGGTGATGTCCGCCGCCATCCCCACGAACCCCTGCACCTTCCCGTCCTTGCCGACAATCGGCTGCCCGGTGATTTTTTGATGGATCACCGATCCGTCGGGGCGCAGCGCCTTGTGGCGGAGGTTTTCGAACGGCTCCAATTTTTCCGCCTGCTCTTTGAGGATCGCCGGCAGGACAGTCCGGTCCTCGTCGGGAAGGAGATCGAACAGCTTGGTGCCAAGGATTTGTTGGATCGGCCGGCCGAGGACATTGGCGGCCTGTGGGCTGACATAGGTGAACGTGCCATCCTTGTCCAACTCCCAGACATACTGCGAGGCGGAATCAATGATCGCTTGGAGCCGCACAGCGGTCTTGGTCAACTCCTCGGTCAACTGCCCGGCGATCCTGCGGGCATGGGCCCGGGTTCTGATCAACGAAAAAACGAGTCCGGCCAGGAGCAGGCTGAGGCCCGCGCCAGAAGTCGTCACGATCCAGACCTTGCCGTAATCCACTCCTCCGCTCTCGGAGAAATGCAGGAGCCATCGGCCACCGGACGAATCGGCCGCGATCTCCCGGACCAGCCGAATTTCGTCCGCCGGATTTTCCCCGGGACTAGGCTGGCTGTTGTAGAGCAGGGACTCCGGGGAGGCCTCCCTGCCAGAGAAGATTTCCAGGTGGATGCGCTGGTTGGTCGCCGAGTCCCAGTGTCCCAGAATCCCCTCCATGAGATCATTCATCCGGTAGGGGCTGTAGACCCAGCCGAAGAGGGCGGCGCAGCGCTCGGCCACGGTGTCCGAGGGCATTCCCGAGCGATACACCGGAGCAAACATCAACGTGCCGGCCTGGACATCCTTCCCGATCTCCTGCACGAGCGTGACCTTGCCCGAAATGGCGACCTCATCCTGATCCCGCGCCCGCTCCATTGCCGCCCGGCGCACCGGCTCGGTGAGCATGTCGTATCCGAACGCGCGGAGGTTGCGATCGGAAAAAGGTTCGAGAAAAAAAATGGACGAGTAGGTTTCGCGGTCGCCCTCCGGCCAGACCCGGTAGTCGGGGAATCCCTCGTCGCGGATCTCCCGGGTCTGCCGAGCGAGCTGCTCGCGGGGGATCAGCCGAGCGAAGCCAAAGCCCTGGATCCCCGGCAGCTTGCCGACGATTTTCTGGCGCGCGGCAAAGTCGCGCCACTCCGCCCGGGTGACGCCATTGTTATTGGCAAAGAACGCCACCCCGCCGCGCAGGATCTGTTGGTGCGCATGGAGGCGCTCTTCGATCTTCGATTGGATCTCGGTGCAGACAAAACCGAACTCCCTTTCGTTCGCCGCATCCACCTCGGATTTTTGCTGGCTGGCAACGAAGGCGGTCGCTGCCAGCCCAGCCAGCAGGGCACTCAGCGCCCACCAAATACCGCGAGAACCCAAACCGCGAAAAAAAATGGCCGCCTGACCCGCCGGGCGGTTCATGAACGTTCTCCAGGATATTGCTGGTCGCCCATCAATATTCGAACGCTTCATCGGGAGAGAGGGTAAGTTTCTTCGCGCCGCGGGTCAATGTTGCAAAGGCCCCCCTGTGATCTCCCTCCGGGGAGTCGTTGTCTCCGCGCGAGTGACGGCCGTCGGCCCGCCCTGAACTTCCGACAGGAACCCTTTGAGAAATACCCCGAGGGGATTCTCCCGCAGGGCGCATTGAATTTTCAGCCGCCCGGCAACGATTGTCTTCACTTGAAGGCTTCCCGGGACAAGGGCCTCCATGATCCACGAGCAGGAGTTGAAATAAAACGCCAGCGCCGGAAAATAGTCCGCATCGGAAGCGGGCGGGCGATGTGGGAAATCACATTTTTGCAGACTGCGCGCATAATAACCTCCGAGTTCTTCCAGCAAGCCGGGAACTGTCATTTCCATGAGCGCGGCGGCGGAATCCAGAAGATGGGCCCCCGGAGAGGCACCCCAATCATTACGATCCCCCGGACTGCGTGGCTGATCGGGGGAAGCGGCATCTTGCCGCTTGCCGGAAAGCCCCAAGCAGCAAGATGCCGCTTCTACGGTTTGAGATCGTAATGATTGGGGAGAGGCAGGATCGCGCTCCGCGGCGGGCGCTTTCCGCGCCGCCGCCGCGACCCTTTGCGCGCCATACGATTCGAGGTGCTGATCGAAACCTTGGTGCGTGTGGTATTTCTGCAGGAGGAGCTGCCATGTTCTTTGCCCGAATCTCTCCACGACAATTTCTTGTAAAATTAATTCCAGTTTTTCCATGGCATGAGGAAGGGGCATCACTTCGCCCGTTAGAATATGCCGGGGGAGGCGCGACCGCCATACCGTGTTGACGGCATTTTGGGAAATGCCCCGGCGCAGGGGGCGGGGGCATTTTCGTTTACGACGGAGGGCGATGTCGGTAAAGAGCGGCCGCGCGGACGAGTTCGGCTCCGCTGGATTTCAGCTTGCGCGAGATGGCTTTTCTGTGCGACTCGACCGTGCGCAGGGAAATGAAAAGCCCGGCGGCGATCTGCTTGTTACCAAGGCCCTGCCCGACCAGTTGGAAGACCTCGAACTCGCGCGGCGTGAGGAGGAGGCCGGGATCGGTGAGGGCGGGATTTTTCAACGAGGGGAACTTCTCCCGGAGAACGGCATCCACTTCGCGGAGCAGGACGTCGAAGGCGCGCACCTTGTCCACGATCGCTCGAAAGCACGTCCCGATTTCCGGGCTCCGCGCGATCCGGCCCGGCTGGGCGGTGAGGAGGATGCACTCGATCCCCGGTGCCAGTTCTTTCGCCTTTTGTGCGAGCAGAAGTCCGTTTCCTCCCGGGAGGACGAGGTCGAAGATGCCGAGATCCGGCTTGTGGCGTTCGACAGCCAGGAGGCCCTCCTGCACGCTGCTGGCCGTGGCAACGACCTCGATGTGGGGAACGGTCTGGAGCGTCACCACCAACAGCTCAAGGAACATGAGTTGGTCTTCCACGACGAGGCAGCGGAGTTTCATGGATGCGTGCGAGCCTTTCAGATGTGCGACGCGCGGGCAATCACTGTTCCGGAAGGGAGAGTTCGACGGCGAGGCCGGGCCCGGCCGGTTTGAACGCGAGGTGGCAGCCCTTGCATTTGACCTGCGCCTGGCAGATCGCGAGGCCGAGCCCGAGGCCCTGCTGTTCGCGCTCGTCGCGGTGGAACTGCTTGAACGGCCCGATCCCGGCGATTTCCTCTTCGGTCATTCCGCAGCCGTGATCGCGGCAGCTCAGAGTCAGGTGCCCCCCGGCCTTGGTCATCTTCACCTCGACCTTCGTGCCCGGCCGGGAGAATTTGAAGGCATTGGAAACCACCTCGGCCGTGATGCGGTCCAAGCAGTTCCCGCAGTGCGTCGGGGCCTCGACCGTGTGCAGGACGAGGTCGCTTTCCCGTCCGGCCTCCTGGGACAGCCTGATGGCGACAGATGCGACCAGCAGCCCCGCCTCGACGGGGGTTGTTGACAGGAAGGGATCGTGTCCGGCGCTCAACGAAAGATACAAAATATAGTTCAGGGTCGTTTTTTCGAGCCGGTCGGTGGCATCCTCCATGAGATCCAGAACCTCATGGACATCGCTCCCGAGCTTTTCACCATTCAAGCGAAGGAGATCCATCCCGCCGATGATGGCGCTGAGGGGGGTCCGGATTTCATGCGGGAGATACTCGAGCTTCTGAGCCTGATAACGCGCGTTGTCGATCTCGGCCGCGGCCCGGCGCTTTTCGGAGCGTTCGAGGCGGGAGCTGATGGCCTCGAGGAGATCGGAGCTCTTGAACGGCTTGGTCACATAGTCGTCGGCCCCGAGGTTCATGCCCTCGCGCACCTGCCCCTTCTCGGCGAGGGCGCTGAGAAAAACAAACGGGACCTCGCCTCCCGACGGCATCTTCCGGACCCGGCCGAGGATCTCGTGGCCGCTCATTCCGGGGAGAATGATGTCGCACAGCATGAGATCGGGGAACCCCTCCCCGAGCTGCTCCAGAGCCGGCGGGCCGGAGTCAAAGTCGGAAACCTCATAGCCATTCAACTCCAGAAGAATTTTGGTGTTTTGCCGCAGGGGCGCGTTGTCTTCGATGAGGAATATTTTTTTCATGGCGGTCATGTTTTCTGATGGGAGCCGGGGTCGGCGGGAAGAGGGATGGTGACAGAGAAAACCGAGCCGCCGGGTTGCGGCGCATAACTCATGTGTCCGCCGTGAGCCTGCGCGCATTTTTGGGCGATGAAGAGGCCGAGGCCGGAGCCGGGCTTGTCCCCGACATTCGATGCCCGCGAAAACGCATCGAAGAGGAAAGTCCTCTCCGCCTCGGGAACTCCGATCCCCCGGTCGGAAACCGAGAGCGTGAGGACTCCCCTGCGGACTTCCGCGCCGACCTCGACTTTGCTGTCGGGCGGCGAGTATTTCAGCGCGTTTTCCAGAAGGTTTTTGAGGATGTGGTGGAGGAGTTGCTCGTCGGCCACGACCTGCATCCCGGCATCGCGGAAGGCCACCTCGATCCGCGAGGGATCTTCGCCGGATGGCTGGGCCTCCATGCAGCATCGTTTCAGGAAGAGAAGCAGGTCCAAGCGGCCCGGGTTGAAGGACAGCTTCCCCTCCTCAAGCTTCCCGGCGAGAAGGAGATCGTCCAGGGTTTGCGTCATGAATGTCACGCTATTCAAGAGGTTGGCAAAAACCGCCCGCGACCGGTCCGCCGCCATGTCCTTCCCGAAGTTTTTCAGCAGTTCGCAGGCGAGCGTGATATTGGCGAGCGGGGTTCTGAGTTCGTGACTGGCCATCGAGACGAACCGCGACTTGAGCCGGGCGAGTTCCTCGGTGCGGGCGATGTTCTGGAGGAGGGTGCTTTCCGCGCGCTTGAGCTTGGTGATGTCCCAGTTCGTGCCAATCATGTGCAGGGGCTCGCCGCCGGCATTCCTCTGGACGAGTGCCATGGCGCGGATGTGATGGATGCTCCCATCCGGCCAGAGCACGCGGAACTCGGTGTCGAAATCCTTTTCGCCGCGCAGCGCCATTTGGATTTCCTCATCGCCCCGCTGCCGGTCGTCCGGGTGCAGCCCCGCCGTCCAAGCCTCGTAAGCCCCGCTGAACAGATCCCGCGTGATTCCGTATTGGCGGTACATCTGGTCGTCCCAAACCAGGCGGTTGTTGACGACGTCCCAGTCCCAGATGCCGACCCCGCCCGCCTTCGTGGCCAGCGACAAACGCCTCTCGCTTTCCTCCAGCAATCGGGTTGTCCGGTTGAGTGCCGTGACATCAATCATCACGGAAAGCAGGTGCCGCCGTCCCCGCATGACAATGACCTCGGCGGAAAAAAGCCCTTCCATCAGCGTGCCGTCCCCGCGCCTGACCTGAAGCTCCTGGTTGTGCAGCCTCCCTTCGGCCTCCAATTTTTCCGAAGTGCGCCGCATGGCGTCCGCATCCGGGAACAGCCCGAGCTCCAACGCGGTTTTCCCGACGACCTCGTCCTTGGACAAATGGAGAGTGGAAAGAAACGCGACGTTCGCATCCACGAACTTCCTTTCGGGGAGAGTCGAGAGCGCCATCAGGGCCGGATTGTTGCGGAACAGGAGCTCGAAACGCGCACGGGCCTCCTGCTCTTCGGTGATGTCCTTGCAAAGGCCGAACAGGCAATCCTTCCCATCCCATTGCCCGGGCCAGACCCGCGTCTCAACATGGAGAAATTCCCCGGAAATTTTTTGCAGCGGCAGCGGGCAGGACTCGCGTTCCTTGCGGAACATCGCGCCCAGGATCTCCTCCGCATTCGCCCTCAGCTCCGCCGGGTGCAAATCGAGCAGGTGCATCGTCCGGAGCTCCTCCGGGGTGTGGCCGAGCTTTTGCGAGGCCGCCCGATTGCTGAAAATGATCCGCCCGTCCGGGCTCCCGACGAAAATCATGTCGTCGAGCACCTCAAAAAACGCGCGGAAGTTTTCCTCGCTCTCATGGAGCGCGCGGTTCAGCCGTCCCGCTTCGCCACCGCTCTTTTGATGCGGGCCGCCGCACGACTTCACATGGGGTGCGGGCATGATCTTTTTCTTCGGGAAATTCTCAGCTGCCCGCATCATTTCGCATGGGCTCGTCGAGCGGGACGACGAAGATCGGTGGTTGGGCGCATGAACAAGGAGGAAAAACTCTATTGATTATACTCGGGGGTTTCTATCCCGTAAAC
>Ga0194054_10001733_pt1 | contig 10222 bp, 11 predicted proteins | sample SepL2210m_MetaG_FD_163628 | JGI IMG/M metagenome (GOLD analysis project Ga0194054, IMG submission 163628) | Anoxic zone freshwater microbial communities from boreal shield lake in IISD Experimental Lakes Area, Ontario, Canada - Sep2016-L227-10m | ecosystem: Environmental > Aquatic > Freshwater... | reverse complement strand
GTTCCCAGTGAATATTCATAAGGGCAGCAAATTCATCAAGATCGCCGGACTCAAATGCCAGTTTACTTCGATATCCAAGTTCCTTGACAGAATGAAGGTTATCGATCATCTCCAAATCATTCTTTTTACTTTTATCATCCTGTTCCTTCAGTACTAATGACGCGGAACGGGAAAATCCTGTGAAGAAAAGCAGGAGGTGATCTTCAAGGTTATAGAGGGTTTCCTTGGAAATATTGAGCTCTTTCGTCTTTACACGGTCATCTTTACAGAACGTAAAACAATTAATTCCACCAAATGCAGAAATGTACTGGTCCTGTTTCCCAATAGGTTCACCCAGAACATCAATTTCAATATGGCATGCTTCCTCGGCAAGATCATCCGGCTTGATAAAAGTTTTATTATATGCATGAAGGGCTTTGAGGAGGGCACACGTGAAACTACTGGAAGATCCGAGACCTGTACCTGCAGGAATATCTGCCATACTCGCAAGTTCAAAATAGGATGAACGGATATTGAGAAGTTTCAACGCCTCCCTGATAATCGGGTGGTTAATCTCTTCGATATTCGTAACATGTTCTGTTTTTGAATATTTTATGATAATCTCGTTTATGAAATTATCATGTATTACGATGTAGACATACTTGTCAATGGCTGCCGATATTAAGAATCCCTCATTCTTGCGATAATAGGAGGGTAAATCGGTCCCTCCTCCACCAAGGGATATCCGTAGTGGGCTTCGTGTTATGATCATGGATGATCTATATAATAGTGCAAAATTGATAAAAGAGATTCACCCGCGTTTCAATCGACCTATGATGAAACCTGTACCGGTCGCGAAGAGTACTGGCAGGGTATACCGATCAGGATGGGTCAGGTAATAACCAAGAAACGACTTTTCAAGCCATAACGGGTGGTCACTACTGATAACTGCCTTCCCGACACCCTCTTTATAAGCCCTGTGCACCATGTAGGGTATCGTAATCCTGGATGGCGGAACATCGTGCCTGACCAGAACACGATCATTCCATGTTATTGAAGCAGGATATTTTTTTGCAACTCTCTCGCATAATTCCGTCTCTTCGCTGGCATGTAATTTCATTCGTCTTCTGCCAACCTCTGCAAAGCCCCCGATTTCTTCAAGACATTTCCGGGTCACTGCCATGTTGCAGGATATAGGACGGATGGTGAGAGGAACGGTGCTCGTGCATCCAATCATCCAGTACCATTTTTCGCTGATTGATTTTCCCCTGAACATAGGTATGACCGGCCCCCCAACGATCAATGTTCCTGGAACCGACTTGAATGTCCTGTTTATTTCCTCAATCCATGTATTTGTCGCTATTGCATCGTCATCGATGAATGCAATGATATCACCCCTTGATTCCTGGATCCCTTTGTTCCGGGCCGGTGTAGTACCGTTATCACCGGAAGAATACACCTTTGCAACCAGATTGTTCTTTTGAAAAAACTGTTTAAAATCTTCTTCCTGATCCTCGCTGTCGACAACCAGAATTATTTCCAGGGGTAGAACGGTCTGGTTCTTGAGGGACTCAACGCAGGCCTTCACGAGGTCGTTACTGCGTGAACTGGCAATTACCACCGATACATCCATGTATTCTCTCCTAAAAACCATTTCCTATTTCCGGCACTTCCAGATATAAGTAAATTATTCAAATTATTACCCTTACATCACAAGGATACCTTGAAAGGCCCGTCGCAAGATTTTCTATGACCTTATTGTTAAAATCGAGTCCAACAACGTTATATCCCAATTTAGCAAGGCAATCAGCAGTAACTGATCCCAAATACCAATGGCGGAATACACACAGGTTCATTTTGTTCGCTCCAACAACCATTGATTATTTTCGAGAAATTCAAGTGTTTTTACAATTCCCTCTTTGATTGAATATTTAGGGGTCCAACCAATAGACCTGATCTTTTTACAATCCAGAAATATGAATGGATTATCACCGATCCAACCCCGTTCTCCTCCGGAGTAGCGAATATTGGGGTCAAGGCCAAGATGATTACTGATCCACCCTATCGAATCATTGACTTCACAATATTCGTCAGTTCCCAGATTGAACAGGTTAACTTTTTCAGATGATTTTTGCATTGCGATAAATATTGCATCGATACAATCCTGCACATATAGATACGATTTTTTCTGGTGGCCATCGCCAAGAACATTTAGTCGATCGGGATGGTCGCGGAGTTGCCGATAAAAATCAAAAACATGTCCGTGTGAATAACGCTCCCCCAATATCGAAACAAACCTGAAAATCCAAGATCGGAACCCGAACCCTTCACAATATGCTTCAATCAAGCATTCCCCAGCCAGTTTAGATGCTCCATAGAGGGATGTCTGTATTGGGAACGGGGAATCTTCAGGAGTAGGGATAACCTTTGCCTCACCATAAACTGATCCCGTAGAAGAAAAGGCAATCTCATTTACTGAGTTATATCTCATCGCCTCAAGAACATTGAATGTCGCTATGGTATTCTGGTGAAGATCTTTTTCTGGGTATTTTGTTCCGAACCGGACATCCGCATTTGCAGCAAGATGAAAAACAAAATCACATTCAGACATTGCTAAGGTCAATGACTTGGGATCAAGAAGATCTCCATTGATTAGTTGGAATCCTGAAGATCTCCTTGCATTATCAAGATATTCAGGAATACCCGTGGAAAAATTATCATAGACTTTGACCTCGTGGCCGAGTGCGAGTAACCTTTCAACAAGATTGCTGCCGATGAAACCCGCACCACCGGTTACGAAATATTTCATTAATTTTAATTTCGTTCACAATTCACTTAAGGGTTACCGATATTTTAATCCTAAATTTGCCAGTTTGGTCAGATAACCTCAAGAAGATGTAAATTATCGCAACCACTTTTTTTGTCAGAAACCCTATTTGACAGTTCATCAATTTATCACTAGCCCACTTGCGAATCCAAGAAACAAATCTCATAAAATCACATTCCATTATAATTTTAGTGAATACGGGATAATTCGGGCAATCAATAAAATAACACTTCATGTGTAAGACGGTTTTCTGGTATATTCCTCTCCGGAAGGAGATATAATGGGCTTCAGGCCTTGCCGTACGGACACCAGTGGGGGATTTTTCCAAGGATTGCTACACCTGACGTGGAGGGGCCGGTAAAAAGCAGTTCCCTGCCAGGATATCCGGCGTTTAACAACCGGGCACCTTCATCAGATTCCAGGCCATCCCCGTTGATGATAATGACTTCCGCATCTTCAATCCTATCAACCAGAAATGCCTCTAATTCCTTTTCCAGCCTGGAAGAGCACCCGATAAGGCTGACCTTACGCCCGTTTATCTTCCCTTTCAACTCGTTCAGGCATGTGTTATGACATTCGGGACTGCAGGCATGGAGGACCCGGTTGAGACAAAGAAAACCGGAAATGGCATTGATTATGACGCAGGCAGCTGCCCGTAACCGGAAACTTTCAAATTTTGCCCCGAACATGAACGATATTTTTGTTGTAGCCCGTGTTGGTTCACTGGTAACAAATTCAGCTGATTTCCCACCAAATGTTGCTACCATGCATACACCATGTTCATAAGGACATTTCGTACGGTCATGATCGACACTGAGAGTAACAACCCCGTCTTCACATCCTGAACCCTGGATATGTTCTTCCAGGATTTGAACCGTTTCTTCAATAATACTCATTGTTCACCATCCACTGCATTGTAACGAGTTTCAGATGGATTGTTACTCCCTGGCAAACCGGACCTGAAAAGTACCACTCTCGCAGGGGAGCCATCCAGCCCGCGAAGACGCAGGGGCAGGGCAATCATCTGGTAATCCCCTTCAGGGACCTTTGCGAGGTCAAGAAATTCTATGATAACGATCCCCTCTCCCAGGAGCCCCCGGTGCACGTCCCCGTTCCCATGAAACTTTTCTATCGAGGGGGAATCGATACCAACAGCAATGATCCCTTCTGCCGATAGTAATGTTGCCGCGGATACACCAAGACTGGTATAGTCAGGGTCGAACCGCCCGTGGAAATTACACCCGGTTTTTAGCAATATCCGGGAGGACCCACCAATTCTGCCTTTCAGATGGTCCTCCGTGATTTCCCCACGTACATCGTTAACATCAATCACCCTGCATGGCCCTATTAATGCGGTAACAGGTATCAGGTCAATACTCTCTTTGTTTTTTAGGTAATGCGAAGGCGCATCAATATGTGTCCCTGAATGGGTACTCATCTGAAGCCCTGTCAACAGGTATTGCCCGCAATCCACCTGGGAAAACCGGGGTTCGATATCCCCGGGGTATACCGGGGTCTCTTCAGATAATTCATGGGTCACATCGTAGTAGTCACTCATATTCCTGGTTCCTGCCAGCCATGCCGGCCTAATAGAGGTACAAACACCACTCCACCGAAATTTTCGCGGCTGATCCGGTCCCTTTGCTTTGTTATCCTGACCAGTTGCTGGAGGTCTCTCGACCCGACAGGTGCGACCAGCTTTCCTTCGTCTGCGAGCTGATCAATAAGCGGTGCTGGTATATCCGGTGATGCTGCGGTGATAATAATTCTGTCATACGGTGCATCCGGGAGATACCCAAGGGTACCATCTTCGACAACGACATTTACATTGAAAATCCCAAGACGCCGCATCAAATCCTTCGCTTTTGCTGCAATTTCCGGGAGCCTTTCGACCGTCACCACGGTCCGGGAAAGCTTTGACAGGATGGCTGCCTGGTAACCACTCCCGGTCCCGATCTCCAGTACCCTGTCACTTTGTTTTACGTCGAGAAGAGCCGTCATCAACCCGACAATGTAAGGCTGGGATATCGTCTGCCCGCTGCCGATCGGCAGAGGACGGTCATGGTACGCAGCTACCTGAAACTCTGCGGGAATGAAAAGGTGCCGGGGGATTTCCCTCATTGCATCAAGCACTCTCGGGTCTTCCACACCCCGGGCTTCGATCTGGTCCCGGACCATTCGCAGTCGTTCTTCTATCCGCGGGCCCTCCGACATCGTTAACCCTCGTCCTGCTTCATCCTTCAGGGATTAGAACCCTGCCTTTTCAGCGACATCGATAGCCGCATCGATCTGCTTCTGGAGTGCATCAGGCAGCCCGGCAATCTTGACATCCAGGAAACCCCTGATGATCGTCGCGGTCGCGGACTCCTCGTCCAGTCCCCTTGACATCAGGTACTCGATCTCGTCGCGGGCAATTTTTCCAACGGCTGCCTCGTGGGAGAGCTCTGTCCCGACTACGTTACCCTCAATTTCAGGGATTGCATAAATAGTCCCGTCTTTCAGGATCAGCCCCTTGCATTCGAGGTGGCCCTTGGTTCCCTCTGTTTTTCCAAGGATATGTCCACGGGAGATGATGGTGCCCCCCTTGGTAATCGCCCGGGTTACCAGTTCTGCACTTGCACCCTTTGCCCCGAGGATAGCACGGGACCCTAAGTCGAGGTGCGATCCCGGTGTCGCGATCACAACACTGCTGAATCTCGCAACGGAATTCTCCCCCACCAGGTGTGCTGTCGGGTACATCTGGACTTTATGGACCGGTTTCATACAGACATAGTTGGACAGGAAAACCCCGTTTTCCTCAACTTTTGCGGCGCTCCTTGGATATACATCGATATCTTCACCCCAGGTGTGGATCATGGTAAAGCTGATCTTGGCGTTTTTTCCCACGTAAAACTCGCTGATACCATAATGTGCCCCTCCTTTTCCAACGTGCTGGCCACTTGCACATCCGGATACGATATGCAGCTCTGAACCTTCCTCCGCAATGATGACATTATGGACATGCTGGATTTTTTCCCGGCCGAGATAGAGGCATGCTTGCACGGGCAGGATATTACTGCTGCCTTTGCGGGCTATAATCACGTAACCTTTCGGATCAGCAGCTTCAGCGACATACCGCGTGTATTCATCTTTATCTTTCGGTACCAGGTTCCAGACATAGTCTTTTATCCAGTCGTACTTTTTCAGGGCGTTACCGATAGACAGGACTTCAATACCTTCTTCCCTGCAACTTTCCTGCACAACGTCCTGGTTCACCTGGATATAGCTGCCACACCGGTTACCCATGTTGAGGTCAATTCCTGACTGGGCCAGGCGTTCCCGGTCTTCTGCCGAAATACCAAGGTCTTTTCCTAATTCTGCCGGCATTCGAGACACTCCTTGTAGCCGCGTGCTTTAATGTCTTTTAAGATCTCTCTCGGGTTCCCGCGACAACGGATTTCCCCATCACACATCACATGGCCCTTGTCCGCATCGAGGTAATCAAGAATATACCCGGTATGCGTGATAACTAGCCCGCTTTTTTTTCGCTTGATTATGTGCGCTTCCTTTTCCAGCAGATTCCCTATTGCTGCCCCGATTAGTGAGATGTTTTCCAGGTCGACACCGCTCTCGGGTTCATCAAGCATGACGAAATCCGGTTTCTGCACCATCAGCTGCAGTACCTCGCTTCGCTTGATCTCCCCGCCTGAAAATCCCTTATTGATATCCCGCTCCAGGAAACGGTCCATATGCATGTTTTTCGCGTACTCCATGACCTCTTCTGTTTTATTTCCTGATGTTGCAATAAGCAGTTTCCCAAGCTTCAGGCCGGATATGGTCGGAGGTCTCTGGAACATGATGCCGATCCCGAGTTTCGCCCGTTCATGGATTGGCAGGTGTGTGATATCCTTGCCCTTGAATGATATCGTCCCCTTTGTGACCGTATAATTTGCAAATCCCATTATTGTCATGAGTAAGGTGCTCTTCCCGGAACCGTTCGGCCCCATGAGCACATGGGTCTCACCTTCCTTGATCCGGAGGTTGACATCATGAAGGACTTCCCTGTCCCCTACCCTCACATGAAGGTCTTCAATTTCGAGCATAATCGAGTCAGGTAGAGTATATGGTAACCGAACCATTAAACGCTTTTCAAAGAGCTAATTCAGATTTTTTATCCGGGAATCTAGATTTCCGGTATTTGCATTCGTTGAGATTGTTACCATTTGTTCTGATCGGAATATCCCTGAATTTTCACGTCTGGAAGGTTCCGACGAGAGAGTTTAATCGTGACGAGCGTTTAATATACAGTAAATGCCCTCCCTGAAAGGGAAAACTGACAAAGTGCAGGATAAACCCGGCAAGGCGAAAATCAGGAATGGTTCAGGATCGCGAAAAGATCTGATCGTGTCTCCTGATCCCCCTGAGATCGGGCGCTATGTGAACCGGATAATCTGTGGTGATGCGCTCCGTGCATTACAGTCCATGCCTGACCGGTCCATTGATATCGTAATTACTTCACCACCCTATAATTTCGGGCACGCATACGCACAGGACGAACACGATGATACGCTGGAGTGGAATGAATATTTCAAAACCCTCCAGGAGATCTGGGCCGAGTGCTACCGTGTGCTGAAACCCGGTGGAAGGATCGCGGTAAACGTCCAGCCCCTGTTCTCAGATTATATTCCAACCCATCACGTAATATCCAACCAGCTTTTGACACTCGGTTTCCTCTGGAAAGCTGAAATATTGTGGGAGAAAAACAATTATAATGCGAAATACACGGCGTGGGGGAGCTGGAAGTCCCCGTCGATGCCATACCTGAAATACACATGGGAATTTATCGAGGTGTTTGATAAGGAGACCCATAAAAAGGCAGGTGCCCGGGAGCTGATCGATATTACTGACACGGAGTTCAAGGAGTGGGTCATTGGTAAATGGTCATTCCCGCCTGAAATCCGGATGAAAGATTATGGTCATCCTGCAATGTTCCCTGAGGAATTACCAAAACGGCTGATGAAACTTTTCTCGTACCGGGAGGATATTGTTCTTGACCCGTTTAATGGCGCCGGGACAACGTCACTTGTCGCGTGGAAACTTGGACGACGCTTTATTGGCATTGATATTTCGGAGGATTACTGTAACTGTGCCCTCCGGAGAATAAAGGATACAGGGGGTATCCAATCCTCTTCATCCGGCAGCCAGGTCCCAGAAATAATTCACCTGGAATGATTGAAGCGGATATTCCGTCAGAATCCACATTTTACCGAAGAATCCCCTGTTGTTAACTGAACGCCGATACAGGGATTCATAGAATTGTATCGATTTCCGCAATGGAACTGATAATTTTTGTTGGAACTGGATCGGCTAACGAAAGGGCATCCGGGCTGAATTTTCCTGTTTTTACTAAAATACCCTGCATTCCTGCTTTCATTGCACCCCCGGTATCACTGACAACGTCGTCCCCGATCATGACGGCATCCGCGGGTTTTAGTCCCATGTCCCTGAGTGCCATCCCAAAAAATGCAGGCGATGGTTTGCCCATGAGTGTCGCAGTTTTTCCCGTGGCATATTCAATCCCCCGGACAAACGGACCGGCGGACAACATCAGCCCGTCATCTCCCATCCAGTACCGGTCATTCTCAAGCGCGATGATCCCCGCCCCTTCCTGTACCAACCGGAATGCCTGGTTCAATGTTTCGTAGCTAAAATTATTCCCGGCATCACCAATAATGACCCAGTCAACACCAGTGTCCAGGTGAATAAGTCCGGCTGCTTCAAATTCTGATTGTAGATCCGCAGTGGTGAGGAGATGACTCCGTTTAAGCCCTGTGTTATTGATGTAATGTACGGCTGCAACAGATGGTGTAATAATTTCATCTTTCCCGATATTAAATCCAAGAGCGAGAAGGCGTGACTCAACTGCCTTCCGGCTTTTCCTGGTCGTATTTGAAACAAACCGGGTGATGTACCCCCGTTCTTTCAGATAACGAAGGGCTTCCGGGGCCCCGGGCACAGCATTGTTCCCACTATACAGCACCCCATCGAGATCAAGCAACACACCTTTTACATTCATGGGGTAAACTCCCCAAGGAAACCGGTTACAATTGACCGGCAGATCTGGTTGTTGTCCCCGATATAACGTGAAGTCTGCGACATGAGGTCATCCCGTTCCTTCCGTCCTGCTGATACAAGCCAGTCATGGATTATCTCTTTTGTAACTTCCGGATGGAACTGTACACCGGTTGCACAGCCTATGGTAAACATCTGGTTTTCCACCAGGTCACCCCGGTATACTAATTCACTCCCGCCCGGGAGCTCAAAACTCTCATGGTGCCATTGAAACACCGTAAGGTTATTTTCTGGCCATGAAAAACCGGGGGTCATCTTTTTCTTGATTTCGCACCAACCCCTCTCTTCCTCGCAGCGGTATACTTTTTTTCCGAGTGCCGAGGCAATAAGCTGGGCACCGAGACAGATACCGAGGACGGGTGTACCAGTCTTGATTGCATTTCGGATAATCTGTTTTTCCTGACGTAACCAGGGGTATTCGATCTCATCGTTCACACTCATCTGCCCGCCCAGGAATACCAGGTGAGAGCAGTCAATTCCCCTGGGCACCTTTCCGGTTTTAAAAACCGGGATAATGTCATATTCCAGTTCTCTCTCCATGAGCAGCTCAAGAATATATCCCGGCGGCTCTCCTGCACCATGCTGGAATAGTACGATCATGCTGGCAAATACCCTGAGGTAGTACCTTAATGTTGTTTTCCCTACGGGGTTTTTATTGATACGGTCCTTGAAGCATACAAATTTTTTTTACTTGCCACCTAAAAAGAACATGAATAATGCATTAATTGCAATTTTGTTATTAAATTGACATTTGAATGATCATTTTTCACTTTCACCCTCCGCGGCATACCTTTGATAAGCACCGGGTATATGTTCGATTAGCATGATCTCCAACTCGACCTATGGTGCAGTTAGCAGGCAATGGCGATCAAAAATCGATGAATCTCATGATTTCCTGGTCGTCAGTAATGATTCGGTTTTCAGAGCAGGTTTTTCAAGGTCTTCGGTTTTCGAATCTGATTTTCAGAAAGCACGTGATTTAAAAGCTGCTTGCATGAACAGGTTTGCGGGGATGGCTGTTGAGGATGTATTCAACGGCAGCACCGAATACACCACAGAAGGGGAATGCTTTGGGATTACCACAACTACCGATATCCGGATATCCACACCGGACCCCGACCTGGTAAGAACGAGGATTCTCGAAGACCTCACACTGGTCAGGGGGATCGGCCCGGTAACAGCCAGGGTATTGCGAAGAAAGGGTCACAGGACCATACATGACCTGGTCTCACACCGGAGATTCCATGACGGGGCAAAAGAATGTGTCAATTTAGTCCTTGAAGGTTACCCGGATGAAATCGTATC
>Ga0194054_10001729_pt1 | contig 10235 bp, 6 predicted proteins | sample SepL2210m_MetaG_FD_163628 | JGI IMG/M metagenome (GOLD analysis project Ga0194054, IMG submission 163628) | Anoxic zone freshwater microbial communities from boreal shield lake in IISD Experimental Lakes Area, Ontario, Canada - Sep2016-L227-10m | ecosystem: Environmental > Aquatic > Freshwater >... | reverse complement strand
GTCGCGAATTTCGTTTCCGCATTCACCGTTACGACCAGCGCGTCGCCCGCCTACGGCGGTTCGGCATCCGGCGACGGCACGTTCAACAGCAATTCAGTCGTCAGGGTCACGGCGACTCCGAACACCGGTTTCACGTTTGTGAACTGGACAGAGTTTGGCACGCCCGTCAGCACATCGGCGAACTACAGCTTCAACCTCACGGCCGGCCGCAGCCTCGTCGCGAACTTCACGCCCGCCGGCGTCAGCGCGACGTTTGATTTCGACACCGGCGCGCCTTCGGTGGGCCCAGGCCAGGGGATGCCGGCGACGCAAACGAAGAACGGCGTCACGGCGACGTTCAGCACGCTCGCGGGCGGCTGGTCGGTCCAGAACAACTTCTATTACTGGGTTCCGGGTGTGTTCTCCGGCAATTTCCTTTATCCGAGCACGTGGGGTAGCACCATGGCCGTGGAGTTCAGCCAGCCGGTCACCAACTTCACGATGGCGTTCTTCACTGGCGAGGTGTCCAGCGAATACAACACCGCCGGACTCGTCCGGGTCACGGCGTACACTAATTCCGCAATGACGAATCCGGTCGCGACCGGTTCGGCGCGTGGCGCATGGGTTTCCGGCGCGTATCCGGAGGGCGTGCTTTCGTTCGGCTCGGCGACGCCGTTTACGAAAGTGAACATTGAAGTGCCGTCGCAAAGTCCCGTGCCGAGCTACCTCTTCTTCGTGGACAACATTGTCGTCCAACTCGCCGCGCCGCCGCCCCCGCACGCGCCGCCGCTGGCCTTCGGCAGTGCCTTCTTCCAGCTTGCCGGTCAACCGCTCGCCATCAACATCGCCGATCTGACGTGGAGCGATTATGACCCCGATGGCGAACCGGTATTCTTCGTCGGCGCCAGCGCCACAACTTCCAACGGCCTCCCGCTCACAATCCAGGGCACGCAGATTCTTGTTCCGGCGAATTCAATGGCCGACCGCTTCACTTACACCAATGCCGACACCCGCGGCGTCACCGCCACCGGCACGGCGACGATATCCATCATCACCCGCCCGACTAGTCAAGTGAACGCACTCGACTTGAGCGTGCCGGGTGTCGTGAACGCGACCTTCACCGGCGTGCCGTGGTATTTCTACACAGCCCAGCGCGCCACGAACGCGACCTTCGCCGGCACACTACAATCCTGGCCCGTCCAAGCCTGGGCCGACGGCTCGATTTACGTCTGGGATGATTTTGCCGACCTCACGAACAAACCGACGCAGGCCTACTATCGCCTGTCCTATCCTTGATTGCCCCGGGGCAGTTCAGAAACCAAGTGATCAATACCGCGCGACTCTCAACCCTCCTCGCCGCTGCACTATCTTTACGAAGCAGGAAACGCAGCAACTGCTGCTCCCCGGCGAGCAATTGCAAAAATTGGTTATTGCCGAGGAGCCGGTTTCTAAGGTCTAATCCCGTCATGAAAGCCGCGTGCGGCAGTGCTCTGCCCGACCGCCTTATGGCGGTCCCCCTAAAGCAACGGTGTGCGTTCACCTTGATCGAATTGCTGGTGGTCATTGCGATTATCGCGATCCTGGCGGCGCTGCTGCTTCCTGCCCTCGCCAAGGCCCAGGCGAAAGGCAAACAGACGGCCTGCCTCAACAATCTCCGGCAGATTGGCATTGCCACCATCATGTATGTGAACGACAACCGCGCTTATCCGGGCTGCTACTCAGTGGTCCCGCAGCCCTACGCGATTTGGCCGGTGCGCCTTTTCAGCGTGATGGGCACCAACCGGGCGGCGTTCTGGTGCCCGGCCTCGAGGCAGGACGCAGTCTGGAACCCGGCCATTAACAAAACTCTCGGGGCCACGGGGCCGGACAATGTATATGATCGTTACGGCCTTACCGTGGGGTCGCGCTTTTCGTACGCCTACGTGGACTGGGGATTGGACATCGCCCACAGCCCCCAACTCGGCCTGGGCGGCGACATTAATGGCGGCTGGTATCGAGGCCGGGTCACCGAGAGTATGGTCGTAAGACCCGTCGATATGATCATGCTGAGCGACGCGCGAGCGCCGGAGAATCCGGCGGGGGTCTGGCCAGCCAACATCGACCCCGGTCAGCCGGATCAGTGGCCCTCCAACCGCCACAATCGCCGAACCGACCTCATGTTTGCCGACGGCCATGCCCAGACCGGCCTGCGCAAGGATGTGATTGACCCGAAACCGAACAACGCCTGGCGTGCTCGGTGGAACAATGACAACCAGCCGCACAACGAGGTCACCTGGACAGTGGATTGGGCGCTGGAAGCGCAGATCGACAAGTGACAGCAAACTCCCTCAGACACCCGCCAAGGCATGGGCTTGGAGGACGCGGCGCATGAGTTGGGCCGGGGTTTCCCGTCGCCGCCGGGCCGCGCGCCGGTAGTATTCGAGGCTGGAAGGTTCGATGTCCACCGTGACTTTAACGGGGCGCAAGGCTTGGCGGACTTGCTCCGGGCTGGGCAGAAAATCCAGCGTTAGCGGCGCGCCCGGCCTGCCGATGGGTTCGCCGTTCAGTTCGTCGAGGTCACTGTAGCTGATTTTGCGTTTCATAGAGTCGTTTGCCTTTGCGCCAATAGCCCGCGCCAATGATGCGGACCCGACTGCCCCGCTTCGCGAAGCGCACGGTCAGGATAGCATCGCCGATGCGCCCCAAGCAATACCAGCGCGGTTCGTGCTGGCGGTGTCCAACATCCAGCAGGATGACGCGCCTGGGTCCGCGAACGCCGCGACGGCTTCTGCGAAGGCGACGCCGTGCTTGGCGAGATTGGAGGCTTCTTTGGCCTCGTCCCATTCAAAATGCTGTCCGTAGGTCACAAATCTTGCGCGCCAGCGCACACCCCCGGCGCGAGGAGCCAATCCACTTGATTGGCAGGGTCGTTTCCTTCCTCACCCGTGCTGCCATCGCCAGTTTGCCTGAATCATTCTTCAGCCGGGAGATCAGCTCCGCTTCGGTCCAACCCAAGCCTCGCATCGTGCGCGGCATGGACCAAAGATGACAAACTCCCCGCTAACCGCAAGCACCATCCGGACTGCGCGGACCAACCTCCGGTCTGGCCACCGCCTCATAGAGGGAACCGAAGCCCCGATCGAGAGTTGAGCGTCAGGCACCGGCTCGCGGGGCGCATCCGACGAGTTGGTCGAGGTCGGCGCGTTCTTCGGCTGTCAGTCTGATGTAGGGTTTTCCGCCATCAGGGTCGTCGCACCAGCGGCGCTCAAAAGGACCACGGCGCAGAGTTTGGTCAAATGTGAGATTCTTTTGGCTTTGGGGCGCAGGTTGGCTATGTTCATACGGTGATGTTTGCAGGTTTAACAGATAATAAGTTGACTGTGGCCGGATGGTTCCAGAGGAAGGCTTCGGTATCAAGAAAACTATTGAATTTGGTTCTTTTGCCGCCCCGCCGGTGGGCTGGCCAGAGGCTATGCAGGTGAGGGAGAATTGGTGTTCGCTCTATCAACCAGATCTATCAGTTCTTGCGGCTCTTGCAGCCATGAAACAAGTCAGAATTATCGCGTTCGTGACCAGCCTTATGCTCGCCGGGCCGGTTTGGCTTTTGGCAGCGGCCCCGCTTTTCCGGGTGACCAACCTTGGAACTTTGGTTGGAGATTCCAGCGGCGGAGCAAGCGTCAATAATCTCGGCCAGGTGGTCGGAGGGTCGGGCTGGGTTTCGGGTGGTCCAAGCCACGCATTCATCTACAGCGGCGGCGCAATGCAGTTTCTGGGCAGTGAGGCGGATTCTCTATCCAAAGGCGCGGAGCGCATCAATAGCCACGGCGATGCCTTTGGAAGGATACCATTCGGCAGCGCATTCCTTTTCACTGAGGGCGTTTATTACTACTTCAATACATCGGATGTCTTTCTCGAAGACTTCAATGACCGCTTGGTTTATGTCGGCTCGGCAAACAGCCTGGCATTCATTGGAAATCTTGGAGGAAGTGAATACATTCTTCCTGCCTTGGGTCAGCCCGCCTTTCTGAACGGCTCGGCTAACGCGATCAACAATTCGGGGAAGGTGGTTGGAGAATTCTGGAACGGCCCGGGGTTAACGAGGTCCCCTTTTTATTACCAGGAAGGAGGTAGCGCCCCGACTCTTTTGCCGGTGCCTGCCGGCTACCAATCCATGAACCCGAAAGCCATCAATGCACTTGGCGCGTTCACCGGGTACGTCAACGGCGCTCAAACGCGGGCGTTCGTCTGCGATGGTGTCAATTCTCCGGTGACAATACTGCCCCTCATTGAGAATTGGACTTACTGCGATGGTGTGGACATCAGCGATGACGGCACGGTTCTCGGGTATGGCGGCACGGGGACGGGAATCGCTCCCGCCTTTCTTTATCAAGCAGGCCAGATGTATATGCTTGCGGACCTTGTTAACGGGACCGGACAGGGGTGGGTATTTGACAGCGTTGCGAGCATCAGCCCGAACGGCAAGTACTTGACGGGTTCGGGCCGATTCGGCACACAGTATCGGGCCTTTCTGCTCACGGCGATCAACCCTGAAGAGTACATTGTCATTACCAAGGCCAGCCGTAACGGCACGAATTTCACTCTGGACTTTGCGTCTGATCGCGGGCTTGCCAGCTGGCAGATCAAGGCCTCGACAAACCTGAATAGCTTTCCAATCAACAAGACCCCGGACAGCGTGATCACGGAAGGGTATCCCGGGGTTTACCATGCGGTGGTGAACATTGCCGGCGCGCCCAACGCTTACTTCCTGCGCGTCGAAAGACCGTAATGCAGTCTGCTATTATAGACAATCTCGTGTTGTGGTGTTTTTCGTGCCTGTTTGATGAACTTCCTCGTCTTTCCTCAACAGACCGGGGCCCTCAATGTGGGCACAGTCGGCCTTGCCTGGCACGATGTCATCGCCTGACCTCCGTGTGGATCTCCTGGTGCGGGGCCAAATCGGCACGGCTTGCCTTCTCCAAGCTTCCACCAACCTCCTGGATTGGTCCCTGCTCGCGACGCTGACAAACACGAGCGGCGCAGTGGAATTCATCGACGATCCAGCTACCAACGCCCAACGCTTCTACCGCGCCAAACCAGCTCCCTGATCTGGCTGTGGCGAACTTGTCTTTAGCACACTCGCACCGACTCGATGCCGAGGCGCTGCCCCAGTTTCTTGATTTCCGCGGTGATGTGGCCGCGTCCAGGTTTGCCATGAATTGCTGGATGGTACCAGCGCCAATCGGGAGGGAGGGAGCGCCGGTTTGAGCCGGCTTTGGACGACCGAGAAGTCAGGTTTCATTGACCTCGAACGGTGGGAGGTTGGTTATCTTCTCGTCCGGTGCGCGGAATTGATCGTCCTGTTCGAGCAGCCATTTCAGTCCGTCTTCCAGCACACGCTTGGTGTGCTCCAGATTTATCCCCACGTGATCCGAATCGTACCAGGTGATCTTTTTGGGCTCCTTGGCGGCATCCTGCAACGCCTTGCCTGCCGCAGCGGGCACCAGGACGTCGAACTTGCCGTTCTGGAAGTAAACGGGTGTGGGCGAAATCTGGCCGGCGTAATGATTCGGATCCGCAACCCCTATGAAGTAGCGCACAACCGGTTTGATGCACCCGATGACGACGCCCACTTTACGCTCCTGGGACCGGGTCAGTGTGGGCAGAGGAGGCTTTTCAGGATTGAGGTTCTTACCGTCGATCAGGCCCAGCAGCACAGCCACGCCCAGATGATTGGCGTATGAGTCGAGCAGTTTGTTAAAGTCGCCGCCGCCGTAAACCATGACCCCCGCCCGCAACCGTTTATCCTTGGCCATGACGGTGCTGCCGGTGACAGCACCGTAGCTGGCGCCAACGAGATAGATGCGCTGAGGATCAATGTCGGGATGGGTTGAGAGATAATCGATGAGCCGCCGCGTTTCGTTGATGGTTTTGGCGGGCCGTTGCGCGAACGCCTCGAGCCGGGCCAGAAACGACTTCTTTGCGAGTTTCCGCTCTCCCTGTGTGTACTGGTCGAAACTCACAAACGCAAAGCCCGCCTGATTGAAGGGAGAAGTGATTTCCTTGAGGAAGTTCTTGTTTTGGCCGATACCGTGCAGGAAAATGACCACCGGTAGTTTCTTGCCCCTGCGTTTCATCGGCATGGAAATCAATGTCGGTATCTTCTCGCTCTGGTATCCGTCGAAGGTGAACTTGGCAATGGTATAGCCTTTGTCGGGTGTTTCTTTGTTGACTTCGATCGTTTCCTGCACAGTGACGTTCAGCGGCGCGCTGGGATCGTAGTTGTCGAAATAGTGGGCGTCCCGATAAGCCTTAATCCCCCAGAGCAGGACAACCAGTGTCAACAAAACACCAAACGCGCCCTTCAGTATCTTTTTCCACATAACCACTTCAGAATAATCCTCGGGCGGCGTTCGCGCAGCGATGCAAGAGACCACGTCGGCTGCATCCGCCTTCCCCACGGCGTTCGGCGAGTGGCTGTGCGTTTGGGAATAGGGTTGGTCCGCAAGACCCTTTGTCTCTACACGCTCTCGGAGCGTGGGCTGTCTGATGTACGGGTGGCGGCCTCATTTCGGACTTCCTTGCCAGACGCGATAGATTTGTTTGCGGGTGGGGTCGGTGGCGGTTTCACAGGTCTTCAGAAACGCGTCGAGTCCGTTGCAGAGTTTGAGGGCGGTGTCGGTGTAGAGCTGGTCGGCGGCAGCTTGGGCGGGACCGGGCAAGGGCTTTATCTTGCCGGACTGGAGCTGGCTTTGGCGCAGTTGCGTCGTTTTGATGAAATCGAGGGCAAGTTGCACGTGGGCGGCTTCAGCCGTTTCGCCGAGCCCAGTGGCGGTGAGGCGGCGCTCGAACTCGCGCAGCCTCACTGCCCGCTCGTTCAGCGCGGCAAAGTTTGCGGGCATCTGTTCCTTCGCGGCCGCCAGTGGCAGGCGTGACGCCGGTTTCCGTGCCGCCCGCAAACCCGGTGGCGGCGCACCGCCGAGCATGATCTGGATATTGGCGTCGTCGGGCGTTTTATCGTAGGGCAGGAATACGGAGGCGGCGTCGAATTGTTTCCACTTGCGGCCGTTGACGCGCACGGCGGTGATGGGGCCGGCCCCGAAGGTGGAGAGGAAGAGCTTCTTGCGGCCGAAGCGGACCGGGTCGAATTGCTCGAGTTCGGTGATTGAGGCAGGCACGTGCGGCAGCAGCGTGAGGCCGTCGGCGCGATAGAGGTATTCAAAGAGGCCGCGCATGAACGCGGCAGCGGGGCCGAAGGTGTCGTAGCAAAGGTTGATCGGTTCTTTGGGCTGGTAAACGTCGCTGCCGCATTTGGTCAGCGGGTTGTCCATGCGGAACCGTTCGGCGAAGGTGAGCAATCGGCGCATGGAGCGGCGGGCGTCGTCGAAGTGGCCAAGGCGGTAATAGGCGAGCACCATGCGCGCTTCGCAGGTGGACCAATGGCCGCCGTTGACCCAGGTGCCGTATCCCCAAAGGCCCTCGGGCTTTTCATACATATCGTCGTAGGACGGATAGTTCGGCAGGACAAAATCGTGCGGACGCAGGCCGGGCAGCGAGGCGAGCTTGCGGTAGATCCGTTCCGACTGGGCGTCGTCGGCCACGCGGAAGGCGATGGCGTCGTGGTTGGGCGAAGCTTCGAAGTAGCCGTGGCGTTCGGCGCCAAAGACCCCATGCTTTACGCCGTCCGGATCGAGCGAGCGAATGAAATAGCCGTCATCGGTCGTCAGCCGCGGGAGTCCTTGCCTGGCGAGGTCGCGGCGCGCAGTGTAAAGAGAGACTGCCTGGGTGTTTGCCGCAAGCTTCTCCAGTTCGATCAAACGGTCCAGCGCGGCAATGTAAGTGATGGACAAACCCGCAAGATACGCTTTGCCGTAGGAACCGTCAGGCCGCTTCCACCCGGCGTAGCTCGGTGCCAGCAGATTGCCGGCGGGGCCGGCGAGGAAAAGGTTGTTGGTCGGATCGCGGCGACTCTCGATGAAATTGGCGCTGCGTTCGAGCAGGGGCAGGTAGTGGGCGATGGCTTTGGCGTCCCGGCCGATGAGCAGCAACTCGGATTGCATGAGCACCCCCGCGGCGGTGAATTCCATGCCCCAATCGTGGATGGCCGTGCGCCCGTCGCCTTGCTTATAGACGATCCAGCCGGGCCGCGCCGCATCGCACAAACAACCGTCCGGCGCAACCCAGTCCAGGGGCGGTTTGGCCCCCATGCGCTTGCCGTCCCCCATCTGGTCGAACCACAGATCGTGGGAATTCTGCAAGAAAGTGACGAAAGGCTCGCGGAGGAACGGCAGAATGCTGTAGGTGGTGCCGTAGGAGTTCTGAATCCACCACGCATCCCACGTCGGACCCTCGACCAAGCCGTTCCATTTCGGCTCGTAGAGCATGGGCAGGTTTTGCAACTCCGGATCCGGCTCGAACATCCGCCGCGCCGTATCCAACAACTGGAGGTATTCGACGTCGCCGCGCCCGCCATAATGCCGGCCGTCGAAACGCGCCTCGCTGGCGCTGGCGGCTGGCAAGGCAGTGCCCGGCAATGCGACCGTGAAGAACGGAATAAGAACTAGTCCGGCAAGTTTGCGTGCGTTCATGCCGGGAACTCTAGCCAACCCCGCTGGATAGTTCACTCCATATTCGCACATTTCCTGCAATTGCTCTTACGGCCAGGGAGGTATGCTAAATGGGCTGTAGGGCGGATAGGGTGTCTTAGCAGGGAGAACGGTCTGGCTTGGGCTTGTATGCGAGCGGGAGACACCTCGGCGAGGCGTTCCGGTCAACTTTGCCAAGGACTACCCTGCGGGACAACGGCTTGGCCAGGTTTCGCGGGTATTCTTTCTGGGGTCAAAGCCTGGTGGCATGGGACATTCTTGTCCGCTTGTTTTGGTTTACTTTCGCACGAGTGGGCACGGTGGCGGACAAGAATGTCCGCGCTCCTTTTGTGCGAGTGCGCACGGTGGCGGACAAAAATGTCCGCGCTCCATTCCGCTTTTTTGAAAATAGAACTTGCATCCGTATGGGGAATTGTCACGATGATACCCGTCTGAGTTGCGCGTTCCTTCAATTTTGACTCAACGGCACGGCTTTCGGACAGAAGCGGAATCGTGGAAACAGAACAACCGGCGGGACTGTTGCCAGATCGACGCGGAGCTAAAGCGGCTTTTTCTCTGCCTCCCTCATGGGGAAGGTATGTCTCTGGCCGCACGTTGGAGCGCGGACATTTTTGTCCGCCTCCGTCCTTGCGCAAAAACCGGACAGGAGCGCCGACATTCTCGTCCGCCCCGACCTCGCAAAACAAGGCCGCCAATTCCACGAAACAAAACGGAGCGGACAAGAATGTCCACGCTCCGCCAGAGCCGGGTTCCCCAAGAAACAATTCAAGGACTAATTATGAATGATTCAAATCGTCACCTTCCACGGCGCGCAGGGCTCTTGTTCTTACTGCTTTTGTGCGGAGCGAATTACACGGCGGCGGGCGCACCACCGGTGGTCTCAAACGTCCGCGCCGCGCAACGATCCGGCACGGCTTACGTGGACATCACCTACGATCTGGCCGACGCGGACAGCGGCAGTTTGACGGTGACGGTCGCCGTCTCGACCAACGCGGGCGCGACGTGGTTCTATCCCGGTGCCACTCTCACCGGAGAGGTGGGCATCGGCATTACGCCCGGTGCCGGCAAGCCGGTGGCTTGGAATGCCGGCAGCGATTTGCCGGCCAAGCTCTTCGCCAACGTCCGCGTCCAGGTGTCCGCCGATGATGCCTCCAGCAGGGCGATCATCCCCGCCGGCAGCTTCATGATGGGCGATAATCTGGATGGCGACAGCTCCGCTTCTCCCGTGCATGCGGTCTATGTGAGCGCATTTTACATGGAAAAGCATGAGGTGACCAAAAACCTATGGGACACGGTGTATCAGTGGGCCATCGGACACGGGTATGGTTTCGACTATGCGGGTTCCGGGAAAGCGGCCAACCACCCTGTGCAAACGATAGACTGGTATGACTGTGTGAAGTGGTGCAATGCCCGGAGCGAGAAAGAGGGTCGAGTGCCGGCGTATTACACAGATGCGGGATTGAGTGTGCGGTATCGGAGTGGGCAGGTGGCACCTTATGTGAACTGGAGCAGCGGTTACCGGTTGCCGACGGAGGCGGAGTGGGAGAAGGCGGCGCGGGGCGGGTTGAACGGGCAGCGGTTTCCGTGGGGCAACACGATTTCCGAAAGCCAGGCCAACTACAACGGAAATACTACCTACAGTTACGATTTGGGACCGAATGGATACAACGCAAC
>Ga0194054_10001727_pt1 | contig 10259 bp, 9 predicted proteins | sample SepL2210m_MetaG_FD_163628 | JGI IMG/M metagenome (GOLD analysis project Ga0194054, IMG submission 163628) | Anoxic zone freshwater microbial communities from boreal shield lake in IISD Experimental Lakes Area, Ontario, Canada - Sep2016-L227-10m | ecosystem: Environmental > Aquatic > Freshwater >... | reverse complement strand
GAGACAGTTGCGGAGCCGGCTGGAGGACCAAGGAGGTCGCCTCCTTAGACGAGGTCAGCTTCGCGCTTGGTGTCGACCACAGCAGGGAGCAACTTGCCCTTGGCCCCGGACCGGGAGGTCCGGAAAACTGCCACTTCGCATATGGCGACCTGATCGCTCTGGGACGCGGAGCTGACAATTGGGCCGACGGCGACGCGGACGTGGAACGTCTACTGGGAACCTTCAATGTGGCGCTGATGGCATTCGTCGCCAGCCATGCAGCCACGCAGGACGACCTAGATGCCATGATGCGGGCGGCCGCGGCGTTCCTGGTACCCGGCGGCGAAGTCATTGTGTTGGACGCCCACCCGCGGATCACACGTGCCCCGTTTCCGGCCTCTGTCCAGTATGGGTTGGTCAAGACCTATCTGTTGCCGGCTGACCACACCGGAGAGGTGCCGGCCTTCACCAAAATTCGTACGACGTTCGTCACGCCTAAGGGACAGTTGTCGGTCGAGGACTACTTCCACGACGTTCAGTCCTGGCAGGCCGCTATGGACGCCGCCGGTCTGAGCGACTTGACGATCAACGACTGCTTAGCGCCGCCAGGTTTTGCGCCGGGGTTCTGGGACGCCTATATCAAGCCGGACCATCCTTCGGGATGCTCGCAGGCGGCCATCATTCGTGCGTTCAAGGGTGAAGCAGCCGCTTCGCCGGTCACCTGACGCTGCGGGACGAGCTCGCTATCCGCCTTCAGTCCTTGTTGAAAACCGGCGTGCGCTTCTGCGTGAACGCCGTCATGCCTTCGACCATGTCGGGGCTGCCGAGAGTGGCGTGAAAGGCCGCGCGTTCGTCGCGCAGTGATTCCGCCAACGTCTTCTCATCACCGGCCACCAAGCAACGCAAGATCGACGCCACGGCGATCCGTGGCATGTCAGCCAACTCCTGGGCGAGGTCACGTGCGCGTTGCTTGAGTTCCGCATTAGGCCAGACCTCGGTCACCAGGCCCAGCGTCAGGGCCTCCGGGCCGGACAGTGTCTTGGCGCGGAGAATGAGATCCACCGCCCGATCGCGACCGATACGCCGCGCCAACCGTGCACTCCCGCCCCACGCGGGCACCGAGCCCAGGTGCATTTCTGGCAGACCGATCCGGGCACCCTCCTGGGCAGCCAGCCGGAAGTGACAGGCGAGCGGCAGCTCGAGTCCACCGCCCAAGCAGTTACCGAACAGCGTCGCAATCCAGGGTTTGTCCATATTCTCAATTGCCGCAAGCACCCGCAGGCGCTGGTCGAGGATGGCATCGACCCGTCCGGAGTCGCCCAATGAGCTGATGAGTTCCTTGAGATTCATGCCCACTGAGAAGTTCTGATCACCAGCAGCGGTGATGACCACAGCACGAATCGCGCCGTCGGCTGCAATGGTTCCGACGACCGATTCGAGCGAATCCATGAACGCCAATGACATGCGGTTATAGGGAGCATCATCGATCGTGATGACCGCAACCGGACCACGCTGGGTGTATTCGAGGCCGCTTTCCTTCATCACCGGATCGTACTGGCGGTTACCGATCTAGCTTTTGTGTGCACTGCCTTTGGGCGCAGGCCGGCAACGGGAGCCGAGACCGGGTATTACGCTCGCCTCCGAGAAAGCGACTTGGGAGTTGATTGACGTGTGCGGGATGACCGGCTGGGTGGATTTCTCCCGGGACCTGACCCGAGAGCGGGCAGTCATCGATGCGATGACCCAGACCATGGCCTGCCGCGGCCCCGACGCGGCGGGGGTGTGGCTGCGACGCGATGTCGCCCTTGGTCACCGTCGGCTGGCGGTGATTGATCTGGCCGGCGGTACGCAGCCGATGGTGGTCTCCACACCGTCGGGCGATGTGGCCATGGTCTACACCGGGGAGGCCTACAACTTCACGGAACTGCGTCATGAGTTGGTCGCCAAAGGTCATACCTTCGAGACCTCCAGCGACACCGAGGTGGTGCTGCGCGGCTACCTGCAGTGGGGTGAGGCGCTGGCCGACCGGCTCAACGGGATGTACGCATTTGCGATCTGGGATTCCCGGGAGCGCAAGCTGGTGATGATCCGCGACCGGATGGGGGTCAAGCCGTTCTACTTCTACGCCACCCCTGACGGCGTGTTGTTCGGCTCGGAGCCGAAGGCGATCTTCGCCAATCCGATGGCTCCACGGGCGATCGACCTGAACGGTTTGCGTGAGCTCATCGGGCCGGTGACAACCTCGGGGACGGCGGTCTGGAAGGGCATGCGGGAGGTCAAGGCGGGAACGATCGTCACAGTCGACGAGCGTGGCATCCGGGAGCGGACCTACTGGCGGTTGGAGTCGCGACTGCACACCGACGACCGAGACACTACGGTCGCCCGGGTGCGCGAGCTACTCGATGACATCGTGCGCCGGCAGTTGGTGGCCGACGTTCCCGAATGCGTATTGCTTTCGGGCGGGCTGGATTCCAGCGCGATCACCGCGCTGTCCGCCCGCGAGTTGAGTACCCCGGTGCGCAGCTTCGCCGTTGATTTCACCGGCCAGGGCGAGAATTTCATGCCCAGCGACACGTACCCCACGCGCGATACTCCCTACGCGCACGAGGTCGCCGCGTACGTCGGCACCGACCACACCGATATCGTGCTCGATCACCGGCAGGTGTCCGATCCGGGTGTCCGGCGAAAGGTGATCGCAGCCCTCGAACTCCCGGTGGGCGGCCTCGAACAGGCAGCATCAATGTACTTGCTGTTCAAAGCCATCCGACAGCAATCGACGGTGGCGCTGTCGGGGGAGTCCGCCGACGAGATCTTCGGCGGGTACCGGCAGTTCCATGACCCACAGATTCAGCGGAGGGATGCCTTCCCGTGGGTCGCGATCGGTGCTCCGTGGAGCGATGACAGCGGGTACATCCTCACCCCCGCACTGCGCGCGGCGCTAGACCTGGAAACCTATGTACAGGATCGCTACGTCGACGCCGTCGCCGAGGTGGAACGCCTCGCCGCCGAGGATGACTTCACCCACCGGATGAGGGTGATGAGTTATCTGCACCTGACCCGGCACGTGGGAATCCTGCTGGACCGCAAGGACAGGCTGAGCATGGCCTCGGGCCTGGAGGTACGGGTGCCGTTCTGCGATCACCGCCTGGTCGAGTACGTCTACAACACACCCTGGTCTTTGAAGAGCTACGACGGCAGGGAGAAGAGCCTGCTGCGCGGCGCGGTAGCCGATGTGCTGCCAGAGTCGGTGGTGCAGCGGGTCAAGAGCCCCTACCCCAGCACCTCAGACCCGAAGTACAGCGCCGCGATTATCGATCAAGCTCGCGAGTTGCTTGTTACTGGCAGCGACACGCTGTTCAGCGTGGTCGACCGGAACGTGCTCGAGGAGCTGACCCGACTCAACACCGGATCGCTTCCGGCGCTGAGTCGATCCCGCTTGGAACGGGTTCTCGGCCTGTCGGTCTGGCTCGACATGTACCAGCCGAGCCTCATTGTCTGAGCGCAACCACGTCAGGCAGGCTCATAGCGCAGCAATGTGATGTCGTCGTCGGGGCAGTCGACGAAGACCGGCCGTATCCGCATACCCACCTCTAATTCCGAGGGCTCAGCGTTGACGATCTCGGTCGCGAACCGGGGCCCCTCGTCCCATTGTGCGACGGCGAGGATCTGCGGAACGTCGTTAGCGAAGTGCGGCGCAACGGGTCGGTGGGCGACGGTGTAGGTGTACAGCGATGCCGCCCCGGAGATCTCGCGCCACTCGAGGTCATCGGCGAGGGTGCCGGGTGCCAGGATGCGGGGGTAGAAGATGTAGCGGCCCGCCGATGGCGAGTATTGGATTCGGATCGTGTGCTCTGCCAACGCATCCCAGAATGGTTGGGAGGTCGGCGTCGGGACCGGCATCGGCCTGCTGAACTCGCTCATCTCTAGTCTCCTTCCAGTACGAGGGTGGTCTGTTCTGCCAGCACGCCGCCGTTGCCGGAGACGAACGCCCGGTTGCAATCGGAGACCTGTGCCGCCTGCGCGCGTCCCATGATCTGGCGGGTGGCGTCGCAGATGTGGTGCATGCCGCCGGCGAAGCCGGCCTGGCCGTAACCCAGTTGGCCGCCGGCAGTGTTCATCGGGAAGTCCCCGCGGAAGGTCAGGTCGTGGGCGGTGACGAACTTGAGGCCCGCGCCCTTCTCGCAGAAGCCGGCATCTTCCAGGCTCAGCAGTGCCGTGATGGTGTAGCAGTCATAGATCGACACCATGTCCATGTCAGCCGGTGTGAGCCCGGCCATCGAGAACGCCGACTGCGCGGCCTTGATCATCGGTGTCTGCAGCAGATTCTCTGCATACATCGGCATCTTGTAGGGCACTCTCTCCCCGAAACCCTTGACCCACACCGGGCGGTTCCGTGACCGGCGGGCCAGTTCAGCATTGGTCACCAGCACCGCTGCGCCGCCCATCACCGGCATGACGATCTCCAGCTTGTGCAGCGGGGTTGCGATCATCTGGCTGTCGATGACGTCGGCGACCGTGATGGGAACGTCGTGGAAGATCGCCCCGGGGTGGTGATTGGCGTTGACCCGCTGATCGACGACGATCTTGGCCATTGCCCACTCGTCGTATCCGTAGGTGGCGCCGTAGAGGGTGGCGACCCGGCCGTACGGACCGTTCTGACCGAGGGTGCCGTAAGGGATCTCGAACTCCGCCTGCGGTGAGCCGTACCGGTTGCTCGACCCGCCGAAATGTAGTGAGTCGCAAACCTCTGGTGGCTTCTTCGCGTTGACCGGGGTCAGCGGAGTCCCCGGTAGTACACACAGCACGGCCTGGCACAGTCCGAGTTCGATCGCGGCCGCCGCCCGCCACACCATCGCGGCGGCACTGGCCCCGCCAAGATCGACCATCTCAGCGAAATTCACCTTCAACCCGAGGTATTCAGCAACCGTCGAGGGAGCAAAGATCTGCGCCTCCTGTATGTGTCCGGTGCAGATTCCGTCGACCTCTGTTGCGGGCAGGCCCGCATCGGCCAGGGTTGCCGCTGCCAAGCGAGCCCACTGTTCCAGGGTGGACTCCAACGGTCCGGTCGGCCGCTTGGTCGCGGGGCGCTCGGTATAACCGACGATCGCCGCCTCACCACGAAGACCCATCACACACCTCCTTGCATCAGCGCCGGGCCGATGAGGCTGCGATTGTTCATGGCATCCTCCTCGTGCTCTGCTTCCGTCGACCGACGTCTTCGGCCTGATTCGAGTATCGCGATCCCGCACCGCCCGGGATGTCCACCGGAGGGACCCGGCGGTGGGGGAAGCCGGCGTCCTCCGATCGGGGGACACCTAACTGAGGTGTGCACGAAACCGGGGCTGGATCAATGCCCGTATCGTGTCTAGGCGATGGCTGACGACAGTAAAGGCGACGGTGGCCGGCGCCCGGTCCGGGGCCGTCCCGAACGGGGCCGCCCCGAGGGCTCGGCACGCGTAAGGTCCGGACCCGCTCGTCCGGGACGACCCCAGCCTGGTCGGGCCCAGCCCGGTCGAGCCCAGCCCGGTCGAGCCCAGCCCGGTCGAGCCGAGTCGCGGCGGGCATCCGATGCCGAATCGGCGCCCCGCGGCAACAGCGGGCCGACCATCCCGGCGACGGTGGAGGCCAAACAGCTGGCGCCGGAGATCCGGGCCGAATTGTTCACCCTGGACAAGTCCACCGCGGACACCGTCGCCCGTCACCTCGTCGCCGCCGGTGAGCTACTCGACTCTGACCCGGAGGCCGCACTCGCGCATGCCCAGGCGGCCCGTACGCGCTCCGGGCGGATTGCGGCCATCCGGGAAGCGGTGGGTATTGCCGCCTATTACTGCGGCGACTGGGCTCAGGCGCTCGCGGAGTTCCGGGCCGCCCGGCGGATGGGCTCGAAATCGCAGCTGCTGCCGCTGATCGCCGATTGCGAGCGCGGGGTGGGGCGACCGGAGAAGGCCATTGAACTGGCCCGCGGATCCGAGGCTGCCGAACTCACCGGTGATGATGCTGACGAGCTGCGCATCGTCGCCGCCGGCGCCCGGGTCGACCTCGGTCAGCTGGACCAGGCGCTGGCACTGCTGTCCAGCCCGATGCCGGATCCGTCGCGCACCGGGTCTACCGCGGCCCGGCTGCTCTACGCCTACGCGGAAATCCTGCTGGCGCTCGGCCGGTCCGATGATGCGCGGCAGTGGTTCGTCCATGCCGCGGCGGCCGATCTCGAGGGCGACACCGATGCTGAAGAGCGGATCGACGAGCTAGCCCCAGGGGAGCAGGTCTGACGTGAGAACGCTTGCCCAGCAGCATGATTGCCTGCTACTCGACCTTGACGGCACGGTGTTCCGCGGCCACGCGCCGACTCCCGGGGCGGTGAAGACACTCGATGGTGTTCAGTGCCGCGCACTGTTCGTCACCAACAACGCCTCCCGCTCCGCCGATGAGGTCGCGACGCATCTGTGCGACCTTGGATTCAGGGCCACCGCGGCCGATGTGGTGACCAGTGCGCAGAGTGCAGCCCGGATGCTCGCGGCGCGACTGCCGGCCGGGGCTGCGGTTCTCGTGGTCGGCACCGATGCGCTTGCCGCTGAGATCGACGCCGTCGGACTTGTGCCGGTGAGGTTGGTCGCCGATGAACCCGTCGCCGTCGTTCAGGGCCTGTCGATGAGCATCGGTTGGCCGGAACTGGCCGAGGCGGCGCTGGCGATCCGGGCCGGGGCACTGTGGGTCACCGCCAACCTGGACGTGACGCTTCCCACCGAACGGGGCTTGGTGCCGGGCAACGGATCCCTGGTTGCCGCACTGCGGGCCGCCACTGATGCCGAACCCCTGGTGGCCGGCAAACCCGCTCCGGCTCTGATGCAGGATGCCCTGGCGCGCGGGGACTTTCGCACGCCACTGGTGGTCGGGGACCGACTCAACACCGATATTGCCGGAGCCAACGCCGCCGGCTTACCGAGCATGATGGTGCTCACCGGGGTCAACACGGCGTTCGATGCCATTGTCGCCGATGCCGACCACCGCCCCACCTACATCGCCGAGGACCTGCGGGCGCTCAATGGTGATGGCGCTGCGCTGCAGATCGCCGCGCATCCGGCCTGGCGGACCGAGGTCGGACCTGATGCGGTGACCGTCACGGCTACCGGAGCGGATCCCGGCGACGATGGGCTGTCGGTGGTTCGGGCCACCGCCCGCGCAGTCTGGGACGCCGGCCGCACCGGCCCTCTGCTGGCGGTGCGGGCCGGTGATGACATCGCCCGCGCCGCGCTGGAGCGCTGGGCGGTACTGCGGCCAGGTGATCGGCTAGCGTGAGCGGTGACATGAACACCGATCCGCAGCAGATTCGCGCGCAGGTCGAGGCCGTGCTGGTCGACCTGCCGTCTCTCGATCTGGAGTTTTCGGATAGCAAAACGGCCGACGTCACTGAAATCGACGCCGTGGGACGCCGCCTCGAAGAAGCGCACCAGATTCTGGTCGACGCGCTGGAATCGGTCGAGAAGGGCTGAGCTGCGCATGACGCGGCGGGCCCGGGTTGACGCTGAGCTGGTCCGTCGCGGTCTGGCACGCTCGCGGCAGCAGGCGGCCGAACTGATCGGAGCCGGGCGGGTCACCATCGACGGAATGCCGGCAGCCAAACCTGCGACCGCGGTCGCGGTGACCGCCGCGCTGGCCGTCGAGGGCTCTGATGAGAAGAGCTGGGTCTCCCGCGGCGCACACAAGTTGATCGGTGCCCTGGATACCTTCGGGATTGATGTGACGAGTCGGCGCTGTCTGGATGCCGGCGCTTCGACCGGTGGCTTCACCGAGGTGCTGTTGGAGCGTGGCGCGCTTGAGGTGGTCGCGGTGGATGTGGGGTACGGACAACTCGCATGGTCGCTGCGATCCGATCCCCGGGTGCGGGTCCTGGAGCGCACCAATGTCCGCGAACTGACGCCGGAGGCCATCGACGAGCGAGTCGGCCTGGTGGTCGCCGACCTGTCGTTCATTTCTTTATCCACAGTTCTTCCGGCGCTGACCGCCTGCGCGGCCCCGCACGCCGATATCGTTCCCATGGTGAAGCCGCAGTTCGAGGTCGGGCGCAATCAGGTTGGCCCGGGTGGCGTCGTGAGCGATCCGCAACTGCGGGCCGGTGCGGTGCTGGCCGTCGCTCACCGGGCTGCCGAACTCGGCTGGCAGACCGTCGGCGCAACCGCCAGTCCGCTGCCGGGCCCATCCGGCAATGTTGAATACTTCCTGTGGCTGCGTGCGCAGACTGATAGCGCGCTCAGCGGCGATGCCCTCGATGTCGAGGTGCGCCGCGCCATTGCGGAGGGGCCCCGGTGAGCGACAGAACAGCGAACACTGACCGGACCGTGCTGCTGGTCGTCAACCCTGGCCGGGATCAGGCCAACGAGACTGCGCGCAAGATCGAAAAAGTGTTGGATGCCAACGGGATCGGACTTCGGGTGCTGGCGACCGAGGCGATCGACCTCGGTGCCGGCATCGAGGTGGCGGACGGCGACACGCATGCAGCCGATGGCTGCGAACTCGTCCTTGTCCTCGGTGGCGATGGAACCTTTCTGCGGGCCGCGGAACTCGCCCGCAATGCCGAAATCCCGGTTCTGGGAATCAATCTCGGCCGCATCGGATTCCTGGCCGAGGCTGAAGCAGAGGCCATCGACAGCATCCTCGAGCACGTTGTCGCGTGCGATTACCGGATCGAGAATCGGATGACGCTTGACGTGGAGGTCAGCCTGGGCGGTGAGGTGCTCTCCCGCGGCTGGGCGCTTAATGAGGCGAGCCTGGAGAAGGGCGGGCATCAGGGCGTGCTCGGTGTGATGGTGGCGATTGACGGCCGGCCGGTATCGGCCTTCGGTTGTGACGGCGTTCTGGTGTCCAGTCCGACCGGTTCGACGGCGTACGCGTTCTCATCAGGCGGTCCGGTGGTGTGGCCGGATCTGGAGGCCATCATCGTGGTGCCCAATAACGCCCACGCATTGTTCGCCCGCCCGATGGTGACCAGTCCCAACGCGGTGATCACCGTCGACGTCGACTCCGACAACCCCGACGCGGTGGTGCTGTGCGATGGCCGACGGGAGTCGGCCGTACCGGCCGGCGCGCGGCTGCAGGTGACCAAATGCCAGACCCCGCTGAAATGGGTTCGGCTGGACAGCGCACCATTCACCGATCGGTTGGTGCGTAAGTTCCGGCTGCCTGTGACGAGCTGGCGCGAGCAGTAGATGCTCGCCGAGATCCGGATCGACTCACTCGGTGCGATCAGTGCGGCCACCGCGGAGTTCGACCGCGGACTGACCGTCCTCACCGGTGAAACCGGCACCGGCAAGACCATGGTGGTGACCGGCCTGCACCTGCTCGGCGGCGCACGCGCCGATGCCACCCGGATCCGCTCGGGCGCCGGCCGCGCGGTGGTGGAGGGCCGGTTCAGCACTGAAGACCTCGACCGCACCACCGGTGCGGCGATCGACGAGATCCTGGACTCCTCGGGCGCTGATCGTGATGATGACGGCAGTGTCATCGCCCTGCGGTCAGTGAGCCGCGATGGTCCGTCGCGTGCCTACCTCGGCGGACGCAGTGTGCCGGCCAAGACCCTGACCACCTTCACCACCGGACTGCTGACCCTGCACGGTCAAAACGATCAGTTGCGGCTGATGCGCCCGGATGAACAGCGCGGCGCACTCGATCGGTTTGCCGGTGTCGCGGCCATAGTCGAGCGCTATCGAAAGTTACGCGATGAGTGGCTCATTGCCCGCCGTGACCTCGTCGACCGCACCAACCGTGCGCGTGAGATGGCCCAGGAGGCCGACCGATTGAAGTTCGCGCTCACCGAGATCGACGGCGTCGATCCGCGGCCCGGTGAGGACGAATCACTGGTGGCGGAGATCCGGCGGCTCTCCGAACTTGACGCTGTCCGGGAGTCTGCCGCCGACGCCCGCGACGCGCTATCCGGAGCTGACGAACAGGCAGTCGACAGCCAAAACCGTTCCGCCACCGATATTCTCGTTCGCGCGGTCGCGCTTTTGGAATCCTCTGATGACACCGCTCTGAGTGCGTATGCCCGCCAGCTCACCGATGTGCTCACCGTGGTCGGTGATGTCGGCCGCGAACTCGGTGACTTTCTGGCCGCACTGCCCGCCGATGCCAGCGCATTGGAGAACAAGCTCGCCCGTCAGGGTGAACTGCGCACCCTGATCCGCAAGTACGCCGCCGACGTCGACGGGGTGCTGAGCTGGGCGGCGGAGTCGCGACAGCGGCTGGCCGCACTTGACGTCTCCGAGGAAGCGCTGACCGGGTTGTCC
>Ga0194054_10001725_pt1 | contig 10268 bp, 5 predicted proteins | sample SepL2210m_MetaG_FD_163628 | JGI IMG/M metagenome (GOLD analysis project Ga0194054, IMG submission 163628) | Anoxic zone freshwater microbial communities from boreal shield lake in IISD Experimental Lakes Area, Ontario, Canada - Sep2016-L227-10m | ecosystem: Environmental > Aquatic > Freshwater >... | reverse complement strand
CTGGCAAGGCGGGAGGCGGAGGCATGCGGCGTGCAGTCAGAATCGCGGCGCGCCTGCGCCGTGAGCTTTCACCTTATTCGTTCCGGGCTTCGATCAGTCGCGCCGTGTGAGGCGCCATCGCGCGAATCTCAAATTCGTTCGTGTGTCCGCCGAGGTTCTCACCTGTCCAGTAGTCCAGAAGTTTCGCTGGCCTCGAGAGCTTCACGACACGCTCCGCCGGTGCGTCGCTCCAGTTGAACAGGTAGATGAACTCGCGATTCTTAAGGGGCGTTCGCCCAAGTGCGAGCTGCTCGTCCGCGAAACGTGCCGCTTGTTTGGTCGGCGGCAACATCTTGCGCAATACAGCCACACGTTCGGAGCTGAGCTTCGGCAGATCATCACCGCTGAGCAGCATTCCGCCCGTGGCGTGGAGAACCGTGGCATGGAAAACAACTTCATTTTCCGGCAGTCCTTCCCAGCCGGTCGTCTTGCCGTGAATGTCGAGTGTGGGGCCGCCGGAGAGCAGCAGGCAATCCGGATCGTTCCACCAGAACCGGCCATTCTGCCAGCCGCGCAGAAGATTCTGCCGCCCGATGTCGCGAATTGATTTCCAATCCCGCGAGATATCCATCGAACTGCGCGAGCCATCGATTAAGCCCAACGACGGCCAAATCGGGTGGTTGCACCCGAGGACGAACGCGTCGCCCGCGCCGCGCAAGATCGCCTCCATGCCGCGCCGATACGCCTCGATGCGCGTGGCGTTCCGGTCATAAAGCCGGGCTCGATGCAGCGCGCCCCAGTAGTTAGCATCGAGCTTGAAGTAGGTGCAGCCCCATTCCTTGCGCATCGTGCGGAAGACCGTCTCCAGGAAATTCCGCGCCTCCGGGTTGGTCCCGTCAAGCACATACCAGGGACCGAGCCGCCAGCCCCCAAAACCAACCTTGTCCGATCCCAACGGCCTGCCGTCGCCGCCTTGCATGAACCAACCGGGGTGGTCCCTAAAGAGCTTCGATTCCGGGCTGGCAATGAACGGGGCAACCCAGATCGCCGGCTCGAACCCCTGCCGGCGAATTTCCGCAAGCACGGCTTTGATGTTGCCGCCAAAAGATTTTCCGGTCTCGAGCCAATCACCCATCCACGGCTGGTAGCCGTCATCAATCTGGATATAGCGAAGCTGCGGCGCGTTGGTGGCGATCCAGTAAAGGTTCTGGCGGATATTCTCCGCCGTCACGCCCGGGCCAAAGCCATACCACGAGCACCACCCCATTGGCGGGGCGCGAAACCCTTTGCGTCTGGGATGATTTCTTTCAATGCGCGCGCACAGGGCGGCAAACAGTGCCTCGCGGTCGGGATTGCTCTGCGCGATGAACTCTTCCATCTCCCAGGTCTGCCCCGGCGCCAGCTCCATGCCCTCGCCATCGAATGAAACCAATAACCGCCGCCCGTCGAAAGACAATCGGCCATCGAATCGGCGGCACGAAGAAAACCCGAGCAACACTTTTTCACTGCCGGCGAGATGCAGCAGCAACGCGCCGTGCGCCGTGCGCAATCCGTCCGGCTCTTCGAGTTGGTAATGCGAACGGTCAGGGTAGCTGCCCCAATCCTCGGGCCGTTCGAGCGTGCCACCGGTTTGCGCCAGCATTTGGAATGCCTCCCCGTAGATTCTTGTGTCGGGCGGCAACCCGTGTTGGAAATCAAACAGATCCACACGGCCCACTCGCAGCGTTGTGTTACCGGTGCTGCGAAGGCGCGGCCGGCAGGCGCCCCCCTTCCAGGCATACTCGACCTTCACGGCGGCGGGATCGGCGGGCGATCCATTCGCCAGAATAACCTTTGCGGGCGCCGCCTTGAGTCGCTCGAGGAAATCCGTCCCTTCACTCCCGCGACAGGTCAATCCCGCGGCAGCCGTCACAGTCAGCAAGGCGATTCGCAGCTTCATGAGCGCAGTATGAAGAAGGCCCGAGAGAGGGCAAGAAACCTCGGCACGGCCCAGGGAGGGTTTCAAGAGTCTGTTGGTCGCGAAAGAGGGGTTGGCGCTGACGATTTAAGCCGTATCCATGCAGAGAAGAACCACAGATGGACACAGACGGACACAGATTCCGAGGGCTGGACTTTTCCGGGAAGATCAGGCTTAAATGCATCCATGAATACGAGCAGATCCAGGTTGGGCCATTGGCATTTACTGCCCTTTTGCCTTCTCTCCCTCACACTGTTGGGCCAGGACGCCCTGCCGCCCTTTGTTTTCGAGGCCGACGTCAAAATGCCCATGAGAGATGGGGTTCAGCTTGCGGCAAACATCTTCCGGCCCAATGGCGAAGGCCGGTTCCCGGTTATTTTGATGCGCACGCCTTACGGCAAACTGGACGAGAAGTTCGGCGATGGAAAGCGCTACACAGCGGCCGGCTACGTCATGGTGGTGCAGGATTGCCGCGGACGCGGAAAGTCTGACGGAGTGTGGGATCCGTTCCGCTTCGACCCGGGGGACGGCTTCGACACGCAGGAATGGATCGGCAAACAACCGTGGTGCAACGGTGAGATCGGGACTGCCGGTGGCTCATACGTGGGGTGGACGCAATGGGCTCCCGCCCCGGAGCAGAGTCGCTATCTCAAGGCGATGGTCCCGATCGTGCCGTTTGGCAATGCGTTCGACCTCGCCTACGACGGCGGCGCCTTTCAGCTTGCGCTGTTGATGGGCTGGGGCGCAGCGGTCGGGGGCATCACGCTCGCGCCGGACAAGATGCAGGAAGCCTTTCGCCATTTGCCGCTGCAAACTTTCGGTGATCAATTCGACAAGAAAGTGCCCTATCTCAATCAATGGGTCGAGCACCACGCTTATGACGATTACTGGAAGCAGCGCGGCATCGGTTACCGCTATGCCGACGTCTCGGTTCCTACCCTCAACATCGGCGGCTGGTATGACATCTTCTCGAAGGTCACTCTTGATCTGGTGGCCCAGGTGCGCGCCTCCTCGCGTGACCGGAAGGTCCGCCGCAATGAGTTCGCGGTCATTGGCCCGTGGACGCACGGCGTCGGAGCCCGCAAAGTCGGCGAACTCGACTTCGGCTCGGAGGCAGAGCTCAAGATTGGCGAGATGCAGTTCCAGTGGTTCGAGTATTGGTTGAAGGGGCGCGAGACCGGCGTGCAGGACTGGCCGGCCTATTACCTGTTCGTGATGGGCGAGAACCGCTGGCGGGGTGAGAACGAATGGCCGCTCAAGCGCACCCGGTTCAGCGCTTACTTTCTCCATAGCGGCGCCCGCGCAAATTCGCTCAAAGGCGCCGGCTCGCTCAGCACTGCCGAACCCGCCGATGAGCCTCAGGATCAATTCACTTACGACGGCAGCAATCCCGTCCCGTCGGTCGGCGGCAACAATCTGGTGGGCGCAACCGCCGGTCCCTATGACCAAACCAAGGTGGAAGAGCGCGAGGATGTGCTCGTCTATTCGACGCCGCCGCTGGAGCAGGACGTGGAAGTCACCGGACCGGTGAAGCTGACGCTTTGGGCGGCCTCCAGCGCTCGAGATACGGATTTCACCGGCAAGCTGGTGGACGTTTACCCTGATGGGAAAGCCTACAATCTGTGCGACGGGATTGTTCGCGCGCAATACCGCAACGGCATGGATAAACCCGCGCTTCTAGAGCCGGGACAGGCGACTCGCTTTGACATCGACCTCTGGGTCACCAGCAACTTGTTTAAGCGTGGCCATCGCATTCGCATCGAGGTTTCCAGCAGCAACTTTCCGCGCTTCGACCGCAATCCCAACAGCGGAAAGCCCTTCGGCACCGACACCGAACTGCTCTCCGCCAAACAGACCATCTTCCACGACCGTGAACATCCATCGCAATTGGTGCTGCCCGTAATTCCGCGCTGACCAGCCAGCCACCCTTGTGCAATCCTCCACCTCTGCCAGTTTTATGAAACCTTTGTGTTGTTTATTTTGCATTCTCTTGTCCTGGGTATCCACCGCCATTGCCGCCGCAGACGCCAAACCTGCGGACCATCACCGGACGGATTGGTTCAAGGAGGCGAAGTGGGGCGCCTTCATGCACTACATGGCGGACACGGTCCTCAAGGGTGACCAGCTTACCGTTGAGAAATGGAATGCCGCCGTGGACGCATTTGACGTAAACGGGCTGGCAGACCAGTTGGCCTCCGTCGGCGCAGGGTATTTCGTGCTCACGTTGGGCCAGAATTCCGGTTTCTATTGTTCGCCTAATACGACCTACGACAAGCTCACGGGCATTGCGCCGAGCAAGTGTGCGCGGCGCGATCTTGTGTCCGACCTGTCGGAAGCCTTACGCGTGAAGCACATCCGGTTGATGGTCTATCTGCCGTCGGGCGCGCCGGATCGTGACAAGGAAGCCATGAAGGCCTTGGAGTGGAAAGCCGGGCAGTTTCCCCTCTGGACCTACCAGAACGGCAAACCAAAGGGCCAAGATGATCGGCTGGTGCAGTTTCAGAGGAAGTGGGAGTCAGTGATCGCGGATTGGTCCAAACGTTGGGGTCGGCGAGTTTCCGGGTGGTGGTTCGACGGCTGCTACTACCCTGACACCATGTATCACTACCCTGAGCCGCCCAACTTCGCCAGCTTCGCGGCCGCGGCGCGTTCCGGCAATCCAGACAGCATCGTCGCGTTCAACCCCGGTGTCCTGAACCCCATCATCACCCTGACGCCCGAAGAGGACTACACTGCCGGGGAAATCAATGAGCCGGGCAATGTCGTGTGCCGCGGGCGCTGGGTAGGCCAGGCCCAGTTCCAGATGCTGAGTTTTCTCGGCCCTTCGTGGTGCCAGAAGCCGCCTCGCTTCAACGCGGAGCAGGTCGTGGCGTTCACGCAAGGCATCACGGATAAGGAAGGCGTCGTGACTTGGGACGTCCCACCGGCCGGGGTCAATGGACACATCCCGGATGAGTTCCTCGCGCAACTAAAAGCGATCGGGGAATCCGCCAGGCAGAAGAAGTAACGCAGGCTGCGGTCTTGGCTGTATCTATTCAGTCGCAACACGTGCAGAAGAACTGCGGAGACGCGATGAGCGCAGAGCAATGCTTCACCCGGGAGGAGCCTGTGCCGTTCTCCAATGAAACTCACGGCACGTCATAAGGGCCGAGGCCCACGTCCACCGGCGCCACGTCCTGGTGCGGTTCGGGTGCGGAAGTCAAGGCGCTGCGAATCGCATCCAGGTAGCCAAATCCATATTCGGTATGCGGTTCGAGGTAGGATCCTTCACCCCACTCGTTCCAAGCTTCGAGGATGAGCATGTTGCGCAGGCGCGGGTTCGCTGGGTTGCTCTCGAACAGTTGCCGCGCATCGAGCAGGTGCCGCCGGAACAGTTCGGGCGTGCGGTCGAAGCGGATGTAATTGTTCTCGCCGTGCCACGGGCGGCTGTCCCAGCCGCCGCACACCGGGGGCAGCAAAGTAATGTCCGCCGTCTCGAGGATGTGCCGCCACTGGCGTCGGTAGCCATCGAGAATCGTGGCAAACGGCGCGCGAAATTCCCCGGCGGGCACGCCAAGGTGCGGCCACGTGTAGCTCGTCACCGCATCGTAACCCTCCGCCGCGGCCTGCCGCGCCTCGGCGGCAGAGTTGACGCGCGCGACCAGGTATAGCCCCTTCAGGCCGGCGCGGGCACACTCGGCCCGCATCGCGTCGAACACGGGGCGCACCTGGCCGGCGCCGAGATCGTGGGTCAGATTCTCCGGCGCAAAGATAATCACGACCGGCTTGCCATCCATGGCCACATGCTCCGGCTGGCGGAAGTAATTCTCAATCCAGAATCGTGTCACCGCCAGGCAATCCTCGCGCGAAGAGGTGTCAGGCGGATTGTGGTTGGCCCAAAGCAGGCAGAATTTCAGCAGCGAGCGATAGCGCGCCTTGAAATAACCGTCGTGCAACCCATGTTCGAGTTGCCGCGTTCCGCGCACCCAATACCAGTCATAGATGAAGAACGTAATGCCATGCTCGACCGCCCACTTGATGTGCCAGTCCGCCACCTCGGGATCGCCCTCACGATACCAGCCCAGCACCGGCCGACGTTCGGGAAAAGGCTGAATCGGCTGCCACTGGCGCGAGGAAGGCCAACCGGGAAAATAATAGACGCCGACCTCAAACGGCCCGCGCGCCGGCTTGGGCACGGGAACGTAGCCGCGCCTGGCGCCTGACGGGATCGCGGTGACACTCAGCGTGGCGGTCGCGGCAACTTCAGGCGCGTTGTCTGCGCGCAGGGCGATGACGGCTTCCCCGTTGATTGGGTTCTTCGCGGTAACCATCCAGCGCAACGCCGCCTCCTCGCCCGGCGGCAGCGCCGCGCGCGTCAACATCCAATTCGTCTGCGCGCGCACGCCATCGGGCAGGCGCAAACTCGCGGTGAGATTCGTGATCGTCGCACCGCCACCGTTGATGACGCGGGCTGCGAGCGTGACGGGTCGGTTGGCGCGCGCAGGGATTTCCTCGAACCCGAACGATCGGACTTGCAGTTCAGGGCCGCCTTGCGGCTTGGCCGAAACCTTGAACCATCGAAGCTGGGCAATGGCCTGCGGCTCGTCGGAGGGCCGCAGCGCCAGGGCAATAATCTTTCCGAGCCAGTGCGGGGAGGCGTGCAGATCGAGGTTATACGTGTGCTCGCGGCCGTCGGCCCGAATCGGGAACGAATGGCTATGAAGTCCAGCGCGATCTGCTGACGCAAACATCAGCGTGGCGTGACGCCCGCGGTCCACCGCCATCTTGAGACTCACAATAGTGCGTTTCCCGGCCTCGAACCCGACGGGTGGCGCCACAGCCATGCCAAGGCGCTGATTAATCGCCACGGCCAGTGTGCCGTTTGTGGCCGCCACCACTGCGCCGTCTTCGCCGCGCCAGCATTCCGTACCCGCGCTGAAGTTGAACTCAGGCTCGACTGGCGCAGAAAGGGCCGGCGATTTGACAATGCGCAGCGAATCGAGTTCGAAGCTCGCCGCATCGTACAGATCAAAGCGCAGCCGCACGATTCGACCATCGGGATGCCAGAGCGGCCGGACGCGATAGGTGTGCCAGGAGTTATCGCCGGTGACGGGGAAGCGTGAGGATTTTTCCTGCGAGAAACCGCCGTAGCGTCCCTCGCTCGTATTGCTCCAGAACAGCTCGGACTCACCGTCGCGATCTGCTTTGAGCCTGATTTCCACCACGTCCCATGGGTCTGCGGGCAGATCAAGATGCGGCTGATATTCGAGAATCGGGTCCGATCCGGCCCCGCGGGCGTGCAACACGCCGTTGGTCACACGAACATCGGCAACGTGGGCATTCGCCTGCCATCCTTCGAAATCGCCGTCGTGATTGAACTGCCACTCCGCCGCCGCGCCGCCGGTTGAAGCGGGGAACAATGCCATCAAACTGTCGGCGAATATACTCATCCCGCCGGCGTTGGGATGGTTAATCGAGTTGAGCATGAGCGTTGAATAAGGAATCCCCTGCCGCCAGAGCCGCCCGTAACGCCTCGAGGCATCCGCGAGCGCGATGCCATGCGCGGCCGTGAATTGCCGCAGGCCAGTGGTGTATGGCCGCGGGTCTTCGTCAATGTCGTGCTCCTGCTTCAAGCCCATCCAGTCCGGCCGGACGTAATGCGGCGTCAGGATAATCCACTCGGCGCCAATCGAGCGGAAGTCATCGCGAAGCCGCCCGTAGCGCGTCGCGACCTGCTGGGCGTTGAGGCCGCCGTCGTTGACGAACTCGGACACGACGAGGTCCGGTTTCCGCGCCAGCACTTTCTCCGCGTAGTTATGTGCGCTGCCCGGCGGCTCGGAAAGGTAACTGTCGGTGTTGCGCCCACCCCACGCCTCGGTGACCAGTTCGATCTGGGCGCGAGGAAACCGCTTCTGGAGTCGCGCCACGAACTGCTCCTGCCAGCGGTCGCGCGGCCCGCCAGGCAGGTAACTGCCGTCCGTCACGCTGTCGCCCCAAGCCAGCACACGCAACGGTTGCCCCGTCTGCAACTTCGCCAGCGTGCGCGGCAGCCACCGCTCGGCGGGCGACGGCGACTCGGCAGCCAGTTCAGGAAAGCCCGCCTCGAGGACTGGGAACAGATTCTGCGGCGCGAGCTTCGAAACGACGCCCGGCAACCAAACGTTCGCGAGCCGGCGTTCGCCGTCCCGCAGCGCCGGTGGCGAAGGTGCGGCAGATTTCGATTCTCCCATGCGCAGTTCAATGCGCCGGTCGGGGGTGAGAATAATCGAGTCGAGCCGCAACAGCCCGTGGCGATAACTCGCGAACACCGGCTGGCCTTCCTTCACAGTGCTATTCGTACTGCGCCCCAAGGTGCCCCAGTCGAGGTCGGTGTCGTAGTCGCGCCCGGCAATCAGTTGCGGCGCGTCCGGCTCCGGCCCAATCCGGAGTACAAGGCTGGACCCGTCAAGCAAGTGTGGGGTGGTGCATTCCTGCGCGAGCAGCGCCTGCAGGCGGGCGCCTTTCCCCCAGCCGCCGGCCTTGGGGTTGAACAGCGGCAGCGAGTCGTGCCGCTCGGCGGTCGTTGTCAGCCATTCGGGCGGGGCCACGACCACCACGTTGGTGAGTGAGGTCCCGTCGTCGAGCCCTGCCACGACCTGGATTCGCCAATCGCCTGTGAGCGACAGTTGGACCGGAGGTGAAATTGAGGCGGAGACCGGGCAGGTTGTCATCCCCACGACAAAAAGCGCGGCAGCCCGCAACGCGAGCGTGAATTCCCAAAGCAGTTTACGATGATCAGTTCGCATGAAGGGGTGTTGTTTGGATTGTTTGTATTAGATGCCGAAAACCCCAAATAGGGAGTGACCGGTAGCCGCAGCGGCATGCGCGAAAGACTTTCGACGGTTCATAATCGGTTTGGTTCGGTCACCGCATTTAATGCCAGACCGCACGCGATGCCAAACACAAACTGACGGCGTAGCAGGGTCAGAACAAAGCTTCTCCACAACTGCGCTATATGATCAGTTTGCGCCAGCGGACGCGCCTGGCTCATGCGGTGAAGCGTTTCAGAAAGACCGAGGGCCGGAGAATCTCAACACCGAACGGCTTCCCCAAATCGAGCTAGTTGTTGGCCTGCAGCGCCCGCTTGAGTTTTTCCGCGGCATTGCGGCCCAAGGAGAGCGCGGGCACCGGCACGGCAAAGTGTACGGTGGCGCAGTGGGCGCCGAAGTCCGTCTGGCTGATGTGGCACAGGTTGATGAGGGTGGCACGGTCCGTTTGCAGGAAAGTGCCGGCCGGCAGCAACGCCATCCAACCTACCATCGTCTGCCGGACCTTGGTCTTTCGTTTGTCCGTGGTCAGGACGGTGCTGCAATTGCCGTCGGCGGTGATGCAGAGAATCTCGTTGGGCTGGACAAAAATACTGGATTGACCCGCGGACATGAGCCGGCTGCCGTCGGTCCGCAAGGGCGGCAAGGCGGCCTGCGGGTGGCGCGCTTGGAGGGGCGGTTGAGGGAGGGGAGCCGCGGGAGTGCGGAAAGCCGACAAGGTGCTCAAGACCCGCTGGAGCTTGCGAACAGGTTCCAACTCTGGCGCACGAAATTGACCGCTGCGGCCAACGGTCAGAAACAGGAGCTGACCGGCAACCGTGGTTTGGTAGATGGCGGCCATGTCCCGAATGCCCAGCGGGCGGTCCACTTCGTTGTAAAATGTCGTGCGCTGCCACTGCCGGTCGGGCAGCAAGTCGCTGCGGAGGTAAACCGCCGATTGTCCCCGGGGAAAGACATTGTGGACGAACGGATGTTGGTCATAGTTGCGCAGGAACGTCTGCACCAAGCCATGCGCCGGTCCCAGCCAGCGTTCCCCCGCATGGAACAATTCTGTGGCGCACGTTTTTGGATCACGCGTGATGGCCGAATAATAATCGCCGGTGACCACCTCTTTGACCGCATCCAGGGCCGCCTCGCCCAGTTGGCGCGCATTGGGAGCGGTCGAAATCCGCTCTATCGTGTCGAGTTTGAGAGAGTTTCTGTTCATACGGCAAAAACAACCTGGTTGCGACTATGAAGGAAGTATTCAATGCGACCCACACAGGCAAACGCCTGAAGCGGGCAAGCCCCGTTGCACTGATTTGATGCTGTTTTCATGTTGACTATATTTTATTGATAACGCTGTTCGATGCGCCATTGTCGCCCCGCAATCGGGGCAGAGTCAATTTCCGTGATTCCGATTTTGCGTGTAGGAATTTCCCACAAAACGGGGAGTTTGTAGGAAGAGAGGGCGGGGGGCAGTTGTGATCGGCTGGCTTAGTGCTTGAGAGGGCGGAAGGCGAAATTGGGTGGGAGTTTTGACTAATGGCGGTGTGGAAGGGATCCGG
>Ga0194054_10001723_pt1 | contig 10273 bp, 15 predicted proteins | sample SepL2210m_MetaG_FD_163628 | JGI IMG/M metagenome (GOLD analysis project Ga0194054, IMG submission 163628) | Anoxic zone freshwater microbial communities from boreal shield lake in IISD Experimental Lakes Area, Ontario, Canada - Sep2016-L227-10m | ecosystem: Environmental > Aquatic > Freshwater... | reverse complement strand
AATGTCTGCAATTTAGATGCTGGAACACTCCCTTCTACTATGCAAAGTTAGCAGAAGGGCAGTGGGTAGTTTGCAGTAAACAGTCCGCAGTCGGAACCAATCCCGGATACTGTGCCCGTCGTGGAGGAAACTGTTTCTCTGTCCCAGGGCATTCAGTAAGGTCGGCGCACAACCCACATCATCGGTCGGCTTGCCTGAAAACAAACCCCTTCTCCCATTTCGATCACCCGTGTTGATGGCGCATTGGTAGCCCAGCCAAGGAGGACGTGCCACTTGCCATCACCTTTCAGCCCCAACTGGACATCGAGCAGACCGCGCGCATTCCAGAGAGTCAGTTTGTCGGCTTTCGCGGGATCATCACTAACCTGAGCCCCGTGGCTGGTGTTGATAAAGTTCTGAACGGACATGTCGACGGGGTAAGGATAGCAGATCATATTGGCCGGATAATTCGTCGCCCCCACGAGCGAATTCGTGATGACGGCCCGAGCAGAATACTGTCCCGCTAGCGTAATCACTGAGTCAGGATTTTTTCGAATGATCCATAAAGCGGCTCCAACAGGAACACTCGTATCGACCAGGACATGCATGCCACGGCTGCGTGAATAGAATCGGCCATCTTTGGCCTTCATATACTCCGTGTAATTCTGGTTCGTCACATCCCACATCGCGACCTTATCACCATCCGGCCCGGGTGAGAACTGAGCACCGAGAAGTTCCTCTAGAGAAATAGGCCCCCGCCTACTGATGGATTCATAACAACACCCTGCAAAGACATACGAATTTACGTCCTTATTCACAAACCCAACGATGTTGCAAGTTGTCGCCAATTCTGAACCTTTGACACGAGCCCCAGCAATGGCATCAAAAGATCCTGCAAGAAAGACCCAGCTCAAGAGAGCGCCCAACCATATGAATCGCTTCATAAACCACCTCCTGATTGATCAAAAAAAAGAGGCAATTCCGAAGAATTGCCTCTTTAAAAAATCAAACTAACAACTTTTATTTAGCTGCGCCGCATCCGACGGAAAGCCAACAACCCTGCTCCAACTAACAACAGGCCGACGGTGGAGGGTTCGGGAACGGCGGCTACTGTTAAAGCATTTAGTGTAATGGCCCCACTTGGCGTAATATCTAGATAGTCCGCAGTCGGAGGCTGTCCACTTCCCGGAAACATTGTAAGTGATGGCCCAATGCTCGCAGACCGCGCATAAAAGTCACCCGCGTTAGGAATTCCATCTTGAAAAACAAACATATATACATACCCATTATTGATATTTGCGCCGCCAACTTTTGAAATATCATAGGTTGTACTTCCACCATCAAAATCTCCACTCCATCCACCCGAACTAGTGGTTATTCCAGAAAAAAGAACATAATCACCATCATCATATTGACTTCCAGTTGGAACTATACCAGCTACAGGCGTCGCATAAGAAAAGGAGGAATCTGCATTACTATCCCAAATTAACTGAACTAATGCACCTAAAGGTAAATTGTTTCCAGACGTTGGAAAATAAATCCAATCAGAATTTTGCATATTAACGGATATATCAGCATGAGCACCAATACAACCGATGAAAATCATCGCCGTTACAATAATTTTTTTCATTTTACAATCTCCTTCAGTTGCAATATTACGGATTATAGGGACGAACTTCAACATTTGTTAGCGCTACACTGGTAGGGTTATATAGCCAAAAGCCCATTGTTTCAGTAATTACCATGTTAGGATCAACCCAACTACCCTTACTCTTGCTGTTCTGCTGGTAGTTCGTTATAGATGTATCCCACCAGTACAACACAGTCCCATTTGGACTTTTTTTCGCTAGGTCGGTATTTGTCCAAAGCATACTGCTGGTGTATGGATAACCAAGCATTGCGTAGCCATCATAGACCATATTGGAAGATACGCTTTGCATCGGAACCTGCCCCGCCAAAACTACATCATACGAAGGTTGAGCAGCACCTGGCGGCACAAATATCCAAAATCCCATTCCTGCTTTATAATTGATATTTGTTTCCCATCCATTTTTCGCATTGTAACTGTCTTGCCAATATCCAGCACCACTCGGCTTAAGCTGATCCCAAGCATAAATCACAGTTCCAGCAGGCAATTGACTCGTCCCGAAAACATCTAGGCTTTTCAGCGCAGTTCCCGCTATACTTTCAAATGCAGTCGTTACAAGAACATATCCACCTCGAGGACATGTGATCTTACTAAACCCCACAATATTCACGCTCGTCACTGGATTAGCCGCAAGTGCTGACCCCGCCACCAAACTCATGCCCACTAAAAACGCCCCTAGATTTTTCATGGTAATTCTCCCTTAAAAATTAACGCTGTTCCTTATTGCCAATATAATACAACCCCTGCCCCATTGCATCAACAACTATTTTTGCTCTTTTTTGTTTTTTTATCAGCTTCAACACAGGGTGAATAGTAAGGCTTTCGGGCTTTCGGGGCAAGGGAAATTGAGGGAGAGGGAAGACTTCACCACTAAATCTTCACTGATTTGCGCTAATTTGAAGGGAGAAATTGAATGTTGCGGGGTTGTATGCGGCGGGCCCTCCGCATAAAATCCCGCAACGGTTTCCGAAGAATTCTTATCCTGAGTTGCAGAAATCAGCGGGACCTCAACTATATCCCTACAGCAAGAGCATGCGAAGAATTTTTCACACCCGCTTCGCTCAAGTCGCTAAGAGCGCAAAGAATGCGGGTTCTTGAAGCAATACGAAGGGAGGCGTGTCGGGTTGGCTTCTCGCCGAGTTGGCTTTATGATGCACCATGCTACACCTCCCCCCTTTGCGATCTTCGCGACTTGAGCGAAGCGGGTGTGAAAATCCGGGATTGAGTGGAGCATCATGGCAAAATGACCGCATGCGCCTCCCGCACAAAGAATTTTTTGCAGTCATTCCATTTGAACGGCACTAACATCCGCGGCATGGGTTCACTTTCCGCATCATCGAAATACACCAAACTCTTGGCGATATGGTAAACATTGATACGGCTGGCACCATATTTACGGGGCAGCCATTCAAAATACTCCTTAAGCGTTGGGCGATCCCTGAGGATCATATGGAGATCAATGAAATCCTTCCGGCTTCCGCGTCCTGAGATGGCCGCCAGTTTCATCAGGGCGATGTCCCGGGTGTCTGCCACAGCAAAAAAACGATGTGGCGTCGGGGGGAACAGGAAAGGATCACGGACATTGAAGAACGACAACTTCGTCTTGTGGGTGATGACCGTCAGGGTATGAATATCTTCCTGCAACGTCTCATAAGCACCATACTGGGCGAGCACAGCATGGAGGGAACGCACATCATCCATGTCAGTCCGGAAAAAATCCAGATCCTCGGAAATACGATGGCCCAACCGGAAAGCAAGTCCGGTTCCGCCCGCTAAAATCCAACCCCTGAGCCATGCCGAAGGATCGGCCTCAAGGCGGGTCAGGAGTTCCAGGCTGTGCTTCGGGAGAACTTTTTCGTGCATGGGATTCCTTCCTGCTCCAGCAGGCTGCGCCATAAAGCGGCGGTTCTGGGCGACACTCGTTTCGCAGAGGCGGTCAATTCAAGAAACCGTTGTTTCCCGAAAACCGCCATCAACACCCTGACATCTTCCAATGAGCCATACTCCAACACCCGTTCAATCACCCATACGGGATGTTTGTCAAAATCCGAGGCGACTAAGTGATGATCCCAAAAGAGACGCCGCACTTGAGTGACGCCCTGTGATTGGGATGCCTGAACATCGGGCACGGCCTTGGCCACGAGTTCAATCCGGAGTTCACAGCCCAGAGCGGTTGCCAGTTTTCGTAGTGTATAGGTTTCGAACCGTGTCCAGTGATGTTCATAGCGGGAGAGGGTCGCCGCCGAAGTGCCAACCCGCTGGGCGAGCGCAGCAAGCGACAATCCCTGCTCCTGCCGCCGACACTTCAATTGTTCCGAAACTGTCAGGCTCCCGTTCATTGGTGTTATCATATATGATAATGAAGTTAAGATCAATGGCTGTTTACGCTTCGGGCGCATCTCCGAGTTTGAGTATATATCCCCCGCCATCGGCACCATCACAATCCAAAGAGATTTTTCACACCCGCTTCGCTCAAGTCGCGAAGAGCGCTAGGAATGCGGGTTCTTGAAGCAATACGAAGAGTGCCTCTCGCCCTAAACAATTTTGTAAATTTTGTTCATTCTGTCGAAGATTCCCCATGCTGGCATTTATCCGGGCAACAGGGAGCGGGAACCACCTGGAGGGCGAGGCTTGCCTGTGGTGAGCCTGCCGAACCGTCCGAGCCGCGCCCATAATGTGCGCTTTTGGGAGTCAGGGAAATGCCGCCCCGTCATAATGATGCCGCCTTTATTGGACCCTTTCACGGCTACGGCTCGGGCAAGCCTCGCCCTCCAGAAGAAAGAGCGGGCGGAGCGGGTGTGAAAATGTTTTAAGACTTGGAAGAATTTTGTCCTGCGCCCGATGGAAAATAACAACGACTCATCACTGGAGTATTAACAGCGATTCAACAGGATCGCCCAGGAAATCCAGGATAGACGACAATCGGGATAATATAATTTCCCGAATAACTCGCGTGGAACAATTACCTACCTTGAGATAAATAACTTTGGGGGGATGTCCTCGCAGCATTGCCTGATGAATGAAGTCTGTGTCCTTGGAAACAATGACAAATCCCTGTTCCGCCGCATAAGCCCATACCTCTTCATCTGACGCCTCCGCCAAACCAAGAGGCCAGACGTGAGCTGAACCGGGGAAATGCGGCTGCATGTCACCTACAAGTTGACGCGGCAGATTTTGATCCAGAAGCAGTTTCATGCAACCGCCAAGCAAAGTCGTTTCTCACGTTCGGCAGCGAACGATAGACAAGCCGAGATATCCTCATGCGTCAGCTCGGGAAATTCCTGCAGAATTTCAACCTCGCTCATGCCGGAAGCCATATACTCCAAAACATCCGACACGGTGATCCGCATCCCGCGAATGCAAGGTTTTCCGCTACGCTTCCCCGCCTGAATCGTAATGATGTTGGTATAATTCATTGCTTTAACTTCCTCTTATACTTTCATTATGGCTAACCCACTCGATTCCGGCAACAGAAAAGGGACCCGTGAAAGACGCATGGGCGCATGTGACCTCCGTAGGGCCTATTCAAAGATACACAGCAGAACGGGAAAGATTTACCACGGAGGCACGGAGACACCGAGAGGATATAAACCAAGAAAGAGAATGGCGCGGCATTTTCGTTCGGGACCCGCCTGCAACGCTATGCGTAGCATTGCGGGCAGGGTACCCGAGCCAAAAATCCCGCGCCGGTTTCTTGGAGCCATACTTTGAGAAAGAGGAGGAATTTCTGGCAACTCCTCCCTCTCAAAGCATCCCTTCGAGAAACCGTGGCGTTTATTTTGGTCACGTGTACCCGCGTGAACGAAATAAACGCCACATTTGTATTTTCTTCTCGGTGTCTCCGTGCCTCCGTGGTAAATCTTCAACTTTCTTCGTCTTGGCGCATCGAAAACCCCTACGGAGATCATATGCGCCCAAGACGCATCTAAAAACTTAAGCAAACTCAGGATTTTTGACAAAATTTTCAGAATGTTCTGAATGGTAAGAGAAACATCTGCCCCTCTCGCCCTAAACAATTTTGTAAATTTTGTTCATTCTGTCGAAGATTCTCCCTACTGGCATCTGTCCGGGCAACAGGGCGCGGGAACCACTTGGGCGAGGCTAGCCTGTGGTGAGCCTCGCCCTCCAGAAGAAAGAGCTGGCGAAGCGGGTGGTAAAATTCAGGCTGCGCTCAACACGGCTCAGTCCAATTCCGCCAGCTTCCGGACAGGAGAATAAAAACCATGGCGAATCATATCGGCTAATATTTTATCAGCCTCCACCCCTGTGAGCATCCGCTCCCCGCACGCGGCCTTCAGGATCCCGAGCGTGCCAGTAACGGGAATATGGAGATCGCGACAAAGAGAACGGGCATGCCGGTCATCCGTCACCACGGTCCCCGCCGTTTTTCGGCCAGAGCAATCAGGGAGGCCTCACCCGCACCCAACGTGGACAGCAAGTCCCGATACCGGCGGAACTCGGGCACGGATAACTGAATTTGACCGATGTCACCTCGTTCCAGTGCCGGCAGAATTGATTTCAAGGCCTTGTATCCGGCTTGAATTCCATTCAGCAATTCATCCACGACCTGAGCCGTGACACATAGCCGTCCGGCCGGATATCGCCGCAAGAGCAGATCCAACTGGTGCGCCTGGGCGAAATTTGAGAGCGACACACTATCTATATACCAAACGGCTTTACGCATGGGCGGCATCGTCGGACTGATAACTTGCGGGTTCGCCCACGTCATGTTCCGAAAGCCAGTTTCGCATGGCCAACGGAGCCAAACCCATGACTTGAGCCAACTTTCCCAAACTGATGAAGCCACCCCGCCAGGCCTCGAAAGCCTGGCGCTGCGGGGCGGTTAACCCCGCGAGATCCGGCTGATAACAGGAGGACAACGCCTGACGAACGAGTTCCCCCATGGTTTGACCCCGATGTTTGGCCAGGACTTTCAAGCCCCGCGCCAAACTGGGTTCAATTTTGATATGTAACGTCGCAGTCTGACTCATAACCCCTCCTCTTTGATATGTACAAGATTAGGTATATCTGAAATTACCCCAAAGAGCAAGATGCAAGTGGAACCCAAATTCTCGCCTAACCCGGCATAGCCGGAACCAAGATGAAAAGTTTGAACAGAAGCATGTTCTGAATGGTAAGAGAAACATCTGCCCCTCTCGCCCTAAACAATTTTGTAAATTTTGTTCATTCTGTCGAAGATTCCCCATACTGGCATTTATCCGGGCAACAGGGAGCGGGAACCACTTGGAGGGCGAGGCTTGCCCGAGCCGCACCCATAATGTGTGCTTTGGGAGTCAGAGAAAAGACGCCCCGACATAATGGTTCTGACTTTATTGACCCCTTTCACGGCTACGGCTCGGACAAGCCTCGCCCTCCAGAAGAAAGAGCGGGCGGAGCGGGTGGTAAAATTCGGGATTGACCAGAAAGGGCCATCACAACTTGCCGGCAAGGTAGAGCGGAATGTTGTGACACTCAGGAGTGGTCCTATCGAGATTGCGGGCGGTAACTTTGATTTTAAGCGGAGGACTATATTTCTCCGCATACGCTGACAGGCTTCTTGAGTGCGCCCTGATCCCCGCTTTCACCTCGACCGGAATCACATCACTTTCACGAATCATCAGGAATTCGATTTCAGATTGTCGCCCAAACCATGAATAGAGAGGCGCATGGCCCGCAGTAGTCATTTCCTGGGCAACAAGATTTTCAGCATAGTACCCTTTGTAGGTACCGTAGTCCTGGTTAAGGATGGATGCGATTGGCAAATCCAACATGCACCCCAGCATACCGACATCAAACAGGTACAGCTTGAACAAATTCGGCTTGGCAAAAGCACGCAACGGCAGCATGGGTTTTTCAACAACAGGGACTTTCAGGATCAGGCCGGTTTTAACAAGCCAGTCAATGGGACCTTCCAGTTGGGTAAATTTCGACCGCTCGGGTATGACCCCCCTGAACCGGAAACGCCCCACGCTGTCGTCCACCACGCGCAGCATCTGGGTGGGGACCGCCTCCAGCACACGATTGATATGGACGGCGTTCACTTTGCCCGCGTGTTTCGAGAAATCGCTTTGGTATCCTTGCAGTAGCGCCCGTTGAATTGTCCGAACACCGCTTAGGGCCTCCTGTAGGTTGTCACGATGGGTTCGATAATACTCGACAGCCTCTGGCAATCCCCCTGTAACGTAATAGATTTTCAGTTGCTCCCAAAGGTGGCCGTGAATGGCTTCCGGGATAACCGTGTTGGGGCCGAAGGCCTCGATAACTGCCGCGGCCCGCTCATCGGTGGCACCCAGAAACTCCTCAAAAGAAAGCGGATAGAGAGACATGAACTCAACCTGCCCGACAGGAAAGGAGGCGGCACTTACCGCCAGTCCTACATGTGAACCTGCACAGCAGAGGGCCAATTCAGGCATCTCTTCCTTGAAGTACTTGATGCTTGTGAGTGCATCCGCTGAATTCTGAATCTCGTCGAATATCAGGAGATCCTGGCCGGGAATAATCGTCTCATTGAGCAGGATGGAGAGTTGTGGAATGACCACGGAGGGCCGCAGCCCACTTCGAAACAGGTTTTGGAATGTTGCCGTATTCTCGAAGTTTACATAAAATGCCCGGCGGAACTCCTGGCGCCCAAATTCCTTTAACAGCCATGTTTTCCCAACCTGTCGCGCCCCCTGAAGTAACAATGGCTTTCTTACGGCTTGCTTCTTCCATCGACTAAGCTGTTTAAATATTTGCCTTTTCATGGTGATATAAAGACAGATAATCGCCTTTTATGCAATATAAAACACAAGACAGAAGCATGCGAAGAGATTTTTACACCCGCTTCGCTCAAGTCGCTAAGAGCGCAAAGAATGCGGTTTCTTGAAGCAATACGAAGAGTGCCTCTCGTCCTAAACAATTTTGTAAATTTTGTTCATTCTGTCGAAGATTCCCCATACTGGCATTTATCCGGGCAACAGGGCGCGGGAACCACTTGGAGGGAGAGGCTTGCCTGTGGTGAGCCTCGCCCAGAAGAAAGAACGCCAGAAGAAAGAGCTGGTGAAGCGGGTGGTTAAATCCGGGATTTAGATGCGGCTGATCTGGAAAGAAATTGGTTCCTCACAGCAAGCCGAGGGATTTCTTTTTTTCAAGAAATTCAATATCAACAAGGTCGGAAGATCGATTTGCTTTTTTTTTGCTCTCCAGCAAATCAGCCCCAGCCAGGCAACGAACCGGCACGCCGTCCTCCGTAGTATGCGTCACCGCGCGCCCCTCAGCCTCATCAAAAGACGGCAGGCCGGGACCGGTTAGATGAAACTGTAAAACGCCCCATCGGGTCTGATAGGTCTGCACAAAGTTTTCCCCACGTGGCCCCATCGGAATCAGTGGCACATCCAGTTCGTCACCCAGAACCTCGTTGATACGGTCCATATTGGCTGAATCCCGGCTGGGAATATAAACATCCCAATCCATAGAAAAACGAGGGCATCCCTCGAGCCGTATCGCCTGACCGCCAATGATCAAGTAACGCACGCCGCATTCATTGAATCGCCGGATTACTTCGTCCATTGCGCCCCCCCCTGCTTGAGCAACTCATCCAGCCGAGATTGCTTCCACGCGTTGAGTTCTGCATAGGAGTTAAAGCGGCGGTGTCCGAATGGGGGTAAATTGGTAATTCTGGGCATACGAACAGCCTTGCCTTCGCGCGCCCAGATTTCCAACTTGCCACTATAATCATCCGTGATCTTCATAGGCCCGATTATGGCCCCAGCCCCATCTGCCCGCAAGCCGGAAATATTGAATTACCGCGCTCTTGGCGCATAGCAGGACTGACGGACTAATGATAGTTTTGGAGTGCGATCCCGCCGTCGCGGGAACGCCACTTTCCCTGAGCCCGGCTTGACGGGCTCTGCCTCCGCAGTGTTTCTCGCATTCGAAACGGCGCGTCAAGCCGCGCCGAAGCAAAACGGCGTCAAGCCGCCGTACTCCAAAAAGAAGCACAAACGCAACCCTGAATTTCGCGTGTTTCGCAGTTTGGTTATCTGCCGGCCTTACTCCGGACTGGGCAGGACGCCCTCTTCGACCAGCTTGGCGTCCATTTCGGGCGTCAACTGCATAGGCAGGGGCGGGCCTTTGCGCCCACCGGCCCGGATCAAATCCATTTGATAATTCTGCAGATGGGCTTTCAAGGCTTCCCCAGTCAGACGCGGCTTGGCGGGCTCTTCCGGCGCCGCAGGTGCCGGCGGGGCAGACATGACACTACGACGAACACCTGCCGCAGGGGCAATAGCAGGTGCCGCCGCCACAACGACCGTTGTCATATCCAGCCAGGCTTCCTCCGCACCTTTTCTCAACAACGCCTTCTCGTTCTCGTAGTCGGCCTTCAGCAACTCAATGCCATCTTCCGCATCCCCCTCATAGAGGAAGTAGTTTTTCTTGGTGGTGTTGTTGACGAGGCCAACCTGCACCTTGCCATTATTGCGGTTACGGGTGATGGCACACATCTTCAGGGTCTTGGTAAAGCTCTCGGGCGCGGGCTGATTCGCCGTCGCCGCCGCCGCGGCCAGGGCCGCCGCCGTGGCCTCATCCCCAAACGGCATGCGGGTGATGATGACCGCGTAGCGGTCGAAGGAGGTTAGAGGGAGGGAGGGGGTTATTGGGGATTGG
>Ga0194054_10001721_pt1 | contig 10282 bp, 6 predicted proteins | sample SepL2210m_MetaG_FD_163628 | JGI IMG/M metagenome (GOLD analysis project Ga0194054, IMG submission 163628) | Anoxic zone freshwater microbial communities from boreal shield lake in IISD Experimental Lakes Area, Ontario, Canada - Sep2016-L227-10m | ecosystem: Environmental > Aquatic > Freshwater >... | reverse complement strand
ACATATATTAACGGCAACTTCTCAATATCTATTCCTATCCCGATAAATGAAACTACCGGCAAATGGTCAGTCGCAATACATTCTCAATTGACCGGAGATACCGCAAAATTACCGATACAGGTATCACCGGCAAAAGGTACAGTATCAGCGACCGCAATAACAGATAATGTTGTAGTACGAAATCGCGCGGAGATAGAAAAAACGCTTGAAAAAGGTACCACCATTGTATTACCGGTATTTAATGAAAAGTTAAAATCAGCCGCGGAAGAAGTGAAGAAATCATTAGCAGGAAAAGGCATAAATGTTGATATCCGGATAAATCCAGTGCCGGCAACTTATACCATCGGCTATGAAATAACCGACGTTCAACAACAGGAAAACGCACGGATAGACAACGGCGAATTAATAGGGAAAATCAAGCGTGAAACTACATATGGGAATGACTGGGCAAGCGGACTAAGTGGCTGGAGATTTGGAAAATCAATTATTTTGCTGGATATTCCAACTGACAAAAATATAAATCCTATGGCAGAATCGTTGAATAAAGCTGGTATGGTATGGCCGCAAATAAATGATATCTTCCCGGGTGATGGCAAAGCGGTTATTCAGGCGGTGCCATGGGCATTCGCGCCGCGCACCACCGCGATTATTATCCAGGCAAAAGATACCGCGGGTCTTATCGCCGGCGCGCAGGCACTGGTAAAATTGCCTGAAGACATGCTGACACCGGGAATAACCTCAGTTAAGTCAGAACTATGGAAGCAATACCACATTGGCGGAACACCGGAAATGCCGTCAAAAGGTAAATTATCAGCGAAATCACTAACTATCAGCAACGAGCCAAAACCTTTTACCATCAATTTCCCGACTGGCAAACCGTTAACGGCAGATGTGGTAAAACATCCGGAACCTGTGCAAAATCCGTCTTACCCGGTACCAGGCGTTTTCGCGCCGAAACAGATGGTCATTTATTACATTATCAACAACAAATTCGTCGAAACGGCCACCGTAGAATTTCTTATGTCAGACCTGCGATTTTCACAGGCATTCAAATTAATTGCCGATGTAAAAGATGGCGGGAAAATGAATATCAAAGTTAACGGTATATTCCGTTATTCCGACCGCAAACCATGTTGGCAGGCGCAGTGGGAAGATGTAATCAATCTGCGGGATAAACTGGTCCCGTCAGTACGGCGTCCTATGGAAATCGAAATACAAATTGGCGGAAAAACAGTTGGCAAACTAACACCATCAAAGATAGAGAACGTTGAGGTAATCACCGAATCAATACGTCCCACCCCAAAGAAAGTGGTTGAAGAATCAGTAACCGAATTGTCCGGTGATATAGAGATACCAACAGGAAAACAGGAAATCATGTTTATCCCAAAGAATATTGTGGATGGAAAGTTGGAGAAAGTAGGTATTGGTCAGTGAAAATTTGTCTTATAGGTGCCGGAAGTTTTGTTTTTGGCCCCAGCGTATTATATGATGCAATTATCGAACATCAGATTGACGGACTACATTTGGCATTAGTTGATCCAAGATTGGAAATGGCAGAGATTATGGTGGGATTGGGGCAGCAAATGGCAATCTCTGCCGGAATTAATGTGACGCTAACTGCGCACAGCGAATGGCGGGATGCATTAAATGGCACTGATTTTGTTATCTGCTGCGCTGCGGTGGAGTTGCAGCGCAGATTTGCCATGGATGTTGATTTGATACATCAACATTATCCTGAACATCTGATAACCGAGTTTGGCGGTATTCAAGGAATAAGTTATTCTCTGCGCCAGATAGCGATGATTCGCAACCTGGCGAAAGATATGCGGGTATTATGCCCGGATGCCTGGCTGCTTACCTCGGCAAATCCATTACCACGGGTATGCCAGGCGGCCCGTGAACTTGGTGTGCGTACTGCGGGTTTTTGCAGCAATTCCATGGGTGGCTATCATTTAATCGGACGTATGCTGCAAAATTGGGAAGAAGATTATCCATGGCCGCGGGCATCAGAACGATATGATGCGATAATGGCGGGAATAAACCACTTTACTTTCGCTTTACAATTGATTGATAAGAGCTGCAATACTGATGTGCTAAAAGATTTCATCAGCATTGCCCAACAACAAAATGCCTTTGAACCACGAACCGCGGAATTAGTAAAATTAACCGGATGCTGGCCATCAAACGGCGACGCGCACATGCGCGATTTTCTCATTCCAAATAGTGACAGCACTCCGCTTGAATTAACTTCACACGGCACAGTTTCAGAACGGGAAGCGCAATTTGCAGCATTAAAAGCCGCAGCAAATGGCAGCGGGCCATGGAAACCACTGCTCACTCACCGCGCTTGGGAAAAACCTGTGGATTTTGCCGTAGCGATGAAAATAGGTAAGAAAGTCAAGTTTAATTCACTTAACCTGGTTAATGACGGACAACTGCCTGATTTGCCAAATGGAATTTTTGTAGAAACTCCGGCAACAGTAGACATTGACGGTCCAAATCCACTCCACTTACAATTGCCAGAATCAGTAGCGCAAATGAGTCTTTTGCAGGCAAAAATTAATGATATCATTGTACATGCGTCACTAACAGACAATTTTAGTTTGCTGGATGAAGCATTGGATTTAGATCTGACAGTGACAGATAAACAGGCAGGCAGACGTGCTTTGCAGGCATGTCTATCTGTTCATGATGATTTGCTTAAATAAAAAGGTTATGAATAATTACATGAATAGCAATATTAGCCGGAAAAATCTTGAATTAAATAATTTTCAACCCTGGCTCGCAGACCGACTGACGCGTTGGCAGAGATTCATAGAAGATCCAACACCGGGAAATATTCTGGTAAATCTGGCGACTTGGGATATGAATTTAAAGGTTGATATCGAAGGCAGTAGTCCGCTTGAATCGTGGGATTCTCCGCGTTACTGTACCGCGTATGCTGACTACCAGACAGCATATCTGAAAGCGGAGATTGAACTTACAAAATATATTGACGATGACCGACTGCCGATGCTTAACCCCGGCATCGGAATCGCCTTAAACAGTCTTTATTTAGCTGACGGTAAAATGGATGTAAGTGCCGGCACCACATGGCGGCATCCGGTGATTAATGAATGGGACGACTTAAATAGCCTGCATTTAGATCCTGACAACCCGTGGTTTCAGGGTATTACAGCAATGAATCAACGCTACATGGCGGCATTCAACGGTGATTACTGTGTCCAGACATTCTCGCATTTTGGTCCTATGGATATGGCAAACGCTTTACGCGGCAATGATCTGTTCATCGACTTTTACGATTATCCGGATGAAGTTCACCAATTAATGCAAAAAAGCGTAGATGCAACTTTATGGTTGGAACAAGAAGAACGTAAAATTGTGCCAATGATAAATGGCGGAACCGCAATTTGGGGCAGTTGGATGCCGGGTAATGCCATATTTATGTCGGAAGATGCAACTGACCTGTGTGCGCCGGATATATATCGCGAGTTTGGCAAACCATACACTGAACAAATATCCAACTCCGGTGGTGGATGCTGGATTCACCACCACGCAAAAGGACTTCACGTTCACCATGACGTCGCAAAAGTAAATGGACTTCGCATGACAGAAATAAGCTGGGACCCGAATTGCCCGCGTCCAATTGAACATCTGGAAGAACTTTTTGCGCAAAATAACAGCATACCTTTGATGACCCGTTGTACCCCGCAAGACATCTATGAAAAAATCGATATCATGAAACAAGGCCGACTGGTGTTAATGCTGACTGCAGAATCGCTAAATGAAGCAGCAGAAGCTATCACATTTCTGCGGAAAAACACCATGTAAAACAGGCGGCCCGTCTGTGCGCGTTATTTTCACATCGATTAACAGGATTTATCCTATCTTCTAAATCCTATTAATTGATGTAAAATAAAATAGCTTATTAAGGGTAAACTGTGACAATTATAAAGTTTCCCATTGATATTTCACCTGCAAAAGGAATATAATTATGTGGTTTACTCGGAAGCGGTTCCGAATGTAATATGCTTAAGGATCATTATATGTTATCTACTTCTCAATCACTACTAAAAACTTTTATTTTCATATTTATTTTAGCAAGTGCCGGTTTCGCATGTTTTGCTGATTCTGCCATCGCTCCATTGCCGGAAGGTGCGGAGATTTCTTATCAATTGAAGAAAGCAATGCGGGTATCAATTAATATCTATGACGAAAAAGGACAGATTGTCCGCCAATTGATGAATGGCGCGCCGCGAAAAGCCGGGACACAAAAAGAGATTTGGGACGGTCGCGGGCAGGATGGCCAGCCGTTGCCAGCAGGACAATACTCATGGAAAATGTTGGGGATGCCGGGGAAACTGCAAACGAAATTCCTGCTTACTGCCGGTACCAATTATCCTGACCCTGCGCTGGATGTAACAAGGGAACAATATCGCGAAATTGCCCCTGGCTGCCACGGTGGACCGGCGGCGGTGTGCGCTGATGACACTGGAGTATACATCGGAGCCAGTTGCACAGAAAATGTTGAAAACTACCTGATAAAACTGTCACCGGATGGCAAAAAGCGTTTCTGGTCGGCACTGCAGCCAGTAGCTTGGACCGGTGCCGCAGCCATGGCAATTTCCGGCGACCGGCTTCTGATATTAGCAAATAATCATGATATCTGGAACTATCAGGCTGCGGATGGCAAATGGCTGGGTCCATGGACATGCTCATTGCCGGCGGCGGCAGATGAGCCAAAAGATAAACCAGACACGACACGTTTTACCGCAGATTTTGCTGCTAATGACAAAGAAGCTGTTGTATGTTTCCCAGCACGCGGAATTATACGCTGGCTGAACCCGACAAGTGGGGCACTGATTGCGGAAGTTACCGGCTTGGACAAACCGACTGCAGTTGCGATTACCGCGGACAGCACTACCTACGCAATATGCGGAAACACTGTCATTAAAGTAGACCGAACCGGAAAAGAGCAGGCAGTAATTGCCCGCGACTTGATTTCACCGGGCAAAATCGCTGTTGCCAAAAATGGCGATTTACTGGTAAGTGAAGGCAGCGAACTGAAACAGATTGTGCGTCTGTCGCCAGACGGGAAATTAATTGCCGCCTACGGAATCAAAGGCGGACGCAAAGATGGAAAATATGACAAAACTGCCCAAGAAAGTTATTTTGACGTAAATGATTTAAGTGCCGCACCAGACGGTGGTTTCCTTGTCGCCGAACTAAATTGCGCCCCGCGAAGAGTTGGGAAATTTGACGCGAAAGGCAAGATTATCCAGGAATGGTATGGCGGACAGGTGTGGTCGCCGTGGATAGCGGTAGACCCGGAAAATCCGTCAACCGTATTTATGCCCAGCCACTGGGGATGGATGATGCGCCTGGAAGTGGATTATAAAAATAAAACCTGGAAAGTGCGCAGCATTCACCATACTGAAGGGCTGGCGGATGGACTGGTGCCGGGGCATGCTAATGCGCTTTTATATCGTGCCATTCGTCACGATGGAACATTATACCTGGTGGGTGACCAGACCCGCGTTGTATTAAAAGTTGATGATAAAACAGACCAGCTTATCCCGGTAATGACGGCTCATCCGCAAATGCGCCACTATTTCAGTACCATGCCGTCGATAATAAAAGAATGGGCAGCCGCTGGCGACCAGTCATATATCTGGACTGATGCCAACGGCGATGGCAAACCGCAACGCGAGGAAGTGACTTTTTATAAGCAAGGCGGTCCCTGGACAGGATTGCCGATGTGGTATGATGGCGGTATTATCGCCAGCGGTATGCGCTGGGCTATTACCGGATGGAATAAAGCCGGGGCACCGCTTCTTGCAGATTATCCGGTAGGAAAACCTTTCCTGAAAACACCGGAACGAGCCAAAAATATTGAAGGACGCTGGGGCAGCTATTATGCCACCGACCCCAAAACCGGCGAATGGTACGCGGCCTATAATGCCAATATGTCTAACTGGGGCACATCAAAAGATTCCTTCCTTGTCGCGTTTGACGCGCAAGGAAACCAACGCTGGATAACCGGCGGTCGTACCATCGGCACTCCGCAATCTTTCCTGTCTCCCGGCGACATCGGTTGTTTCCGCCGCATTGCCGGACTCACCCACAACTGCGTGGTACTCAACGATTTTGAAGAAGGCCCGCGTCCGTTGACATCTTATGTCTGGGATCGCGATGGTCTGTGGGTAGGCGGATTAATGGATGAAATAGATCGAAAGGTATGCCCCACCTGGCGTTACGGTTCCGGTGGCGAATCACTCGGAACCGTCATTCGCACCGACCCGAAAACAGGGGAAGTGCTGCTATACTGGCAGGGAATCAACGACATCCGTATTGGCGTGGTGATAGGATGGGATGGCTGGATTCGCAGCAATGGCACATTCAAACTTACTGCCGCATCCAAACCAGTTGCGCCAATAATGACAGAAATCGCGCCAGGTACCGGCACCGGTCTGTGGCTGGAAGCATTCGCGCCAAATGAAAAAGAGCCGAAATTAAAACGTGTGACCACTGGCGAGGAATCATGGGGAACCGGCACCGGACCAGACGGATTGCGTCTGTATAATGGCAATTGCGTTGTGGTAACCGGCGAAATTGAGGCATTATACACCGGATGGCACACCTTCTCGCTGCCATGTATGCCTTATCAAAAATGGAGCATAGCCGGACATGACTTCAGTCATATCCGCGGCAATAATACCAATGACGAATTATATATGGAAGCTGGAAAACGTTATCCGATTGAAATATATTACAACCCGTCTTGGACCCATCCATCGGTAAACCATGGCATCCACCTGATGTGGGCCACCCCGCGCGGAACTATGCCTGGCATGATGGAGAGTATCCCGATAACCCAGCTTTATCCGACAAAACCGGCAGAAAAAACGAAATAATTCATTCACGCGAAGATACACAAGAAACGCAAAGAGATTTCTAAAACTTTTCTTTTGTGTTCCTGTGTTCCTTCGCGGTGAATTATCTATCGCTCCCGCATTTCCGCAGTTGACCCACGAATTGCCAGAGTAGGTGGCAGCACTAAAACTTCCGGCTCAATCGGCATATCATTAATTTTTGCCAGGATACGCCGGGCGGCTTCCTGTCCCATGGCGCGTAACGGCATCTGGATGGTGGTGAGCATATTGCGTCCCTGGTCATCAAGCATGGCATCTACATCATCGCAGCCGACAATGCTTATATCGTCAGGAACCTGCAATCCTATTTCTTTCAACAGATAGCGAACGCGAATGGCATTGGCGTCATTAATGGCTAATATCCCAGTAATCTCTTTTTTTTCTTTTAGCAGTTTTAAAAGTTGACTCTGCATATATTGATCATGATGAATTAATTCCTGCTGTTTTTCTTCTGTTTCCCCTGTATATATTGGATGATACCAAAGGAGCGGTGTAGACATATATGTTAGGTTCGTTGATGGATTTATACCATGTGATTCAAGAGCATGGACAACGCCGGCAATGCGATTTGACGGGTAATAAACACCGTCACTGCCACCCGGATGGGTGAATTGTATTATATGGCGGTGACCCAGCTTTATCAAATGCTCCGCAGCCAGATAACCGCCTTGAAATTCATCAGGAATTACTCCTAAACAGTCATCAGTTTCATAAACTATAGTCATTATCGGTTTAGCCGCCATTCCTGGTGTTTTTTGCAGATGTTTTATAAACTTGCCGGATTCTTGCCCAAGCGGAATGATTATACCATCTACATCATGGCGCGATAATTCCCGCACCGCGTCATCGTTTGTTACATTATTCGCCGGAAAAGGGATAGGGATAGTCAAAACAGAGTATCTTTCTGCCTGCATAACATCAAGAATCCCCTGGTACATCATGTAAAAATATGTAGCAAGTTGGAATGAAGGCGGGAACATAACTGCAACCAGACGGCTTTTTAATTGCTGACCATAACGCTTGCTTACCAATCGTCGGGCAGCATCATTAGTTGTTGAGATGTAACCCAGTTCAGCGGCAACCTTGCGCACCTTCGCCGCCGTTTTCGGGGTTACCTGCCCTTTATCATTCAATGCCCGCGAGACAGTGGCAATACCCAACCCGCACCGGTCGGCAATATCGCGAATGGTTACACCCTTATTTTCTATCGATTTCGATTCCTGGGTCATTGTATTCTCCATATCATTTAACATGACACCGTTAACATTAAAAACGTTTTATGTATAACATTACCCAAATAAATTGGAAAAGGTAATCGGTGTCGCTGCGCTGCAGCTAAATATCGTTTTCATATTTTATACTATTAACGTATCGCCGCGCTGCGGCTGGAAATAATGTCACATAACAATGCCGTTGTTTCTAACAAACCAGCCGCAGCGCGGCGATATATTAATAGCATTGCATTGTACTTAAGAAATTAAAGCTGCAGAGCTGCGACACTTTAAAAAATATGTCAATAAAATCATGACTTGTTTTGTTCGGATTTAACTGAATAATAGTCAATTATCATAAATGCAATAAAAAAAATAATGTCACATTTACACCAGTTTATCTTAAGTTATTTGTTAAAAATACGTTGATATCTTTAAAAATTTATGCTATAGTATAATATAATAATATGGAAACGTTTTTAAAAGTATTATTTCCAAAGGAAACATTTCCTAAACCTATTCCCAAAAGGAGCAACACCATGAAAACCAATAAAAAAGGTTTCACGCTCATCGAATTACTGGTCGTGATTGCCATTATTGCCATCCTTGCTGCAATTCTGTTCCCGGTATTTGCACGGGCACGGGAGAAGGCGCGACAGACTACCTGTACCAGCAATCAAAGACAGATCGCTGCATCTGTGCAAATGTATGCACAAGACCATGAAGAGACACTGCCAAGTTCATCCACCATCTGGCGCGATCTCAACATCGACCCCAACATTCTCATCTGCCCGACGGCCGGCAAAACGCTGACGAACGGATACGACTTCAACGGCAACCAGGCTGGACAGTCGCTGGGCGCCATCCCCGATCACGCGGCCACCTTCCTCACCGCGGATGGCACCTCGCTCTCCGCCAGCGCTCCCAACGTCTTCGTCAATGAAACCCAGTTCGATCCCCGGCATTCCGGTAAAATGATTGCCAGTTTCGTCGACGGTCATGTCGGCATGGCCACGAGTGCGATGCTGACGAAATGCTGGCGGCATGCCTACCCGGATGAGTGGTCGGAAACCGTGAATCCCTACCTGGGCCTTTGGCGTTACAGCGACATACCCAGCGGAACGACGAACACCTCGACCGGCATGAACATATTGCGGAAGATGTCGCTGAGCGGCACGCCGCAATCCGGCTGGCGCGATAATGACGACACGGTATGGAACCTGCCCGAAATCATCGGCAGCGGGGCGATGCATCCGGGACCGAGCAAAGACGTGGTGTTAAGCTTCTTCTACCCGGACACTGACACCGGCAAAGTGATCTTTAATTTTAAGTTTGTGGATGGCCAACCCTGGCCGGCCTTTACCGGGGACACCGCGGACGGTGTCATTATAAAATTGATGAAAAATGACGTGGCCACCCCACTGAAAACCTGGACCGAGCCGCGCGATTATACGATGGCACCGGTGACGGACAGCGTCACCGTCACCGCCGCGCCTGGTGATGTATTTCATCTGCGCATCAATCGCAACAGTAATTCTACCTGTGATTCGACGGTCGTATTTTTCGAGGTGAAGAAGGCGTATTTCTGAACGTGCGGGGTAAACTGGCTGAACGTCTACATTTCGGCGGCATACCCGTACGCAGTCGGTTTGGTACAGGCGAATTGGATGACCCAGGCCTTTTGGCATCATCGGTGATCTGCACGGGATGGCCGGACCGGGGTAGATCCTATAGGGCCAAGGCGAGGCCGCCAGCGAGGACTTTTTCAATGCAGAGATCGACAGCGGGGCGAGTGACGTGTTCTTGCTGGGCAGCAATATCGCGAATGGTTACACCCTTATTTGCTATTGATTTAGATTCCCGGGTCATTTTATACTCCACATCATTTAACATGACACCGTTAACATTAAAAAAGTTTTACGCATAACCTAACCCAAATAAATTGGAAAAGGTAATCGGTGTAGCTGCGCTGCAGCTAAATATCATTTTCATATTATATGCTATTAACATGTGTGCGCCAAGCGAAGCTTGGTAATTCTTGTCGGTGTAAGTCCGATTCGGATAAAGCCTAACCAGCAGTCCGACACCGAACCCGTGTGTATGATGGCAACATTATGCATAAAGCCGGGTGTAGGGAGA
>Ga0194054_10001716_pt1 | contig 10316 bp, 7 predicted proteins | sample SepL2210m_MetaG_FD_163628 | JGI IMG/M metagenome (GOLD analysis project Ga0194054, IMG submission 163628) | Anoxic zone freshwater microbial communities from boreal shield lake in IISD Experimental Lakes Area, Ontario, Canada - Sep2016-L227-10m | ecosystem: Environmental > Aquatic > Freshwater >... | reverse complement strand
ACGGTCCCTGAGAATTTTTTCCGCCATTTTGCGAGAAATCCTGCTGGATGCCGTCGCGCGAGCCCGGTAATGTCCGCGCGTGAGCTACCGGGTTTTTGCACGCAAATATCGTCCCCAGACATTTGATGAGGTCATCGGGCAGGACCACATCACGCGCACGCTCCAGAATGCGGTCTCGGCGAACCGGCTGGCGCAGGCATACCTTTTTGTGGGGCCGCGCGGGATCGGCAAGACCTCGACCGCGCGCATTCTCGCGAAGGCGCTCAACTGCGTGAACGGACCGACCACCACGCCGTGCGGAACCTGCGACGCGTGCAGGGAAATCGCCGAGGGGAGGAGCCTGGATGTCATCGAGATTGACGGCGCGAGCAACAACAGCGTCGAGAACATCCGCGACCTCCGCGACAACGCCGCCTACGCCCCCTCGAGCGGGCCGTTCAAAATCTACCTGATTGACGAGGTCCACATGCTGAGCAACGCGGCATTCAATGCGCTGCTCAAAACCCTCGAGGAGCCGCCGCCGCATGTGAAGTTCATTTTCGCCACGACCGAGGCGCAGAAGCTCCCGGCGACGATCACCAGCCGGTGCCAGAGGTTCGACCTCCGCAGGATCCCGGCCGCGCTCATCGCGAAGCACCTCGCGTTCATCGCGCGAAGCGAGAAGATCGACCTCGAGCCGGAAGCGGCCGAGGTGATCGCGCGCGGTGCCGAGGGCGGGCTGCGCGATGCGGAGAGCATGCTCGACCAGATGGTCGCGTTCTGCGGGGAAAAAATCACCGCGCAGGACGTGATGGATGTTTTTGGATTCACGTCGAAGGAGACGGTGACCGGGCTGGCGAACCACCTGTTCGCGCGCGATGCGGGCGGGGCGCTCGGGATTGTCGCGGAGCAATCCGAGGCCGGGAAAGATCTTTCCCGGCTGACCGCCGAGCTCGTCTCGCACCTGCGCGACCTGCTCGTTTCCGCGGCCACCGGGAACGACTCGGCGGTTCCGCGGGGGAAATTTCTGGATCTCATCGAGCACTTCAGCGAGTCCGAGACCCGGATGAAATGGGTTGCCGACAAGAAGCTCCAACTGGATGTGGCGGTGATCAAAGCCCTGCACCTCCTCGATGAAACCAGCCTCACAGACGTCATCGAAACCCTGGCCGGATTGAGCGCGGGAGAAATTCCGCGGGCCCCCGCCGGGAAGCCCGCGGTCAGGCCTCCCGCCAAGCCGCCCGCCATGAGACCCGCTTCCAGGGCACAGGAGGAGCCTGCCGCTCCCCCGGCGGATCCGGAGTCCGAAGGCGCTTCGGCCGCGTCCGTCTGGGAAAAGCTTGCGGACACATTGGCAAAGGATTCCTTCATCCGGTTCGGGTGGCTCCGCGAGGGAGTTTTTGAGCGGATCGAAGGCGGGCGGCTGTTCGTGCGCTTCCCGGCCTCCGCGCAAGAGTCCTCGGAAAGCATGTGGATGGAGCAGGGCGTCAAAGACATCGAGGCGCGGCTCACCCGCGAGCTTTCGCAGAAGGTCCGGCTTGTGCTGGAATTCGACGCCGAACCTTCTCCGGCTTGGGAATCCTCCCCGGCGCGCGAGGAGCCGCCGGACCCCGCCAAGCCGGCGAAACCGCCTGCCGCTTCCCCCGCCGACCCGGCGGAGGATTTCAAAAACGACCCGCTCATCAAGAAAGCCCTCGAAGTTTTCAAAACCACTCTTCAAACTGCCCAGCCATGAATATCGCCAAAATGCTCAAGGAGGCCCAGCGCATGCAGGAACGCATGACAGAGGCCCAATCGGAACTCGCCACACGCATGATCGAAACCGCCGCCGGCGGAGGCAAAGTGAAAGTCACCGCCACCGGGACCGGGGACATCGTTTCGATTAAAATTGACCCGCAGGTCGTGGACCCGCAGGACGTCGAGTTCCTCGAAGACCTCGTGCTCACCGCCGTGAAGCAGGCGCTCGGAGAGGCCAAGGAATTGTCCGGCGCCGAGATGGGAAAACTCACCGGCGGACTCAAAATCCCGGGCCTCTGATATGTCCGTCTGCTCCGACAAATGGATCCGCCGGATGGCGGTTGAGAACGGAATGATCGAGCCGTTTGTGGACGGTCAGATCAAACAGGACGAGGCGGGGAAACGGGTCGTCAGCTACGGGCTTTCGAGCTACGGATACGACCTCCGGGTTTCCGACGAGTTCAAGGTTTTCACGAACGTCTATAGCGCGATGGTGGACCCGAAGGCGTTCGACGACCGTTCGTTTGTGGACATCCAGACCAGCGTCTGCATCGTCCCCCCGAATTCCTTCGCTCTCGCCCGCAGCGTCGAGTATTTCCGGATCCCGCGCGACGTCCTTACGATCTGCGTGGGGAAATCCACCTACGCCCGGTGCGGGATCATCGTCAATGTCACCCCGTTCGAGCCGGAGTGGGAAGGTCATGTGACGCTGGAGATTTCCAACACCACCCCGCTTCCGGCGCGCATCTACGCGAACGAGGGCCTCGCGCAGGTTGTCTTCTTTCACGCGGATGACGTCTGCGAGACCAGCTATGCCGACCGCGCCGGGAAATACATGCGCCAGCGCGGCATCACCATCCCGCGTCTCTGATGCCGGCCCGTGGCGGAGTGGCGGAGAAGGACACGCCGGGATTTTTTTCCTCGAGGTAGCCGGCGGTCCATGCGCTCGGGAGGAGGACGACCCATTGGCCGAGGGCGTCCCGGGCGGGCACGCACCCGCTGGGGAGCATGATGTCGGGTCGTTCGGTCAGCGGGGCGAGTGTCTCCTTGTCGAGCACCCAGCGGACGATCTGCCACGGGGCGGATTCGATCCGGCAGTCCGCGCTGTATTCGCTTTCGAGCCGGTATTGCATGACCTCGAACTGGAGCGGGCCGACCGCGCCGAGCAGGGGGACGCGCTGGAGCGAATCGGGAAGATCGAACGCCTGGGCGACGCCTTCCTTGAGCAGTTGGTCGAGCCCTTCACGGAACCTTTTGAATTTTGCGGTGCTCGAATTGCGCAGGTAGGCGAAGCACTCGGGCGCGAACCGCGGGATCTCCTGGTAGGCGACCGTCGGGTCCTCGCTCACGGTGTCGCCGATCAGAAAATCGTGGTTCCCGACAATGCCGACAACATCTCCAGCCCAGGCCTCGTCCACCGTCTCGCGTTCGCGTGCGAAGAGGCGCTGCGAGTTTCCGAGGCGGACCTGTTTGCCGAGGCGCACATGGTGGGCGGCCATGTCGCGGCGGAAGCATCCCGAAACGACCCGGATGAACGCGACGCGGTCGCGGTGCTTCGGGTTCATGTTCGCCTGGATCTTGAAAACAAACCCGGAGAACGCGGGCGCGTCGGGCGCGATCTCCCGATCCCCGCTCATCCGGGAGGCGGGCGGAGGAGCCATCTCAAGAAACGAATCCAGGAGAAGCTGCACCCCGAAGTTGTTCATCGCGCTGCCGAAGAAAACCGGCGTCGCCCGGCCGGACCGCACGGCCTGCAGATCGAAGTCCGCGCCCGCCCCATCGAGCAGCGCCAGCTCGTCACAGGCCCGCGCATACGCATCCGGCGCCACGGCCTTCCGGACCGCCGCGTCGTGGATGTCCCTGACCTCGACCGCCGCGCGGCAGGCCCCGCCCGGCGTGCGCTCGAAGAGGTGCATCGCCCGCTTCGCCCGGTCATAAACGCCCTTGAACTCCACCCCGTCGCCGAGCGGCCAGTTCATCGGCACGGCATGGATCCCGAGGACGGATTCCAACTCGTCGAGAAGGTCGAGCGGCGGACGCGCCGGACGGTCGAGCTTGTTCATGAACGTGAAGATCGGAACCCCGCGCCGACGGCAGACCTCGAAAAGTTTTCTCGTCTGCGCCTCGATCCCCTTCCCCGCGTCAATCACCATCACGGCGGCATCCACGGCGGTCAGCACGCGGTAGGTGTCCTCGGAGAAATCCTTGTGTCCGGGCGTGTCGAGGAGGTTGACGACGCAATCCTTGTAGTCGAATTGCAGGACGGTGGACGAGACCGAGATCCCGCGCTGCTTTTCCAGCTCCATCCAATCGCTGGTTGTCGCGCGCTGGTTTTTCCGCGACGTCACGCTCCCGGCAAGCTGGACCGCCCCGCCGTAGAGGAGGAACTTTTCTGTCAGGGTCGTCTTGCCGGCATCGGGATGCGAGATGATGGCGAACGTTCGGCGGCGTGAGATTTCGGACATGGTGAGCGGGCGGCAGAAGATAGACCACCCCGCACGCGGGTTGCGAGCCCTTTCCGTCGCGGCCGGTCGCCAAAATGAAAATCCGTTGTCATGCGTTTTCCAACCCATGCCGCCCGGTGCGCGGGACGGCTGAAATCTCCCCGGAATCCTCTCGCCCGGTGAAGCGGGAACGGATACAACGTCACCCCATGCAGTGGATCGCCCCGTCAGAGAAAATGAACCCGGCATTGCCGACACGGGAACCGCTTCTCTACCGGTTGCTGCACGGGCAGACTTCACCATGAGCAGCCTCCAATTTTTCAACAACTGAACCGCCATGCCATCACTCGATTTCAAAGGAAAGAGCTTCATCTACACGCATCACCTCGGCGTGCCGTATCGCGAACTGCTCGTGGTGCCGGAGAAAAGCTGCCCGGCCGATGGCCGTGCGCCCGACCTCGACGACAACCTCATCCTCCACGGCGACAATCTCGAAGCCCTCAAGGCGCTCCTCCCGCGTTATGCCGGCAAGGTGGACTGCATCTACATCGACCCGCCCTACAACACCGGCACCGAGGGCTGGTGCTACAACGACGCCGTCAACGCCCCGCTCATGCGCGAGTGGCTGAAAAAGTCCGCCAACCCCGTCGAGCGCGAAGACCTCCAGCGCCACGACAAATGGCTCTGCATGATGTGGCCCCGCCTCCAACTCCTCAAAGAACTCCTCGCCGAAGATGGTGCCATCTTCGTCTCCATTGATGACAATGAAGTCCACCGGCTCCGCGACTTGATGGATGAAGTTTTCGGGGAGGAGAATTTCGTCGCTAACATCATTTGGCACAAATCCGATTCGCCGAAAAACACCGCGCAGTATTTCAGCGTGGACCACGACTACGTGATGGTGTTCGCAAAGTTTCTCCCCGCATGGGTGCCGAACCTCGTCCCGCGTTCTGCGGAGATGCTGGCGCGTTACAAGAACCCCGACAACGACCCTCGCGGGCCGTGGATGTTGAGCGATTTGGACGCGCGGAATTTTTACTCGAAAGGCAGCTACTCAATCAAATGCCCATCTGGCCGTACCGTTCCCGGCCCACCTTCTGGGCGGTATTGGACAGTCTCGGAAGAAAAGTTTTGGGCATTGGACGCGGACAAACGGATTTGGTGGGGCGAAGACGGCAAATCGCCTCCAAACGTCAAACGGTTTCTAAATGAAGTGAAGGACGGTGTCGTTCCACAAACGATTTGGGCTTGGGAAGAAGTTGGAAGCACCCGCCATTCAAAGAGCGAGGTCGTCCAAATTATGCATGGCACAGTCGCGCCTGTAACCGATGTCTCAGTGCCAGTTGAACAAGAAGGCGATGTATTCATCACGCCCAAGCCAACGCGCCTGCTCGAACGCATCCTCAAGATTGCGACCAACAAGGAGTCCATCATCCTAGACTCATTTGCAGGAAGCGGGACGACAGGCCATGCCGTGTTGGCGTTGAACGCGAAGGACGGTGGGAAGCGACGGTTCATCCTTGTGCAATGCGACGAATACAATCGGGAAACAAAGGAAAGCGCTGACCTTTGCAACATCCTCACCGCCGAGCGCGTGCGGCGCGTGATCCGCGGCTACGACTACACCGGCACCGCCGAGACCGAGTTGCATCCGCCAGAGAAGGTGACGTGGACCACGTTCTCCAAGGACAAGAACCGGAACGAAATCCTCGAACGCATCGAAGGCATCGAGACCCTCGAACGCGCGAACTACGACAGGATCGAAAAGAAAATCACCGACGGCGCGCTGACCATCGTGGGCCAGAAACAGGTGAAGAAAAAGATGCCCGGCCTCGGCGGCAGCTTCACCTACCTGGAGCTTGGCGAGGCGATGGACCTGGAGCGCCTGCTCGCCGAGACGCCCGGCACGCTGCCCACCTTCCCGGCGCTGGCACGCTATCTTTTCTTCACGGCGACGGGGCATACGCTGGCGGAGCGGCACGGACTGGATGGACCTGATGGACAGGCGAAGCGGGGCAAGGCCAAGCCCGAGCCGACAGACGAACCGGTCTTGATTGGCGAAACCGCAGTGTGGCGAATCCACCTCCATTATCGCCCCGATGAAGCGTGGCTGCGCAGTCCTGCCGCCGCCTTCACCCGCACCCATGCCGAGGCTATCGCCGAGGCGAACAAGGGGAGCGGGAAGCAGGCGCTGGTGTTTGCGGCGGCGAAATTTATAAACCACCGGTCGCTACGGGAACTGAAGGTGGACTTTGCGCAGCTACCCTACGCACTCCACCGCGTCCAAGCCGAATGAACATGATGGACGCGATGGATAGCATGGACGGGGGAGGCGAGAACTGAACGCGATGGAACCTGAACCGCTCATCCCGAAGCACGGCGGCTACCGGAAGCTGAAGAGCTTTCAGGTAGCCCAGCTCGCCTACGATGTGACGGTGCGCTTTTGTGACCGCTACATCAGTCCGAAGAGCCGCACCCACGACCAGATGGTGCAGGCGGCACGGAGCGGCGTGCAGAATATCGCGGAAGGCAGCAAGGCCAGCGGCACCTCGAAGAAGATGGAGCTGAAGCTGACCAATGTGGCCCGCGCCAGTCTCGAAGAACTGAAACTCGACTACGAAGACTACCTGCGGCACCGCAGCCTGCCGCTCTGGCCCGAGGACGACCCGCGCCGGCACGCACTGGTGGCCCGGCGCTGCACCACGGCTGACGCCGTGGCGGATTGGGTGAAGGAGGCGCATGGTCGAGATGGACAGCATGGACAAGATGGACAACCGAAGCGCGGCAGCCCGTCCATAAAGTCCATGTCGTCCATCCAGTCCACCTACCCCGAGATCGCCGCCAATGCCGCGCTGGTGCTCATCGGTGTGGCCTGTGCGCTGCTCGACCGCCAGATCGAAGCACAAGCCGCCGCTTTCACCGAAGAAGGCGGCTTCACAGAGCGGCTGCACCGTATCCGAACGGAAAGGAGACGCCGATGAAGTGCCTCGAATATCAGGAGGAGACCGTCGAGCGGTTCACGGGTTATCTCGAAACGCTCGTGGCGAAGCGCGATGCGGCGGAGAAGTTCGCCGAACTGGCAAGGCAAAACCAGATGGAGCCGCCAGTGGTGGACTGGTGCGGCCAGACATGGGACGCGCTCAAGGCTTCCGGCGTGCTGCCAAAGGCCAAGGACGCCAGCGGCGCGCCCTTCGTTCCACCGTGGCTGCCCCGAGCGGATGGCATCGGGCGGCCCGTGCCGAATGTCTGTCTCAAACTCCCCACCGGCGCTGGCAAGACGTATATCGCCACGCGCGGCATCGAGCAGCTTCAACGGCTCTACTACCGCCGCGCCCATGGTCTGGTGCTGTGGATTGTGCCGAGCGACGCCATTTACACGCAGACCTGGAAAAACCTCGCCAACCGCGAGCATCCCTACCGGATGACGCTCGAACGCGCCAGCGGCGGGCGGGTGAAGCTTCTCCGGCGCGGCGACGCCTTCACCAAGACGGAAGTGGAAAACTACCTCTGCGTGTTTGTCATGATGATGGCGGCAGCGGCACGTCAGGAAACGGAGGTCTTGAAGATGTTTCAGGACACCGGGCGCTATCCCGGATTCTTTCCGCCAGAGGATGACTTCGAGGCTCAAAAGGAGTTGCTCAAGCTCGTGCCAAATCTCGGAACACTCGACCTCGCGGAAGGCGCGTGGGGCGGTGGGCCAACGGTGAAGCAAAGCCTCGGCAACGTGCTTTGCCTCGCCCGTCCGACGGTGATTCTCGACGAGGGTCACACTGCGTTCTCGCCTATCCGGCGGGCGACGCTGGCGAAGTTCAACCCCAGTTTTATTCTCGAACTCTCGGCCACGCCGAACCGCGCGAAGGAGCAGCAAAGCAATGTGCTGCACAGCGTGACAGGCATGGCGCTGAAGAAGGAGGAGATGGTGAAGCTGCCGCTGAATCTGCACAACGCCGGTCAGGGCGACTGGAAGGACACGCTTATCGCCGCACACGGAAAACTGGCGAAACTTCAGGCGATGGCCGACCGCGAGCTGGATGAAACCCACCGTTACATCCGCCCCATCCTGCTCGTCCGTGTGGAGCGCACCGGCAAGGACCAGACAGAGGCGGGTAAGGTTCACGCGAACGATGTGCGAAAGTTCCTGCATGAACGCCTCGGCGCAAAAGAAGGAGAAGTGGCGGAGAAGAGCAGCGCGGAAGATGAATTGTCCGCGCATGACCTGATGGCCGACACCTGCCCGGTGCGGTTCATCATCACAAAGGCGGCATTGCAGGAAGGCTGGGATTGCCCCTTTGCCTATGTGCTCGCGGTGCTCGACGAGACAACCGCAGCCACGGCGCTAACGCAGATGATCGGGCGCATCCTCCGGCAGCCACACGCGGAATACTTTGCGGAATGTCGCGGGGAGCTGAATCAAAGCCATGTCTTCGTCCACCGTCAGAACGTGGCGGATGCAGTCACAAAAGTTCGTGAAGGGCTCTCCAGCGAGGGCATGGGTGACCTCGGCGAACTGGTGCGGGCGGCGGGCACAACCTCGACTGGCGGCAACGTGGTGACGGTGGAAGTGGAACGGCGCGCGCCATTTCGTCGGCGTATTTTTCTCCCGCGCATCCTCGCCCGCGAAGGCGACGACTGGCGGTTGTTCGATTACGAGAGCGACCTTTTCCCATGCGTGCCGTGGGAAACGCTGGAGTGGAGGAATGCGGCGGAGTTTTCCCCGGATGACGCCTCCTCTCTGACCCACACGCGCGTTGCCGTGGACGTGGACCAACTCGGCCCCGACCCGAAGAAGCCGCTCGGCGTGGCGGAATCGGGGGACAAGCCGGACTTGGATTTCCCCGCGCTGGCGAGGCTGCTGGCGGATGTGATTCCGAATCCATGGCAGGCCGCCCGCATTCTGCGCGGCGCATTGGCGGCGCTGCGGGCGAGGGACTTTACCGAAGATCAGTTGCTCGCCAGCCGCTATCGCCTCATCGAGAAGATGCGTGCCGATTTGATGACCGACATTCATGTGCAGACAGAGCGGATTTTCTGCGACCTGCTCGCTGATGGCAGGCTGTCATTCCGGCTCGAAGGGAAGGGGCTGAGCTGGGAGTTGGTGGAGAAGCTGGTCTTCGAGGTGACGCAGCCGCCCGACTATCAAATCACGCACAAGGGCAACGGGCAGCCGGTGGAAAAGTCCTTGTTCGAGCAAATCTGGAGCAGGCATTTCAACGGCCTCGAAAAAGACGTGGCACTCTACATCGACGACGTGAAAGCAGTGCGCTGGTGGCATCGAATCGCCGTGCAGGCCGACTGGTATCTCGATGGCTGGAAAAAGAAAAAAGTCTTCCCGGATTTTCTCGTCGCACTGGAAGAAACAAAGGGCGGATCTTCAAAACTTGTCGTGGTGGAGACGAAGGGATTGCACCTCAAGAACGAGGACACCGAATACAAACGAAAGCTATTCGAGACGCTGGAACGGCATAGCGAAGGCGGCGTGCCTGTGGGCGAGTTTATTTTAGGAGATGCGCCAGGCCCGATGCGTTTCCGGCTCGTGCTTGAGGAAGATTGGAAGTCGCAGGTGGATGCAGCGTTGTTGGTCGGCTAACGCCTTTTTTCTCTCCGGCTACATCGAATCGTGGGGACGTGGCATCGAGAAGATCGCGCAGGAAGGCGAAGCGCACGGCATCGGATCCCTGATGAGTTCGGCGATCCGCCGTGCGATTCTTGTCTGGGCGCACTCGAAGAGAAACGTGTGGCGTGGCGATCCATCGCGGTGGGCGATCTCGATTTTGTCGCAGAGGAAGCCGGCATGGTGTTCGATGCCGGCACCGGCCACATCCATTTCCAGAACGATCCCTCCCCCGAGGCTCCTGCCGATGAAAAACAGACTTTGCGGTTCGTCCTGAAGCGCGACGAGCCATCCGCGCAAATTCGCGGTCAGCCGGGGGCCTCCCCCGCTCAGGCAGAACGCGCTCCAGGCAACCTGCGACTTGCTGGCGTGGGCGCGGCGGAGGCGGAGCTCGTCGGCCCCCGGAAGGGACTGGCCGGGCTCGGATCCCTTCGCCTCCTCGGGCGGGGCGTTGAGTTTTTTCCATGCCAGCCAGAGCTTCGCGCGGATCCCGCGGAGGACGCGCGGAAGCACCGCGAGCACAGCCAAAGTGAAAACCACCGAAA
>Ga0194054_10001715_pt1 | contig 10317 bp, 6 predicted proteins | sample SepL2210m_MetaG_FD_163628 | JGI IMG/M metagenome (GOLD analysis project Ga0194054, IMG submission 163628) | Anoxic zone freshwater microbial communities from boreal shield lake in IISD Experimental Lakes Area, Ontario, Canada - Sep2016-L227-10m | ecosystem: Environmental > Aquatic > Freshwater >... | reverse complement strand
CAAGCAACCTCTGCATGAATGCCTCATCGTCCCATGCCTTCTTGATCACCTCACCCAGTTTCTTGCCCTGAGCTTCTTTGTCGTTTGCCATTTCGGTTTTCCCTTCATCAATTTGTAGGACAAATTATCAATGTCCGATCAGAGCGACCAGCAATCTTGTCTATTTCCTCGACGGAGTCCGCCCCGGTAGGCGCCGGCGATACGTCACCCACTGGACCCGCCGGGTGTGGGGCATCCTTAACGGTCTTGTTTCCCGGCAAAGGAGGTATCAATCGCTACATGGTTTTCATTCTAAAAACTGGTAATCAGCGGAATACCACTGCCCTGGAGGTGAGGCGTCGCCGGTCTCTGCCCGGTTGCAGCCCGACACATCTCCCGATTGCCAGATATTTGTAAGATACGAAATGCCTCGGACTGACATCTCCGCCCATGTTTACCCTAAATCGCCGGGACATTTTCCGTATATGGCATTTGTCACTTGACGATTGTATGTTTGCTCAGCGGCAATGCCTTGTGCGATCTCAGACGCTTGTTGTTGGCTCATGCCCGCCGCAACTCCATCCAGATCTTCATCGGATAACATAGTTGATGGCTTTGGCGGGATTACAAAATGTGACAACTTATCACTGTTTGTCACGGCTTTAACCTGCATGCCTGCGGGCAATTGCACTCCGTGCTCTATCAGCACCGGTGTCGCATCCTCAAGCAACCTCTGCATGAAAGCCTCATCGTTCCAAGCCTTCTTGATCACCTCGCCCAGCTTCTTGCCTTGTGCTTCTTTGTCGTTTCTCATTTTGAACCTCCTTCAAGTTGGTTTGTGCATCGGATCAATTTGGTGTCAGTTCTTTTTTACATTTAGTTTTATGGCTTTGCCATCCCGGAATTCCACCAGGTAAACCGGTTTCCCTACAATCCCCCCATCCTTCCCTATACTGTAGCTGCCGCTCAAGCCCGGCCAGTCCCTTATGTCGCGGAGCGCCGGCGCCACTTTTGCCGGCGCCGCCGATCCCGCCTTTTTCATGCCATCCGCCAGTAGTTTCAACGCCTCGTAGCCGTTGGCGGCATAATGGTTCGGAGAAATTCCGTATCTGTCCTGATAGGCCCTGATAAACTCTTTGGACATCCGTCCTTCCGGTTCCGGATCAAAATACAAGGTGGTCACAAGGTTGTTCAAGTGACCCTCGCTTTTGGTAATGGATGCGGGGGTGAAATCCGAATCCGTCAGGATCGGCTGCTGGATGCCGTCCCTCCTCATTTTTGCAATAAAATTGCCGAGGACTTGATGATGACCGGCGTAAAGTAGGGCATCGAATTCGAAGTTTTTCCATTTTGTGCCGAGAGAATCGAAGCTATCCATGTCCTCCATCCAGTAGGGGACGGAGTCGATGACTTTAATGCCATAAGCGGCCGCGGCCTTTTCGAACTCCGTCGCAAACCTGGTACCGTAATCGTCATTAACATAACATATGACAATCTTTTTGTATTTTCTGCCCTCGGCAAATTCGGCAAGATATTTTGCCGCCAGATCGGATTTCACCTGAACATCAATGATCAACTTGTTGTTCCGTTCCAACAGTTCGGGGTTTCTGGCAACGGGAGACACCAGGAGCAAACCTTTCGCTGCGTAGACCTCGGCACAGGGCATCGTGGTAAAAGAAAATGTGTGGCCGATAGCCGCCACGATGTCAGGGTTCTTGGATATCTCCTCCGCCGCCAGTAGGCTGCCGTCTATCGTTCCCTTGTCGTCTATTTTGATGAGATGAAATTTTCTTCCCCGCAGGACGCCACCCGTTTTGTTTATCTCTTCAACAGCCATCTCAATGCCGTTAAGGGCTTTTGATTCCGAATGTTCATGACTCCATGACCCGACTGCCGCTATCTTTATATCCCCGGTCGACTTTTCCGCCCTCCGGGCACGTTCTTCGGATGTATCCCTCTGTTGGCAGGAAAATAAAAGCAAACCCAAGACAAGAAGCCACATCACCAGTACAGATTTATTCTTCATCGTATTTTCCCCGACAATTTCTACTGGACCAAATCCTAAGGCATCATGCCAATTGCCTCTGGGCAAGTTCGAAGAACAGTCCGCCTTTTTCCATCAGTTCCTTATAGGTTCCGCTTTCCACAATGATCCCTCTATCTATAACCATGATCCGGTCGGCGTTCATCACCGTGCTCAGGCGATGAGCGATGACAAGCCTCGTGGCATGAAACTGTTCCAGACTCCTGGCGACGATAGCCTGGGTGATGTTGTCGAGGGCGCTGGTGGCCTCGTCGAAAAAGAATATTCGCGGTTTGGTTGCCATAGCCCTGGCGATCATGAGCCGTTGCCGCTGCCCACCGGATATCGTGCTCCCGCCGGGAGGAACCATCGTGAACATGCCCATCGGCATGGCCTCTATGTCTTTGTCGAGACCCGACATGCGGGCCGCTTCCCAGGCGTCCTCCCGGGTCAGATTGTTGGCGCCGATGATATTGCTGAGGATGGATCCGGCCATAATCTGGCCATTTTGGAGCATGACGCCTATCTGGCGGCGCATAATCCTCAGATCGAGGGTCTGGATATCCTGCCGGTCATAGTATATCGAGCCTTCCTCGGGGGTTTCAAATCCCAGCAAAAGCCTGAGAAGCGTTGATTTGCCGCTCCCCGAGGGGCCGACAATCGCCACAAACTCCCCTGCCTTGATATGGAGAGAGACATTATGCAAAATGAGGGGAGAGTCCTTCTTATAGCGGAACGCCACTTTCTGCACTTCGATGTCACCGGACAAATCACCGGGGTCTTCCTTCGCCGCACTGATTTCGGGCAGCCCCGTGAGGATGGGAAGAGCCCGCTCATACAGTGGTAAGACGCTAAGGACAGACGTAAGGGCGTTTGAAATCTGTGTCGCCGCCGCCAGGGACTGACTGAACGCCGCGATGAAAGCCAAAAACTCACCCATGCTCAGGGAAGCTTCCTTATAATAAAAGAGGGTGAAGATCAACATGGAGTACACCACCGGCGTAACCGCGTTCACCGTGCCGAGGGAGGCCGCGACCTTGCCTGCTTTGAGGGTGTATTCCTTCTGCTTCTGGAATTCCCGCAGCCATTTTACAAATCCTTTCTTCTCAGAGCCCGATACCCTGAGCTTCGCCATGCCGTTTATGAATTGAAATACCATCCCTGAGATACGGCCGCGAATATCCAGGATCTCTCTTTGGTAACGGACATTTGTCATCATGAGGGAAAAGGTGATGAAGGTAGTAAGCAGGATAAGCCCGACCCCGAGGGTAGCCAAGGAAACGCTGTAGTAAAAGAGCAGGGCCAGGTTGAAGGACGAAAATATGCCCGACAAAAGCGAGCCGGTCACGGCACCGGTCAAGATCTGCCTGATGGAATTTATGCTCATAGTCCTGCTGGTCAGATCGCCCACGGAATACTGCCCGAAAAAACTGACCGGCAGAGAGAGAAGACGGTCCATTACCGCCGACTGAACCGAACCGTCCATCTTCCCCTCTATCCTAAGCATGGCCACCGCCCGGGTCATATCAAACATGGCCGTAGCGAGGGCGCCAATGAGCAAGGCCGCGCCGATCTGCATAAGTTGACTGCTCTGCGCCATGGGGATGAAGATATCGAATACGTAAGACGTGCTCAAGGGAGGCACAAGTCCCAAGAGGCCGCCCACCGTGCCCATGAGGATAATCATTCTAATATCAAGGGCGTTACCGAAGGAGGCGAATTTAAAGAGCGTGCCCATACGGACTGTTGCTTCCGGAAAGGGCCGGTAGAACGTAAAGGCGACGGGAGACAATGCGGACGCAGTTCGCTTGTCTACCGGTGTGGCCCCATGGTCCGCCGGGTCATGAATTACATAGGCGTCGGGGGTCGGCTGCAAAAGGGCCACGGGATGCCCTTCTTTTCCCCGGAAGGCGAGGAGCGGTCCGTTGTTTGATTCCCACCACCCTTCTTCCAGGACTACCCTGCGGATCCTGATCCGCGAAGCCACGGCGATATTGGCGAGGGGATCCCTTAATTTTCTCTCCCTTGTGGATGCCGAGGGCGGGCTTATATCTAGCTGCAGGGCGTCTCCAACGAGTTTGCAGGCGGCAAAGAGCGGGTCTGCCGCAGCGGCGTTCATCACCCTGCCGTCGTCCTTGCCGCGAACGAAGGATAGGAGGGCGGTCTCCACATCTGCCGCTTCATTGGCCAGTTTTTTCCTGATCCGTGCGGACTCACGGGAAAGCTCTTCTTCCCTCAGCAATTCAATTGCCCGGCAGAATACATGGTGGAAGTTATCCAGGAAAGACAAGGCGGAGTCCGCTTTCATCTGCCCCAGGGTGTCGGTGAACGTTAAAGTACAATCATCGGCGGCTTGGAGCCATGAGTCTTCAGAAAGGGGGAAGGAAACATCTTCCGTAATCAAAGGCAGGTTTTCATCCCCCCCGACAAATGACCTGCCCTCCTGATGCCTCGCCCATAAGAGGCCTTTAGCCGAGCAGTACGCTGCACCTTTCTCCACGGACAATTCCCCGGCGGCAAGCCTTCTGATCTCCGGAGGCGCCTGTTGAGTCTGCAGGCCGGACAGGAGATTGGCGGCCCAGCCGTCGAGGAGATCCTTAACCTCAGCCGCCGATACATCATCCCTGGCCAGCTCCTGAAGGCGCCCTCTGCTGGACTTGAGGAGGATCGTGCCCATAGCCCCCACGGCGATTAGCCCCATGCCACCGCCTGTGGGGTCGAGTCCCACTCCGAAAAGGGCAGCATTTTCACCTGTCGAAAAAACATGGGAACGGGCGCCCTGCGGGTTGCCATCCTTGATCTGGACAGCAAATACATCTACGGAACCCTTCTGAACAATCCAAGCGCCTCCGCAATCATCAAGGAGGACAGGCCTGTTTCCGCCTACCGTTACGGAGAGCCCTTCTTTGTTCATTGTTTCCAGTACATCCATGGTTTGTTCCTAATTTTGTTTAATCAAATCCTTATACAGCCCATCAACGCCGAGCAATTCCTCATGGGTGCCGCGTTGCGCCACCTTCCCCTGGTCGAGGACAATGATCTCATCGCAGTCCCTGATCGTGCTGAGGCGGTGGGCGACAATCAGGCATGTGCAACCCCGTCGGCGCAGGTTTGCGTCAATCATCATTTCCGTTTTGGGGTCCAGGGAACTGGTTGCTTCGTCCAGGATCAGAATGGTCGGATCAGTGACGAGGGCCCGGGCTATTTCCATCCGCTGGCACTGCCCCCCACTGAAGTTCCTCCCTCCTTCTTCCACGACGGCGCTGTAGGCCCCGGTGCGGGCAGCAATGTCATCATGTATGCAGGCATCCTTGGCCGCCAAAGTTATCTTACCGTCGGGGATTGTGGTATCCCACAAGGTCAGGTTCTCCTTGATTGTCCCTTCAAAAATAAAAATGTCCTGGTCCACCATCGCGATCGAGTTGGTCAGCACCGCCGGATGAAGATCGGCCCGCGGCTTTCCGTCAAAGAGGATATCACCGGACCAGGGTTTGTAAAGTCCGGAGACGACTTTGGCGATCGTGGATTTCCCGCTTCCGGATCCCCCGACCAGGGCGACTCTCGTCCCGGGCAGTAAGGAGAGATTGAAGTTCTCGATCAGGGGTGGTTCGAGGCGGCTGTATCCGAAGGTGACATCGATCATTTTCAGCTCGCCGGTCAGTTTGACGGCGGCGCCTTCCGGGGCAGCGATATTCTCCGTGCCCCGGAAGGCCTCGTCCAGTTCGTATTTCAAGACATCGTCGAGGCGATTCAGGTTGGCCTCAGTTGTCTGGATAACACCTCCCAGGGAGACTAGTTGATTGACTGGCCCCAAGAAACTAATCATGAGACTCTGGAAAGCGACAAGCATGCCGACGGTAAGGTGACCATCCATGACCCGGAAACCACCCAGCGTCAAGATCGCCGCATTGGCAATTGACATGAGCAGGACGGGGACAACAGTGAGCACCTGGTTCGGTAGCCCCAACTGCTGTTCCGAGGTGATAACCTTGGCTTGATAGCCCGCCCATTTGGCAAAAAAGTCCGACTCGGCGCCCGTGGCCTTCAAGGTCTCGATCGTCATGAGCCCGTCCATGGTCGTCCCGAGGAGCTTTCCCTCCTCCTGCTGCAATTTCTTATTGATATTGATGCGATTTCGGGAAATATTCTTCAGGACAACAAAATTGGCGAGGGCCATAAAGATACCGACGCAGGTCAGGAGGATATCGTACTGGAACATGACCACCGCATAAAAAACGATCATGAACAGGTTGATCACATTCGTCGTAAACTGTCCCGACAGCAAGTTGGCGATTTGGTCGTTTATCGCCACACGCCCGGCGATATCACCGGGATAGCGTTGCGTGAAGAATTCTATGGGGAGCCGCAAGACATGCCAGAAAAAGGTCGTTGACGACGTGACGGCGAACTTTCTCTCCGTATACAGCAAAAAGTACTGCTGCATCCAGGTGAGGACGCCGCGTAGCGCGGCCGTGAGCGCCATCCCCCAGAGCAGGGGGTATATCCATGATTTCATGCCGCCGACCAGGATGTTATCGACGAATATCTTTGAGAAAACGGGGATGATCAATCCGGGCGCCACGAGAAACAGACTTGCCAGTAAGACGTAGGCGAGGGCGACTCGCGAACCTTCCAGCCGGGCGGCGAGGGACTTCAAGATGTTCGGACTGCTGCCGCCCTTCCGGAAATCAGGGCCGGGCTCGAAGGTCAGGACAACGCCTGTAAAGGATTTATTGAATTCTTCGGTGCTTACGCGCCGAGGTCCGGAAGCGGGGTCATTCAGGTAGAAGCCTTCTTTCTCCACCCCTTCGACCACAACGAAATGATTAAAATTCCAAAAGACGATCACCGGCAGTTTCGCGGTATCAAAATCGTCCAGCTCCAGTCGGTATCCCTGGGCGGTCAGGCCGTAGTTCTTGGCCGCCCTCAGCAAATTGCTGGCCTTGCTGCCGTCCCGCGAGATTCCGCAGTCCATCCGTAGCTTTTCCAGGGGGACAAAGAGTCCATAATAGGCAAGGATCATCGCCAGGGAAGCGGCCCCGCATTCGACAGCCTCCATCTGGAGAATCGTTGGCGTCTTTACACGCCGGTAATGATTTCCCTTGATTTCTTTTGCTGGAGAAGAGGTGCTCACGGTCACTTTCTAATTTCCATAAAAATATTTCTTGAAGAGGGGGATCACCAGGCTGATCGGCTGCTGCTCCTGAACGATGAACATCGCGGTGCAACGTGTTCCCTCGGTTACACTGACGTTTTTCCCCCGCGGGGAGGACCATTTAAAACCACTTTCAGTATCGGGAGCCGGCACCAGGCCGGCATAAATCTTGATCGGCGTCACTTTTCCCTCTAATTCCTTTACCAGCGTATCGTTTCGCAGGGTGTTCATCATCTCTTCCGGTGACGACGGGAATTGAGAGACGGATAGGACGCGCCCTTCCATATACCCATATTCCTCCTTTTTCGTGTTGCCCGGCGATATCTGGACACTCATGCCCGGACGGATCATCTTCGCCTCCGCCGCCGGGACATAAATGACAGCGGAAAGACCCCGGACATTCTTGCCGGCAAGGGAAATTTTCAGGACCGGAGAATCGGTCTTTACTATCGATCCGATGCTGAGCATGACGGAAAGAACCTGGCCACTGTAAGGAGAAACGATGGAGGCGGTAAGTTCATGTTTGCTCCGAAGCATGGCCAACTCTGCTTCCTTGGTTTTGATCTGCTGATCGCGGCTTAGGAGTTTTTCCTGGTTGGAATTTTCATTGGTAAGCTTCTGGACAGATAACTGCTCAATCTGGCTTTTATATTGCTTAATATCGGATTCCGCACCGTCATACTGCTGCTTTGTCGTCATCAGTTCCTGCCTGGTAATCAGGCCTTCCTTCAGGAGTGCCTCCTGATCCTTGATCTTACTTTCTAGCCAGATCAGTTGCCGCCGCGCATTTTCAATTTTCTTCAGATAAGCATCCTTCTGCATTTCCGCGTATTCTTTGTTTAACCGGTTGCTGTTGGCAACGTTGTTTTTTAGGGCCCGGTAATCTTCCCTGATGACATTGAACTCATCCCTGGCGTTAATTGTCTGTTCAATCAGCTCGGGCTGGCTCACCCGCGCCACGATCTGCCCGGCTTTTACCGCTTCACCGGGTTTAATTCTGATATCGTATATCTGACCGCTGGTTCCGGACAGAATGTCATAAACGCCCCCTTCCTTGATGAGTAGGCCGCTGCCGGTCACGGTCGTCGGGATGCTGCCCCAAAAGCCCCACAAAACCAACGTGGCAATGATGAGTCCCGCGGCGACGAGGGCAAGCCAGCCAACCGGCGTGGTAACCTTCATCAGTGAATCCAGTTGCTCCGGCGAGGAGATGTTGTCCAGTGATTCTTTTCTGAAAATCTTCTGATCCATAGCATGGCACTCCTAATGCGTCGTTTCCGGAACGCTGGTCAGCTCTTTCAGACTGATGGTGAAGGTCTCTGTTCCCGGTGAGATAATCGTACCGGTCTGAAAGCGCAAAGTGATGATCGCCCCGGCAACATTCTGAAACGAAGTTGCCTCATCAAGCCGGGCGCTGACCAGATAATTTTCGTTGGTGATGACGTCGTTGAGGGTGGACTGCCCCAGGGTGAATCTCTTGAGCTCGTTCTCAACCGCCTTGCGGTAGGAAAGGACAGAGGCCTTGGTCTCGGTCAACTGCAGCGACATTTTCCGCAGGGAACTGAGGGCATTGGCGACCCCGGCGCCTATGGTATCGCTGGTCCGGGCAACATTGATGGCAGCCTTTTCATAATTTGCCTTCTGCTGAACATAGTAGCCGCGGGCATCATTATTTCTCACAGGCCAGATGTATTGCAGGACGGCGGTGGTATTCAGACCCGACGCGTTATTCCCGTAGGCCGTTAAGTAATCGCCGAAAGCATTTTTTTCGGACAGGGAGTTATAGCCTGCCTGAAGGTTGAGATCGAGTTGGGGCAGCATATTCTTTTGAGCGGCAATCTTGCCTATTTTTGCCGCTTCCTGCCGGCTCAGCAATGATTTGAGATCGGTCCGGCGCTCCAGGGACATGTCGATGAAATACTGGTCCTTATCCGGACCGGGGATCATGATGGCGTCCTTCTCAGCAATTTCATTTCCCGCCGGCAAGGCGAGTCTCACAATCTCAGCGGCGCTCAGACCCATGTTCAGTCCGAGATCCTTGCGGGCATCGGACAGGGCCTGCTCAGCGGCAATCCGGCTGGCCCTTTTCGAAGAAAGATTCGCCTCCGTCAGGCTGATACTGGCCGCCGGCCGCTGATCATGTTCGATGAGCTTCCGGGTGCTGGCAAGCAGCGTCTGGGCGCTTTGTTCTGATTCCACGAATATGGCAAGCCTTTTTACTGCCGTCACGTACGACCAATAGGACTGTACCGTATTGAATACGTTCTGCGCGACGGTATAGTTCAGATACAGCCGGTCGGCTTCATATGTATTCCTGGCACTGCTTTCGCCTGCCGCGGCCACATCTTCTCCGAGCCCCTTCAAAAGGGGCACAATCACGGAAAATGAAACAACCCCCTGGTTCTCCGTGCTTACCCCCTGGGCCTGAAAGGCGTATGGAGAGGTCGCTTCCGCCCGCGTCATGGAAAGGGACGGTAAAAGGGTAATCCCGGAACGGAGCTGACGTGTGAGCGACACAGTATAACCGGTCGTATCCTGTTTGTTGAAGGGGGGACTAAAATACGGTGACAGTGAAGAATTGAGAGGGCTGTCGGCCGTCTGCCGGTTTAACGAGAGGCCCAAGGTCTCATCAAATTTTCCCGATGCCTGCTGCAGCGCCCCCCGGGATGATTCTACCTGCTGTTTCTGGATGGACACATTGGGATTGCGGGCGATCGTTGTCCGCACCACGTCCAGCAGTCCAATCCCTGCCGGCAAGGAAGGGGCGGACGCCTCCTGACCAGCAGCGGCAGCCGCTGAAAATAAAAACACCGTCAGCATCAATAACAAGCTCGTGCGCAAAATGGGATTCATCCTCATAATATAGTGCCAGCCGAATGGGGAAAAAGTCACGCTTACTTTTTCGGCAGAAGCAAGACCTCCCTGTTCCATTTTTTGTTAATATTTGCTTGCTGCCGCAACACGTGCTAAAATATTATAATACTATTGCAACTCATTACTAAATCTCGTCCACTTAAGGCACCTTCTGGTGATCGACTTTCATCTATACCCGCCGCAACTCTATCCATATCTTCATCGGATAACATAGTAGATGGCCTTGGTGGAACTACCAGATGTGATAAATTTTCACTGTTAGTCACGGCTTTAACCTTCATGCCTG
>Ga0194054_10001714_pt1 | contig 10321 bp, 8 predicted proteins | sample SepL2210m_MetaG_FD_163628 | JGI IMG/M metagenome (GOLD analysis project Ga0194054, IMG submission 163628) | Anoxic zone freshwater microbial communities from boreal shield lake in IISD Experimental Lakes Area, Ontario, Canada - Sep2016-L227-10m | ecosystem: Environmental > Aquatic > Freshwater >... | reverse complement strand
TCCCGTGGCTGCTGTGGGGCGAGACATTTGCCGAGGCATTTTATCGCGCGATGACGGTGATGGTCGTGGCCTCGCCGTGCGCGCTCGTCATCAGCACGCCGGCCACGGTTCTTTCCGCGATCGGCGGCGCGGCCCGCCGGGGGATCCTCATCAAAGGCGGCTCGCACCTCGAACGCACCGCGCAGATTGACATCGTGGCATTCGACAAGACCGGCACGCTCACGGTCGGGCGTCCGACGGTCACGGAAATCGTGGACGCCAATGGTGCCCACAAGCTGGACGCCTCGCTTCAGAAAAATCTTGCGGATCTTCTGGCCTCCGCCGCCGCGCTCGAATCGAAGTCCGAGCATCCTCTCGCCACGGCGATCATCAAGAGCGCTGCCGCGCTGAGCCTCTCCCTCCCCGAGGCGACGGATTTTCAATCCACGGCCGGCAAGGGCGCCGAGGCCACCGTGAATGGAGCGCGCCTTGTCATCGGCAGCGAACGCCTCTTCCGCGAACTCCTCGCCGCGGGCATGGATCCGATCGCCACCCATTCCGCTCCCCTCTCGCAGCACGGAAAAACCTGCGTCTGGATCGGCGCGCGCGTCGGCGATGCCGTGTCCGCCCTGGCGGTTCTCGCGCTGGCCGACACGATCCGGCACGAGGCCCGCGACATCGCCGCGAGCCTCCACAAGCTCGGCGTCAAAAAGGTGGTGATGCTCACCGGCGACCAGCGCGCGGTCGCTCACGCGATCGCTGCGGAGGCGGGCGTGGATGAAGTCCTCGCCGAGTTGCTCCCGGAAGACAAAGTCACGGCGATCCACCGACTCAAAAAGCAGGGTCGCGTGATGATGATCGGCGACGGAGTCAACGATGCTCCCGCCCTCGCAACGGCCGACATCGGAGTGGCCATGGGTGCCGCCGGAACCGACATCGCCATGGAAACCGCCGACGTCGTTCTCATGGGCGATAAGCTCGAAAATATCCCGCTCCTCCTCGGGATCGCCCGCCATGCCAGACGCGTCCTCTGGCAGAACCTCGTCTTCGCCTCGGGCGTCATCGTCGTCCTCCTCATCGCGGCCTTCGGAATCAACCTCCCGATCACGATGGGCGTCGTCGGCCACGAGGGCAGCACCGTCATCGTCTGCCTCAACGGCCTCCGTCTCCTCCTTTACAAACCACGAAAGGAAAAGAAATGACCAACCGCCACCGCCTTCTTCTTCATGTGAGTGGGATCGTGGCCGTCGTCGTCGGCTGCAAACTTCTCGTCCATTTCCTCGGATGGGAGATCCTCTCGATCAATCCGCTTTTTTCGGGAATCGTGGCGGCCAATGTTTTCCTCATGGGATTTCTTCTCAGCGGGGTGCTGGCGGATTTCAAGGAAAGCGAGCGGCTTCCCGGCGAGCTGGGCGCCTGCCTGGAAAATCTGGCGCAAGAAGTGTCCGGCATCCGGTTCGCAAAACCTGATGCCCGCGTCGGCCCCTGCCTGATCCTCGTCTCCCAATTGAGCCGCGACATCCTGAGCTGGTTCCACAAGAAGCACCGCACTTCGGAATTGATGGATCACCTGAACGAACTCACCCCGCAGTTCGCGGCGATGGAACAATGGGCTCAGGCGACGCTCGTCGCGCGGCTCAAGCAGGAGCAGTCCAATCTCCGGCGCAGCATCACTCGGATTCACACCATCCGGGAAACCTCCTTCATCTCCTCGGGCTACCTGCTGGCCGATCTCATCACCATCCTCCTTTGCGTGGGACTCATATTGGCAAAAATCGAGCCGTTCTACGAATCCCTGTTCTTCGTCGGCGTGATCTCGTATCTCATGATCTATCTCCTCCTGCTCATCCGGGATCTCGACAACCCGTTCGGCTACTACGACAGCCATTCCGGCGAGGACGTCTCCCTCAAACCCCTGGAGGACACGACTCTCAGGCTCGAGCAGATGGCAGCCATCGAAACCGGCGCGCTCAAATGATTGCCAAATCTTCTCTTTTGTCGCTCGGAAACGCAGCGCTTTACTTTGCGACCTGCGCGCTGATCGGAACCGGCCTGCTACTCGAACTCCGAATGGACTCGGAAGATGGAGCCGCTCGCCTGTTCGGCGTGGGCCAGGATGACTGGGCGGAAATCCATTTCATCATTGCCCTCGGCTTTGTCGCGCTGACCCTCCTTCATCTCCTTTTGAATTGGGCATGGATCAAGGTTATGCTGAAAAAGTCAAAATGGGCCGCGCCTCTGCTTCTTACGGGGCTTGCTCTCATAGCGGGCCTGCTGCTCTGGCCGGCCAGCCAGGCTGCATCAAATGAAGGAAAGTCCGAGCGCTTGGAAACGGACAACGATTAGCCAAAATATGAAAATGACGCCCTTGGCTCTCCTAACAATTGCCATCATGGGTGCCTGCTTTTCCTCTGCGGCCCAGACGATCCCACCACCCGCTGAAGGCCGGTTTTATCACGGTTGCTACCCGGGCGGCATCACCGGGGAGGAGGACGATATCACCGTGCGTGACGTGCAAAACTACGAGAAGGTTGTCGGGCAAAATGTGGCGTGGGTTTACTTTTCCAACAACTGGTATGCCGACCGCAGGTTCCCCATCGAAACCGCGACGTGGATCCGCAAACATGGTGCCATACCCTACATTCGTCTGATGCTCCGCAGCAGAAACCACGCGGTTGGAAAACCGGAGAGGGAATTCACGCTTCAGTCCATCATTGACGGGAAATTTGACAATGACCTGAAGGCATGGGGCCGCGCCGCCGGGGCATTTGGTTCGCCGTTGATCGTGGAGTATGGCACGGAGGTCAACGGCGAATGGTTCGGTTGGAACGGAAAATTCCACGGGGGAAACAAGAAGGACGGGTTCGGTGACCCGGGCAAGGCCGACGGCCCGGAACGATTTGTCGCGGCGTATCGCCACATCGCGGACACCGTGCGCGCGTCCGGCGCCGCAAATATCACCTGGGTGTTCCATGTGGATGCCTCGCAATCGCCCGAGGCCGCATGGAACCGGTTCGAAAATTATTATCCCGGTCCGGATTATGCGCAGTGGATCGGAGTCAGTTGCTATGGCCCGCAGAAACCAACCGACGAGGCGGATGAGATCATAAGTTTCCGCGACAAATTCGATCCCGTGTATGCGCGCGTCGTGAAGCTGGCACCGGACAAGCCGGTGATCATTCCCGAGTTTGGCTGCACGTCCGGCAATCCCCACTTCCAGGCGGAAGACTGGGCACAGGCGGCCCTGAATGATCTTCTGTCAGGCCGCTGGCCCAATGTACGCGGGTTCTCCTGGTGGAATGAACGATGGGAAAATGACGATACCCCAGCGCACAACACGACGATGCGGGTTCAGGACAACCCCGCGCTGGGACGAGTTTTTATGAACTCCTTGAATCAGCACGCCGGGGATCTCGTGAAAATCGGCGGGAAATCCCCCCAATCAAGAGTCGGGTCGCCCCCGGCCAGCGATGCCGAAAACCGTTTGCGATTCGGCCGCCGCTTCCAGACGATGGGGACGAGGGCGTCCCCTCTCGATTGGCAACTTTCACAGATGCGCGCCACGGAGCATCGGCCCGGGAATCGCTGAGCCGGGAATCGCTGTTGACAACCTTCCCGATATAATCGAAATCAACCGCGTGAAGAATGTATTCCTCGGGCAGGTGCGGGTCGTTTGCCTGCTGGCTGTGCTTCTGATGGCCGGCGGGCAGGCGCTGCATGCCGGCTTGGATTTGGCGTGTTCCAAGAACCAGCCGACAGAGGAGCATTCCTCCTGCCCGGATCGTCAGGACTGTCCGGTTGATGACACCTGCGCCCACTCGTGCGGCATCATGGCGCATGTCGAGGATTCGAAATTTCTTTTTCTGATTGCCCCATCGCGTTTCTTCGCCCTCCAAAACGAGACGTGGGAAGAGGGTGGCTTCCGGGAGATCGATCACCCGCCTCAGTTGTCCTGACAAAATACGGGCGCGGTGCGTCCGTGATTTTCGGCTGATCCGTGTGTCCGCGGTTCGGCCCCATGTGCGCTCATTCCGCAACGTGCGCCGCCTTCCTGGCCGCACTCCATTTCACAGGATACCCATGATCATTTCTCTAAAATCTCTCAAACATGCTGTTCTCTTTGCGGAAAACAGGATTGCAACTTGCCCCGCAGTTTTCCCGTCCACGAATCGCCCCCACCTTCTGGCATGCTTTCTTTTCGTCGCCTCCGTCCTTTCCGTCCCAGGAGGAGAGCCGGTGGCATCGCGGATTGATGATCTCGTGGCGGCGGCGCTGGAGGGGAATGCTGAGTTGAAGGCATTCGAAGCGGAGCTCGGGAAGGAGAAGGGGAAGCGCACCCAGGCGGGATTTTTCAAGAACCCGGAAGTTTCCATCGAAATCGGGAGCCGCGAGGTGCGGGATTCCGAGAATATTTTGCAGGGGAATGGGACGACGTTCGGCGTGGCGGTGATGCAGAGGTTCGAATTCCCCGGGAAGGGAACCCTCCGCAAGGCGATCGCAAACAAGAATGTTGAGATTGCCGGGCTGGGCATGGAGCAGTTCCGTCTGGCTCTGGCCGGGCAGGTCCGGCTGCTTGCCCTGGAACACCTGGCCGCAGTGGCGGAAGCGCGGGCGGCCGAGGCGATCTACAAACAGAGTGCCGGTCTGGCTTCCCGGATGAATTCGCAAGCTGACTTCGGAGCGCGGCTGAAGATCGAACTCCGACTCGTGCAGGCGGGCATGGTCGACTTGGCGGCGGCAATCAAACAGGCATCGCAGCGCAGCGAGGACACCCGCACGCGGCTCAACGCCCTGATCGGCAGACCGCAGGGCCTGCCACTCCACATCGCCGATGCCCTGGTCCCGCCAACAGAAAAATTGGATGGAAACGCGCTGGCCCTCTCCGTGCGGAAAAACAATCTCCTGCTCAAAATCCGGCACAGCGAGCTGGTGCGATCCGCCCGCGAACTCACCGCCGCCCGCCTTGATATCGCTCCCGATTTTTCCATCGGCCCGTTCTTCAGCCGGGATGTTGCCGGCGACACCGAGCAAAATCTCGGCGGGGCGATCTCGGCAAACGTTCCGCTCTGGGACTGGAATATCGGAAACATCCAAAGCGCGAAGGCCCGGCTGGCCGAGGCGGAGGCCTTGCGCGTGAAGGGAGAGCGCGACACGGAGGCGCAGGCCCTGAGCCTGCTCAAAGCCTATGAGCTCACCCGGCGGCAGTTGGCCATGCTCCCTGACGGACTCATGGAGGATCTTCAGGAAACCAGCACACTGGCCGACACACAATTTCGCAGCGGCTCCATCGGCGCACCGCTCTACCTCGACGCGCAATCCGCCTATTTGAATTCCCTTCGAATCTCACAGGGCGCGGTCCTCGATGCGTGGCGCGCACTTCTTGACCTCAACCTGCTGACGGGCGGCCGCCTCGACGCTTCTGCTCCCTCGCACACGATGAAATCCCGGCCATGAAAAAATTTCTGCCTCCTGCCGTCTCGCTGGCGGTTCCTGGCGCCATGCTCCTCTTGTTTTTTTCCGCAGGCACCGTCCATGGAGCCGCGGGGCCGGCACATTCCGAAGCCGAGGCATGGAGCTTCAAGCCGGGAACCGGCTTGACCCTGAGCGAGGACGCGAACAAGGCGCTCGGCCTGGTAACCACCGAGGTGCGAAGTGCCCATATCATCCCGGAGCGGGGATCGGTCACAGTCCAGATCAACCGCCCGGCTTCCGAGGGCGCGACGCCTGACGGAAAATCCTCGGGCTCGTTTTTCCTTCCCTCCGAGGAGGCCGGAAAGCTGGCCGTTGGGCAAACGTTCGCGCTTCGGAAAAACACATCCTCCTTTGAGGCGGCGGTCACATCGGTGAAGCCGCCCGCCGAAGGCCATGGAGGGCTCGTCGAGATCCTCGCATCCGTCGCCGATCCGAAATCCGAACTCCGCGCCGGCGATTTCCTCGAAGCGCGCCTTTCTCAAACGAAAGGCGCGCGCTCGGGAGTGACCGCCATCCCCGTGTCGGCTGTCGTGGATTCGGTGCGCGGGCCGTTTGTTTACGCCGCCAATGGCAACAGCTTCCTCCGCACCCCGGTCAAACTCGGGGCCGAACAGAATGGAACCGTCGAGGTGACAGACGGACTTTTCGAGGGGGATATCGTCGTGACGAACGGCTCGCCCGGGCTCTGGATGATCGAGTTGCAGGCGGTCAATGGAGGGAAAGGCTGCGGAGCCGCACATTAACATGCTGGAAAAAATCGTTGAATACTCGATGCGGCAGCGTGCGCTGGTGCTGGTGGCCGCCTCGGCGCTGGTCTTCGCTGGCGTTTGGTCGGCCCTGCACCTCCCGATCGACGCCGTGCCCGACATCACAAATGTTCAGGTGCGGATCGACACGTCCGTGCCCGCGCTGGCGCCCGAGGAGATCGAGCGCCTCGTCACCTTTCCCATTGAAAGCGCGATGGCAGGGATGCCGCAAATGGTGGAGCTCCGCTCGCTCTCGAAGTTCGGGCTTTCCCAAGTCACGCTGACGTTCGATGACGGCACCGATATCTACCGCACCCGGCAGCTTGTCATGGAGCGGCTCAAGAGCGCGGAGGCGGCACTTCCCGCCGGGCTCACTCCGCAGCTCGCGCCGATCTGCACCGGGCTCGGTGAGATTTACTGGTATGTTGTCGGATATGCGGCCGATGCGCCCAGACGACCGGCCGACAAATTCTCGCAGCTCCTCGATCTCTCGCTGATCCAGGAATACACGATCAAGCCGATGCTCCGGAACACGCCGGGGCTTGCGGAGGTCAACACATCGGGAGGGTATGAAAAACAGATCGTCGTCCAGCCGGATCCCGCCAGGCTGTTCAGCGCGGGCATCAGCTTCGAAGAACTCGTTGATGTGATCCGCGCAAATTCCGAAAATGTCGGCGGCGGGCTGGTCGAGATCGGGAGCGAGCAGGTCGTCATCCGCTCGAATACCCGCGTGCGGACGGAGGCCGAGATCGCCCGGCTTCCCGTTCGCTTTGCGGCCGGGGTGCGTCCGATCCTTGTCGGCGATGTGGCGTCCATCCAGGTTGGCGCGGCCTTTCGCACCGGGGCCTCGACGGAAGACGGCGAGGAGGCGGTGATCGGCGCGGCCATCATGCTGGCCGGCGAGAACACACGGCTCGTCGCGCAGGCCGTCCGCGAGCGCCTGTCCGAGATCAAAACCAAGCTGCCTGCCGGCATCGAGATCCGCGACAGCTACGACCGCGCCGAGCTCGTGAACCGGACGATCCGGACGGTCGAGGAAAACCTTTTTCAGGGGGCGATCCTTGTTGCGCTCGTCCTTTTTGCGATGCTGGGAAACTGGCGGGCGGCGGTGATCGTCTCGCTGGCTATCCCGCTTTCCTTCCTGTTCGCGATGACCGGCATGGTCGGCTCCCGGATCTCGGGAAACCTGATGAGCCTTGGCGCGATTGATTTCGGCCTGATCATTGATGGGGCGGTCGTCATGGTCGAAAATATCGTGAGGCACCTCGGCGAACGGCAGAAGGCGCTCGGACGCCGACTCGACGCCCGCGAGCGCGCGGTCGAGGTGCTGAAGTCGGCGAAGGAAGTCTGCAATCCGATGTTCTTCGGGGTGCTGATCATCACGGTCGTTTACGTGCCGATCCTCAGCCTCACGGGCGTCGAGGGGAAGATGTTCCAGCCGATGGCGCTGGCCGTGATCTTCTGCCTCGTCGGCGCGCTGGCGCTGTCGCTGACTCTCATGCCGGTTCTCTGCTCCTACTTCCTGGGCGGGCACATCGCCGAGAAGGACAACTTCAGCGTCCGGTTTTTTAAGGCCCTCTACACGCCGCTACTCGATTTCGCGCTGCTCCATCGCCGCGCGGTCGTCGCCGCTTCCGCCGGAATCTTCCTGCTGTCGGTTCTTGTCTTCTCCCGCCTCGGGGCGGAATTTCTCCCGCAGCTCGACGAGGGCACGATCTCGCTTCAAATGATCCGCAGCACAAGCGTCGGCCTCGAGGCCTCGCTCGATCTCCAAATAAAATCCGAGCGCATCCTTCGCGCGAACTTTCCCGAGATCGCCCGCATGTTTTCGAGGATTGGCACGGCGGAGATCGCGATGGATCCGATGGGGCCGAATGTCGCCGACACGTATGTCACGCTCAAACCGGAGGGCGAGTGGCGCAAGGTCGATGGCCGGACGATCACGAAGCCGGAGCTGATCGCCCTGATGCGCGAAACCCTGACACGGAATGCGCCCGGACAGTCGCTGCTTTTCACCCAGCCGATCCAGCTCCGCTTCAACGAGATCATGGCGGGCGCGCGCGCGGATCTTTCTCTCAAAATCTTCGGGGACGATTTCGAAAAACTCGATGAGCTGGCGAAGCGGGCGCGCGACGTTCTGAACCGCGTCCCGGGCGGTGGCGATGTCGAGTTCGAGGCGATGGGTCGCCAGCCGATGATCGAGATCGTGCCGAAGCGGGATGCGCTCGAGCGCTTCGGCGTCCAGGGGGACGAGATCAACCGCGTGGTCTCCCACGCGCTCGGCGGAAAGGCGGCGGGGCAGCTCATTGATGGCAACCGGCGCTACGAGATTGTCGTGCGCCTGGCCGAGGACCAGCGCAGGAAGGCTGCGGAATTCTCCCGTCTGCCGCTCCGTCTCGCCAATGGCGGGCTCATCACGCTGGGCGAGGTCGCTGAGGTCCGGGTCGTGGACGAGATCGGCACGATCAACCGCAAATCCAACCAGCGCCGGGTTTCCCTCCTGATCAATCTCACAGGCCGCGACACGGAAGGATTTGTCAAAGAGGCGACGGCAAGGCTTCGCAAGGATCTGGCCTTGCCCGACGGATATTATTTCGAGTTCGGCGGGCAGTTTGAGAACCTCATCAAAGCGCGCCAGCGGCTCATGGTGGTCGTGCCGTCCGCGCTCGTGCTGGTCTTTGCCCTTCTCTTCCTCAGCTTCGGCTCGCTCCGGCAGGCCGCGCTCGTTTTTCTCTGCGTGCCGCTTGCGGTGACCGGCGGGATCTTTTCGCTGTGGCTCCGGGGGATGCCGTTCACGATTTCTGCGGGCGTCGGATTCATCGCTCTCTCCGGCATCGCCGTGCTCAATGGGATCATGCTCATCAGCTTTATGAACCAACTGCGGAGGCAGGGGGCCGGCCTCCGGCAGGCGGTGGTTGACGGAACTCTCACCCGCCTGCGCCCGAAGTTGATGACCGCGCTCACGACGGCGATCGGGTTCCTTCCCATGGCGATCGCGTCCGGTGCCGGCGCCGAGGTCCAACGCCCGCTGGCCACCGTCGTCATCGGCGGAGTCCTCTCATCCACTTTTCTCACGCTCATCCTTCTTCCCGTCCTCTACGACTGGATGGAGGCCTGCGCGGAGAAATCCAGAAATAAAACCAACAAACAAAATGAATCCATCGCTTAAATCCTACCTCCTCGCGCTTGCCGCGGGGCTCGTTGTCACCGTGGCCGCACAGGCCGAAAAACCCGCAGCCGGACCGAACCAAGGCAAGCTGATCGGCCAGCCGCCGGAGCAGGCCGAAGTCCTCATCGGCGCGGATGGCATCCTCACGGTCACCTTCCTCGATGCCGACAAAAAGCCGTCCGCACCCGGCACGCGCACGGTCAGCGTCTTTGCACAGCTCGATTCCGGACGCCAGCCGGTCGCGATGGCCGCCAAAGGAAATTCCTTTGTCTCCAGCGAGCCGCTGCCCAAACCGGAGGGATACATGCTCGTCGTTCAGACCCGGGCGGGTGCCGACGCGAAGCCGGCCAACAACCGGCTCAAATATGCCATGCATACTTGCGCCGGCTGCAAGCTTCCCGAATACGCGTGCCCTTGCACCGAGCATTAGCACGCCCATCCCAAGCCATGTCTCGCCTGCCGCCTTGTGTGCTCCTCGCCATGCTGATTCCGGCTTTTGCCGGTCCGTCCGCGATCCCTGATCTCGCGGAGAATCCGCATGTCGTCTTCCTGAAATCCTGGCTGGATCCGGCGAAGCCCGCCGGGGAGCACACGCTGCCGCACGCCCGTTTCCGGTTCGCAGACACCCTCGCCGATGCGGTGCGCGACCAGGACCGCGCGCTCGTCCGGGAGTTACTTCCGCTTTACTCGCAGGCGCTCGAATCCGAAATCCAGTTGTGCCAAATCGAGCTCTCGGCCAGATCCCAACTGGCCGGGCAGGCAAGGCAGATCGCCGACCAACTCCACGCGCTCGTCTCGCTCCTGGGCGAACGACCGGCCGCCGGGACGCTCGGCCAAATCGAGCGCGAAACTCTTGCTGCCGCCTCGCTCCCGTTCGAGGTCGCCGCCGCTGAGAACCTGGCAAAACTTCCCTCCCTGCACAGGCGGCTCGAACTGCTCGGCAACAAGCTAAATC
>Ga0194054_10001713_pt1 | contig 10321 bp, 6 predicted proteins | sample SepL2210m_MetaG_FD_163628 | JGI IMG/M metagenome (GOLD analysis project Ga0194054, IMG submission 163628) | Anoxic zone freshwater microbial communities from boreal shield lake in IISD Experimental Lakes Area, Ontario, Canada - Sep2016-L227-10m | ecosystem: Environmental > Aquatic > Freshwater >... | reverse complement strand
CATTAATCCCAGAGCCATGATAAACCCAAGCTGACGAACCATTGGAATAGAACTCACCATAAGGCTTCCAAAGCCCACCGCTGTTGTGGCTGAGCACATGAAAAATGGCCTGGCCAGCCAGCGGACGGCCTGTTTGACCGCACCTACTCTACTATGAACGTTCTGATAGAACTGACGATATCGGATCACCATGTGTATGACCATCTCCAGCGTGGTGATCGGGATGAACCCAAAAGCAAGAGCCGTCGTGGAATTCAACGGAATACCCGATATAGCCATCAGTCCAAGGACCCAAAGGATGCACACCAAGAGAATTACGTTGGTGATAGCTGTTATGCGTGCACTCTTGAAGATGTAGATCGACACGATTGTAGCGATGAGCATGCACAGTATCCCGAACACAAATCCTGTCTGAATGCTGTATCTCACTATGGCACGCCGAATAAGGGCCGCTCCAATTATCCTGTAGTCAGTCCCCGATGGGCTGTTCTCCTTCACCATCTCCTCCAGGTCCTTGAGAAATGGTTCAATGACCGAGGGATCGAACTTCCATCGTTCGTGCATGCGGACGAGCACGCCGACCGACTTTAGATCGGGAGACAGGAGGAAATCAGTGACAGGCAATGCTTTTCGGATCCTGTCCAAATCAGCATGGTCTGGGAGGTGCGCTTCGCCGTTTATGGTGCGTATAAGCGGATAGTTTCCATAAAACTGGTCTTTTTTCTGAAAGATCATAAGGTTTGACAAGCTGACCACTTCGGAGACTTTATCATGCTTATCAAGCTGACTGGTTATTCGTTCCAGACCTGAGAGGACTTGTGGATCACCTGCACCGCGGTCATTCCGGATGACGACGAGAACGAACTCCTCATTTCCAAAAATCTCTGTAAATCTGAGGTTTTCGAGATAGGTAGGAGATGTCGAATCCAATCCCGACTTTAGTGACGGATCAGTCTGCATTGTTGGAACATATAACGTGAGAACTGCACTGATTATAACTATTACACTGACCAAAGACCGACGGTGATCAACCAGCATATCCAGAAAGTTCTTGTTTGAGAGATCCAGCTTATCTTTTACTTGCATCGGCATCTATTATTGACAGCTTATGGTTTTGAACTTGACCGAGGAGGAGGCACTCGTCAACTAACAGCGGGATGAAGGTTGTAAGGTCCTCCACTATGCACACGTCGGCCACGTTAAAAATCGCAGCGTGCTTGTCGTTGTTGACGGCCACGACAAAACCCGAGTCACGCATTCCCGCCACGTGCTGTACAGCCCCGGAGACGCCGCAGGCAATGTAAAGTTCAGGAGTTACGGTAGCACCCGTAAGTCCGATCTGCCTGTTATACTCAAGCCACCCCAAATCACACACGGGACGGGATCCCGCGACTGCAGATCTGGGAAACACTGAAGCCAATTTTTCGAGCAAAGAGAGATTTTCCTTTTTCCCTATGCCTCTTCCCGCGGAGACTATGACTCGAGCATCCGCAAGGACTGATTCTACGGGACGGCAGAGTTTTGTTTCCAGTGATCTCGACCTGTGCGACTCAGATGGAATCGTAGATAGTATTACCAAACCAGGCTCGGTATTATCAAGCTCTGGGGGAGGAAACGCTCCAGGCAGAACGGTGATGACGGTAAGTTGTGTTCCGGACACTACATTTGCGACAATTTTCCCGCCATAGATCGCACGAGCGAACCTGATCTGCTCGCCCTCCTCATGGAGGCACTCCACAGACGTGATGCAAGCAGCGCCAAGTCGCACTGCCAATCTGGGAGCGAAATCCATCCCCTGTGAAGTGTGGGCGCAACACACATACACAGGGTCCAAGCCGGGAATTAGTTCCCCCAAAACGTTTACATAAACTTCCGCATTGTAAGAGGCTAGTCCGGGAACTTCGACTGCCGTGACATCGAATCCTGTCTGATAAGCAATATCATGAGCATAGCGCTCAACCGCATCCCCGAGGATCACTAAATGCGGGTCTAATGAACTGAAAGTTGAAAGTTCCCGAGCGAAAGAGGCCAGTTGGTAGGTCACTGGATTCAATTTGCCCCCAAAGTGCTCTGCTATGATAATAATTCTATGCTTCATAAATTGTCTCTGTTGTATCTAAATAAAAGCTTTTTCACTCAATATGGTAAACAGTTGGAAGGCCTTTTCTTTGGGCGTTCCTTGAAGAACCTTTCCAGCACGAGACTTCTGAGGATAAGTCAGCTCAATAAGGTGTTCCTGCGAATCGGGTGGTTGCAGTGTGTCTGCACGGATGGTTTCCAAAAGGGCTTTTTTCGCTCGGAGAACATTGGATAACGAAGGATAACGGGGCCTATTTATACCGGTCTGAATGGAGAGTACTGCGGGAAGTGCCAGGTCCAGGCAATCCCGGTATCCGCCCTCGATCTCTCTTTCAACATACACTTTTGACTGGCACTTTTGAATCCGTTCATACACGACAGAGGTCGCACATGGCCAAGAAAGCAATTCAGCCAATACTGGGCCGACCTGCCCATGCATATGGTCTTCGGACATGATCCCTGTTAAAATTAGGCCATACCCTTTGTCCCATGCGTAGGAAGCCATCATTGATGCAATTACAAAAGGGCTGATGTAGCCGCCATGTTCCACAAGGATGTGTATACCTTTCCCTGCACCCATTCCTATTGTTCTTCGCAACGCCAAAGCGGACCTCTCCGGGCCCACAGTGATTGCTTCAACCACGGTTTCCGGAAACTTCTTCTTGATGAGGAGCGCCTCTTCAATAGCAAACTCGTCAAAGCGGTTCAGCATGAAAGGATATGATTTGTCCATGTTTATCCACGTTGCAGCCGAATCAATTCTGATTCCGGCTACAGGTGCAGGTACATCCTTTACGCAGACCAATATCCTCATTTCTCACGTTCCCAACTTGAGCGACAGCAACTCGGACAACTGGGGTATGAGTTACTTGTCCCATGCCCATAGTAAAGGAGAATAGTAAATTATTCAAGAATTCAACATGTTTTTGACAACTAGATTCTTGACATGTGGCTGCCTATATCATAGACTTAGAAGATATTGTAAGGCGGCTTAGCCAAGTGGTAAGGCGACGGTCTGCAAAACCGTTATACGGCGGTTCAAATCCGCCAGCCGCCTCCAACAACCTGCCGAAATCATTCAGATCGTGGCAATCTCCAGGGGGCCTAACCCCTGATCATAGTCGAAATAGATTCCGGAACGAAACATCTTTCCTTCGTCTCCTGATCGAGGTTGTCCATCCGAAGCTTAATTTCCCTGCTTATTGTTTTTGTAAATTCAAAGTAGTGTTCGGCTTCAACAAGCGCTTGTATATATCGGTCGAACCTGTCGGGGAAATTCCACAATGCCTTGAAAAAATAATGCCAGAACGTGTTCCTTGAAGGATACAGGAGACCCTGACGCAAACAAGTTATCACCACTGCCCTTAGTTCGAAGAGAGGCGGTAGCCGGAACGGTTTCTTGACTTTGGGCGGATTCATAGCGGCGAAAGATTCATACACTCTCTTGATGTGGGCCTTGGGCTCGAAAAGCGTTTCGTACACATAAATATATTCTTCGACGATTTCTCGAAGGGGACGGGTCGGAACGAAATTGATCAAGGCGGTTTGGTTTGAGAGGTGTTCGTAATCAAGCGACAGGATGCGCTGTTCTTTTTCCAGCCGAAGGCATAGGTCTGTTCCCGTGCCAACCTGGAGTAGGCTTGTAAAAACCTCTGGAATATGGTTTCGATTGGCGAAATCGACCAGGCGTTTGCCGGCTCCAGGTTTTTCATTATCAAACCCAATGATTGCTCCGGCGGTCACGTAAAATCCCGCCCGTATGACCTCTGAGCAAACCTGATCAAGATCTGCCGCAACATTTTGGTACTTTTTTGCTCCCTTGAGGCTTTCTTGATCAGGAGTTTCGATGCCGAGAAAGACACGTCCAAAACCTGCACGAAACATTTGGTCCAATAATTTTTTGTCGGCAGCCATGTTCACAGAGGCCTGGGTAGTGAAGCCGAAGGGCATTTTGCGATTTTCCATCCAGGGAATGAGTTCTTTGAGTAAGCCCTTGGCTAAGGTGACGTTACCTATAAAATTATCATCGACAACAAGAATCCACTTCCTCCAACCCAAGTCATAGAGTCCCTGCAATTCGTCCAGCATCTGTTGAGGCGTTTTCGTCCTTACTTTGCGTCCCAGCATGAGCGTTATGTCGCAGAACTCACATCTGAACGGACAGCCTCGAGAGAATTGGATCGCCATGCTGGCGTAACTCTTGATGTCCAGAAGGTCGAAGCGGGGGACAGGGCTCTTATGAAGGTCGGCCTTTTCTTTGGACGATATTACCAGACCGCGTTCGTTGCGTGCCAGAGCGTCCAGCAACATGGAAATGGTGGTCTCCGCCTCTCCTTTCACTACAATGTCGGCTCCTGCCCTCAGCGCGTCCTCAGGATAGTGAAAAACCCATGGGCCGCCCACCACCACAATCTTGCCACGCCTCTTGGCCTCCTTGATAACTTCAAGAATTCCCGCATGCTGCACAATCATTCCAGAAACTAAAACCAGCTCGCACTCTTTCCACTGCTTGGTTGATATGCTTTGAAACGCCATGTCAACAAGCTGAAGCTGCCAATCTTTCGGAAGCAGAGCCGCAACGGTTATCAGCCCCAGAGGCGCCACCAGGGCTTTCTTTCCCTTCTTTCCCGTCATCCTCAAGACTCTGTTGAAAGACCAGAAAGTCTGAGGAAAATTTGGAGACACAAGCAGAACTTTCACATCTTGTTCCTTTCCAAAAAACAATTTTTGATATCGAGGTTCCATCGTCACAACTTTCCATACGAGCTATTAGTTGCTGTTTTATAGTGTGGCGATATTGGGAAACGTGCTCTACTACGGCAAAGGTAAAGACAAAATCTCTGAACCTGTGAGGAAACTTAAATAGCGCTAGTACCAATAGCTTCAAAAATTTTATGCGGGAAGAATAGATTTTTGAATGTCGGTATATAAATCGCAGGAACACACGAACATCTGAAAATTGTAGAAAACGAAGACGCTTCCCCCGAGCAAGCCTTTTCATCATGGAGAATTGATCGAGATCCACCAGATCGTATCTTGGAGGAGGAGAACCCTCTAAATTATGAGCAGGAAGGATTGATGACAAGATTATGAAAGACCAAATCTGAGAAAGCCTCAGTTTCGTCCCTTGTGAAATGCGAACCCCATGCAACGACTATCATGTACAGTCTGTTGCGATAGGTGTAAAGCCATATGTGAATAGGGGTTTGAATGGCCGGCTTGTAGGCAAAGCCATACAGTTCAGTCACTTCCAAGTCTCCGGCTTGTAGCACCAATGAATTCCCTGTAGGCCGACCATTTGCGAATTCCGGAACTACCACGCCCAGGTAGTGAATATGAACGATCGCACCATACCACTTTGCTTTCTCCACAAGAAATTTAAATATACCCCTCCTTATTCGTAATGGAAAAAAACTCAAAGCCCTCCTCGCGTTACTGAGAAATTTGTAAAAAGCTAAATCTGTCTTATTCCTGAACTGCTTGATGCGTTCTCTTCCTAGAGAATGGAAAAAATCGTGCCGGTCTTTTCTGTCGGCTGCGTCTGATTTGAAATAGAGCACTGTAAGACTATTGGGGTTGTCTATGCCCAGGAATCGGTTCCTCAGGTTGACAGAGATTGCAGTCGTTACCATACCGGTCCATGTGCGGCGTTCATCATTCCACTGTTCGATGGCCAAGTGGGCACTTCCCACTGCCCGATCTATCAGCAATGCCCCAATCGATTCAGATTCTTTTGAAAGTTGGGCTGTTGCTTCCAGGGAAAGAGTTCTCCTGCAACTGTGAAATTCTTCATTATCCAGATCGCCGCTTCCTACCGGAAGGCCATGTTTTTGACTCCCGGGCCAAGGGAATCGAAGATCCTTCAAGTATTCATTCTTCCGAGAGCTTCTGTTGACATGCTCACGCCTCTTCTTCATGGTGGAAAAAGAGCGTGGACTCTGTTCCCATTCTGGAACACTGCCAGTCAAGATCTGATGGTAATGAGCAAAAATGAATCTTTGAATCTCAGCTCCAAGTTCACCATCGACAGCAGCATGGTGCAGGATCGAAGCGGCAATGTGGTGGTGTTTGTCTACCTTAATCAGATGGAACTCTCCTGCAACACCGCTGAACAAGTTCAAGCCCCTTTCAAGGCGTGGCTTGAGGTGGTCCACTACCGAGTGGAACATGTCGATAGAAGTGTTTGAGGTATTTAGTTCCGAAGTCTTTAAGTGAGGTCGCAAATGGGGCCGAAGTTCCCAGATCAGACTGAATCGTCCTCCTAGCTTAACTTCCCTAACGCCGCTCATCAGTATTGGGAACTTGTCTGTACTGCGGTTGATGGCCGATTCCAAAGCATCCACGTCCAGCCGGCCCTTCAAGTGAGCCACAATGAGAATGACGCTCTTGTATTTGCCGTGGTCATCAAGGACGGCGAACACCTCCGCAAGAGGATCAAGAATATCTCCATGATGGATCATGGCCTTAGCTCCGCAAATGGGAGATGGCAACGTTTCGTTGGTTCGACTGAAATAAGGTCTGGAGTGGCTGATTCAATTTTCATCCTCATGTTCAGCGCGAACTCGACACAACTCTGCCAGAAAAAGTGTTGGTTGCCTGAAGGTGCCTTCATGCGATCCGTAATTGCTCAAGGGGAACAAATTGCCGTGAAGCAGTCAAACAATAGCCTTCATCTCCTGGTTCAAGATGGACGAATTGAGACCGGATCGCGTCAACAAGAATGCTTTCCAAAACTTGTCGGAGGGTAGCCCTGAAGTACCAAACGTTGCCTGATTTCAGTAACAACAGTCTCCGTGCGGAATGCGAAGGGCATCAGCATTCGTCTGAATAGTTCGTTGGCTCGCACCATAAGTGCCCATCCGGGTTTCTGAATTCTAAAGAGTTTCCCCCAGAAAGCTATTAACCCGGACAACGCCATGAATCGCTCGTCCATGCCGCTAATGATCTCAGGGCTGATGCGTGCGGCTTGCAGCATCTGCTTGAATGCCATTGGCAGGTCCAATTCCCGGGAGAGATACCAGAGTTGGTCCAAGGGGTCGCTGCCATGATTGATAATCCCTTCATTAAGAGACATCTCCCACAGCTTGGTTCCGGGGTACAGCCGAACACCGAGCATCAGGTTTGCCATTTGGTTCCGTTGTCGGTGGTCGGAACGTATATATTTCAGACAGAAATCCAGGGATTCCTGCAAGGTTTGGTTCGTTTCGCCGGGCCCTCCTATGAGGAAAAACCACAGAACATTGAAACGGGTTCTGTTCGTGGCTTCAGCAGCCTTGATCACATCATCGACGTTGAAAGGTTTTCCGTAAGAACGCAGCATCGTGTCGGAAGCTGATTCAGGGGTTATATGGAATGACTTGAAGCCGGCTCTCCACATGAGGCGTAGCAAGTGATCATCAAGGTTTTTCGGACTGACAGCGGTGGCGGTAAAAGATGCTTTCCATGGTCTTCGTATGATCTCCTCAAGAATCTCGACGCAGTGGTCTAGCGGTTCGTTGAAAACCGAATCAACAAAATCAAACGAGTCAGGGTTGTGTTTCATGACAACTTCTTCCAACTCGTTGACAACATCCTCGGGGGGGCGGAGTCTTAATTTAAAGCCCTGCAGGCGCAGATTGTAGAGACAGTATATACAATTATGGCTGCATCCCCTGTAGGACTGGACATTGTAGCCGGCTCCTTGCCTGAGATAGGGCCTGATATCGATCCATTTCCCCACATCGGGTCGGACAGGGAAGCAATCTGTCAAATCTGGAGGGCTAAAGTCAAATTGACCGTTTCGCTTTGCCCCGATTCCCGGCAGCCCTGAAGTACATCGCTGACCGCTCAGTGCAGACAACAAGTCTACGAAAGACTTCTCACCGTCTGAAACGACTATGTAGTCAGCCTCAAGCCTTCTTAAGACATCCTCCGGAATAAGACTGGCTCCGGCTCCCCCGAGGACCACGGGCGCGTTAGACAATTCTCTTATGTGTCGAACCATCTCCCGGATTTGGGGGACATAGGAAACGGGATAAAGCATGTTACAGTTGTCTATGTTGCGGACCGAAATTCCTACCACGTCGGGAGAAAAGGTCTTAACTGATTCCCTGATTTTTCTGCGTATCCCGGTTTTGAAGCACAGATCGAGAACCTTTACTTCATGGCCGGCGGACTCAGTCGCGCTCGCGATGTAGCATAGTCCAATCGGAGCAGCGGCAAAGAAATCGTCTCGAAGATTGCTATTAATAAGAAGCACGCGCATGGAGTTGTCCGTATAGTGTTGGGGCGATCAGGACCATATTACCCGTTGTCGGGGTTTGCTCAAAGGCATTTTCTGACTTGTGGTATTTAATCCTGTATCGCTGTGCGAATGAATTGAGATAGTAGTTGACTTTATTGCAGTAGAACTAACAAATCGTTGCCATATCCCTATGTGGTGAGCCACAATTACACTTGCGAATCTATTGGGGCGTATGGTTCCTTGAGTTGCAATAAATACTCAAGTTTGTGAACTCGCAGCAGCTTCCGGTGGCTTTCTCCGTGTCCTCCACCAGGAAAGCACAAACATCCCTCCGCTGAAAAGAGAACCGATACCACCGAAAACCTTTGTTGATAGCTCGGCCAGCTTGTGCCAGGAGTCTACCCCTTGAGGGACTACAGGCGCAGATTTCGCGTTCACCAGTTGCAGCATCGTCTGAACCAGGGCCATTTGGTCCTGCAAGTGCTTGTTATCCAGCTCTTTCAATGCCATTTGCCGCTGCAGTTCTTCGACTTGCTTTTTCAGTTTTTCTTGAGCTTCTTCATCGCCGGCGCCCATTAACATCTTGGAACGAGCAACGTCCATCTCATTTTGAATGCCCGCTGTTTTCATGTTGGCCTTATCTACGTTGGCCGCAAGCTCTCCGGGATTCATGGCTGAGTTAACAGTCTTCAACAAGGGAATAGTGAACAAGACCACGAGGACGATAGTTATCGCCAGTAGTATCAACTGCTTAACAATGAATCTCCCGGAACCACCTTGTTGTTGGTCTGATCTCATAGATTTCCCTCCGTCCCGAATCCTGATATCTCATGTTTGTGGTAGGCATCCGATAACAATTATAACACAAGACAGCCTATTAGGTTTCAGTTTGTTTCCCCTACCAGTATAAAGCCTGCCCAGAAGAACGGGTGGTTCCAGATTCCCTTCCGGAGTTCGGATCGAGCCAGTTCAAGGGCTTCCGGTTTGGATTTGCCGGCTTTGATGTGTTGGAAGAAGCTCTTTACCAGCGTTACTGAGGCTATTTCAGATACGGACCAGAGGCTCATTAATACCGATTTGGCTCCGGCGTACTGGAACGCCCTGCCCATTCCCATGGTTCCCTCACCGGAGACGCTAGTGCCCAAACCGGTCTGACATGCGGTAAGGGCAACGATTTGAGCGTTCATGTCCAGACCCATCACTTCGGTCATACGAAGGAACCCGTCAGTACCGTGAGGAACAAGGGTAAGGACAAGCACGGGCTCCATGATGCCGGGCAAGTCCTTGCCAAAATAACCATGGGTCGCAAAGACTATCTTGTCGTATTTCTTCAGGGACGGTTTGAAATTCTGGACGAAGTTGTCTTTTGTGGCGTCGAAACCTCTTATGATATCCGCAGGTGACTTCTCAATCTTTGCAAGTGATTCTGCCAGTTCGTCGGTAAGCTCCAACCTGGGAAACTTAAGCCCGCCCATCTGGTCGGTACCCTCGGCGCCCATAAGATGCATACTCTTTAGTAACGAAGCGAATACTCCAGTGGGCGCCTCTTTCTTTGGGGCCTCAGATGTACGTTTGTCCTTTTCACTGAATACAGGGTCGACTATTGCTAGTAGGCCTCCCCCAGCAGCTTTGCATTTGGAGTGGTTCCTTGCAAGGGTAAGAGCTGTAACAGACTGATAATAAGAAAGGAGGTTCCGGTCCCCAAAGAATTCCGCCCCAGAAACATAGGGGATAGCCTTGTCTGTCTTGACTGAACCCTTGTCATTCAGGGTAAGCATTTCGAACGGGACTGTTCCGAGGCAATCATCAGGAACTATGATTATTGAAGCTCCTTTAGGTACAAGGTCCAGAACTTCCGTCAGGAGTAAATCTGATAGTTCTTTGCCAATTGGGAGGCTAAAGGATGCAAGTTTTTCCTCAAGTTTATCTTTTCCCGGAATTACTTCAAGGGGCTTCCTATATTCAAGCACCAGCTTCTCAAGGTCATTTCTCGGCTTCGGCTTGAAAAGGGCCTTAAGG
>Ga0194054_10001706_pt1 | contig 10339 bp, 10 predicted proteins | sample SepL2210m_MetaG_FD_163628 | JGI IMG/M metagenome (GOLD analysis project Ga0194054, IMG submission 163628) | Anoxic zone freshwater microbial communities from boreal shield lake in IISD Experimental Lakes Area, Ontario, Canada - Sep2016-L227-10m | ecosystem: Environmental > Aquatic > Freshwater... | reverse complement strand
CAATTTCACCCCGTCATTAAGCGAATGGTTAATAGCTAAAGGCAAGTTCATTTCAACCGGGTCAACAATGACGCGGATGGCCAAAAAAGGTAGGGTATATTGCTTTGCAACCTTGGCAATAGCGATACTTTCCATATCCAGGGCAACCGCTCCTGTTAGGGAATGCAGTTGCTTTTTGTCCGTGCTGGTTGAAACAATACTGACACTCTCCACTAAACAACCACCCGTAACAACGACAAAATTTGCCAATATACTTTGGACGTAACTGTGCCAATCGGCATTAATGGCCAATTCGTTATTTTCGGCATCTATCAACTTATCCGCCAGGATCAAATCCCCTGGTTTTAATGATGCACCCAGCGCGGCGGCACACCCCCAACTGATCAACCGGGCTGCACCTTTGGCAACCAGCAATTCAGCCGCTGCTGTAGAATTGGTAGGGCCGGCACCTGAATAAGCAACCAACAACCGATCCGTAATAAAGAGGCAATCCCCTTTTTCAATTTTTATTGACGTCAGGGTCGTCAATTCTTCAGGCAGAGCAACAACAAGTCCCGTTATCACTTAAGATTAAGTTCGTTGCGGTAGCGAGCTAATGCCCAAAGCGGGAAAAACTTGTCATAACCATGATATTTAAGATAAAAAACCTTGGGAAATCCAGGTGCAGTAAAACATTTATCATTCCAAAAACCATCAGTTTGCTGATTATGCAAGATAAAATCAATGCCGGCTTTGACTTCGGGGCTATGCGCTTCACCTGCTGCCATTAAGCCTAAAACAGCCCACGCTGTTTGAAAAGCGGTGCTAAAATGATAACTTCCGCTAACACTTTTGTCATGATAGCTGTGGTTATCCTCGCCCCAACCGCCATCTTCACGCTGTACACTTTTTAACCAGGTGACTGCTTTGGTGTACAACGGATCAGTTTTAGGCAAATTGGTTTGCTCCAGTCCAAGCAGTACAGACCAAGTACCATAGATGTAGTTGGTTCCCCAACGGCCAAACCAAGAACCGTCAGCTTCCTGTTCGTTACGGATATATTCAAGCGTACGCTCCAAAGCCGGCAGATATTCCGCATGATTCTGGGCAACCTTGGCCATAAGCATGGCACAACGCGCACTGACATCGGACGTTGGCGGATCTAATAAAGCGCCATGATCGGCAAAGGGAATTTCATCGAGGTAATAATAAGTATTATCGACATCAAAAGCTCCATAACCCCCGTTTTTGGATTGCATACCCACTACCCAGCGAGTTGCCCGATGTATTGATTGTTCCAGATGAGGCAAGTTGGAATCAGCCATCGCAAAAGCGACCACAGCCGTATCATCGACATCCGGATAATGTGGATTTTCAAACTGAAATGCCCAGCCGCCGCCCGCCAAATCAGGCTTGGAAATACGCCAATCGCCCGGCTCATCTAATAATTGCTTGCCTTTAAGCCACTCATAGCCTCGCGTCAGCGCCGAGTTGGTCACGTTATTAACGGCATCACTCCCTTTCTCGGCTTCCTGCAAAGCTAACGCAGCCAGTGCCGTATCCCAAACTGGCGATAAGCAAGGTTGGCAGTAAGCATCATGCTCATTGATAACCAATAACTTATCGATTGCCTTGCGTGCAGTCACGATAAGCTCATGATCTTTTGGCATGCCCAGCAGCAGCAACGCTTGATAAGCGCCCATCATGGCCGGACAAATACCACCCAAACCATCTTCACCGTTCAGTCGTTCAATAATCCAGTCTTTGGCTTTTTGGAGCGCCAGCTCGCGTGATTTTTTAGGAATTAACGGACGCGTCGCTCTGCCTAAAAAATCCAGACCTAAAAAAACTTTATTTAACACAGTTCTTTCAGGAAAATAGTGCTTTTCTTTGTCAGGGTGAGTGACAAAAAGCTCCAGTATACTGACTTTGTTGGGGTTTTTAGCCGTCGCCTTGAGCGTACAAAGTATAAACAGCGGTACCATAACCGTTCTGGACCAGTAAGAGACTTTATCTAAATGAAACGGAAACCAGCTCGGAAACAACATTATTTCCACAGGGATATACGGAACTCCGCGCCAAGGCAACTGCCCAAATGTTGCCAGTGCAATGCGCGTAAAAACATTAGCTGTCGCAGCACCACCCTTGCTCAGGATGAAATTTCTTAATATCACCATGTGCGGTGCATCAATGGAATCTCCGGCCAGCTTTAAGGCATAATAAACCTTGACGCTGCCACTGATATCACCGATACCGCCGGTAAAAAGAGGGTAGCTACCGTCTTGCGATTGACGGGATCTTAAATAGTTGGCTATTTTGACTTGCAGCGGCTCATCAATCTCACCCAGATAATGCATCATTAAGATGTATTCAGCTGGAATCGTGCAATCTGCCTCCAGTTCGAACACCCAATAACCATCGTTGTGTTGCAGGCTTAATAATTTATCCTGTGCTCTGCCAATCGCTTTATTGAGACTATAGGCTTTGGAATAAATTGTGGTTGCCGAGCTGGAACCATTGCCAGCCGGTCTTTCTGTATTTGAGTCGGTAAACATAATGTCGTCCTTAAAGGTCTGAATTGGCTTTTGAGGAAGGTATCGAATAAGTCCAGTCGGGAGTTTTCAGGTCTCGACTGGTTAAATTAAAAAGTAACGTGAGCATGAAATTGCTTCGTCCCAGTAACTTGGTCGCAAGAATGGTTGCTTTAACACTTTTACGGGTAATTTTGACTTGATCAGAATGATTGAAATCCAGATTCTGTTTGATTTTTCTTAAGGTCAAAACAGCCATGCCCAACGCCCACAAGCAAAAATTGCGGATACCGGTTTCATGAACGGGTATCTTTAGCGTGTAGATCAGTGCATTGTACAAATGACCGTGAGCAATACTGATCAGGTGCTCAAGGCCCGCCCTGAAGTTTTCATCATTTGTTTCGGGGCTTAAGTTTTTAAGATCAAAACCGGTTTCGGAAAAAATGTCCTGTGGTAACCAGCAAACGCCGCGTTGCGCGTCATCCCAAATATCTTTCAATATATTGGTCATCTGCAGCCCTTGTCCAAAAGACACTGATAAGGTTAATAACTCATCTTTATGCTGTGCAATCTCAGGCGAATAATGGCAAAAAAGTTTGGCCAGCATTTCGCCCACGCAACCGGCAACGTAGTAACAATAGTTATCCAAATCGGCAAGCGTTGCCAGACCGCCATGCAAATCCCGGGCCTGAAATATCGGCATGCCTGCGGCCATGGTTTCAACGCAGCAAGCTAGCGCCTCAACTTGATCGTCATCAAAAGAATGCGTAATTTGTATCACCCGGGGCAATACATGAATCAAGGTGTGTTCAGCTGGAATGGTTTGCTCGGAAAGCAAGGGCGCAAGCTCTACCGCGAAAGGTTCGGCATTGACACCGTTTTTAACAACATCAATAAACTCGGAGCAAAAATATTTTTTTTGTTGAGCCGACAAGGATACTTCATCCTCAATTGTGTCGACGATACGGCATAATAAATACGCGTTGGCGACTGCACCGTAAAGCTTTTCAGGTAATTGGGGAATAGTGAGCGCAAAGGTTCTGGACACGCCTTCAAGCAAGAGTGTCTGAAACTCATTGTCAGACAATTGACTCAGTGATTTAGGGTCATCCAAAGATATTGTGGTTTCGCTCATAATAATCAGGTATCGACCCAAACGGGTCTGGTAAATTCGTTGATGGCAATAATAGCCTGTTTGTTGGTATTTTGCAAAGCAATGTTGTTTTATTGACAACATCGCTGTTTAGCTGGGCTGTATAACCATTTATTAATAATAAAAACAATGATTTAATGCCTTGTGTTGTATTTGTACAAATTACCCAAAAAACAGGCTCTTCACACCGACACCAGGGATAATTTTGCGTAAAAACTGGAGTCGTTAGTTAAAAGATAGTATTCTAGTAAACAATACATAAGCGATTGTATTATATAGCAGGCATGTTTGAATACCTGAATTTCAGGACTAAAAAACCCTGAAATACACTCAACATTAAGCAGCGCCTGACTGTTGTTGTTTTATTACTACACGCTTATTGTCGCTTATGATATACCTGGTTTTGGAATGGTCAACATACTCCGCGCGGAGTATATATTTGACCAAATTATAGTTATAACAATTTTGGAGGTTTGCAGATGGGTGTTCCTTTACGTCAGCAGTTAGCAGTCGGCAGTTATCTTATTAAACAAAAACTAAAAGGAGTTAAAAAATATCCTTTGGTACTTATGCTGGAGCCATTATTTCGTTGCAACCTGGCGTGTGCGGGCTGCGGCAAAATTGATTATCCTGATGATATTCTCGACAAACGCCTGTCATTCGAAGAATGTATGCAGGCAGTTGATGAGTGTAACGCACCCATGGTGTCAATTCCAGGTGGCGAACCGCTTATTCATAAAGAGATGCCGCAAATTGTTGCAGGTATTATTGCCCGCAAAAAATTTGTTTATCTATGTACAAATGCCTTGTTATTAAAAAAGCGGATCGATGATTACACGCCCTCCCCTTATTTGACCTTCTCAATCCATCTGGATGGTATGCAGGAACGGCATGATGCCTCTGTCTGCCAGGACGGTGTCTTTGACCGAGCCGTTGAAGCCATAAAGCTGGCTTTGGCAAAAGGCTTTAGGGTTACCGTAAATTGCACCCTTTTTCAGGGTGAAAACTCGCAGGAAGTTGCAGATTTTCTGGATTATGTGACAGAACTGGGTGTAGAAGGTATCACCATAGCACCAGGTTTTAGTTATGAGCGTGCGCCTCAACAAGATGTATTTATTAAAGGCAAAGACGTTAAAGATTTATTCAGAGGCATCTTCAAAATTGGTAAAAGTCGCAAATGGCAATTAAATCATTCATCGCTTTATCTTGATTTTTTGGCAGGCAATCAAAACTATGAATGCACGCCTTGGGGCAATCCTACCCGCAACGTCTTTGGCTGGCAAAAGCCTTGTTATTTACTGGCTGATGAAGGTAATGCGGACAGCTTTCAAGAGCTTCTGGATACCACGCCTTGGGACAAATACGGCAACGTTAACAATCCTAAATGCGCAAGCTGCATGGCCCATTGTGGTTATGAAGCAACGGCCGTTGAAGACATGTTAAAACATCCGTTGAAAGCGTTTTTAACGTCTATCAGAGGCCCTAAAACTGAAGGCGATATGATACCCGAGCCTACGCCGCTGTATGTTGAAGATAAACCCTTACCCACTCTTTCCGGTATTCCCATCATCATAGAAATGACTGAATAAACTGCCGCAAAACTGTCCCTTCAAAGCAGTTTTTAGCCCGCCTTGTTATTGATAGGACAAGGCTTGGCTAAATCTGTATCTACCGGTTTGAAGGACTGAACAGTTCTGACAGCAATGTAAAAAATTTTATTAATATGCCACGTTTATGAGGTTTTGTTTATGGCTTTAAAGAATATCAAGTTAGCCGTTTTTTTTATTTTTTGTTTGTTTATGGCAGCCCACACGTCCGTTCAGGCAGAAGAAATTGGCGCAACCGCAAAGCAGGTCGTTGATAAATTTCAAACAGAGCTCATCGCTGTCATGAAGAGCGGCAAGCAATTAGGCTTTGCCGGACGGTATGACAAATTATATGATTCCGTTTCCAATAGCCATGATTTAACAAAAGTTGCCCGCATTGTTGTCGGTAAAGAGTGGGAAAAACTATCTGAGGCACAACAACAAAAATTGGTCGATGTTTTTGTCCGCTTGAGTGTTGCCTCTTATGCGCACAATTTTAAAGATTATTCCGGCGAATCCTTTGTATTTGATTCAGAAGAAGAAACCACAAGAGGCGGCGTTGTTGTGCATAGTCATTTGATTATTCCCGATGATAAACCCGTTAAATTTGATTACATGCTAAAAGAAAAAGGTGACAGCTGGCGCATTATTAATATTATCGCTAATGGTGTCAGTGACTTGGCCTTGAAACGATCAGAATACACCACCATATTGCAACGCGAAGGGTTTGATGCTTTAATATCCAAGATAAACGAAAAAATTGATAATTATTCAAAACTATAAGCCAAAGGTTCACTATTCAATGATCAAGCTTTACTGCGGCAATCGTAACACCAACATTCAGAAAATTGTCTCGGGCATGGTTATGGGGGCTTCCATTTTTCTGGGCAGTTGTGCAACAACTGAAGTTGCCAAGCCGCAAGAAACTGAAAATAAAGCCGATCCTTATGAGCATTTTAATAGAACCATGTTCACCTTTAACGATCATCTTGATGATTATGTTGCCAAGCCTATTTCTGACGGCTATAGATGGATAACACCCCAGTTTATGCAAACAGGGGTTTATAATTTCTTTAGTAATCTTAAAGACATCAACGTGGTTATAAATGATGTTCTACAAGCTAAATTTGCACAAAGTGCCCACGATACCGTGCGTTTTGCTGTTAATACGACAATGGGTTTGGCAGGTTTTGTTGATCTGGCAACCCGCGTTGGGCTAGAAAAAAATGAAGAGGATTTTGAGCAAACCCTTGCAGTATGGGGAGTTCCTCAGGGTTCATATTTGGTGCTCCCGTTGTTGGGACCATCAACTATGCGTGGCATTCCCGGTTCGATATTTGATACGGCGGCAAACCCTTCAAGCTATGTAGGTATGCCGGTACAACTAGTCTCCATGCTAAATACTCGCGCAAGTGCAGAAGGCTCATTGAAATTTATTGATGAAGCCGCGCTGGATCCTTATGTATTTACGCGGGAGTCTTTTTTGCAGTGGCGCAATAATCTGGCTACGGATGGAAAAACCGAAGGTTCCTTAGATGTTGATAATCTTGAAGACGAGTTACTTGCCACCGATAAAGCCGCGCCTTCAAAATCAGGATCAACTGCAGCTGTCAATATCGGCTCCCCACCAGGTTTTACTCTGCGACTGGACGAAGAGAGCAAAGAATTTAAACAAGTTTCAAATTCATTTAGCAGTGTTTCCCAATCGTTTGATGCGACTTCCAAGTCGTTTCAAGAAGCCGCTAATAAACTCGATAAATTGAAAAAGTTGAAAAAACGCAGATAAACCATTTAACAAGGTAACTACTCAACCGTTAAAAAATAGAACACGGATTTGACTGATGGATACGGAGTTACTCAAAATCAAACCTGCCGTGGTTTTACAAGAGCCTGAGGCAGGAAAAAAGCGCAGTCGCTCAAAACCGCAGCCTGCTGTGGCTGGAGGAGAGGACATAGTCGCTTCAATACCGCCGCAAGTGCAGCAATTACGGGCGGCTTTAAAGGGCGGCAACATATCCGTGGATACGTCTACCGGGCACGTCCGCCATTAAATACCGTCAGTTTAGCTCCGGATTTCGTCCGCACTGTAAGTACGGGGTTAGTGGCGATTTCATCCTCGTCCGCTGTTGCCCTTGGGCAGGCCGGCAACAGAACTGCAAATTCTTGTTGGCTCTCCCGTCTAAGCTGGCGAATTTTACTCAAGAGTTGCCAAGCCTTCTCAGGATCGGTTATGTCATTCAGTACCTCTGCTTCCGCGTCATCCATTTGTGTGAAGAGTTTTTTGCACAACTGGATGTTGTGAGCGTTCGTAGCAACCGGAATGGCCATTGGTTTTCGTGGCTGAAAGCGTTGCCCAGCCCCACCAGGACTGAGGAAATTAAATATGCTGGAAAATGGCTTAAACATGGCTGTTCCTTGAAGTTAAAGGATTTTATCTACTTTATATCGAATAAATCTCAAAAACAAGTGTTCTGTAGATAACCTTTGAAAACTTCGATAGCGTTATTAAACCGGCGGGAACAATCATCCTGAAGAATGGATGTCCCCGCACCAGGGGCATAGGTATCTACACAAGTCCTACTGCTCCTTCTCCAAAGGGAGAAGGTTGGGATAAGGGGAATGTAACTGCTTGATTTTATTCTCCTCACCCCATATATGGACTCCTCGTTTATTGCAAGATAAGTTTTCACAATTGATGCCAGCAACAGAGATCATGATTGCAGCCATATATCCGGTCTCTTGATAGAGGTTTTATTACCTCAGGACTCCTGATGAATCTATCCGCGCACTTTCACCTCTACCAACCTACCGATTTCTAAGAATCTCTGGGGTGAACGGGTTATGAAAGCACCGGTCTGACCTGTTTTTGCCATCAAATGGTGTTAACTTGCCTCCGCAATTCTGTTTTACCTGGTTAACTGTTAAGGTTTGTTAGAGGGTTATCCACGCTTTGCCCACTGACGGAGAGCCCTTCTCTCTTGCTCGTAGTCAGTTATCAGGAAGAACAGGATTTGATAGGCGGCTGGCTGAATGAATGTTGTGAAATGTCGCCACTGAATGAAGCAAGCGGCACAGATGTTTATGCCAGTTACAAAACCCATTGTATTGATAACGGGCTGCGCCCCAATAGCAGTAACGCCTTGACTAGACGACTATCAGAAAGAGGATTTTATGTTAGGAAGTCAAACGGCAAAAAATTATGGTCTGGACTATCTGTAATTTTTAACGGACAGACAGCTTATACAGTGAATTTTTAATCAATCAGTGCTGTTAGTGCTCTTTTTTACTGTTTTACCTATGACTACAGGGAATAACAATACTAAGAGCTTATAGGGAAAACGCAATAAAAGAGCACTATCGTCACTTTTGAAATAAAACCCCATACCCAAACAGGACAAAAATAAATGAAAATCACCGAAGAACACGACATCGAAAGCCAAAACCTTAAGGAAGCCAAGGCCATATTAATAAGCCTATCTGATAAAGATTTCGGTCTTCTGCTTGAATGGATGATGACGGAGGCCTGTAATTTTTTGGAACCGCCGACATCTTCGACGCATTGAGACTCAGCGGAAATATCCGTTAAGTGTTACACCGTTAGTCTGGAGATCGCGCGGGGAAACCGCGATATCTTCACACTTTGCCTCACTTTGAGACGCTGCGCGTGTAGCATACAAAATAATTAAGCAATTTAATCAGAGGGTAATTAAAAAATGGGTAAGCGCACAACAAGCCAACTAACCAGCGGCTTTAATCTCCTCATGCATACTGCCCAGCTTTTCGCCTATTGCAGTTTTGCGCCTTGCTGTTCGTTCTGATTGGTTTGTTTTAGAGGACGTGTCACTAGAGAAGGACACGGTGTCCTTCTCTTGATTCTTGCCATAATTGTTTGATTTGTTGTTCGCCCCATTACCTGTCTCAGGATGCAATTCTAAATAAACTACCTTACGCCTTGCTAAACTTATCCCTTGCCCTAACCATATCCCCTACTCCCCGCGCGTGTGGGTGAAACATCCTCGCCAAAACCTCGCCAATTTGCACCTGCTCCCCGCGCATGTGGGTGAAACGCCGAATTAATGCCATGCTTTGGTGGTGCTTTTTTATGCCAATTGTCATGCAGGCGCTTAGTCGATTATAAGCAAATAGGAAATAACACCTATATCAATAATTATGCCAGTCTATAAGCCTTTATGTAATTGCTATATAGCGAGTTGGCATGATAACAAGCTAGTAGATTGATTATGTCCTGAATTAGTACAAGCACCTGCCACTGCAAAGTATTCTGGATCGGGATCAAGGCGCTGAATTCTTAGCGCATTTTTTTGGCTGAAAGTCTGACAGGTATTGCCGTCAAGAAACTGGTAATATTTGACGTAACATTCCATGGATTGCCCGGCAAACATGACCCTGCCATGACCCGAAAAATTTTAGGCAAAAAAAGGGCTTAGATTTTACTCTAAGCCCTTGATTTATCTGGCTCCCCCGGACGGGCTCGAACCGCCGACCTAGTGATTAACAGTCACCCGCTCTACCGACTGAGCTACAGGGGATTAAACTTTTATGTCTCAATGGTGCGCCTGGAGAGATTCGAACTCCCGACCGATCGGTTCGTAGCCGATTACTCTATCCAGCTGAGCTACAGGCGCTTTGTTGAGCCGCTTATTATCTTTTCTTTTAGATATTATGTCAATTTTTATTTTTAAAATAGACATTTTAAAATGGCGGAGAGAGAGGGATTCGAACCCTCGATGGGAGTTAAAGCCCATACTCCCTTAGCAGGGGAGCGCCTTCAGCCGCTCGGCCATCTCTCCTAAAACAGTTTACTCTTCAGAATCTGTGGAACCCGCTGACTCAGCTTGTTCTTTTTTTATTCTTTCGTAAATTTCTTCTCTATGAACAGATACATCTTTGGGTGCATTTACACCTATACGAACCTGATTTCCTTTCACTCCAAGAACAGTGACAGTCACCTCATCACCAATCATTAAAGTCTCCCCTACTCGACGAGTCAATATAAGCATGGCTTCTCCCTAAATGTATATTAAAAACCCACTGTTCTTACACAGCATCCAAGTTAGATTGTATATAAT
>Ga0194054_10001701_pt1 | contig 10358 bp, 8 predicted proteins | sample SepL2210m_MetaG_FD_163628 | JGI IMG/M metagenome (GOLD analysis project Ga0194054, IMG submission 163628) | Anoxic zone freshwater microbial communities from boreal shield lake in IISD Experimental Lakes Area, Ontario, Canada - Sep2016-L227-10m | ecosystem: Environmental > Aquatic > Freshwater >... | reverse complement strand
TGGCTGCCGGCCGGCGCGCTGGCGGTTCTCACTGCGGGATTCTTCCTCTGCCTGTCGCCCGTGCGCCCGACGTCTCTTGCCGACAACACGGAGTTCAACCGCGCGTTCGACATGCTCGCGGGGATCGACTCGCTCGCGGTTGTCGAGGAGATCCCGTTCCCGGGGGGCACCCAGGATTTCTGATTCAGCGCGCGCCCGGTCTTCCGAGGCGCGCGGTCAGTTCGGTTTGATCGAAGGCTTCCTCGTGCCGTGTGGCAAGGGTCTTGATTTTTACGGACGGCCACTCGGATCCGACCAGGACGGCCCGCGCCGCGCCGAGGGCTTCGGCATCCTGAAACTGGCGCCCGACCTTTGCGGGCTTCAACGAAAAGTCCACGCGCCACCCGAGATCGCGCGCCTCCTGCACCACCCGTAGCGCGTCGGCGCGCCGCGGTTCGTCGGCAATCACCACATAGATCTCGCAGGCCGGCGGACTCGCCGACCGCCGCCGCTCATCCGCCGCCGGCGTCCCATCAATCAGGTGGCCGAGCACGACGTCCCCCATGCCGAATCCGATGGCCGGCAGATCCGCCGCGCCGTCGCTCAGCCCCTTGATCAGGCCGTCATAGCGCCCGCCCCCCGCAAGCGCCCGCAGGGATTTTGAGCGGTCGAAGATTTCAAAGACGACGCCCGTGTAATAAGCGAGTCCGCGCACGATCGAGAGATCCTGCTCGACAAATTCCGACAGCCCACGCGCTTCAAGCGCGGCCAGCACGGGGGCGAAGGCGGCCGGGCTGCCGGCGGAAATGAACGCGCGAAGATCCGCAACCGTGAGCCCTGCCGGGGCCAGCTTTTCATCGAGTTTTTCCGAGGGCTCGCGTTCGATTTTGTCCGCACACTCGAGCGCCAGCCGCGACCCGGCCTCGTCGCATCCGCGCGAGGAGAGAAAATCCCTCCACGCCCGGCGGTCGCTGAGCCTCACCACGAAATGCTCGCTGCCGAATCCGAACCCCCGTATGAGATCCACCGCCAGGGCCACGATCTCGGCATCTGCCTCCGGCGAGCTTTCCCCGACGATGTCCGCATTGAATTGCAGGAACTCGCGCAGGCGGCCTTTTTGCTGGCGCTCGTGGCGAAAAAAATTCGAAACGCAAAACCACTTCATCGGCTTCCGGAAATGCTTCTCCCGCGCCGCAACCATGCGGGCGAGCGTCGGGGTCATCTCGGGCCGCAGCGCGACCTCGCGGCCCCCGCGGTCGCAGAACGAGTAGAGCTGCTCCAGGATCTCGGCCCCCTCCTCGTTCTTCTTCCGGTAGAGCTCGCCGCCCTCGAGCGTCGGGCCGTCGTATTCCACAAAACCATAACGCCGCGCAACCGCCCGCCATGTCTCCACGACATAGTTCCTCCGGGCGCAATCCTCGGGATAAAAATCACGGAATCCGGGCAGCGCGGGCATCAGTAAACCTCCTCACTTTTTCCCATCGTCTCATCCTGCCCGCTTCCCGATTCCGTGAAAAGCATTTGATCGAAAAATCCGCCGCTCGTCCGCGGAAGCGGCGGGCGGGATCACTTTCCTCCCAGGTCGGGATGTCTGAACGGGATGCGCCGATGTGCATCGCGCGGTTTTGCGGCCGGAGAAACAGACCTCGCGCATGATGCCGGTTCCGACCATCCGCCTCTGCGCGCCCGCCCGTCGGCACTCCTGAGAACGCGGCTTGCAAGGCGGGGGGGAACCGGCGCAATGTCGCTCCGACATGGCGGATCTGTTTCGGCATTTTTTTACCGCGATGGGCCTTTCCGTAATGCCGGAAGAGCCTGTGCGGCGCAAGGTGGCGGTCCCGGCCGGCGCGGAGCGCACGATCCCGACCAACCGGAGCACGACGGTTTTTTCCGGCGAGGCCGGCGACTGGCAGCCGTATTTGCAGCGCCCGTGGAGCGGGCGCCAGGACGGCGTGTTCGCGATGGATATCGTGCTGGATCCCCCGCAGAGGCACATCGGGTTTGTGTCGCTCAACGAGCGCTCCGCGCGCTGGGCGGAGGCGCTGGGGCGCGGGTTCGCCCAGGCCCGCTCCCGGCTGGAAAAGACGCCTGCCGCCGCGCGGGTGTTCGACGAGATGGTTTTCGGGAACCCCTCGAATTCCGCGCTGAAGCTGACTTCCTGCGCGGAGCTTCCGGCGGACGCGACGCGGGAGATCCGAGTGAACGACAACCTCTCGCCGGCCGAGACGAGGATCCTGGTGCGCACCGGCCTGCTCGAGGAGTTCGAGCCGCGCCTGGACGACCCCGGCAAGCCGATGGAGCACCTCGGGGAAATCTGGGAAGTTCTGCGCCAGATCCTGCTCCAGCTCGGCCATGGAAGCTACCCGCGCGACCGGTTCACCGAGCGGATCGAGCTGACGACCAAGTGGGCTCTGGTCAATCTTCATGTGCTTTACAGCGGGAAGAAAGACGGCCGACCCGACCCGAACGATGCCGGCGAGGCGTTTGAAAAAATCCGGGCGAAGCGTGGGAAGCTCGAGCGCCGCGAGCTGTTCGCGCGGGATCCGTTTTTCCGGCTGCTTTCCGACCTGTCGTTTTTGCTGCGCGAGCGCGGGGTCGAGAGCCTGTGGGACACGGCGGCGGTCATCGTGCGCGATTATCTGGATTCCCGCTACCTGCGGCTCAGCATCGCGGGGCTCATGCCCGACAAGCCGGACTGGCAGGAGGCGATGCCGGTCGAGTGGAAGGGCCCTCGGAAAATCAAGACCCCGCCGCCCGAGGCCGGACGCTACGGGATCATTGACGACGAGGACGAGGACGCGTGGAAGCAGATGAGCGGCCCGCTCGAAGACATCGGCTACCTGCTTATCGGGCAGCTTGGCATGGGCCAGTTCGGCCGCGTTTACGAAGCGATCAATGTCGGCAATGGCAGCATCCCTGCCCGCGTGGCCGTGAAGGTGGACCGCATCCGCAAGGGACATAAAAAAGAGGCGATCGAGGCGGCGGACACGATCATGGACATCGCGCGCGGGCTCGCAAAATCGCCGCATGTCATCCGGGCCTTCGATGCCGGCTACATGAAAAACCCCCGCTCGAACTACCACATCCTGCAGATTGTCGAGGGGGACACGCTCGACCACCTGCTCGGGATCGCGGGCAGCGAGCACGCGAGCATCCTGCGTCCGCTTGCCGGACGTTCCTCGCCGGACGACGCGCGCCGCGAATTTCTGAAATCGCTGAGCGGCAGCGCCGGGGAGGCGTGGCGGCGGAACCGGGAATCCCCGCCCTTCACCGCGCTGCCCGGGCTGAGCCAGATCCTCGACCTCCTGACGAGCAAGGCGCTCTGGATCGAGGAGGTCCACGGCCTCGGGTTCGCGGTCAACGATTTGAAAAATGGGAATGTCATGATGAGTCGCCGCGGGCAGTTCAAGGCGATCGACATCGATTCCTACAGCCGGGTGTTTTCCCACCTCGACAAGCTGCCGGACTTCTTCTTTCTCGCCGTCTCCGCGCTCCAGCTCATCACCCACGGATGCGGCCCGGGCAGGGCGGCGGTGGCCCCGGACATCAAAGACCTGCTCTCGGATCCGGGGGCGGTCGGAAAGAGGCTCCGGGAGATCTGGCCCTACGGCGACCTTTCGCTGCAGAGCGGCGGACGGGTGGCGACGGCCGAGGTCCTGCAGTTTTTCGCGCGGTTCATTGACGACGCGCGCTCGGGAGTTTTTGCGAACGAGCCGGGGCGTTTCACCCAGGCGATCGACGCGCTGATTTTCCTCAAGCGCCGGTTCTCGACCGAGGAGATGGTGCTCCAGTGAGGCTGCTCACCCGCTCAATCCGAGAGCCGTCGAAAAGCCGGGAAAAATCTGCCGGACAGCTTTGAATGTTCCCATTTCCCCTTTCGAAGCCGACAACGATTCTCCGTAGAGAGGTCAGGAAGTCAGACGCTGTCCGAGGCTGATGAAAAAGAGCGTTTGACATGTTTAGATAAATGTCTAATTATCTAACCGTCTGCAATGGATCTTCTTTTCAAAGTGCTTCAAGATGATACCCGCCGAAAAATCCTCAAGATGCTCAGGGAGCGGGATTTGACTGCAGGGGAAATTGCCGCGGCCTTTCACATCAGCAAGCCGAGCATTTCCTACCATCTTGATCTCTTGAAGCAAGCGGGGCTCATTTCTTCCCAGAAAGAGGGGCAGTTCGTTCGCTACACTCTGGAAAGCACTGTGCTCGACGAAGCGCTCGTCTGGATTGCGGACCTGCTTTCACCAAAACCCAAACCAAAACCCAAAAAATGAAAATCCTGCGGATTCTGAAGAGCCAATTGCTGCAAGTCCTGATCCTGGCGATCCCGTTTATTTTGGCGGGGGTGTTTTGGACGGGATTTCCCGGGCGCGTGGCGACCCACTGGGGCCTGAGCGGCCGTCCGGATAGTTGGATGGGCAAAGAGGCGGGGCTCCTGCTTCTTCCGCTGGTCAACCTCGGGATCTGGGCACTCTTTATGTGTCTGCCGTGGCTGGACCCGAAGATTCGATTGAATGTCGGCGGTTACGAACGGACGTTGGCCGTGCTGAAGATCTGGCGACTGGCGACCACGGCGTTTTTGTGTTTCCTGTCGCTGCTGGTGCTTGCGGTCGCCGGTGGAATTCCGGTGGATATGAACCGCGCCGTTTTCAATGGCGTTCTCATTCTGTTTCTGGCGCTGGGAAATTTCCTGGGAAATCTGCGACCCAATTACTTCGCCGGGATCCGGACGCCGTGGACGCTGGACGACTCGGAGATCTGGCGGGCCACCCATCGCGTCGGCGGACGCATCATGGTCTACGGCGCACTTCTCCTGCTGCCGGGTCAACTTTTTCTCAACAGCGAACAACTCATGAAAGTCTTCCTCGCCTACATCCTCGGATTTGCGGCTTGGAGCATGGGCTACTCCTATTATCTGTTTCTCAGAAAATCGCGCTGACCTCTCGCTCGAAAAGGCCTCCGCCGTCCTCCGCGACGAATTCCCCGAGTTTACCATCCGTCCTTTCCTGGCGAGAAACTTTGTGAATGGCGGCCGACCGCGTCCGCCCCGCGCAAAACAATGGGTGGTTTCATCTCTGGTTTTGTGGTACTTTTCCCCAATGAGCATGAATGATAATCAGGGTGCGGAAGGGTGGATGAAGCTCGCCGAAAAATACATCTGGTGGAAGCCTGCGAAGGAGGTTGCGCCGGATCTCTTTCTTGGACATGTCATGAACCGGGCAACTTGGGAGGATCAATCCTGGGTCGAGAAGCACTTCACGGCAGAGCGTCTGCGGGCAGCTTTGCGGGGAGCGGCGGCTGGGGTGTTTGATCCTGCTTCCTGGCATTACTGGCACTACCGCCTGGGTTGGACCGAAGTGCCCGAGCTGCCACGTAAAGTTTTGTCATCCTGACAAGCCATGCCGCCGCTTTTGCCCAAACTGGAGATTCTTCCCCCGGCCCAGCTTGCACTCTGGCCGGAGACTGTCCGCTGGGCGGATCGTTTCGTGCTGTATGGGGGAACGGCCATCGCATTGCGGCACGGGCACCGGCAGTCTGTGGATTTTGATTTTTTCTCCGACCGGCCGTTTGATCCCTTTGCTTTCTATGCGGACGACCCTGTGTTGCAGGGCAGTGAGATTCTTCAGACAGCGGCCAATACTCTCACATGCAGCAAACCCACGAAGCTGGGTCCGGTGAAGCTTTCGTTTTTTGGCGGCCTCCGGTTTGGTCGTGTGGCCGATCCCTCCGTGATTCCCGACCATCCGCTCAAGGTCGCGTCGGACATGGATTTGATGGTGCAGAAACTCAAGGTGATCCAAGTGCGGAGTGAAGGAAAGGATTACGAGGATTTATCCGTTCTCCTGAAGAGTGGATTGCGCTTGGAGGACGGATTGGGTGCGGCTCGGGCCCTCTATCCGGGCTTCCCGGTGTCCGTGGCGCTGCGGGCGCTGTCCTATTTTGAGGGCGGTGATGTGGCGCAGTTGCCCCAAACACTCAAAGCCCTGCTCTCCGGCCATGCCGCCCGGTGTTCGGACATCCCATTATGGATCCGGGCCAGCGATTCCTTGCTCTAAAGTCCAATAGGAGATCCCCCGGCTCTGCCGGGGAGGCTCTCAAAGTTTGACTTTTCGTGCAGTAGAAAATCAGAAGAAAAACTGAAGAAGCAATCGGAATGGTCCGGGAGAAACAGGGAAAGTGATTGCATCGAAAACGGGGGGACACAGGAAAATGCTGCGTCGAAAATATTCTGTGGCAGCATGGGCATCCTGCCCATGTCTTGCTGGATTGGGCCCCGGACATCAAAGACCTGCTCTCGGATCCGGGGGCGGTCGGGAAGAGGCTCCGGGAGATCTGGCCCTACGGCGACCTTTCGCTGCAGAGCGGCGGACGGGTGGCGACGGCCGAGGTCCTGCAGTTTTTCGCGCGGTTCATTGACGACGCGCTCTCGGGGGTTTTCGCGAACGAGCCGGGGCGTTTCACCCAGGCGATCGACGCGCTGATTTTCCTCAAGCGCCGGTTCTCGACCGAGGAGATGGTGCTCCAGTGAAGCCGCTCACCCGCTCAATCCGAGAGCCGTCGAAAAGCCTGGAAAAATCTGCCGGACATCTTTTAATGTTCCCATTCCCTCTTTCGAAGACGACAACAATTTTCCGTAGAGAGGTCGGGATGTCACTATTATGAAATCGATGATTTTGTCACCGCTGGGGGTCACGAGCGCTTATGCGGCGGCCGAAGAGGAGACGGCATTGTTCGTGTCCGCGAAGCCGGTGTGGCTGGAGGGCCGCGAGAAGGAACGGAACGTCTTCGTCGGCTTCCGCGCGACCGTGGACGGTGCCGCCGCCGAAAAGGCCGTGGTGCGGCTGACCGGCGCAACCATCTGCCGGCTCTTTGTGAACGGCGAGCATGTGGGCTACGGCCCCGCACGCGGACCGCACGGCTTCTACCGCGTGGACGAGTGGCCGCTCAAGGGGCGCTGCAAACCCGGCTCGAACGTCATCGCCATCGAGGTCGCCGGCTACAACTCCAACAGCTACTACTTCATTGACCAGCCTTCGTTCCTTCAGGCCGAAGTCGTCGCAGGCGCGACCGTGCTCGCCTCCACTGCGGGCGCAGGCGGACCCTTCGAGGCGCAGGCGCTCGACAGCCGCGTGCAGAAGGTGCAGCGCTACAGCTTCCAGCGTCCCTTCTCGGAGGTCTACCGGCTGAAGCCCGACTCTGACGCGTGGCGCACGGGCGGCACATTTCAGGCGCAGAAACTGGCGGTGTTGCCCCCACGCGCCCTGCTGCCGCGCCTCGCGCCTTATCCCGCCTTTGTCGTGCAGCCGCCCCAGCGCGAGGTGTTTGATGGCACGGTCAAGAACAACCCTGACAAGAAGGTGTTGGCCGACCGCACCATCAAGAACATCGGCCCGATGCTGGCGGGCTATCCCGAAGCGGAGCTGACGACGATCCCGTTCTATGAAGTGCAGCGGTTGGAAACGGCGACCTGTGAGCGCACGGACAAGCCGCTCGACGCCCAGAGCCGGCTCACGCTCGCGGACGGGCAGTTCCGCATCATCGACTTCGGGCAGAACAACTCGGGCTTCTTCGGCGCGACGCTCCGCTGCGCCGCTCCGACGCGCGTCTACTTTGTCTTCGATGAGATGCTGAACGAAAACGACGTGAGCCTGACGCGCCTGGGCTGCTGCAACGTGGTGGCCTACGACCTGACCGCAACGGGCACTTACCGCGTCGAATGCTTTGAGCCCTACACGCTGCGCTACCTCAAGGTCATCACCGTTGGCGCAGGCTGCGAGGTCTCGGATCTGCATTTCCGCGAATACGTGAACTCCGCCACCGAGCGCGCCGTGTTCGCCAGCTCTGACGACGTGCTCAACCGCATCTTCGAAGCCGCCCGCTCGACGTTCAAGCAGAACGTGGTGGACGTCTTCGCAGACTGCCCCTCGCGCGAGCGCGCGGGCTGGCTGTGCGACAGTTTTTTCATCGGCCGAGTGGCCTCTGACCTGTGCGGCGACACGCGGATGGAGCGGATGTTCTTCCAGAACTTCCTGCTGCCGCAAAAATTTGATCATCTGCCCGACGGCATGCTGCCGATGTGCTATCCGGCCGACCACAACGACGGCGTCTTCATCCCCAACTGGGCGATGTGGTTCGTCATCCAGCTCGACGAATACTTGCAGCGCAGCGGCGACCGCGCCACGGTGGACGCGCTCAAGCCGCGTGTGCTGGCGCTGCTGGATTTCTTCAAAAATTACAAGAACAGCGACGGCTTGCTTGAAAAGCTTCCCTCTTGGGTTTTCGTCGAATGGTCGCACGCCAACGCGCTGACGCAGGACGTGAACTATCCGTCCAACATGACCTACGCCGAAGCGCTCGCGTGCGTCGCGCGGATGTACGGCATGCCTGAACTTCAGGCCGAGGCCGACGCGATGCGCGAGACCATCCGCAAGCAGTCGTTCGATGGGACGTTCTTCGTGGACAACGCGAAGCGGCAGCCTGACGGCACGCTGAAGTCATCCGGCGAGCGCACCGAGGTGTGCCAATACTACGCCTTCTTCTTCCACACCGCCACGCCGCAGACCCACGCCGCGCTGTGGGAGACGCTGCGCGCTGACTTTGGGCCGGGCCGCCACCAGAACAACAAGCACCCGGAAATCTACTTCGCCAACGCTTTCGTCGGAAACTACCTGCGGCTCGAGCTGCTCTCGCGGCAGGGGCTGTCCGCACAGATCCTCGATGAAACCAAAGGCTACTTCCTCAAGATGGCCGATCTGACCGGAACCCTGTGGGAGCATGACAGTACGGAGGCGAGCTGCTGCCACGGCTTCGCGAGCCACGTCGAGCGGCTGCTCTACCGCGACGTGCTGGGCATCCGCTCGATCGACGCGGTCAACAAGAAGGTTCAGCTCGGGTTTGCCGACGTGCCGCTGCAGACCTGCTCAGGCTCCATGCCCGTCGGCTCCGCTGCGGTGAAGGTCAACTGGCGCAAAGCCAACGGCACCTTCTTCTATCACATCGACGCGCCCAAGGGCTTCGAAGTGAGCGTCGACACCTCGCGCCTGCCGATTCAAGCCGTGCGAGAGTGAAGTCGCGGGAGCGCGGGTCAGGCCCGCGTATTGACGGAGTCTGGGAGAGCGGAAATTGATGGTTTTGAAATGGGTGTTGGCCTTCTCAGGAACCACGGCTTCAACGAACTCACCCGAACCGCCCGGTGATGTAGTCCTCGGTTTGCTTCTGCGCGGGGTTGGAAAAGATTTTCTGGGTGTCGGCGAACTCGACGAGTTTGCCGAGGTAGAAGAAAGCGGTTTTGTCCGACGTGCGCGTCGCCTGCTGCATGTTGTGGGTGACGAGCACGATCGTGAACTCCTGTTTGAGCTCGTGGATGAGCTCCTCGACCTTGACCGTGGCGATCGGGTCGAGCGCCGAGCACGGCTCGTCCATGAGCAGAACCTTCGGCTGGTTGGCGATCGCGCGGGCGATGCAGAGCCGCTGCATCTGGCCGCCCGAGAGCCCGAGCGCGCTTTCGTGCAGGCGGTCCTTGGCCTCGTCCCAAAGCGCGGCCGAGCGCAGGCTGCGTTCGACCGCCTCGTCGAGCATGCTCCGGCTGTTCTGCCCGCTGATCCGGAGCCCGTAAACGATGTTCTCGTAGATGGATTTTGGGAACGGGTTCGATTTTTGAAAAACGATCCCGATGCTGCGCCGGAGCGCGATCACCTCGACGCTCCTGTCGTAAATGCTCTGCCCGAGGAGCCGGATGTCCCCCTCGTGGCGGACGCCCTCGATCAGCTCGTTCATACGGTTGAAGTTTCGCAGGAGCGTGGTTTTCCCGCATCCCGACGGCCCGATGAACGCGGTGACCTGCCGCTCGGGGATGTCCATGTTGATGCCGAAAAGCGCCTGCTTCTTCCCGTAGAAAAAATCGAAGTCCCGCACGGTCAGGAAATCCGGGCGCCCGGGTTTCGGCGCGGCGTCTGATGGGGCGGATTCGTCTGTCATAGTCATGGAGTCTTCGGGCTAATGCTTTTTCGAAAAGACAAGCTGGGCGGTGATGTTGGCGAGGGTGACAAACGCCACGAGAACCAGCGAGGCCGTCCAGGCCATCTGGATCTGGTGAGGGAACGGGACGGTGGAGAAATTGTAGATCAGCACCGAGAGCGAGGCGGTCGGCTCGCAGAGGGATTTCGCCCAGAACTGGCTGAAGAGGGCGGTGAAAATCAGCGGCGCCGTCTCGCCGGCCGCACGCGCGACGGCCAGCATGATCCCGGTCATGATCGCAGGCAGCGCGTCGGGAAGAACGATGCGGACGATCGTCTGAAATTTCGTGGCACCGAGCCCGTATGACGCCTCGCGATACGCGCTCTGCACCCCGAGGAGGGCCTGCTCGGATGTCAGGAGGA
>Ga0194054_10001696_pt1 | contig 10369 bp, 6 predicted proteins | sample SepL2210m_MetaG_FD_163628 | JGI IMG/M metagenome (GOLD analysis project Ga0194054, IMG submission 163628) | Anoxic zone freshwater microbial communities from boreal shield lake in IISD Experimental Lakes Area, Ontario, Canada - Sep2016-L227-10m | ecosystem: Environmental > Aquatic > Freshwater >... | reverse complement strand
TTCCGGCGGTGGGTCGAAGACCCGCGCTCGGGGTGGGGCGAGGCGCGCGCATGGGAGACAACGGGGGCGAATTATCTTGTTGCCGACTTTGGCCCTGACTGGTAGGACGGGACCGCAGAATGAGACCGGAAAGCAATTCTTCTTCACCCGCGCAGCGTCAAGTACAAGCGGGCGCGCCAGAAAGCAATTTCTCATCAGTTGAGATAACGAGACGCATGTTCATCAGAACCGCCGGCGTTGTCGCTGCAGGATTTCTTCTGGCACCCCTCCTTGCTTACGGGAAGGAGCCTGTCAGAACAACTATCGCTGTCAGGCACAGTTCCACTGATGACACCGCGACCATTCAAGTCGGCGGTTTGGAGAAACCTTTGGTGGTTCTCCACATCACGGATGCCCACGTCAGTGTCGCCGACAAACGGGAGGCGCAATACGAGCCATACACTTCCCGGATGGACAACGCCTACGGCAAGGAACGGGAGCATTGGCGCACGAAGAAAAAGGCGACGACAGCAACCCATTTCCTCGATCTGCTGGCGTCGGCCAAGGATCGAAACGCTGACCTGATTGCGTTGACGGGCGACATCGTCAACAATCCCTCGCAGTCGAGCGTGCAGTTCATCAGGAAAGCCATCAAGGCGACCGGCATCCGTTGGCTGTATATCCCCGGCAACCACGACTGGCACTACGAAGGAATGGCGGGCACGAGTGATGCGTTGCGCACGACATGGACCCAGCGGAGGCTGGTTCCGTTGTATCAGGGGCGGAGGTCGCTTTGTTATGCGATGCGCATCGGTGGCATTAATTTCGTCGCACTCGACAACTCGACCTATCAAGTGAGCGCCGGGCAACTCGCTTTCTACGAGAAAGAGATCGCCCGCGGCTTGCCGACGGTCCTGCTGCTTCACATTCCAATCTACACGCCTGGGGACGCCGGCAGGGATGCTACCGGCAGTTGCGGCAATCCATCGTGGGGATGGGACACAGACCGCAACTTCGCGATCGAACGGCGGGAACGATGGCCCAAGAGCGGGAATATGAAATCCACGACGGACTTCGTTGACCGCGTTAGAAAGACGGAAAACCTGATTGCCGTCCTCGCGGGACATACGCACAAGGCCCGGACGGACAAGCTGTCCGATTCGGCCACGCAATACGTCACCCAAGCAGCGTGCGACGGCGGAAGCCGGTTCGTGACGTTTGCGCCTTTGCGCGAGAAGAACTGACGCCCGTAGAGCTTCGTCCCGGCGGCTTCCGCACCGCAGGTCAAGTCTCCCGCCTGGCCAGTTTTCTCCGCCAACGAACGGAACCCGACTCGGCTCTCGCATTGTCGCAGGTATCTACCGTCCCCATAACTACTTAGCACATCAACAACCAACAGCAGAAGCGGCTTGTCGTTCATCGCCATGTTTTGGCATGGTGCAGGCATGAAACAGTGCCTTTCATTGCGGGGCATCGTGACTGTGATGAACACCCCATTCACCGATGCCAACGAACTGGACGCCGCCGCTTTGCGGCGGCATCTGCGAAAGGCCCTGGCGGCGGGCGTTGCCGGTTTTCTGGTTCCCGCCATGGCGAGCGAGGTGGACAAGCTCTCGGCAGCCGAGCGCGAGGTGTTTGTTGCCACCGTCCTGGACGAGGCCAAAGGCCGCGCAATTGTGATTGGAGGGGCGTCGGCTGCTTCGGGAGCCGAGCGGGTCCGCCTGGCGCAGGGGCTGGTGGCGGCAGGCTGCGATGGGGTGCTGGTATCAATCCCCTACGAGAATGAGAAACAATACGTCAGCGCCGTTCGCGAGGTGGATGACACGGGGCCGCCATTCCTGATGCTGCAGGATTGGGATCCGCAGGGCTATGGCGTGCCGGTGACCACCCTGGTAGGCCTGTTCGAAACGGTCGAGTCCGTCCGGGCCGTCAAAGTGGAAGTCGTGCCGGCCGGGCGCAAGTATTCCGAACTGCTGGCAGCCACGGGCGGGCGGCTCCACGTGTCCGGCGGTTGGGCGGTCATGCAAATGATCGAAGCCCTCGACCGGGGAGTGCATGCCTTTATGCCCACTGCTCTCCACACGGTTTACGTCCGCATTTACCGCCTCCACGCGGCCGGAGACCGCCAAGGCGCGCGCGACTTGTTCGCGAAGCTCCTGCCAGTCCTCGCCTTTGCGAATCAGCATTTGGACATCTCGATCCATTTTTTTAAGCGGCTGCTCCACGCCCAAGGCATCTATCCCACGCCGGCGGTGAGGCCCCCTATCCTCCCCTTTGACGACGCTCATGCGCGGATGGCCCAGGAACTCATCGCCCTGGCCTGTGCCTTGGAAACCGAGTTGGATGGCTGAGCCCGGCTTCCAACGCACGGGCCCCAGGGCAATGTGACGGTGTCGCCTTTGGTGCCAAGCTGATCGCTGTTCGCATAGGTGGGGAAGAGGTTGATCTAGGCCAGATGGGCCGGATCACGTTCGCGAAGGTAGGCGACGAGCTTGCCCAGCGCCAGAAAGTTTGTCGATGAACTCTCCGGCTTGAACAATCTGACACCCCAATACGTCGAACGGGGGACCATCCAAGTCTGAACTAACTGCACTGATGCTCGCGCAACGACAAGCCGGACTCCGCTCGCCGGGGCAGCACCGCCCCGGTTTCACGCTCATCGAACTGCTGGTTGTCATCGCGATCATCGCGATTCTGGCCGCGCTCTTGCTCCCCGCACTGTCCAAAGCCAAGCAGAAAGCGCAGGCCACGCAGTGTGTTTCTCAATTGCATCAGTGTCAGGTGGCCATGCAGGCATATCTGCCGGATTTCAATGATCGAATGTTTTGGGGTGACCCACGTTCTCCTGCAATTTCCACTGACGGGATGGATTGGTTCGTGTGGGCTGGGCGCACCAACAATAACGTCTATACCGGACAAGCGAATATGTTCAACCGCATTGATCGGCCCCTGAATCATTACGGTCTCAGTTACCAGGTGGTGACCTGTCCTCTGGATCAGGGCCGAATTGAAAGCCAGCCCAACAAGAATATGGAATGGGTGGGCAACTCGTATATGTTCAACTGTGCGGGACTGCCACCGCTCACGACCGGGGGCCTCGACGGGCAGCGGGCCGCCGGGGTTGCCCAGCCGTCCCGAACGGTGATGTTCGCCGACTGCGTCGTCGCATTTCCCACGGAGACGCATGGCTGGCACCGGACTAAACCAGCCGGGAACGTCGGGGCCGTCGATGGCCACGTGGAATTCCAAACTGCCATCACCGTGACGAACATGATCTGGTGACCGGATTCGCTCCGTCCGCAACTGTGACCGGTCAAGCTTCAACCACCCCGGGCGACAGCTTGAGCTTGATGGTCAGCGCTTTGCCAAAGGCTCAGGCCGGGGACAATCGTCGATGAACTTCAGCGCTTCGGTGACGAGTATCTCACCCGTGCGCTCGCCCAGGCTGGTCCGCGAGATGTAGGCATAGCGCTTGAAACTGTCGTAATCTTCCTTCGTCAGAATATAGCCAAAGGCATCGTTGGTGAGGCCGAAGAGAAAATTGTTTTCACCGTGCATTTTGCGCTTCAGATAGTACCCGATGTTCGGCAAGGCTTCACCCGGGATGGTGAGGATTTGGGCGCTGCCCAGGTTAATGACATTCAGTTGTGTGGTCAGACTCGCCACCTCCGAGCCGGGGCTGCCCGGGAGGGTCTTGAGCAACGCGCGCATCAAGGGAGCATCGACCGGCAACGACAATGGCCGCGCCGCGCAGAAGAGCTTGGGCGACGCTTGTTCCGGCGCGTCGCTGACAATCCGCAGAGCTTCGTCGGCCAGGAGCCTGCCGATGCGCTGGCACTCTTCCCAGCTTCGGGCCTCTTTTCCCGCCGGCAGCCGGTTGTCGGCCGTGACCATTCCGCCTTGCGCGCTGTTCATGAAGATTCCCGTCCCGCCACCTTTCTCCGCCAGGCGGTCGTAAAGCGGTCCGACGAGGTCCGGGCTGCAAATACCTGTGTCGCTCCCCAGCACCTCGGGGTGAATGGCGTAATTCACCAGCGTGGCAATCGGCTTGCCGGATGCGTCCGACAGTTGAACGACATTACAGCGCGGATCGTATAACTGCTCCGCGTAATAATTGTAGGCGATCCTGCCTTTTGCCTCGCCCGTGGCGATCTTGAGCCGCACGGCTTGGAGGTTGGTGACTGCTTCATGGATAGCCTCGGCCATGCCAGCGCACACTTGGTCCATATATTTATCGTCCCGCGTCGTGCCGCCGTTGCCGTCCGGAAAACCATAGCAGTCCGGCGCGCTGTGCGTGTGCGTTGCCCCAATCAGAATGTTCTGCGCCGGGATTTCCTTCACTGCTGACCGAACACGGTTGCCCAGTGCCGCCGGAAATCCGAGGAAATCCGCGCTGACAATCGCCACCGTGGTCCCGTCCTGCTCGAGCACCAACGCCCTGACCGTCAGGTCGCCTTCCCGGCGATTGGCCGGGTGCGAGGGGCCGACTCCGCCACTCAGCGGCAAGAGCGGGTCGGGGTTAACCTTGCGCACCGCGATTCCGCCGCGAAGGCCGGCCAGCGCGTCGAGATTGGAAAGAATGAGACAAAGCAGTACGGGGAACAATTTCATATTCATGATCGTCGCGGCTAAGATACACCAGCCACGCCTTCCGGCAAGCCGCCCCCGAATTGGACCAGCAATTGTCATTTTGGATTCTTCGCAGATGAAACCTGGATTGGAGCGCGGACATTCTTGTCCGCCTCCGTGCGCGCGCCGGCGTGGGAAGCGGACAAGAATGACCAATGCCACTAGGATTTGATCCCAGAGAAGGCCCGAGAAACCGGTCCAAGCCTTTATCCCGTAGGGACATGCGAGAATAGACCAACGTTTAAACGTTGGGAACCAGCGTCCGCAGTACGATAAGTCCTGAAAGGACGACTGACCGATCTTGCAGGGATTCAGCCGTCCCTGTCGGGACTTATGCACCTCTAAACCCGCGCACCCAACGTTTAAACGTTGGGCTAGTGTCGGCCATCCCTCCGGGATGAGGAGGGTCAAATCCTAGCGGCATTGGACATTCTTGTCCGCTTTGCGCCACATTTGACCCCCCGGCGGACAAGAATGTCCGCGCTCCAATCCAAAATTGCTGGACCTGAACCGCCCCCTCCCCAGTAGCGGCTGCGATCAATAACCGTGCCCAGGCATTACGGCTGGTTATTGGCGGTGGTTGTCCTTGGCCCGGATAAACTGACCGTATTGCCCACCAGCATGTTCCCCAGGACCATCACCCGGTCCGTGGCGTTTCCAACCCGAATCGCCACGCCAACGTTGTCGGTGAAATAGTTTCCCTGGATGATAGCCCGACCGCTGATGATATTGATGGCCGGTTGGGTGGAATCCCAGGATAAGAAACGCGCATTGGATAACGTCAGGAGACCGCTGTTATTCCAGGAAACCGGCTGACGCAGCGACCCCCAGAAACTCGCCCCGTTGACATTAAGGCCGCTGGCGCCCGGGATTCCCTGGATGCCGATGTGATTGGTGCCACCACCCGCGTTGGCGAGGTTCAGGTTCGAGATATGCACAGCGTAAGGTTGAGTGTCCCTGAGTTGCAGGCCAATATCCACATTGTCAAAGTTCACGTTGCTCATCTGCCCGTTCATCGATCCGCTGGCGGAGGCGCGAAATCGGGTGCCGATGTAGTATCCCCAGGAAAAAACGTCCTGCACAACCTCCCAATCGGTTCGCATGAAATCGAACGTAACCGCATTCGCGGACTGGAAGGCTTGAATCCCGGCAGCCTGCGACCAGAAGGGCCAGAAATGGATGTCCATAATCCGGCCAATATCGTAACACTGGTCAACGGCAATGCCCACCAGCAGTGGCTGGCCGTACACCGAACGGACAAAGTGACGCGGGCATCCATGCGTTGCCAAATCAATTCCGAGGTAGGGATTCACCAGCAGAACATTTTGGATGGTAATATTCTCTCCACCCGGGCTGCCAATCGCCCAGGGATAAGGCGTTGGCGGGTTGCTCTCCACCTGGTTCGGGTAATAAATGGTCACGCCTTCCAACGTGCAGTTGTTGCCCTGCATGCTGATAAAAGGGACGCCTGACGTTGCGCCCGCACCCTCGACGGCCAGCAGCGTCGTCCCCAAATACTGCGAGAAGGCCGTCACCGAGCGCCAAACCCCGACAAGGCTTGTTTGCGCCGGCACCAGAAGATGGCTGCGGATCATGTAGTTCCCGCGCGGAAGAAAGACCACCCCGCCACCATTGCTCCCCGCGGCATTGAGCGCAGCCTGGATGGCGGCGGTATCGTCGTTTGTGCCATTGCCTTTTGCGCCATAGGGCGGGTTTTGGGCATTGATGTAGCCGAGTTGGAAATTGAGTTTGGACTGGCCTATAGTGCCGTCAGCAATGGCTGAAGCTGTTACGGCGTTGAGCGCCAAATTGGCGGCGGTGATGGCACCATTTGCGATAGAGGGAGTCGTGACGGACCCAGGGGCGAGATTGGCGGAGGTGACCGCGCCCTGAGCCAGAGCCGGCGAAGTGACCGCCTGCGGGGCAAGTTTCACGGCGGTGACGGAGCCGTTGGCCAGGGCCGGGGTGATGACGGCGTTCACCGCCAATTGAGCGCTGGTAATTGCGCCAGCGGCTATGCTCCGAGTGGAGACGGCCCCCGCGGCCAGGTTGTTGCTGGTCACGGCCCCATTGGGCACACTGGCGGCCATCATCGCAAACCCGGAAGACGTCAGCCACTGATCGGGGGACAGCAAGGCAAAACCATTGGTGCCGTCGTCAAACCAGATTCGCAGCCGGAGGTCGGAGTTCGTGAATACCGTCGAAGTCACAGGCTGCATATTGGCACCGCCGAGGACGACTGTGAACAGCCCTCGAATGACGAGGTTGGTGATTGCTTGATGGGGTTGGCCTCCTCCGACGCTGGAACCGTCATTGCTCCAGAATGTGGCCGTGCCATTGCTGTTGACCAGAGCGAATTTGAAAAGGCCGGTGCCGCTGTAAGGCGCGGCACCGGCGGTAATGGACCCTTGATACGTTATCGCCTGCGGAACCTGTGACTGCGCGGCTGGCAAGGCAATCGCCAGCCACGCAGCAATCCACAGGCATCTGGGGATGTTCAACGACACAATCGCTCCAGACTTCTTTTGAATCGAGCGGCCCAGGGCGCGCTCAGAACAAAGGATAAGGCGGATATTGCAGTCGGAAAAACTGCAGTGGCTTGATGACTGGCGGAGTGTAACTGTTGGTGAAGGTGTTCGAGACGCTCATGACGTTGGTGAATAATCCGCCAACGGTGGGTGCGGATTGGAGGGTAGCCGTCCCGAACCATTTCACCGTGGGAACCGCATTGGTCTGCTGAATACCGATCGATTGGAGCATGTTGATGCCCTGGTATGGACCGCACGGGCGGATGACATCATATCGGACGCGCGAGACAAAGACAACCCCACTGTCCAGATTGGTCGAGACGGCGCGACTTGTGGTAATACGACACACGGATTGCGGTCCTTGATTGACCCCAATGAAGTTCACATTAGGCAGGTAAAAAGAAGCGTCCACCCACTTGCCGGTTCCTTTCAAAACGGCGCGGGCATTGTACGGAGCCGGCGGAGCGCCAACGATCGTCGCAATTCCATTTATATAGCTATTGTAAGCATTCATGCCGATGCGAGCGCCCACCAGGTTCGGATCGTCGTAATAGGTGAGTTGGATGGAAACATTAGCGTTGTCCTGCATGTTGGGGCCAAAAACATTGTTCAGCAGCGCGAACTGGATATTGACGGAGCCCGTGCCTGGGGCCGGGGCCTCCGCCAAACGCCGGTCGTCCGGGGGGCCGGCCATTTCCACCACCATTGGCTGGTCGCCACCCGAGGTACCGGTCGTCACGTTATTCGTGATGCCATTGCGGGGATCCCATTCGGCGAAATAGCCATAGTTCGTCGAGCAAATCATAGGATTCATATAGTAATCCGGCTCTGGATCCTGCCCGGCCAGAGCATTGGTTCCACCCCGGAATAGGCCCAGTTCAATGCGGTCAATAAAGGGATAGCCCCCATTGGCGAAAGTCAGCGTCGGGCCGCCGGTCAGTGGCGCCGTTCCGACCCCGACCAAGTTCACTCCCGGGATCGAAAACGCCAGTTTCAACCATTTGCCGGTGCCGGTCAGCGTGTAAGACAAGCCCGCAAAAGGGGCCAAATCACCCTGCGCATCGGTGGCATATTGGGCCGGCATGATCTGCGTTCCGGCCAAATTGGGATCATCGTAAACCTCGATACCGAGCTTCATGGTTCTGGGCGTGTTGCAGGGCAGTCCCAGGTAGTTGCTCAGGATGCCAAAATTCATAAGACCGCTGGTGGTTTGGATGGCGGTGCGGAGGTCACCGGCCGGGCCGACGCCGTTTTGAACCTCGTAGGTCTCGCCCTGTTCGGGATTATTGATCACGATAAGATAATTGGTTATCTTTTGGTTGAAGTCGATGTAGGTCAAATTGACCGGAGGCTCCACCGGGCAGGTGGCGGGGGGGGTGAACACATTGACTTGATTGCTGGTTCCGAATGCGCCTTGTGGGCCCACCGCAATCGCACGGACTGCCAAACCGGCGCCAATGCCTTGGATGCGCAGCGTTCCGCCGTTGACTCCGCCGTTTTGGCCACCGCCGCTCGTAATGGACGTGTCGCCCACAAAGCGAAAGGTCGTGGCGGGATCGATGGGGTTGGCCACTGTAAACAACATCCAGTTCCAGACCGCATTATTGGCTCCCTCAGGCACGGTGCCTGCGCTCGCACCGTTCAGATAACTTGGGATCTGGCCCTCCAGGAAGGTCACGCCTTTCCCACTGCCATCACCGTTGTAAAGAGAAGAATTCCCATAGACCTGCAGCAGGATGTCGATCACAGGGACGTTGGCAAACATGGTGTAGTTTGGGTCGGCAATGTTGAGGTTATCGCTGGTCGCCTGGTCGCCAAACAGGCCATTTAAGGTAATCCCCATGTACGCCTGGTCGCCGCCGTTGGCCAGGGACAAAGCACCGCTCCAACCGGGCGGGGTGTTGAACGAGGCGTTCGGGTCGATAATGACATAGTCAACGATCGAGTTGGTGTCGATGCTGGCTGGCCAATCGTTCGGGCTGAACGGCCCGGTTTGAGCCTGTAAACCGGCGATGGAAGCCAGAAGCAATCCCAGTATTGCACTGGAACGATTCAGCCTTGCAAGGCTGGCGATTGTGGATGGTGTGGGTTTCGGTTTCATAGATGAATGGATTTTAGATAATATGGTTTTCATAACGGGTTTCGGTTTCGCGTTTAATTAACTAAACGAACATACCTAATCCTTGAATGTTGAATCATCTGCGCCAAATAGTCCAACCTTTTTTTTGCGCGTCTTTTTGCGCAGCGGGTACATCCTATGCTGTGCGAGATCGTCGCCTCTTTGGTTCTTGCGCCGCGGAGTTGGTACGGGGATATTTCGCGCCATGAAAGTGCTGCGATTTCTTCGCAATCTACTCATCGCCGTCGCAGCCATTATCCTGGTCGCGTTGATTTGTGTTGGCGGGGTTTGGCTCTATTTCCACCCGCGCCTTGAAGTGGTCAGCGCGGTGGTGTATGGCCACCGGCAAGGCCAGGATTTGACGCTCGATGTCCTGCGCCCGGCCAAACCTAACGGAATCGGGATTGTGCTGATGGCCAGCGGGGGCTGGAAGTCACAGGCGGGTTCCTTTCAGGCGTGGATTGTCGCCCCTCTCTTGCGTCGCGGTTACACCGTGTTCGCCGTGTATCATATCCCACAACCCGAGGCAACTGTGATGGAGATTACGGAGGAGGTCAATCGCGCGGTGCGCTTCATCCGGCGCAATGCCGGCCACTACGGCGTTGACCCCCGGCGATTGGGTGTTACGGGCGGAAGTTCCGGCGGGCACTTGAGCCTCATGTTGGCGACAAGAGGAGGCCCCGGCGAAGCAAACGCCACCGACCCGGTTGACCGCGAAAGCAGCGCCGTTCAAGCCGTCGCCATCTTCTATCCCGTCACGGACCTTTTGAACCTGGGCAAATCCACCGAGAATCTCGGTGACGGTGGTCCGCCCAAGAGCTTTGTGAAAGCATTCGGCCCCACTGTTACGAATCTGGCAGCCTGGAAGGTCATCGGCCACGAGATGTCACCCATTTTCCATGTCACATCCAACCTTCCGCCTTCGCTGATTTATCATGGCGACGCCGATACGCTGGTGCCGCTGGACCAGTCGGAGCGGTTCCAGGCGGAGGCGCAAAAGGTGGGGCGCACCGTTGAAGTGGTCGTCCACCACGGCGGCAAGCACGGTTGGCTGTCCATGTTCTGGGATCTGCGTCAATTCGCAAACTGGTTTGACCGTTACCTGCGCCAGCCG
>Ga0194054_10001695_pt1 | contig 10372 bp, 10 predicted proteins | sample SepL2210m_MetaG_FD_163628 | JGI IMG/M metagenome (GOLD analysis project Ga0194054, IMG submission 163628) | Anoxic zone freshwater microbial communities from boreal shield lake in IISD Experimental Lakes Area, Ontario, Canada - Sep2016-L227-10m | ecosystem: Environmental > Aquatic > Freshwater... | reverse complement strand
CCGCGGGCTGATCATCGCCTGGGTTTTCGCGACGATGATGGGCTCGACCTCCGCCGCGCTCAACGCGCTGGCCACCGCGTTCATCAAGGATTTTTACCAGCCCTACATCCGGCCCCTCGCCACCGACCGGCAGGCGGTGAGCGCCGCGCGGTGGGCGACCTCGATCTTCGGCGTGCTCATGATTGCCGTGGCGACCGTGGCGGCCTACACGGTACTGCACACCCATGTCACGATCATCCCGCTCGCGCTCGGGATCATGGGCTACAGCTACGGCACGCTGCTCGGCGTCTTCCTGCTCGGGGTGCTCACCCGCACCCGCGGGAGCGACCGCGCCAATGTCTTCGCCATGATCCTCGGAATCCTCGCCGTCCTCGTCCTCTGCAAAATTGAAATCCCGCTCGGGGAGTCGGTCAACGCGGCCGGAGAGTCGGTGAAACAGAAGATCCGGTTCGGAGTTTTGCTGCCCGCCTGGTGGCCGGCCATCGCCTGGCCTTATTATGTTTTCATCGGCAGCGCGGTCACGTTTTTCCTTGGCATCCTTTTCAGAAAAAAGCTGGTGGCGGCCGGGCCGTTGCCGGTGGCCGCCGCGAGGAATGTGTGAGCGGAAAAATCCGGCACGGCACGCGCGCGATGTCAAGGGGATTCCGGTTTTTGGAAGAAAATTTTCTTTCCGGGATTCAATCATTTCAAAACAAATGACTTAAAGCGTTTCCCGGTTCCGGCGTCGAAAATCTGCGCTTTTCCTCGAAAAAAAAACCTGCGAGTCTGCGCATCCCTTGGAACGCATGATGTCGTGTGGCGGGGCGAAATATCGAAACCATGGTCACAGAAAAAAAGAATGTCTGGGCGGAAATCTCGGCGAAGATCCGCGGACGGGTGAGCGCCGACGGATTCGAGCGATGGTTTTCAGATGTGTCCGCATCGGTTTCCGGCGCCGAGGCCATCACGCTTTGCGTGCCGAATCCGATCCATCAGTTTTTTATCGAAAGCAACTACCTTCCGATCCTTGAGGAGTCCGTCCGTGAGGTTCTACCCTCGATCCAGTCCGTCCATTTCACCACTTCTCCGGCGGAGCCCGAGCCCGCGCCCAAGCCCGCCTCCGCGCCGAAGGCGTCGAGGGAAAAGGCGGCCGCGCCGGCGGCTAACGGGATGAACTCCCACTACACGTTCGATGCCTTCGTGGTGGGATCGAACAACGAGTTCGCTCACTCGGCCGCGCTCGCCGTCGCGAAGTCCCCGTCGCTCACCTACAACCCGCTCTTCATCTACGGCGGCAGCGGGCTGGGGAAAACCCACCTCCTCCAGGCGATCGGCCACCATGTGACGGCCGGCGCCAAATCCGCGAGGGTCGTCTACCTTTCCAGCGAGCAGTTCACGAACGAGTTCATCGACGCGATCCAGCACGGCACGCTCGTCAAGTTCCGGAAAAAATATCGCCTCGCCGATGTCCTGATGATTGACGACATCCAGTTTTTTGCCGGCAAGGAGCGCTCGCAGGAGGAATTTTTCCACACGTTCAACGCGCTGCACGACGGGCACAAGCAGGTCGTCCTCTCCAGCGACCGGCCGGCCAGCGAGATTGACAAACTCGAGCAGCGGCTTGTCTCACGCTTCGAGTGGGGCATGACCGCCGAGATCCAGCCGCCGGACGCCGAGACCCGGATCGCGATCCTGCGCAGCAAGGCCGCCGGTCTCAATATCCAGCTCGAGCCCTGGGTGATCGAATTCCTCGCGGAAAAAATCCGCAACAACGTCCGCCGGCTCGAGGGCGCGCTCATGCGGGTGGCCTCCTACAAATCGCTCAGCGAGCGTCCGATCACGCGCGAGGTGATCGAAAATCTGCTGCGGGATATTTTCCAGGAGCAGGCGCGCAAGGCGGTGACGATCGACCAGATCCAGCGGCGGGTGGCCGAGCATTTCGACGTCCGGCTGGCCGACATGACCAGCAAGCGCCGCCCGGCGAACATCGCGTTCCCGAGGCAGATCGCCATGTATCTCTCCCGCGAGCTGACAAAAACCTCTCTCTGCGACATCGGCGAGGCCTTCGGCGGCAAGGATCACGGGACGGTCATCCACGCGTGCAAGCTCGTGAAAAAGCGCATCGAGGACGACGAGAAGACCCGCAGCGCGGTCTGCCTCCTCGACACCCAGCTCCAGCGGTAGCGGAACACGCGTTTGCCTTGACGGCGCGCGGCCGGGAGCCAACCATTCGGGCATGCGAAAGATCCATCGGGAGTTGCCGGGCCGGTCCGCGTATGCGGTGGCGAAGGAGCTGAAGCGAAGCGACGGGATGGCGGTTGGCGAGCTCGCGGAACGGCTCGGGATGAGCTACATGGGAGTCAAGGCGCAGTGCCTCGCGCTGGAAAAATCCGGGCACGCGGTTTCGCGGAGCACGCACTGCGGGGCCGGGCGCCCGCATTTGATCTACCGCCTCTCCGGGCGCGGGCAGGAACTTTTTCAGTCGGGCGACCAGCGGCTTGCCCTGTCCCTGCTCCGGGAGGCGCAGGCGCTCTTCGGGCCGGCGGCGGCGGAGAAGCTCCTCTACCTGCATTTCCAGAGGCAGGCGGCGGCTTATGCGGAGAAGATTCCGCCCTCGGGAACGTGGGAGGAAAAGCTGGCCGCGCTGGCGGAACTCCGCGAGGCCGAGGGGGCGATGCCGCGCATCGAAGGCGGAGCGCTCGTTGAGTCCCACAGCCCCCTCGCCGCGATTTTCGAGGCCTACCCGGCAGCGGTCGCCATGGAGGACACGATGATCGCAAAGGCCGTCGGACTGCCGATCAGGCGCCGCAGGGACGGAGATCAGATCCGCATGGAAGCCGCAGTGACTTGAAGCAATTTGTTGCGGGAGCCGTGCCGCCTGACATAAAGTAGCCACCTCATGAAGAAAATTCTTGTCACGGGAGGGGCCGGATATATCGGCAGCATTTGCGTCGAACAGATGTTGGACGAGGGGTTCGATGTTTCGGTTTTCGACAATCTGAGCGAGGGTCACAAGAAGGCAGTGGATCCGCGCGCCCGCTTTTTCCAGGGGGATCTCGCCGACCGCACGGTCATCTGCCATGCCTTTGACGAGGTGAAGCCCGACGCGGTCATGCACTTCGCCGCCAACGCGCTCGTGGGCGAGTCGATGCAGAACCCCTCGAAATATTTTCGCAACAATGTCTGCTCGGGAATCAACCTCCTCGACGCGGCGGTCGAGTCCGGCGTCAAGAAATTCGTTTTTTCCTCGACGTGCGCGACGTTTGGTATTCCGGATCGCATGCCGCTCGACGAGTCGCTCCCGCAGAAGCCGATCAACCCGTACGGCGAATCGAAGCTGATGTTCGAGCAGGTGCTCCGGTGGTATGGGGAAATCCACGGGCTCTCGTATGTGGCGCTGCGCTACTTCAACGCGGCCGGGGCCACCGCCCGTTACGGCGAGGACCACCGAGTCGAAACCCACTTGATCCCAAACGTCCTGAAGGTCGCGCTCGGGCAAAAGGAGTCGGTGGACATCTTCGGCACCGACTACCCGACCCCCGACGGCACGTGCATCCGGGATTACATCCACATCCTCGACCTCGCCCAGGCCCACATCCTCGCGCTCGGCTCAAAAAAAAGCGCGAAATACAACCTCGGCACCGGTGGCGGCACATCGGTCAAAGAGGTCATCGAAGCCTGCCGGCAGATCACCGGGCGCGAGATCAAATCGGTGGAAAAACCGCGCCGCCCCGGCGACCCGCCGCGCCTCGTCGCCGCATCGGATAAAATCCAGTCCGAACTCGGATGGAAGCCGAAATTTGAAGCCATCCGCCCGATCGTCGAGAGCGCGTGGGCATGGCACTTGAAGAACCCGCTCGGCTACGGGGATTGAGAACGCCGTTTTTCCATCTCGTTTTCTACCGTCTGGTTGTCGGGTCACTGCGCGTGCTGCTGACGTTCGGGGCGCGGGTGCGCCGCGTGGTTTTTCACCGGCCGCCTCCGGGGGCGTTCGTGCTGGCCTCGAACCACATCAGCCATTTTGATCCGCCGCTTTTGAGCGGTTGGAGCCGGCGGAAGATCGACTGGCTTGCGATGTCCCAGCTCTTCGGGGCCGGATGGTCGAACCGCGCGTTCCACTGGCTCGACGTGATCCCGGTGGATCGCGGCGGGGACGACCGTCGCCCGCTGCGCGAGGCGCTGCGGCGGCTGGCGGGCGGGAGCGTGATCGGAGTTTTTCCGGAGGGGGGAATTCGCGACGGCGACCGCTCGATGCTCGCGGGCGCCCCGGTGCAGGAAGGCGCCGTGATGCTCGCGGTCCGCTCGGGCCGCCCGATCGTTCCGGTGGTCATCCTCGGCAGCGAACGCCTCTACAACGCGAAGAACTGGCTCCCGTGGCGGCGCGCGAAAGTTTATATCGGCATCGGAGCGGCGATCTCCTCGCCCGGCCCGGAATTTTCGCGCTCGACCGCACGCGAGCGCATGCGGGGCGAGCTGGCATCCGCAATGATCCGGCTCAAAGACGACCTCGTCGCCCGGTGCGGGCTCGACGACCGCGACCTGCCGCACTCGCCGCAACAACGGATGTCCGAACCATGAGGCGGCTCGTCGAAAGAACCGCTTCGTGGGGGATGGACGGCGCGATGTGCGGGATGATGAACATCCTCCAATGGCGGCGGCGCGCGGACAGCTCGACGAAAGCCGAGCTCGAGGCCTACCTCGACGCCTGCTCCCCGATGAGCCGCGAGAATTTTTTCCGCATGCCGCCCGCCCTGCGCCTGCGTCACCATGGGGGCTGGATTGATTGGGACACCCCGCTGCCGAGCGGGTTTCCGGAGAACGACCGCGCGCGGGTGCGGTTTTATCCGGCGGCGCGACGTGACGCGCCGGTACTGCTGCTGCTCCACGCGCTGATGAGCGCAAGCGACGCGGGATACCGGCGGGTTGCCGCGACGTTCAATAGGCGCGGCTGGGCGGTCGCGTTCCCCCACCTGCCCTACCATTACTCTCGCACGCCGAAAAAATCGCTGAACGGGGAACTGGCTATCACGGCGGATCTCGTCCGCAATGCGGAGGGCCTCCGGCAGGGGGTCGTCGAGCTCCGCCAGATCATGGCGATCCTCCGCGCGCGGGGCGTCCGCGAGTTCGGGCTCATCGGCACGAGCTACGGCGGCTGGATCGGCGCCCTGCTGTCGTTTCTCGAATGCGACTTCCGGTTCCTCGCGCTCGTCCAGCCGATCGTGAATGTCGAGAAGGCGATCTGGGAAAACCCCGGAGCCTCCTCGATGCGGAGGTCGCTCCGCTCGCTCGGCCATGCCCACAACCAGATCGCCCGCCACGAGCACCTCATCTCGCCGCTCCATGGCATCCCGCTCTGCGATCCGAAACGCATCATCGTCACCGCCGGCCTCTACGACCGGGTCTCCCCCCGCGAAGATCTCGAAGCCCTCGCCAAACTTTGGAAGGGCTCGCGCCTCCTCCACGTGCGCCAGGGCCACTTCGGCTACCGCGCCCTCCGCGAAACGATCCGGGCCGTCGAGCCGTTCGTGGACTGATCGAAAAATAGCGAGCTCTTGCCGCGGGATTATCCGAGATCCGGGCGTTTTTCCCGGGTGGCTTCGGCGGCTTTTTCGGCGCGCCATTTTGCGATGGCCGCGTGGTTGCCGGAGAGGAGGACGTTGGGAACCGACCAGCCTTTGTAAACCTCCGGGCGTGTGTAGTGCGGATGATCGAGGATTCCGGCAACAAAGGAATCCTGCTCGGCGGACTGGCTGTCGCCGAGGACGCCCGGCAGAAGGCGCACGACGGCATCCGTCACGGCCAGTGCGGGAATGACGCCGCTGGTCAGAACGTAGTCGCCGATCGAGATCTCATCATCCACGAGGTGGTCGGCCACGCGCTGATCCACGCCCTCATAGTGCCCGCAGAGGAGGATGAGGTGAGGCTCCCGCGAGAGCTCCGCCGCGACCGCGTGGGTGAACTTCCGGCCCTGGGGTGAAAGAAAAATCACCCGTGATCCCGGCGTCCGCAGGCCGGCCAGCGCGCGGGCGATCGGCTCGATCTTCATGACCATTCCCGGGCCCCCGCCGTAGGGTGCGTCGTCGGTGGTCCGATGCCTGTCGTCCGTCCACTCGCGAAGATCCACGGCCTCGAGCGTGGCGAGGCCCTTTTCCTGCGCGCGCTTGAGGATACTTCCGCCCAGGATCTCGCGGCACATTTCCGGAAAGATGGTCAGGATCTGGATTTTCACGATGCGCGGACGGGAGCATAGCCACAAGGCTCCGGGAAAACCGAGGAAATCCTTGCGCCGGCGCGCATCATTCGAGGTCGGCGGAAGTGACGCTCTGCTGGGGCCGGGAGGCCAGGATCCCGGCCTGCTCGACGACGCGTCCGGCGGTCTCGTCGAAGCGGTAGCCGTGGCAGTTCGGGCACGTCACCACCCGCGCGGTCACGATCGAATCGCAACCCTCGCAGACCTTGAAATTCCCGGGCTCCCCGATGATTTTTTTCGCGCGCGCGGCGCGGTCTTCCAGATGGGCAACAGGCTTCATGGGTGGGATGATAGCATAAAACGGAAATCTCCTGAGATCATTTGCCGGGAAAGGCGATGCAGATCGGGCGCGGGGCTCCGGCCGAGTGCGGAGTGGCTGTGAGGCGGCCGGATTCGGGATCGATGGCGAGAACGGCGAGGCGGCTATCGTCCTGCCCCGCGACGACGAGCCAGCGGCCGGAGGGATCGACACCCATTCCGCGGGGGATTTTGACGCCGCAGGGAAAGGTCTCCAGCAGCGCGAGGCGTCCGTCGCCGCCGATGCGGTAGACGGCGACGGCGTTGTGCGCGCGGAGGGATGTGTAGAGGAATCTTCCCGACGGATGGCAGACAATCTCGGACGTGGTCGAGCCGGGCGCGAGCCCGCCCGTCGAGGAGGCGACGGTTTCGAGGGGAGTGAGAATGCCGGAGTGGATTTCGAAAACGGTGGTGGTGCAATCGAGTTCGTTTGTGACGTAGGCGAAGCAGCCGTTCGGGTGCAGTGCAAGATGTCGCGGCCCTGCTCCGGGCGGCGTGCGTCCGGCTTCGGGGCTCGTCGGAACAAGCTTCCCCGCCTTCAGCTCAAAACTCCAAACCCTGTCGGTGCCGAGATCGCAGACATAGACGAACCGGCCGTCGGCGGTGCTGTAAATGCCGTGGCCGCGCGGTTTCTGCTGGCGCTGGGCGTTGGGACCGGAACCGGTGAAGGCGACGACTTCGCTGGCCGGGTCGAGCGAGCCACCGGAGTTCACGGGCAGGCATGCCGCGCTGCCGCTGCCGTAGTTGGCGACGAACACATGGCGTCCGTCGGCCGAGACCGACACATGGCAAGCCCCGTCGCCGCCGGAGGGCCGGGAGTTGAGAAATTCCAGCGTCCCGTCGCTGTTCCGGCGATAGGCCCCAACGGCTCCCGGGGAGTCCTCGGAGACCGCATAGACGTAGCGGTTGTCCGGAGAGACGGCGACGAATCCGGGGTTGTTCGCCACGGCCGCGAGGCGGACCGGACCGAGCGCGCCGGTCGCCTCGTCCAGTTCGCAAACGTAGATTCCCCGCGCTTCTCCGGTTTTTGTGGAGGTGCCGATATAAAAGGGCGACGCAAGGGCGGAGGTGGCGAGTGACATCAGGAGGAGTGGTTTTAAAAAATGCGGCGGAAAAATTTTCATCTGGCTCGGGCCGTTGGGGTTGGAAATGGTGGGGCTACTTCAAGACTCCGACCGAGCGCAGCCTCCCGTTCTCGAGCGCGAAGATTTCGCGGCTGACCGGATAATCCGATCCGAGGTAGCCGGAGATGATCGCCTCCCCCATTTTCTGGAACGTCTGATCCTGGCGGGAAAAGACAAGGATCTGGAAGCGGTTCGGCAGCGCGACCAGAATGTCGGGCCCGAGCGTCGAGGTAAAGCGTTCGGCAAATCCCGGCGCGAGCACGGCGGAGGCGGTCAACGGGTTCTTGGACTCCAGGACGGCATACTGGATGACGCCGTTTTTGTCCCGGACGAATTGCGGTTCGATCGAGGCGAGGACTTCCTGTGCGGTGCGGTGCGCGTCCGGGGAGATTGCCTTCATCGCCATCGCCAGGGTTCGCTCGTGCCCGCCCTCGGCGCCGGAAATCCCGCCGTCGCGAAGTCGCACGAGCGCCAGGATCGTGCGCTCGGAACCGGCGACCAGACGCCGGACTTTGTAGTCCATGAACGAGGGCTCGACCATCCACGCCCATTGGGTTTCGGCCGAAGCCAGAGCGGAGGTGAAAAGAAATATCCCCGCCGCCCGGTTGAGTTTTGCGCGAACTTTGCTATGTGTGCGGGGTGATGGCATTTCTTGAAGGGACTTTGTTCGGTGCTCTGCCGGCGCGGAGCACCGCTGCCCATGACATAGCCTGTCAGGAGGTTATCCTGGTTTCAAGCTGCGAACTCCCACCTGAATCCACAAGCGACGGATCATGAAAGATCAAATTCTTCACGCGGCCGGATCTCCGCAGGAGCTTGAGGCGCTCTATCGAAAAAGCCCGGGAGAATTCACGCGGGCATTCCGCGAGGCGTTCGCGGAGAATTCGGATTCGATCGCCCTGCGGGTCTGGCAGGAGCGGCTTTTCTTTGACGGGCAGGCGGGAGCTTCGTCGTCCGACTCCCGTTTGCAGGCGCGCGACATCCGGCTGGTCGTCGCGCTGTCGCTGATCGCCGGCACGTTGGCGAAGCTGCCGGTGATTTTCCCCGCGCTGGATGGCGAGAGATTCTATCCCCGGAACCTTTGCGGCATTGTTGCCGGCGCTTTGATCGCCTACTTCTGCATCCAGAGGCAGTGCCGGGCGCGGATGGCGGCCCTCGTCATGTCCCTTCTGCTCGGCTCGATTCTTTATCTCAATCTTCTGCCCGGCAGTTCCAAATCCGCCACCCTTGTGCTGGCCTGCATGCACGCTCCGTTTTTCATCTGGTCCCTTCTGGGGATCGCGTTCCTGGGCGGCTCTTGGAAGAGCCTTCCGGGACGCATGGATTACCTGCGCTACAACGGTGAGCTTCTGGTCTTCAGCACGATCGTTCTCCTGGGCGGCATGGTCCTCACGGGGCTGACCTTCGCCCTTTTCGGGCTGATCGGCCTGCAGATCGAAAAATGGTATATGTCGAACGTCGTCGTTTATGGGGCGATCGCGTCTCCCCTCGTGGCCACCCTGCTCATCGACCGGGTTGTCGGAGACCGGTTCAAGATCACCCCCCTGCTGGCGAAGGTGTTCACCCCGCTTTTCCTTGTAACCGTTGTGGCCTACCTGATCGCCATGATCCTGCAGCACAAGAGTCCGTTTACGGACAGGGATTTTCTGATCGTCTTCAACGGCCTGCTCCTCGTCGTGCTGGGGCTTTGCGTTTTCTCCGTCTCGGAACGCGGCTCGAAGGATCCGCCCGGCGCGCCCGACCTGATGAATGCCGCGCTGGTTGCAGTCACCCTGATCATTGACGTTGTCGCGCTCGCGGCGATTCTGTTCCGGCTCACATCCCTCGGGTTCACTCCAAACCGCCTGGCGGTGCTCGGAGCCAACCTGATCGCCTTCTGCCACCTCGCGGGAATTCTCTACCACTCCATCAGGTTCATCAGAAAAACCGGCCGGCTGGAACGTCTGGAAAACTGGATCGCCGGCTACATCCCGGCCTACACGATCTGGAGCCTCGTCGTCATGGTCGGTTTCCCACTCCTCTTTTGGTTCCGCTGACGACCCAACCGCCTGATCATCATATCCATCGTAGCGTGGTCCTACGTCATCTACGATCTGGAGCTGTCAAGGAAGTCCGCTGCATGACGCTGACGACCCAACGGGTCATAGCGGGAAATCGCAATTCCCGGCAGCCAACAGCAAAAAAAAGCCCGGCACTTTGTTTTCAAAGTGCCGGGCAAAATACTGGCAACGACCTACTCTCGCGCAACCTATAGAAGCACTACCATCGGCTCTGCAGCGTTTCACTTCCGTGTTCGAAATGGGAACGGGTGGGTCCACTGCGCGCGATCACCAGATTTCGGAATGCCCGTCGCGGAATGCCGGTTTTTAGAACCGCCACCGCAGAGTGCCCTCCGTGGATCTGATGACTGCCAATATATTTTCAAAGAACCGCCGCCACGAATCCCGGCCCGCTTTCACGCGATCCGTAATCCGCAACCAAAAGGTTCTCTGAAATTCGCATACCAGGGGAAAAACCACAACAATCACAGCGACAAAGCTGTAAGATGGAGAAAAAAGCCGAACGAGCATTAGTATCACTAAGCTGAACGCATTGCTGCGCTTATACCCGTGACCTATCAACGTGGTGGTCTTCCACGGCTCTTCAGGGAGATTTCATCTTGGGAGAGGCTTGGCGCTTAGATGCTTTCAGCGCTTATCCTTTCCAAACATAGCTGCCCAGC
>Ga0194054_10001689_pt1 | contig 10387 bp, 10 predicted proteins | sample SepL2210m_MetaG_FD_163628 | JGI IMG/M metagenome (GOLD analysis project Ga0194054, IMG submission 163628) | Anoxic zone freshwater microbial communities from boreal shield lake in IISD Experimental Lakes Area, Ontario, Canada - Sep2016-L227-10m | ecosystem: Environmental > Aquatic > Freshwater... | reverse complement strand
TGTTGCTTTGGATCCGGTGTTGGCTCACTGGTGCTACGGGATATCGGTTACTCCCCGCTATCCTATGACAACGATGCGTCGCTACTGTCAAGAGGGCTTTTTACCGGACGGCTCCTGCCCGCAGAGACGATGTGCATTAATGCGATGCTCGTTTCGCAGTATGTGGAGCCCTCCCCTAAGGGTATTGGGATCATGATGGGCGAGATCAACAGTTTTTCACAGGAGATGTGGGAAGCGATTGTGCGGGAACTCTTCACTACCACCAAAGAGACGTTAATCACGGTGGGAACAGAGCCCGAAGCCCGGCTCGTGGCCGAATGGGGCAAAGAGATGGGGCGCACAGTTGAGGTTACGGAGAATCCTGCAGATCCCATCTACGATCTATGGGTGTGCGAAGCGCACATTACGTAAGGACGAACGAAAAAAAATTATTCCGGGGTCTGGACGCGCTTTAACTGCTCGCGGACAGACAGACCGTTCTCTTTTGGACTCTTGAACGGGGGGGTGCATGACCGTATTCCCCGTTTCTCAGAGAACATCTCATCAGGGTTGAGATCGTCTCCGGTAAGTGTCCGGGTCAGGTTCTGCAGATCTTTTTTTACCTGCTGTTCCTGCTCTTTTTGTTCCATAATTAATACTGATCTGTTTGAGTGGATAAAGGATTTTGTTTTTTTTCAAAGAGTGTCTGACTTCTCTGGCGCGGGTTTTGTTTGCTGCTGGATGTGATGAATCGGGACTTTGCCAATAACGCCTTGAACCATTGCGATGCAAAAACCGGGTATCCGGGCCGGCCCGAGCTCGTACGCCACCGCAATCCAGGGGGTCATGAGAATCAAGTTCTTTTTCCGGGCAGCGTCCTGTTGAAAATTTCACGGTGCAGGCTCCGTATCCCCTACGCATCCGGGACCTTGACCGGAGTGAGGGGATGTAGGGAATGCGACTACGAAAAACCGGTTATTTTTTTGCAGCGTCCAGCATCAATCGATAAAACTCATCCGGCATGTCAGCCATAGGCACGTGGGATGACGGCAACTCAATGTAGGTCCAACCCTTTTTTGCGGCAGTAATTTTTTCCCGGGCAACATGGGTTACATCAATAAATTCGCTTTTTGTGCAGAGAATATAGGTTTTAGGCAGCTGTTCTATTTTCGTTGAGTCAAAATGCAGTTTTTCTACGTACGGTAGAGCCGGTTCCGGCAAAAAAGGCCGACTGTCAGACGAAGCAGAAACCCCCTGATTAAGAAGGTCATACAGTGATTGTCCCGGATCAGGTAACGCTGCATCAAGGTACACTAGACGGCCGATCCGGTCAGCCATTTTGTCTGCAACACCGGTGATAACCATCCCGCCATAACTGTGCCCTACGAGAATAACCTCCCATAAGTCCTTTTCAGTTATCAACGAGCATATCTGACAGATATGATCGGTCAGGTGGCAGCTGTTCTCGTCTATGAGGGTCGGTGAAAAAACACGATGGTTATTTGCACTGAGCTCTGAAACGGTCCCGTCCCAATATCCGGCCCCCAGATTACCGTCTTTAGTGTGAACAGGATCCCCAATCGTAAGTCTGTTCCATGTTTCTGTTGACATGTTGCCGCCATGAACGAGAACGTACGTTGCCATTTTGACACGATCCAAATCTGATAGTCTCATGAGATTTTGCTTATTGATCATATAAGACGCTGTTCCATAAAGGATACCAAAAAAAATCTTCAACAATCCGTAATTTTTTCACGAGTCGGTGTGACCCCATGACGGGTCTACGATTTGTGGGAGGGATTGTGCTTAAGTGATGCCGGAGAGGGTGGATTTTAGTATAGTTAAGCAACCAACGGAAAAATGTGGGACGAACACCTCTCCTTACGGCTATATTCTCTCGGGGAGTTTTTCCGGAAAAACCTTCTGAATATCAAGACCGCCATTTATCTTCTATCACACCAACAACAGAAATAGCACAACTATGTCTGATGTCCCGCATATCCTCATTATCCTCATCGTCATCGCAGCAATCGTTTCTTCCGGGTGCACGCAACCCGCAACCCCGCAGCAACAAGCGGGGGGCAAGGGGCCAAATCCCCCGCCAGAAGAGACCAGAGCCGCCCTCCAGCACATCATGGATACCGGCATTCACGCAGCCGGTATACCCGGCGCCGTTGTTGAGATCGCAACCCCGAAATGGACCTGGAATTCCGCTGCCGGGAACGCTTCCCCGATTACCGGAGAAAAGGCAGAGCCCGGCATGCGTTTTCTGATTGCCAGCGTCTCGAAGACCTTCACGAGCGTTGCGGTCCAGAAACTTGCAGAAGAGAAGAAACTCTCACTTGATGACCCAATAGAACGCTGGCTGCCGGCCGATCTCGTGGAGAAGATTACCAATGGCCGGGGGATCACGGTCCGCCAGCTTCTCGATCACACCAGCGGTATCGCTGATTATAACGAAATCTCCATCATTCTCCAGGAATACCAGAACCCGGGAATTCCGGTAACGTACCAGACCGCCATGGAACAAGGCATCAACGAAAGCCCGCTCTACCCGCCGGGAACGAATTACACCTACTCGAACGTGAATTATATCCTCCTGACGCTGATCATCGATAAAGCAGCCGGGGTCCCCTATGAGGATTACGTAACCCGGAACATCTTTGTCCCTACGGGTATGAACGACACGTTCATCCATGAGATCAACCACATCCCCGGACCGCACATGACTGCTACCCAGCGCGGAGAGAATGGAACGTACGTAGATTTATCCAACCTGTATGTACAGTTCGATCGAGGGGCTGGAGACATTGTGAGCACAACTGCTGATCTCAACAGGTTCCACCGTGCGCTGCGCGAAGGGAAAGTGATCAGCAAATCGTCGTTTGCCACAATGGAAAAACCCTCACCCCAATCCCGCGAGCAGGGCTATGGTCTCGGGTATATGACCGGATTCAATGCAGCCTCGAACCTGACCTTGCTGGGTCATGGTGGTGGATATCCGGGTTCGTTCACGCTCTGGGATTACCTCCCGGAAAAAGATACCTACGTTACTCTCAACCTGAATTCAGCCGATATGTCTACAGACAACCTCAAACCGGTCCGAACGGCACTCCTCACGTATTTGAAGAATGGGACCTATCAGTGAGATGATTTCCCCTCACTTGTTTTTTCTGAAGCACTGGGGCTGGCCACTCTCGTGAGCAGAAGCGCAGTCGTGGGTCAATGAGGAACACCGTCCTTGGGCGAAAGTCCGGGAGAAGAACTCAAAAGAAGGTATCGGAACTCAAAAATTAAAAATAAGAATCAGTACCCGGTCTTCACGACCGGATTTATCCCGATGTCAAGGTATTTTCCTTTTTCACGTGTGTATTGCGGCCACGTTACATTGCCACCGGACGGATCGCCGCTCTTTGCAAACCGCACCCATGAATCCATCATCGTATCGGAGACCCGGGCGCCCGCAGAATCCGGCACAATCGCAGCAGGGCGGAAGAGGAAGATGAGTTCCTCGCCATGGAATGCGCCAAGCGAACTGTCCGGCAGAATCACATACGTAAACCTGTACAGGTACGTGTTCGGGTTCAGCTGCGATTGCGACCAGGCAACAAACTTTGCCGCAGCGCTGAAATCAACATCCGTCATGATCCGCCCCATCTGGTGCTGGACCTCATCTCTAGTTGTGGCCGGGTATTTTTGAAGGACTTCCGGGGCATACTCGCCGAAGCGAGACTGGATATATTTGTTGTATTGGGTAACGTTCATCCCGGTATTTGCGGCGAGCGTTGAATCTTCATTGGTATTGGTCCCGATAATAAGGGGAACCGGGTTCTGCCGTTTCTCAAAGAAGATCTTTTCCGGGTCCTCAGGGATCACCACTCCGTCAATGGTCGGTTTGAACCGGATCGTGTGGACCTTCCAGAATGCCGATGCCGGATCGGGTGTTGCATTGACAAGAGTCCATGCATCTAGGCTCCGCATATTCCTGATAGCGTCCGGGCCTTCATACCCGAGGCTTTTTGCATATTCTATGCCATACTGTTCGGCTTCTGCCTTCGAACTGATGATATTCAACTCGGACCCGTTTGTCCACAGGGGCCCGCTCTCGACAATCGCCTGTTGGTAGAGCCCCCTCGTGTCGTTGCTCGCGAGATGGACAAGAACACTTGCAGCACCGGCAGATTCCCCAAAGATCGTAACACGGTTTGGATCCCCACCGAATCCCGCGATATTTTTCTTTACCCACTTCAGTGCCGCGGCCTGATCCTGCAATCCGTAGTTGCCCGAAGTGTTTTTCAAAGACTCATTTGTGAGAGCAGGATGGGCCAGGAAGCCGAGCGGTCCAAGGCGGTAATTCAGGTTGACAAGAACAACACCTTTCTTTGCAAGGTTTGTCCCGTTATAGAGTGGTATGGAGCCCCCTCCCTCGAGGAACGATCCGCCGTGGATAAACACCATGACTGGAAGTTTATCATCCGGGTTCCGGGCCGGGGTCCAGACGTTCAGGTACAGGCAGTCCTCGCTCATATTCCCCGGCTGCGCTCCTGCAAATGTGTCCCGCGGGACAACCTGCGGGCATGCCGGCCCATATGCGGTTGCCGGGCGGGTACCCTGCCAAGATTGTGCCGGTACTGGAGGTCTCCACCGGAGGTCACCGGTCGGGGGCGCTGCATAAGGTATGCCAAGGTAAGCCCGGATGCCGCCAGAGGTGGTTCCGGAGACCGGGCCGGATTCTGTCCTGACAATGTTGGAATCCGTAACCGTACTGGTACATCCGGTGAGAAGAATGAACCCGGTAAGCAGAAGTACAATCATTATAAGAAAAAGGGGAAGTCGATTGTTGCGAATCATAAAAATTTTCACCGTAGTATGCTGTTTGGATGAAGACATTTTAAGGATTCTGATAGTATCCCGGTGGACGGGACCCGGCTCACTGACAGGGAAACTGAGACCGCTTCTCAATTGACGTTTCACGAGCGGGGGTGCAGAAGTATGGGTGGTTGTGGGGGTACCGTGAAAGAGGAGTTGTCCGATGCATACTGGAGTTGCCGATAAAAATGTGAGGGCGACAGGAAATTGCCGCAGTCACTTCCTGCCATTCCATCAAAATGCCTTTGTATAGCAACAACAATTATGGTACAGAGGCATCGTATGGGAACCGAAGCAGTATCCCTCAATACCGTTCTTGAATACGTGGATCAGCTCGATATCGAAGACCAACAATATCTTCAGGAGATCATACATCGCCGGCTTATCGACGCAAAACGCACGACCATTGTCAGTAGGGCAAAACAGGCGAAAGCAAACGTGCAGAAACACAAAAGCCGGAGCGGAACGGCAAAAGATCTTCTGGCGGATCTGAATGGTTGAACTCATCTGGGAGGAGCGGTTCAAGAAAATTTACAGAAAATGGTCGCACCAGCACCCGGAGTTGAAAACACAATTTGCCAAAAAGATTGTTCAGTTTGAAGAAGATCCGTTTCATCCTTCCCTAAAAACCCATACTTTGAGCGGGGTCTTAAAAGGACTCTGGTCGTTCAGGATTACGTACGAGCACCGCCTCGTTTTCGATTTTATGGATGAGAGCCGGACACAAGTTGTATTGATCGATATCGGTTCACACGAAGAAGTGTATTAAAGTTCAAATCTTTTTTATCGATCAATATGTTTTTTATTCCAGCAAAAATTCCCGATCCCAGTAGAAAGTTTAAACATGAAACACCTTGCAACGAAATTTATATGAAACGATCGCTTCTCCTCGTTCTCCTTCTTGCACTTCTTGCTGCCGGGATATGCTTTGCCGGTTGCACAACAACCCCGCCTCCCGGAGCAGGCATATCTGCGTCCCCCGCTTATACAGCACAACAGGCACCCGGCTCCCTAACCTCTGCGGAACTCAACGGGACACTCGCAACGTTCGATACGTACGCAGAGAAGGCGAGACAGAGATGGAACGTCCCGGGTATGGCGGTTGCCATTGTAAAAGACGAAAAGATTGTCTTTGCCAAAGGATATGGCGTGAAAACTGCCGGGGGTTCTGACCCCGTCACAACGGATTCTGTCTTCCAGATAGGTTCCACAACAAAAGCATTCACTGCCGCACTCGTTGCAATGGAAGTGGACAGTGGCAGGATGAACTGGAACGATCCGGTGATCCGGTATGTGCCGGATTTCCAGATGAAAGACCCGTGGGTAACAAAGGAGTTCACGCTCACTGATTCGCTCGCCCAGAGAAGCGGCCTTGACGAGAAATGGGGCCAGGACCTCTCAACGCTCGGGTACAACCGGAGCGAAATGATCCATGCGCTCCGGTACGCAGAGCCGGTTACGAGCTTCCGGTCCCAGTACAAATACCAGAATATCCCCTTCATGGTGGCAGCGGCAGCGGTCGAGAATACGAGCGGGAAAAGTTGGGAGGAAAATCTCAGGACACGGATCTTTACACCTCTTTCCATGACCGGCGCCTCTATCGGTTACGATGCGTTCCGGTCGGAACCTGATCACGTCAGCCTTCACATGATCGGGGAACTGCCCGATGGCAGCTTCGGGCCAGTGGTGACAGATCCCGACTGGCAGTTCAATTATGCGACCGACACTCTCGGACCGGCTGGTGGCATCAATGCCAATATAAAAGATATGGCATCGTGGACGATCTTCCAGCTGGGGAACGGGACGTTTGAGGGGAAACGGCTGATGAGCCCGGAGAATCTGGCTTTCATGCACACCCAGGAGATCCTGATCCCCGGTGAGACGTCTGCCAATTCGAAGAGTTACTACTGCCAGGGCTGGATTTACCAGGAAATGAACGGGACGCCCCCGGTTGTCCGGCATACCGGTGAGACGCTGGGCAACCATGCCTATGTGATGTTTGTCCCCCGCGAGAATCTTGGTATTGTTGTGCTCGCAAATGAAGCCGGGCCAAGCCTTCCCGAAGATGTGGGCAATGCGTTTTACCAGATATATTTCCGTACATTCAGACCAGATACCCGTGCAGAAAGTGGAGATCCATTACAGGAAATAAAAGACTTCCTCTTCCATTCAAAACCAGCCCGGACGGAACACCCTGTACCTCCACGGTCCCTTGAGAGTTATACGGGAACGTATACGAGTAACATCTATGGTGCGGCAACCGTTGCCGAAGTGAACGGGAACCTGACCCTGACATTCGGGAAAAACCCCGTGACGTTTTATCTCTCACCGTGGGATGGGGACACCTTCAGTGCAACCTGTCCGGCATGGAAATGGGGGCCGGTGTACGATGGGAGGGTTGTTTTCAGCACACGCCCAGATGGCACAGTCCGGCAGCTGACCACTACGCTCTTCCTGCAGAAGATGTTCAACCAGAACGCGACCTTTGTCCGGGTCAGCGCAGCAGGTTAATCCCCTTTTTTCTTCTACCGGTCCCTATTTTTGGCTCGGAGAAATTTACTGAGGGGGACTTTTGGGAAATTGAGCGGTACCGGAAAAGGGCTGGGTTACTCCGGAACCGGAATATTGGCCACACCTGTCCCTGCTGATGCCCTTGGGCTGACCGGCTCCCTGCGTGGTGGGGATGAAAGTCGGGGCCGGTGATTATTCTGGTTCCCCTGCCGGAATATTCAGGATTTTTCGAAATTTTTCCTACTCGTAATAGGTAATTTTATCTATTTTCATCCATTATACTAATTAAGAAGTGTAGATTATGACCGTCCGGGACATCCTTCTCATCCAGCAGAGAGATCTGAAACGAACCATTGACGAACTCTACATCGAAAGGGTGACTGAGATCACCGGAGCAGATAGTCCACTCATCAAAGTGATAATCGGTCCGCGCCGGGCAGGGAAATCGTTCTTTGCCATTCATCATCTCTCCCATAACCGGAATTTCGGGTATGTCAACTTCGATGATGAGAGACTGACCGATCTTACCGACTATGATGAGATTCTTGTTTCTGTCGACTCCGTATACGGGAACCCCAAAGTACTTCTCCTTGACGAGATCCAGAATCTCTTAAAATGGGAGATTTTCGTCAACCGTCTGGCCCGGCAGGGCTATGATCTTGTTATCACCGGAAGCAACTCGCACCTGCTCAGCTCCGAGCTTGCCACCCACCTCACCGGGCGTTACCTCCAGACAACCATCCTGCCGTTTTCCTTCCGCGAGTACCTCAGCCTATTGCCGCAGGAACGTACCACGCAGGAGAAAGTATCGGCCTTGTACCAGTATGCACAGGGTGGTGGATTTCCCGAACCGCTGGTAAAAAAATTTTCCGGACGTGATTACCTAATCACCCTGTTCGATTCGATCGTATACAAGGATATTGTCAAGCGGTTTCATATCCGCTCGGTGCAGGGAATCGAAGACCTTGCCATGTACCTCCTGTCCAACATTGCTTCCGAATACTCCTATACATCGCTTGCCCGGGTTACGCGGAGTAAAAGCCCGATGACCGTCCGGAAATATCTCGGGTATCTTGAAGAGGCCTTCCTTTTCTTCTCCCTTCCCCGTTTCTCTTTTAAGGTACGGGAACAGGTTGCAGCCAACAAGAAGATCTATTGTACGGACACCGGGTTTGTGGCAGCAAAGGCGTTCCGTGTGTCGGAAAATCGCGGAAAGCTGTATGAGAACCTTGTTGCTATCGAGCTGTGGAGATTGCAGCAGCAGAACGAGGCGTCGGTCTGGTACTGGAAGAATGCCCAGCAGGAAGAAGTGGATTTTGTCGTGCAGCACCAGAACCGGATCACGGCAATCATTCAGGTTTGTGCTGACCTTCAGGATGAGCGAACCCGGTCCCGCGAGATCCGGGCGCTTTTAAAGGCGTCCCGCGAGCTGCGGTGCGATAATCTCCTGATTCTTTCGGAACAGGAGGAGAAGACCGAAGAGGCCGAGTGGTTCGGTATGACGGGGACGATCCGGTATGTGCCGCTCTGGAAATGGTTAGAGAGACCGGATATCAGGGATGCCGGTTAAGTATCAGGTAATTATCCCCAAAGAATATTTCAAAACCGATTTAGCGCCCCTCACAGCATTTTTCTACCCGACCGTTAACCCTGTTTTAACCTGATAGCCGTAGGAAGCTTATGCGTGTGGCGGTTATCCGTATGTTCGTACTCAGTAGCAGTGCTGCTGGCTGCGGGATGTGCGGAATTGTGACTGTTCCAATAATCCGGAACCGGAATACAGGCTCCTCTATATCTGCTGAAGCCGTGGCTGCCCTGTCTCGCGTAGATGGGGTGCAGCCTGGGACCGGTGCTTTCGGGGGCTCCATCTGGCTGGTGGAGTGGGACGGGGCTGGGCCATGCGATCGTATGAGTGGGCTAAAAAGCTTACCGGGATTGCCAAAGGGAGGGGCGAAGGAGGCTGATATCAGGATATCAGCTGGCAAGAAAATCCAGCACACACTCACAGAACATATCCGGCAGCTGGTACATCAGGCCGTGACCTGCACCGGGGATCTCGACCAGCTGTGAACCGGGGATATGCCCGCTTATGATACGGGAGTTCACGGGCGGGACGATCACATCATCGGTGCCGGTAATAACAAGCGTTGGCGAATGGATGTCGCCCAGCCGGGAGAATGCCCCAGTCCATGCGAAGAATGCAGCGGCTTGGCGTGCCACAATCTCATCCTCTGTGGTCTCATATACTTCCGGGCAATAACGGGCAGGATCATGGAGAGCAAGCCACGAGGGCGGGAAAAGCAGGGAGAACATTCGGTTAACTATATCCTGTACAGTCCCGCTCTTATCCATGAGCCGGGCCAGGATCTCCGGCTGCATCCTTACCGATTCGGATCCCCCGCATTCACCGGCAACCAGAATAAGTCTGGTCACTTTTGCAGGAAAACTGAGCGCAAGTTCCTGTGCAACGGAAGCCCCCATAGAAAGACCGATGACATGAGCAGAAGAGATGCCGAGTGCATCCATCAGGGTTGCGGTATCCCCGGCAAGCAGTGGGATGGAGAACGGTTTGTCCGATGCAGATGAGTACCCCGTGCCCCGGTTATCGAAGATAATGACCCGGAAGTGCTGAGAGATTTTTTCAAGAACGGGGGGGTTCCACATATCCATTGTTGACCCTAACCCGTTGATGAAGACTACCGGATACCCTGAACCGGACTCACTGTACGCAAGCGTCACATCATCAACAGGCACGGTCTTTACCGGAATCCGGGTCATGATACGATCTTTATCCGTAAGGCTTATTATTTTTCGGCATGAACACCGGGTTTGCTTGTACCGGCATTTTGGGGGCTCGGATGAGCCTTCCGCTCCCCTCCAGTTTCGAGCATTTTTACAACTTGCATAGCTATATTCGTTTATATTAGCCCTTAAAAGGAAAATAAAAATAGTTGGAAATTCCAGGCAGCTCACTTGAGCTTTTTCTCGAGTTTCTTGAGTTTCTTCTTGGCCTCTTGGCTGCCCGAAG
>Ga0194054_10001686_pt1 | contig 10395 bp, 3 predicted proteins | sample SepL2210m_MetaG_FD_163628 | JGI IMG/M metagenome (GOLD analysis project Ga0194054, IMG submission 163628) | Anoxic zone freshwater microbial communities from boreal shield lake in IISD Experimental Lakes Area, Ontario, Canada - Sep2016-L227-10m | ecosystem: Environmental > Aquatic > Freshwater >... | reverse complement strand
CCCGACATAGAGAACAGCGTGCCATGGGGTGCCGCAAGTGATTGGGCTTCGGCGCAAGTCCTGTTACCCAAGGAGTTCTTTAGGCCAGACAAAATCAACACTATTCTTGAAGAGAGGGGCACACACTGTGCTGTATTTTGGCTTTGTGCTAGGACGGATGCAGACATAAAGGCCTTAGAAAACACAGCCCAAGCTGTGCTTGACGTCGTAGCTGCATGTCCACCTAAACCGATCATATTTGCTCTCCCAAGTAAGCCAAGTCCAGTCTTGTACGACAAACTTCTCGACCAGCTCATAATCCGCGACTTCACAGTTGCGCAGGAGCAGGAACTGGGATCATCAGACATGGCAACCATCAAGAATCAAACCAAGAAAACCATTACAGATGAGATAACCTCACTCCGGCAGAACGCCCGCAAGCTGGTCAACCCCTCGTCGATGCATGTAGCCTTGAACGCCCGCCCTGGGATCACGAGGGTTTCTAGCCTCTCGCTTGAGATGGTCAAGCTTGCCTACCCATCCGCCCCGCCATATTTCTTTGAACAATACAAGCTGTCCCACGCACGACTGCGAAAGTCCGTCTTAATTGTCGGTAAGCTTTTACTTCAAAACGCAGTGGACACAGAGGAGTTCGACAATGATCCCATCGCATCCCAACTTGTCGAAAAGTATCTTGTATCGGGCAATACAAGCTCGTGGTGCGTACTTAATCCCAGCCGCCATATCCATAGGCCATCGACAACCCGTACTGCTAAAGCCTGGGATCTGCTAGACTCTAAAATCGTCCCTGGAGACAACTCATTTTACATATCGAAAGTGTTGGAAGAATTATCACAAGCGCCTTACGGCTATGATTCCAACACCTTGACGATCCTCTTTTGCACATGGCTCGGCTTGTACAGGTACGAGATACAGGTTTCAGCCGCAGGAGAGCTTCGCTCCGGCGACATTTTCGTCGAGCAAATAAAGCGTGTTAAGTCACCAGACGAGTTCGTCGCATTTCTGACCACAAGTAAGATTGCGATAAAGCGGAAAGACACAGATAAGGAAGCCCATGTGATCTTGGCAATTCTGCAGCGCGTCGCCGTTTTCGAACAAACCCCCTACTCCAAGCCTGAAGCAGACAAAGACGTGGCAACACTTGCGGATTACGTAAACAACCCGGGAAATGCCGACCGTGATAATACACCCGACGCCAAAGTGGCGCTCCAGGACCTTAAGCAGGCCCTGCAACTTGCCGCCCAATACGATCAAGAAGCTGCCCGCCTAAAGGCACGAATAGATTCAGCGAAATCGATCGCCGATATGCTCTCTGCTTGCAAGGATGTAACCACACTTCCAGCAGCACACGGCGTCGCGCCCGTTCAACCCTCCCAAGCTGGCCTCCTGCAGGATTTCCAAGGACGGCTGGCTGTAGCAGTGGATACGCACTGCGACCGGTACCGGAAGCTCATAAAGATCGAAGACTACGCTCGAAACGAAGAGGAATTGAGCAAGCCTCGAACGCTGCTCATGCTTTATCCGACGCTTCTCATGAAGATCGAAGACGCGCTGGACGTCCTGTACAAGCAAAAGGAGCTTGTTGAAAAGGAGCGGCTCGACGCCGTCAACATGGCAACCTTAAAGGCCCTGTCACCGAGCTCCAGCCTTGCAGCCCTGCGGCGCGACATACAAGTCATCCAGTCGCTCGAATTCCACATCGAGAAGAATAATCTCCTCCGAGATGAGAAGCTGGCCAAGTTCCGTTCCGACGAAGATGACCTCACCGACTTCGTTCGTCACCTCCCCGAGCAGCTTGCTCTGCTCAAATGTACCAAGGCCATCCAGAACACCGCCGCTGAACTTTCTGCACGAGCTCCAGCCTTCGAGGGAACTCCAGAGTCCGAAACTCTCGGGCACCTCGTTGAGCGCCTGCAGAAGCTCCAGGTCATCTTCGACCAGCTCCATGCAACCATTAAGGTTCCGCTCGACACTCCCGAGGCAGTTTCCATCTGCGCAACCAGGTTGTCAGAGCTGATCATCACCGACGCAGACCCCCTTTCACCCACTCAACGGGAAGCCTTGGAACAAGCCCGCGCAGTTATCCAGCAATCCTCCGCACAGAAGACCGCCGATGCTGCCGACTGGCTTTCTAGCCTCGAGAATATGGTTGAGTCCGAACATGCTTGGCCGAGCGCACTAAAGGATTCCGAGCACTTCCATCCCTTCCTACCCGAGGACCAGAAGGCCAGGCTTGAGGCGGTCAGGTACAAACTCACCGCCAAAGACCGACAAAAAAGGGAAACTGAGGCACTGACCCAAGCTGACTCGCAGAAGCTGGGCATCATTGAGGCCCAGAGCAGCTCCGGCACCGTTGAGGAATTACAAAGCAGGCTGCAACTCGTTGAATCCCTGGAGGTTTCTCTGGAATCAAGCAAGCGCAGGAAGGCCGCCAAGATCGAAGCTCTCCGCGCTGGCGCATCAAAAGCAATTCGCGATCGCGAGATCTCCAAAGCAAAGCGAGAGGACGCTGCAAAACTGCAAGCCCTGATGCCCTCAGCCAACGCGTCCATCCAGGAACTCAGGCGCATTTCAGCCGAGATTGAAGCAGCCCAACTCGTCCTGCCAGAAAGCCAGAGCCAACGAGAGGCAACACGCAGAAAGGTTGACGCGGCCATAAGAGGCGCCGAAACATTTTGCTCCAGCCTCAAGAAAACGCTTGACGCGGCCCGTTCCCAATCGGATGCCAAGTCACTTGCTGACGAAATCAACCGGAGGCGCTTTCAGTTCGCCGAAGCCCCCGAGCTCCAGAACCTTGATAGCTGTGCGAATCGCGCTGAGCAACTCCAAGCCTTCTTCTCAGCACTCGCTAGCATCTGCCCAGAAACAGTCGAAACGCCAAAGCACCAGGCCGAGATGGAGAGCGCAGTGCGGAACACTCTCTCAGACTTTCAACCGGCCCTCTCGGACACCCAGAAAAACCTCGCCCAGCACATTCTCGAGAAACTAAGTTCCCGTACCGCCCATCTGCGCAAAAACGCAGACACATGGCTTACTGCCCGTAGCGCCCTGTGCAAAAAGGAAGACATGCCGCGAATCCTATCTGAACTCAGCTCGCCGCCCGCCTTCCTCGCACCCGAGAGCACGCCCACCTTGCAGGCCCTGAAAGCCGCAATTCAAGAGCAACTGGACGGCGACGAGGTCCACCAGGTTACCGCTCACTTCCAAAAGATCACTGATCCACAAAAGCGCCGGGACACCTTGAACAAGCTACAACAACTACTCTGACCCGCCTCTCAGATGCATTATCTCGACATCAAACGGGATGCCGACCCACCAAGTGGGGCCATCCGCGTCGACACGGAGCGGGAATTCCTACGCCTCGCTCTTTCCCAGAGCTCACTGCTTGTAAGGGGAAGATCGCTTTGTGCTTGGGCCGAAACCTTTTGGATCGAAAGAGGGATTCCTTTCACAACGTGTGCTTCCCTCACCGACGAGATCACCGCTTGCTGCAACGGGCTTACATCAGAACAGGCCACCACACTCCTTGAGAGGCACGGCGGTGCCATCCGATCCCTAACACGCCCCCTCTCGCTAATCAGTGTTCTCGACGTAATCTTTCCGGCAGACACATGGCACCAACCCACCAGTCTGCAACACGCTGCACGTTGGCTCGTCTGGTTGAACAGCGCCAACGCGGGTGATTACCTCACCCCGCTACTCCGATCTCAGGCAGCCTTGTGGCAGCAGGCTGCCGAAGACACAATTAAGCCGGTTTACGAAATAGTCCTCCCACAAGACGCACACTCTCTCCTGCGCCGATGGCTGCGCATCGCCCTCCCACACATGCCCCTGCCATCCAAGCCATTCCCTCTGACCGTGCCAGCCAGCCTGAGGGCTGAGGCCATCGAAGAGTGGCGCGTCCAAATCATAAACAGCGAGGGCGCTTTCTTTGAGGAACTGTGCAGAGAACCTGTGCCCCCAGAACTTCTCTCGCTAGCGGCAGATATTTCTTTCGACTATTTCAGCCACAATCCGCACCTGCTACAGGAAACACATCTGCGGCGCCTCCGTGCCCACCTGTCCGACCCAAAGACAGAATCCCTCCGCCAGCTCCTTCGCCCTCCGGTGCCTTTACCTATCCCCGAGGACGTCCAGGAAATCTTCACATGGTTCCTCGATAGCTATCTCCCGTACCGAGAGTGGGCGATCCTCGTCGGATCACAGTCTGACATTTCCAGAACATCCGAACTCGCCAAGGCCTTTGCAGTCGCGTTTCTTGATCGTTATCCCCATCTCATCATGGGGCAGCAGCCCGTCATCAGCTTTCAGAAAGCCGGCCAACTGCGTGAGCGCAAAAGTAATGAAGTAACCATTTATGCCATTCTGGACGGGCTTAATGTCCCCGATAGCTTCATCTTGCTGAAGCACATCGCCGCAAGAACCAACCGGCTGACCATACTCCAAAACGAACTTTGCTTCGCCCCTGTGCCCACAATCACGGAAATCTGCAAACAGGCCCTCAAGCGTGGCTACACCCCCAGGATAGCGGCAAGCGACCAAAATCTGGATCCACCTCACGTCAAAGTGCTTCCAGACAAGAAGGCACCAGACGCCGTGCTGCAAAACGCCCAGCCAGGCGACCTCCTCATCTGGAGCATAATGGAACCAGACGAAACCTATCACTCTAAGGGTTACGACCGCCAGACGCTCAAGAAAGTCGTCGCCGACCGACTCGAATCAATCGCAGATCGGCTAGTTAACGCCATCCTTGCGACACCCGACGATAAAAAGGCTCGCCTGATAATCACCACCGACCACGGTAGGCTCCTCAATAGCAGCGAACGCACCACCCCTTCACCCTCAGGCATGCGTCCCCATCAAAGAGCGGCCGTCGGCAACACCACCGTAGTTTTTCCCCCGACAGGCGTGCTGCTCGAAGAAAACGCCGCCATTGCCCTCTTGAATAGCGACAGATTTCATCTCCCAGAGGACGCTGCGGTAGTTCTCGGCGAGGACTCCTTCTTCACGGAGGACGGGAAGTCAGGAACTGAGCTTTTCCCCCACGGCGGAGCCTCTCCCGAAGAAGTCATAATCCCGTGGATTGAACTGGCAAAGGATGTGAAACCTCCCACGGTCGCCTGCACAATCACCGGCGAAGGTCAGGAATCCACGCAAGGAGTCGTACACATCACCATCCAGAACCCAAGCAACATGGCACTAAGGGCTCTTGCTTTGGCACTCACCCTAAGCCCAACGCGTAAACTGCAACTTCCAATCGACCGGGCCTTAAGCGCATGGAGCACCGTGACACTCGACTCACCCCTCACACCGTGGCCCTCAGAGATGGAAACGAGCAAAGCTTCCGCGCAGCTCCACCTCCAGAAACCCAACGGAGACCAGTTTGTAATGAACCCCGTCATCACCCTTAGGGTCCACGGCTTCCAGTCTAGGACCGACATCCTCGACGACCTCCTTTAGACCATGGACCACCAGAATCTCCGATCAAGCATAGCGGACCCCGCATTTGTGGACAAAGTCCAACAAGTCTTTGGACGCATGGCAATCGACAAACGACGCCTGCCAATGAGCCAGCTCAAAAAGCGCGGCGTGCCAGCTTACGTCGGCGAATGGCTGCTCGAATCAATCGTGCCAGGACAAGGGCCAATAACTCCGGAAGAAGCCGCCAAGGTACAGGAGTGGGCTGCGCGCAACATCCCCGGCGCAGACGACCAAAACGTCATCAAAGACAGACTTCTCCGAGGCGAAGTCGTAAAGATCCTCACACCGGTCCAGGTAGAAATCACATTAAGACGAAGCAAGCAGGAGCGCGTGGCCAAACTGAGCCTGTTAGGGATCAACGACGCTTTCATTCCAGACGAAATCGCCAGATCTCACCCAGCACTCCTCAAAGAGGGCATGTGGGGTGTGACCGAGCTCATGAACACGGAGGAAGGGGTCTCCGTCGCACGCTTCAAACCCATGCAAGCCACGGTAAACCTGGACCTCTACAAACAGGCCCGCGCACAGTTCACCGTGGAAGAATGGCGGAGCCTCATGCTTCTTTCGATGGGATACAACCCCGAGGCCTACTCCCTCGACGCCCAACTGCTAATGCTTGCCCGCCTTCTGCCTCTGGTCCAGAAAAACATGACTCTGGCGGAGCTTGCTCCCAAGGGAACGGGTAAAAGCTATGTGTTCGAGAACATCAGCCCCCGCGTGAGGCTCCTCACCAGCGATATTTCGCCAGCCGTCCTCTTTGTTAACAATGCAACCGGCCAGTGGGGGCTCCTTGCCAGATTCTCGGTCGTGGTCCTTGACGAAATACACAAGATGCGCTTCACCGACCCGGAGGGTATCGTGGCAGGCCTGCAAGGTTACCTCGCAAACGGTGAACTGACTAGAGGCGGCCTCCACCGCACGTCCAGTGATTGCGGCTTGGTCATCCTTGCCAACGTTTCGCTTGACGACCAGCAGAGGCCCGCCGTAGAGCCAGTAATCAAGGAGCTCCCCGGCTTCCTCCAAGAGACCGCCTTTATCGACCGCCTCAAAGGCATCATCCCCGGCTGGCGCCTCCCCAAACTAAGCAACGACTGCCTGGCCTCCACCGTTGGCCTGAAGTCAGACTTCTTCGGCGATGCTCTTATTGAGCTCAGGAACGACCTTTCAGCCGACCACTTTTGCTCCCACCGCATTCGCCTGACAGGCGAGCGCCCATACATAAGGAATGAAGACTCTGTGCGCTCAATCGCCAGCGGCATGATGAAGATCCTCTTTCCCGACGGAAGAGTCTCAGACCAGGACTTCTGCAAGTACTGCCTCAGCCCCGCCAAGGAGCTCCGCCAGCTCGTCTGGGACCAACTCTATATGCTCGACGCCGAGTACCGGCAATACAGTGCCGAGCTGAAGTTCGAGCTTAGAACCTAGTGCTATGCCGACCGGTGATCTCCAGAAAGGAACCCCCATCTACCTAGACTACCTCTCGACTACCCCCTGCGACCCGGAGGTAGTAGAAGTCATGCTACCCTTTTTCTCGCAGCATTTCGCAAATCCGGCGAGTTCCCACTCCCTCGGTCGAAACGCCGCCGGCGCCGTGCGCACCGCTCGCAAACAAATCGCTGCGCTCATCGACGCCTCCGAAGACGAGATCGTCTTCACCGCCAGCGCGACCGAGAGTAACAATCTGGCGATCAGCGGGCTTGCCCCACTAGCCGAGGCAAAGAGGCGCAGAATCGTGACTACCCAGGTGGAGCATAAGTCCATCCTGGAGCCTCTGCGATCCCTCGACGCAAAAGGATTCGACATCCAGTATCTCCCGGTGGACCGACAAGGACGGGTTCTGTTGGAAGCGGCGGAAGAGGCCATCGGCGAGACCACGTTTTTGGTCTCCATGCAGGCTGCAAACAACGAGATTGGAACACTGCAGCCAGTCCAACAGGTTGCAGAACTGGCGCACAAAGTCGGGGCAATATTTCACTCCGACGCCGTCCAGGCCATCGGCAAAGTCCCATTCTCAGTCTCCCAAGCGGGCACGGACCTCGTGTCCCTAAGCGGACACAAACTCTACGGGCCTAAAGGCATCGGGGCTCTTTACATCCGAGGGGGCGCGTCGAATACCCCACTCGAACCGATCATACGAGGCGGTGGCCAAGAGTCAGGCCTAAGGTCGGGCACCTCCAACGTCCCCGCCATTGTTGGACTTGGTCACGCTTGCGAACTCCGCCGCTCCCGGCTACTCGATGACCTGCACCGCGTGGCACAGTTAAGGGATGAGTTCGAAAAAGGCCTTACTAGCCGGCTGCCTTTCGTCTCCGTCAACGGCGATCCCAACAATCGCCTGCCCGGCTGCAGCAGCATTCGCTTTGATGGAATGCGTGCTGACGAACTTCTCGCCAACTGTCCCATCCTCGCCGCGAGCCTCGGTTCAGCCTGCACCACCGGAACGACTGCTCCCTCTTACGTCCTTACGGCCATCGGCCTTTCGTCAGACCACGCCTACAGCACCATCAGGTTCTCCTTCGGGCGTCAGACCACTTCCGCCGACCTTGCGATCGCCATAAACGCGATCGCAAGCGCGGTTGGGAAACTTGACCAATAACCGGACTAAGTCAACCCGCAGCGGAAGACGCTGCCGCAACGCCTACAGCCCAATGCTACTCCTACCCTTGCGGCACTTGTTCAAGTTCGCGTTCAGCCCGTGCTTCTCCAGCAGCATAATAAACTCCGCCTTGGTCGGCCCATAGTCAACCTGACCGTCGATACCCAGCTTCCGCAATTTCGTGCTGAAAATCGCCATCTCTGGAAGCCGCGGATGGTCCGGCGTGACGAACCGCTCTTTGAAATAAAGTAATTGGCCAGACTGCCGGTGGTCAAAAGCCTGCACCCATCGCGTTTTCAGATTCACCTTGATCCGGTGCTGCAATTCCGGGAGCGGCTTTTTCTCGAAATCATCGTACACAAGGAATGTCACCTTCCCTGAAGCTTTATGGATTTTGACCATGTCAGCCTGCGCCACATCGCCGAACAAGGCTGTAGCGCAGCCGACATACGCACGCAGCACCCCCGGAAGAAGCTCCAGTGCTCCTCGATGAACGTAAAGTGCCTGCTCGTCCTGCCAGCCAACGTTTAGATTTTCGCAAGCCAACTCGATCTCGCCCGGGTCACCCGCGGCATAGAGAAGCTCCAGACCCCTCTCCAGAGCCCGCTGGTAATTCCCAAAAAACTCCCGCACGTCCAACCGCAAGCTCGCCGACATGTGTCCAAACGGCACCTTTCTTCTCAGGTTGGCCATCGCCAAATAGACCAACAGATCATTTCGCCGCGCCTCAGCCGACCGCTTCAGCGCATCGGCGCCACCCTTCCGCACGAACAACGCCATCGCCCGATTGCCCGACCCAACCCGCTGGGCCAAGTCGGCGTACCTTGCGAACTCCTCCGGCGCTGGCGTTCGGCCTAACTGCACTGCCAGGCTCCAAAATGCATCCAGCAACTCCTTTTGCTCCTCGCAGAGAACCTCCCAGCGCGCTCTCGCCGGCACCCCAATGCCGAAACGTGCCGCCACCTCACCCCACGCCGTATGTTTTGCGCCTCCACCCTGGATGTAAGCCCGCAGTCCTCGTTTTGGCGATCCCAGCTTCGCGCTTACCTCACTCAACCGTCCGAACTCCTCTTCTACCGGAAACCGTCCCAACCGCAGCGCCAGCCCCCCAAATGCATCCAGCAAGTCCCTGTGCTCCCCGTAAAGCGCCTCCCATCGGTCGGCAGGTGGTCCACCGAGCCCAAGCCGGGCACTAACCTGAGTCCAGTCGATTGCCCGGCGGCTCCGGGCCGAAAGAAAATCCTGCTGCTCCGCCGGGTTGCGAAAGACATAGAAGACGCCCAAACCTGCCGGCACCGCCGTCGTTTCCAAGGCGTCCTCGATATACTGCTGTAGCTCCTGCTGGTCGAAATATTTCTGGAACGTGTTCCGCTTCGTCAACACACCATCACCAAACTGTGCGCACCTGCCGGTTTCCACCGTTTCACTGATCATCGCCGAAACCACCAGCAAACGCCTCGCGTGCCTGTAAGCATCCACCAATGCCTCAACGCGTTCAGCCGGGTCTTCGATGACATTTATTACATATCCAAGGTTCACCAGGTCCGATTCTCTCTTGGCCGCCTCACGTCGGAACACAGGATCCCAACCTTCGGCCTCGTAGCCGAGCCCCTGCAGACCTCGGAAATCAGCCCCCTGGCCACACCCATAATCGAAAAACGTTGTCCCCGGCCTGAGAAGACCATATTCGAGCAAGCTCTTCACGGGCTTAGACAGCTCATAGCGGGTCAAAGCCGTTTTGTGTCGTTCCACGACGATATTCCGAGCCTCGGTAGGTGCTGCCGGCATACCTTGGCCTCCCGCGGGCTTTCGCCTGCCCAGAGCATGGCCTGTAATCACCAGGCCCTTTGACTCAAGAAGTTTTTCCCAGTTCAGCTTGAACCCAATCGTCTCAGTGCTTTCGTAGAGACCCGCCGCCTCTTCGGCACGAGTGAGCGACTCGAACCGCGTTCGAAGCGGATGTTCCGCTGGCAAGAATGTCTCCTTTCGATGCAGAATCGGCGGGTTAACGTTGTCCGCATAGTCCGTGTGCCGCGCCTCTCCCGTTGCCAGGTCAATCGTGATCGCGTGTTTCAGCGCCGGATGGGGATCGGAGTCGAAGCCAGGGTAGGCCAGAAATGATAGCTTCAACTCATCCGTCCTGAACTTCACCAGGTTGAATTCTGCCGAGACCTGGAAGCGCCCCACCATCTGATCCAGCATCGCTCCGAGGCTTCCCTCCACACCCGCCAGCCCCTCGCGGTGAACGTAAAGCGCAGTCGGCAGCCGTTTCCCGAAGGGAATGCGGCCGACCTGTTCTTTGTACTCGCCCAAGTTCA
>Ga0194054_10001685_pt1 | contig 10395 bp, 12 predicted proteins | sample SepL2210m_MetaG_FD_163628 | JGI IMG/M metagenome (GOLD analysis project Ga0194054, IMG submission 163628) | Anoxic zone freshwater microbial communities from boreal shield lake in IISD Experimental Lakes Area, Ontario, Canada - Sep2016-L227-10m | ecosystem: Environmental > Aquatic > Freshwater... | reverse complement strand
CTGCGATGTCGCCGCCGGCCTGCCCGCCGGATGGCGTGCGCTGGATGCCGGGACCGGCAGCGGGATCCTCGCGATTGCCGCTGAAAAGCTTGGGGCCGCCACGGTCGAAGCCATTGACTTCGATCCCGCCTGCGTCCGGATCGCCAGGGAAAACGCAAAAAACAACGGGTGCCGACGCCTGAAGGTGGCCAAAGCCGACGCGCGGAAGGCCTCCTCTTTTTCGCGCGCCGACATCATCCTTGCCAACCTCTTCAGCGAGCTCCTTCTCGCCTCGGCCGAAGGATTTGCCCGCAACCTCGTCAGCGGCGGGCAGCTCATCTTCTCGGGCGTCCTCCGCGAACAGGCCGATGAAGTTGTGGACGGCCTTGTCCGCGCCGGATTCGCCCCTCCGATGCTTATCGCCCGCGGAAAATGGTGCGCGGGACTCACCCGCAAGGAAGCCGCGCGGCGCCCGGCTTCCGGCCCGAGGAAAACGAGGAAACGATGAAGGTTGTGGCCCTTGTCAGCGGGGGGATGGATTCGGTCTGCGCGCTCTACCACGCGCGGGAAACGCACGAGGTCGTGGCGGCGATCAGCTTCCACTACGGCTCCAAACACAACGACCGGGAAATCCCTTTTGCCCAGTGGCATTCCGGGCATCTCGGGATCCCGCATGTCGTGGTCGCGCTGCCGTTCATCGGCGGGCAATTTGAATCCGCCCTCCTCAAGAAGGGCGGCGAAATCCCCGGGGGCCACTACGAGGAGCTGACGATGAAAAAAACCGTCGTTCCCTTCCGCAACGGCATCATGCTCTCGATCGCCGGAGGATTTGCGGAGAGCAGGGGGGCGAACGGTCTCATCATCGCGGCCCACTCGGGGGATCACGCGATCTACCCGGATTGCCGGAAGGACTTCATGCGGGCGATGGGCGAGGCGCTCCGCCTCGGGACATATGCGGAGGTCGAACTCCTCCGTCCGTTTATCTCGATGACGAAGGCCGATATTGCGCGGCGTGGCCGCGAGCTCGGTGTGGATCACTCGAAAACCTGGTCGTGCTACGTCGGCGGGGAAAGCCACTGCGGCGAATGCGGCACCTGCGTCGAGCGCCGGGAGGCGTTCCTGCTGGCTGGGATGGCCGATCCCACGGTTTACCTGTCCGCGAGCCCGCTTCCTCCGAAGCCTTCCCCATGCTGATCTCCGAGATTTTTTACTCGCTTCAAGGCGAAGGCGAACTGGCGGGAATCCCCTCGGTCTTCATCCGCTCCTCCGGCTGCAACCTCCGGTGCGGGTGGTGCGACTCCCCGTATGCCTCATGGAATCCGGAAGGCGAGGAAATGGATGTCGGCCGGATCGTTGAGGCGGTGAAAACGCACCCGGCCCGCCACTGCGTTCTCACCGGCGGCGAACCCATGATCGCCCGGAATATCCACGACCTCGCCGCCGCGCTCCACGCCGAGGGGCTCCATATCACGATCGAAACCGCAGGAACCGTCGCGCCGGACGGCATCCCCTGCGACCTCGCGTCCATCAGCCCGAAACTCTCCAACTCGACGCCCGCGACGGGCAGCGACGCCTGGATTGATCGTCACGAACGCACCAGATGCCGGCCCGAGGTGCTCCGCCAATGGGTCGGGGAATACCCGTTTCAACTGAAATTTGTCGTGTCCGCCCGGTCCGACCTTGGGGAGATTGAGGAGACGATCCGTTTGATCGGAACGCCGGTCCCGCCCTCGAAAATCCTCCTCATGCCGGAGGGGGCCGACGAGGCCGCTTGGAAATCCCGCCAGTCCGATGTGCTCGCCATCTGCTTGGAACGCGGCTACCGTTACTGCGACCGCCTGCACATCCGGCTCTTCGGAAATGCCAAAGGAACTTGATTCCTTCCTCATCATTCATCACTTTTCCCCATGCCATTCCGCATTTGCAAAACCATTGAAATCGAGAACGGGCACATGCTCGCGCACCATCCGGACAAGTGCCGGTTTCCGCATGGGCACAGCCGGAGGGTCGAGTTTGTGATCGAGGCGGACGAACTCGATGGGAACGGCATGGTCTGCGATTTCAAGATCGTGAAAGACGCGGTCGGCGACTACCTCGAATCCTTCGATCACGCGCTCTGCGTCAACACGCGTGACCCGATGTTTGAGACACTGAAGCGGGCCTACGGCGACCGGATCATCGCCTTTGCCGACACCGAGCCCACGACCGAGGTGCTGGCGAAGACGTTTTTCGACGCCTGCCGACAGCGCCTCTCCGATTACGCCGCCCGCCCGGACGCCGGCCACAAGCTCCGCCCCGGCGTCCGTCTCGTCAGGATCCGCGTGTGGGAAACCAGTTCCTCATGGGCGGAATACGAAGCATGAAAGATGTTCAAAACACGCCGGACAACCGGGGGATCGCCATTGACCGGGTCGGGGTTTGCGACCTGACGTATCCGATCACCGTCCTTGATCGGGAAAACCAGCGGCAACAATGCGCGGCGAAGATTTCCCTGTCGGTAAGCCTGCCCCACCACTTCAAAGGGACCCACATGAGCCGCTTCCTGGAGGTGCTGGCGGCGCACCGGGGCGAGGTCGCAATCCGGACCGTTCCCGCGATTCTCCACGACTTGAAAAAATACCTCGATGCCGAATCCGCCCACATCGAGGTCGAGTTCCCGTATTTTCTGCAGCGCAAGGCCCCGGTTTCCGGACTGAGCGCCCCCATGGACTACCTCTGTGCGTTCATCGGGGAGTCGAATGGGGAACACGACGACTTTCTGCTCCGCGTGCGCGCTCCGGTCGCAACCCTCTGCCCGTGCTCGAAGGAAATATCGGATTACGGCGCACACAACCAACGGGGATATGTGACGATCACCGTCCGGACCAGAAAACGGGAGGGGGGATCATGGGATTTTCTCTGGATCGAGGAGTTGGTGGAAATCGCCGAGAAATCCGCCTCGGCCCCCATCTACCCGCTTCTCAAGCGCGCCGATGAACGCCACGTCACCATGCAGGCCTACGATAATCCGGTTTTCGTCGAAGATGTCGTCCGGAACGCCGCCGCCCGGCTGAAAGAGGATCCGCGTGTCACCTGGTTCGAGGTCCGCGCGGTAAATCACGAGAGCATTCACAATCACTCCGCGTTTGCCGTGGTCGAAGGAGCCTGAAAGGATTCATGGCCGTTCTTGGCAGACGCAATCAACTGACCGTCCTCCGCGAAGCCCCGCCGGGATATTTCCTGGATGGCGGGCCGCTCGGAGAGATCCTCCTGCCCGGCCGCTACATTCCTCCGGGCACCGGGCCGGGGTCCACGATCGATGTGTTCGTTTATCGGGATTCCGAGGACCGGCTGGTGGCCACAACCGAGACGCCCCGCGCGATGGCGGGCGATTTTGCATTTCTGCGGGTCGTGGGCGTGAAGCCAAGCATCGGCGCCTTCCTCGATTGGGGGCTGGCCAAGGACCTCCTCCTGCCACGCCGCGAACAGGTCGGTTTTCCCCGCGAAGGCGAAGGAATCGTCGTCCGCATTTTCATTGATGAAAAATCCGACCGCATCGTCGCGAGCGAGCGGCTTGACCGCTGGCTGGACCTGGCTCCCCCGGCCTATGCCGCCGAGCAGCCTGTGGATCTCCTCATCGCACGCGAGACCCCGATGGGATACAGCGCCATCGTCGAGAACGCCCATTGGGGGCTGCTCTACAGGTCGGAGCTTGCGGCCCCGCTTTGCGTGGGGGACGCGATCAGGGGTTTCGTGCGCGCCGTGCGGCCTGACGGCAAGATCGACCTCGCGCTCGACCGCGTCGGGTTCGGCCGCATCAAACCCCTCACCGCACAGATCCTCGATGCCCTGGCCTCCGCCGGCGGCCGCCTGCCCTTTCACGACAAGAGCACCCCCGGGGAAATCCGGGAAACCTTCGGCGTCAGCAAAAAAGCCTTCAAACAAGCCCTCGGCACCCTCTATCGCGAACGTCACATCGCCCTCGACCACGCCGAAATCCGCCTCCTTCCCAAACACTGAATCCCCCCTTGCAATAAATGCGTGTATGGTTATACAGTATTTTCAGATTTTATGAAAACCATCAAGGCGGGCGAAGTGGCGGGCGGGGATTTTTTGTTGGACGTGCGGACCCGTGGGGAGTTCGGACGCGAACACATCGAGGGCTCGCGGTGCGATCCGCTGCAGGATCTGGATGCGGGGGCATGGGCGGCGAAGCTGGATGTCTCGCGGCGCTGTGTGGTGGTGTGCCAGGGTGGGATCCGTGCCGGGCAGGCCGCGGAAATGCTGGAGGCGGCGGGAGCGAAGAACCTCGTGGTTCTTGAACGCGGCATCAACGGATGGAAGGCGGCGGGCAGGCCGTGCGTGCGCGGCGGGCGGAGGGTTTTGCCCTTGGATTGCCAGGTCCGGATTGCCTCGGGCCTGATCGTGGTCGTCGGCGTCGTCCTTGGCGCGCTGGGGATTCCCGCCGGGTATCTGGCGGCGGGGCTCATGGGGGCCGGGCTGATTTGCGCGGGGATCACCAACTGGTGCGGGCTCGCGATTCTGGTCGGAAAGATGCCATGGAATGAGCCGGACACCGCCGCGACGTGCTGCAACGGGGGAAACAAAACCACCTCGTGCTGCGGGAAAGAAGACGGATGAAGGTCGTCATTGTCGGCGGCGTGGCCGGAGGCGCCTCGTGCGCGGCGCGTCTGCGCAGGCTGGATGAAGACGCGGAGATCCTCATGGTGGACCGCGGGCCGTATGTGTCGTTTGCGAATTGCGGGCTGCCCTACCATGTCGGCGGCGTGATTGAGAAGGAAGCGAGCCTTCTGGTGGCTGACGAGCGGCTCTTCCGCGAGCGGTTTGCGATCCGGGTCCGGACGCGCTGCGAGGTCACCTCGATCTCGACGGAGAACAAAACCGTGGAGCTTCGGAACGTGGAAACGGGCGAGGTCAACACCGAGCCTTACGACAAACTCGTCCTCTCGCCGGGAGCCGCGCCGATCCGTCCGCCGCTGCCGGGCATTGATCTCCCGGGCATTTTCACCGTGAGGACCGTGCCGGACGCGAGGGGCATCCGCGCCTGGATCGAGGCAACAAAATCAAAGCGCGCGGTCGTGGTCGGCGGCGGGTTCATCGGCCTCGAGATGGCGGAAAACCTGATCCGCCGGGGGCTCGATGTCACTGTTGTCGAACTGCTCGACCAGGTGATGCCGCCGCTCGATCCGGAGATCGCCCGCCTTGTCGAAACCCATCTGAAAAAGCACGGCGTGAAGCTCGCCCTCGGCGATGGCGTGGCCGGATTCCAAAAATCCGGGGAGGCCGGGCTGGAAGTCCTGACGCAATCCGGCAAGGCGCATCCGGCAGACCTGGTTATCCTCGCGATCGGGGTGCGGCCGGAAACCTCGCTCGCGAAACTCGCGGGGCTCGCGCTCGGCGAGCGCGGGGGCATCCGCGTGGACGAGCACATGCGCACAAGCAACCCCGATATTTTTGCCGTCGGCGATGCGGTCGAGGTGAAGGATTTTGTGACCGGCCAGTGGACGCTCATCCCGCTCGCGGGCCCTGCCAACCGCCAGGGCCGGATCGCGGCGGACGTGATCGCGGGCCGCGACTCCCGCTACCGGGGCACTCAGGGCACCGCGATCTGCGGGATCTTCGGGCTCGCGGTTGCCTCAACAGGAGCCAGCGAAAAACTCCTCGTCCGCACCGGCGAAAAGGATTTCGAAAAAATCTACCTCAACCCGCGCTCGCACGCCGGGTATTATCCGGGCGCAAAAATCCTCTCGATGAAAATCCTTTTCCGGAAATCCGACGGACGCCTCCTCGGCGCGCAGGCGGTCGGCGAGGACGGGGTGGACAAGCGGATCGACGCGATGGCGATGGTGATCCAGATGGGCGGAACCGTCCAGGACCTCGAAGAGTCCGAGCTCTGCTACGCGCCGCAGTTTGGCGGGGCAAAGGATCCCGTCAATTTCGCGGGAATGATCGCCGCCGATGTCCTCCGCGGCGACATGCCGCTGAGCCACTGGGGGGAAGACGGGTTTCTCCTCGACGTGCGCGACCCGGAGGAATTCTCCGGCGGCCACGCGCCGGACGCGCTCAACATCCCGCTCAACGCGCTCCGATCCCGCCTCGGCGAGCTCCCCCGCGACCGCGAGATCCTCGTCTATTGCCACTCCGGCCAGCGCGCCTACTATGCCACGCGCATCCTTTTGCAAAACGGGTTCGCCGCCCGCAACCTCTCGGGCGGCATCCTCGCCCGCGAGATCCTCCTTCCGAAATAAAACAGAATCCATGGAATTCCCCAACGTCACCGCCCCCGCCAAAGCCAATGTTTATTTCGACGGACGCGTCGTATCGCACACGATTGTCTCCGCCGACGGATCAAAGCGCGCGCTCGGGCTGAAATTCACGAGGCCGTTGCAGCGCAGGAGCAGCGTGTAGCCGATGTCGCCGGCGTGGGCGAGCCAGCCGAGGTTCTGGACGACGGTGTCGAGCTCGTGGCCGTGCATCACCAGCAAACGGCGTCCGTTGGCGGTGGTGTGGATCGCATTTTTTTCAGAGTGACGCTGACGTAGGAGCCGAGGAACTTGGAGAGGAATTCGTCGTGATTGCCGATGATGTAGATGATCTCGGTTCCCTTGCGTCCTTTTCGCAGGAGTTTTTGAATCACGTCGTTGTGATCCTGCGGCCAGAAGATCCTGCGGCGGAGCGCCCAGATGTCAATGAGGTCGCCGACAAGGTAGAGGGGTTCGAACTCGGTCTCCTTGAGAAAATCGAGAAGCGGCGCAACCCGGCTGCCGCGCGTGCCAAGATGCACATCCGAGATCCATCCCGTCCGGTAGTGGTTCATCGCATGAACTTATTCACAATCAGCACCGCTTTGAAAATCCGGGAAATGTGACAAAATCGTCACACGGATGGAAGCTTGTCATGCGCGGGGCATCCCCGCAGAATGGGTCTTCCTCAAATGAGCGAAGAAGACCGTTGGTATTGCATTAAAGCCCGTCCGAGGCGGGAACGATCCGCGAAGCTCGCGCTGCAGAGCGACGTGGGGGTGGAAGTTTTCTGTCCGATGCTGAGGTTTGAGCGGGCGCGCAAGAGCGGGCGGGTGCGGGTGACCGAGGCGATGTTCCCGGGGTATTTGTTTGCCAGGTTCGACTATGCCAGCCAGTTCCGGCTGGTGCGGACGACAAACGGAGTTTCGACGATCGTCTCGTTCGGCGGGATTCCCTCGGTTGTTCCCGAGGACGTGATCGGCGAGCTGCGAAACTCAGTGGCGGAGGGAGAAACCGTGGAAATTCCGAGCCGGGTCTCCGTCGGAGAAGAAGTGCAGATCGTCGAAGGCCCGTTCCAGGGGATCCGGGCGATCGTCACCAGCGTGCTGCCGGCCCACGCCAGGATCACCGTCCTCATGGAACTGCTCGGCATGGAACGCGAAATCGAAGTTTCCGAACAGGCGGTGCTGCCGGATATCAGGCATCCGATGGCTTCCCGATAATTTGACCGAAAAAATCCCTCCATGCCGATCTACGAATTTTACTCGCCCGACACCAACAAGGTTTACTCGTTTTTTGCCCGCAGCCTCTCACAGGGAGAAAAATGCCCGCGCTGCCCGGACAAGCCGGGAGCGAAAATGGAGCGGATGGTATCCCGGTTCGCCGTAACCGGCCGGGCTTCCGAGAAGTCCGCTGCCGCGCCGGATCCGGGCGCCCCCCGGATGGAGCGCGTGATGGCGGAAATGGAACGCGAGATGTCCGGTCTCGACGAAAGCAATCCCGATCCCAGGTCGCTCGGGCGGATGATGCGAAAAATGACGGAGGCGACCGGCCAGGCGATGCCGAAGGAAATGGAACAGATGATCCGCCGTTTGGAATCCGGCGAGGATCCCGAAAAACTCGAGGAGGAATTCGGCGATGTTTTCGAGGGAATGGACCTTCCGGACGAGGGAAATCCCGGGATCCCGGGCGCTCCCCGCCACACGGTCCGCCGTCCGGTGCGGGATCCGGCGCTCTACGAGATGGCGGAGTTTATCTGAGTTTATAGACGCGGCCGAGTCGGCCCGCCATTCACGAAACTCCGGGAAACCGTCCGTGTTGAGTGTTTTTCTCGTCAGGGCTCCCCGTTCCGCATTAGCTTGGGAGCGATGATAATTCCGAAGGCCTTGATCACCGCGGCCGGACGCGACCAGCGGCACCTCCCCTTGCAGACAATCGTTGACCGCGAGGGATATCCCCGCTCGGTCCTCACACAGCTCATCGAGGAAGCGGTCTCCGCCGGGATCGAGTCCATCGGGATCGTGGTGAGCCCGGGCGATGAGGAGTTGTATCACAGGGCCTCCGGAGACCATGCCCAACGCGTCATCTTCATCGAGCAGGATCAACCGAACGGATACGGGGACGCGATCCATCGCGGAAGGGAATTCCTGGGCGACGACCATTTCCTCCTCATGGTCAGCGACCATCTTTATATCAGCCGCGACCCCGTGAAATCCTGCGCCCGACAACTGGTGGAGACCGCTGCCGCCGAGCGATGCGCGGTGAGCGCCGTCCAGTCCACGCATGAAAGCAATCTTTCCGCCTTCGGGGCGGTGGGGGGGAAGCTGTTTGACGGACGCCCGGGAATCTACGAGGTCGAGCGCGTCATTGAAAAACCCACGCCCACACAAGCCGAGCAGCAGTTGATTGTCCCCGGTCTGCGCATGGGGCATTATTTGTGTTTTTTCGGAATGCACGTCCTGAGCCCTTTGGTGGTGGCCATGCTGGGAAACATGCTGGAAAAAGCAGCCGATCCGCGGTCTGTCAGCCTGGCGTCCGCCCTGGATGCGCTGGATGGAAAAGAGCGCTATCTTGCCGTCGAACTGCAGGGAAGGAGGTATGACCTGGACGAGCGCTACGGGCTCCTCACCGCGCAACTGGCCCTGGCTTTGGACGGGGAACAACGCGCGGAAATCCTCGCGCGGATTGTCTCGTTGTTGGCTGATATCCGCTGAGCCATGTCACGATTCCTTGACGCCATCATCTCTCCGGCGGCGCGGGTCCGCAATGTCGCCGTGGAGGAACTCGCCGCGGGCCTCGGAGCCGCGGACCTTTGGAATGTCTGCCTCGAACTGGATGCCTTCCGGCGCGAATCGGGAAATCTCTACCACCGTGTCAGGGCGCTGTTTTTTCTTTATGCCATCTGCCGGTTTTGTCTTCCTCCGCTTCTGGGCAGGCAGGGTGCGGGCTTGATTCCTGCAAATGTCCACGGGCACCTGCTCGACAGGAGGTTTCCGGAGGCGATCGACGAATTGCTTTCCGCCGCCGGGCGGGAAATTCCCGATGACGCGCTGTGCAGCGGGCTGGCCCAGGCGTTCTACCAGCTCGGGTTGCAGAACCTTGCCGACCAGGTGCGCCGCAGCGTGCGCTCGGTGCGCGGCAACCAATGGATGTTCCGCTGCGGGCACCCGTCCACGCATCCGCTCAGAATCCATTCTTCCCTGAAAGCGCGCGCCCCGGGGATGCCATTCCCGATTCTTTCCGAAAAAACGGCCGTGCGCATGGACCTCTCGCACAGCGCGTGGAGCGACATTTTTTTCCTTGGGATGGATTATCCCGAGGGGGCGCGGGTCTTGAATGTTTCGATCGACCTGGCGTTGGAATCGGGCGACGAGGCGCCGCAGCCTCCCGTGTCCGGGTCGTTCCGTGTGATTGACGAGCCGGTGATCCGGCTGACCAGTGTGGATCTGGGCGCGACCTCGGACATCACGGATCTGGGAGAGATGTTTCATTTCGCGAAAGACTACCTCGGGCTCCTCAAGGCGGCGGTGATTGCCTCGGGAATGATCCCCATAGGCATGGAAGGCTCCGGCACGAGACTTTCCGAACTGCTCACAAGGGTCGTCGGTCCCGGACACGGATTTGAGCTGGTGAGCACGGTGAACAATATCCCCAAAGGATCCCGCCTCGCCGTCTCCACCAATCTTCTCGGTTCTTTGATCGCCGTTTGCATGCGGGCCACCGGACAGACCGCCTCGCTCACCGGACCGCTTCAGGAAGAGGAACGCCGCATCGTGGCCGCGCGCGCCATTCTTGGCGAGTGGCTGGGCGGATCCGGCGGCGGATGGCAGGACTCCGGGGGCGTCTGGCCGGGAATCAAAATCATCAGCGGATGTAAGGCGAAGGAGGGCGACCCAGAATGGGGCGTCAGCCGCGGGCGGCTGCTGCCCGCGCACCGGATTCTCGGACACGATGAAGTGGGCCTCGAAACCCGCCGGAAATTGCAGGACAGCCTGGTGCTCGTTCATGGGGGGATGGCCCAAAACGTGGGGCCGATCCTCGAGATGGTGACGGAGAAATATCTTTTGCGCTCAAAAAAGGAATGGCTCGCCCGCGCGGGTTCCCTGCGGATGTTCGATGAGATCCTCGCCGCTTTGAAAGATGGTGATATCCGCGGGCTCGGAGCCCTGACGAC
>Ga0194054_10001681_pt1 | contig 10417 bp, 12 predicted proteins | sample SepL2210m_MetaG_FD_163628 | JGI IMG/M metagenome (GOLD analysis project Ga0194054, IMG submission 163628) | Anoxic zone freshwater microbial communities from boreal shield lake in IISD Experimental Lakes Area, Ontario, Canada - Sep2016-L227-10m | ecosystem: Environmental > Aquatic > Freshwater... | reverse complement strand
GCTCAAACTGGCCCCGGTCATTCTCAAACTCAAAGATAGTTACAATATTTGGCAGGGTTATTTGGCTGTTTTTCCCAAAGCCAACCGCTTCACTATCGGTTCAAAGATTGATGATATCTTTTTAAATACGATTGAATACTGCTTTCTGGCCAGCTATGCCAATATGACAGACAAAGCCGGACTTCTTGACCGGGGAATTGCTCGTCTGGATCTCCTCAAATTACTGCTTCAATTAGCCTGGGAAATAAAGGCCCTTGATGCGAATAAATATACTATCATTTCCCAATCGCTTTCGGAAAGCGGAAAAATGCTTGGTGGATGGAAAAAATCTCTCCAATTGAAAACTCCCGAAAACTTGTTCCGGGAGAAAACAAAATAGTGGCGGACGCCGAGGAACCGGCAGTTGTCATTCCAGTCATTGTCGTAGTAGTTCAGGTTGGCGTTGCGCTTGGAACCGTTCCTGTTGAGATAGCCGACGCGCCGATTACCGTTAAGCTTGGCAACCGAACTTGTAAAAAATAGCGTCCGTGGCACTTCCCCTTGAATGCTCTCGGGAGTGCAAATGTTTCGTGATCTTAATTATCACCTGCTATTTTCCACCAACTGTTTCTTTTTTATTTCCGACTTATGGAACCCTCTCTGAGAAACCGTGATCGCCCAGACTCTCGCTCCATATGTTGCGATCATATTACCCGCAACCGTAATCGCGGATTTTTCATATGACCTGCATATTTTATCATGTATTAAAAAACCCTCATACATTTCTGTACAAGGGTTGAAGTTCGACGCATATCTTCAAAGCGTTTTGTGGCGAATACCACGATTGTCCAAGGGACCAAGTGTCCAAGTTTCCCAGGGCCAAAAGCCAAAGGGAACCAGGGGCCAAGGTCAGATGCGGACGCCGAGGAACCGGCAGTAGCCACTCCAGTCAAGGCCGTAGCAGTCCAGGCTGGCGCGCCGCCCGGAACCGCGCCCGTTGAGACAGCCGACGCGCCGATAACCGCTAAGCCTGGCAACCGAACCAAGAGCGATGACAGGAAACTCGCGCTGAACTTCGGGATTTTTCTCCCCGTAAGCCAGCATTTCCTTGATCGTCGCCGGTCGGAAACCCGCCTTCTTCATCTCGGCAACGTTGTCATCAGACTGCGTCACTTTATTGAAGTGGAACAGTCCGAACTCGACTTCACGTTCGCCCTCTTCCTTGGAAGGGAAGTTCTTGTCCGTGATGTCGTCATTCACCCAGTCGTACTTGCCCGCCTTGAGCGAGTCCTTGACGGACCGGCCGTAATTCACGACCTGCTTGGATGTGCCGACCAAATATGAGACGGCATCCGTGATCGCTTTCTTGACGATCTCCAGTTTCCGAGCCAGGAGGTCATTCCAACCTTCAATCCCGCCCAGGATGTTAATCGCCGCTTCAACCTGCCCCATCGTTACGTCACCGTATTTCATCTTGTGCTCCTCTCGGCTTTTTGCCGATTTTTCCTGCTTCCCGCAGGAGATTGGGACCGTGGCTGTTTGCCGCAGTTTTCAAAGGACTTTTATCCACTGAAAACTGCGGCAAATCGGTATCTTCGCCAATATCAAGGTTCTTTTATACTTTTACTAGTATACACCCAAACAAGCTTTCTGTCAAGTGCTTTCCAAACCATCCCCCTAACACATTCATTTAAGAACAAGGTTCGACCTTGAAATAGCCATATTTGAGGCCGTTTTTTATAAAGAAATACCCGCGATTACAGGCTCCCCGCTATCTTAAAACAGGGTAATTTCCCGCCAAGATGTTCCAAATTGTACTAAAATCCCAACCATTGAAGGTGCCTTGCGTCTGCATTTCCAAAGTCGTCGCACCAACCCCACCAGCGCTTCCAGACTGTCCAGAGGTCTCGGTGTTCCAATAAGAGTTGGGCTCCATGCCTCCGATCAAATAGCCGACCAGGCCGCCAAAATTGACCGAGCCGGAAACGGCACCGACAGAATAAGATTTAGAGATTGTCCCATGCCAACAAGTTCCGACCAGGCCGCCGACGCTGTGGCTACCGGTCACGTTTCCGGTGGCATAAGAATTGTAGATCTTTTCATCAACCGATCCAGCCAAACCGCCGACATTGTAATCTCCAGCCACGTTTCCAGTAGCATAAGATTGTAAGATCATTCCGCTGTCCTGATTGCCAACGAGACCACCGATATAATCTCCCGGACCGGAAACATTTCCCGTGGCGTGAGAATTGGTAATCGTTCCACCGCCCTGCCAAGCAACCAGTCCGCCGGCATAATCGCCAGAAGTGTTTACGGTCGCAGTTGAGTAAGAATTGACAATCACGACGGCGTTCATGTCTCCGACCAAGCCGCCAACCTCGTCAACCCCGCTTACGCTTCCAGAGATATAAGAATTGGAAGTCGTGCCGCTGTTCTGCCAGCCAATCAGCCCTCCGACAAAGGAGGAACCGGTTATATTGTCATTCACCAAGCCAAAATTGGAAATATTTCCGGACACATAGCCGAATAAACCGACATAATTGGCTGAAGGTAGATTAATTGTCAAATTAGAAACGGTTTTATTGTTGCCATTGAAGCTTCCTGTAAACTGACTGGTACTCGTTCCAATCGGCTGCCAATTATTTCCCAAACCGGAATAGCCGGTGTCCGCTGAAGACAGATTGTTATTCAAAATGTACTCGGCCGCGAGATGATTTCTGACATTGTTCAATTGCGCCCAACTGCAAATCTGATATGGATTGCCTGTCGAACCATCCCCGCCGCAAAATTCGGACGATACCACATAGCTCCCCACCGCCCCCAAATAGGTTGTCCCGACTTTCACATTGGGGCCCTTGCTAATACCCAGATTGATCAAACTGGTATAGATATCCGAGAGCGAATGCATCGAGGCAGTTGGTGAAACAGTCGGTTGAGAATTATGAGTTCCAGCTGTTGTGGTGGAATTATTATTAATCAGATTCCAAATGTCTTCCAAAGAATAACCCGTTGAATTGCCAAGTGGCGTTGATGGCGTCAAAGAGGAATAAACGATCGTTGTTGTGGCATAAGTGGGGTTTGGAGTGCCATAACTGCCGATGACGCCAAGATAGCTGGTACCAGTGGCAACATTTTCTCTTTTAATTAAATTGGCGAGGTCGGCGTAGATTTGAGAAACCGAATAGGAAGAAGTGCCAACAGGTGGAGAGTTTGGCGAGAGAGAGAGTGATTTCCTGGGGTGGCGAGAGTGTTATTGTGGATTAAATTATAAATATCTCGAATAGTATACATCGTGGCGGTGGGAGCCGAAGAGTTGGTGATATTGCCGGCAATCAAGACACCGCCAGTCATAAAAACGCAGAAGCAAAGAAGATAGAAAGAAATTAATTTATAATTAACTTTCATGATACCTTGGATTATAGCATATTGCCTGCTTATTTCTAAGATCCTATCAAGGTGACTATTTCCCTCTCGTTTTCCGAGATAAAGTTGAAATTTATTTTAAGCATATCCGCCGGCAGGATATCCGCCACCCTTTCCGGCCATTCGATCAAAATCAGATTCTGGGGACTATCCAGTAAATCATTGAAATTCAGGGCGGCTAATTCGCGACCGCTGTCCAGACGGTAGGCGTCGATGTGAACAAGATTTGTAGATTGTAGATTGTAGATTGTAGATTGAGAGATGGGATATGCTTTCATAATGACAAAAGTCGGACTAGTGACGAATTCGGCAATGCCAAGCTCGCGGGCGAGAGCCTGAGTAAAAGTGGTCTTCCCTGCCCCCAAATCGCCAAACAGGCCGACAACGATCGCCTTGTCTGATTTCCTTTCCGAAATCTCTTTTAAAAAATTCCTGGCGGCGGCCTGCGTTTCTTCCAAGCTTCGGCTGATTATTTTCATATCAAAATACTAGCATATTAAATATAATTATAAAGGCGCAATTTAAAAGCGCGTTTGCAAGGTACTCCTTTGCAAACGCGCGACAGACTGACCGGCCTCATTCGGCCCAAGGCGGCTGAACCAGACCAGGCTGCCAACACTGATTGGTGGTGACAGTCGGGTTTGGCAGATGCTGAATTCCCAACTGGCTTTGACTCGGCGCCGGGATCACAGCTGCACCCCGACCAGCATTGCCACCAACATAAAAATTTTGTTGGTAGAACGTCTGGTTTGGCTGATACTGCGAGGCACCGGACCCGAGAGTGACAGTCGTTACCGACACCTTCTCGTTAAAATCCTTGGTGTAGTTTATCCTCGTGCCGCCAGGACATTGGTAAGTCTTGCTGGTATGGCCGATGGTCCAGCTGTTTTCCTCAATCGGCATTCCGGCGCAACCGGCACCAAAGATGACCATGGCCAAAACCGACAAACCGCTCAGGAAGAACTCTCTTAACTTTTTCATACAAAATTCCTTTCTTTTGTGTATGATTTACTTCCCTGCACTATACACTCTTTTCACTTTTTTGTCAAACACATGTTCTGTCATTCCTGCTTTCGCGAAAATGACAGAAAATAGAAGTTCCAAGTTCTATGTTCTATGTTATAATATCGCCATATGTCAGACTTCGCTGATGAAACAAAACAAGAAAAAAAGCTGGAGGAACTTCGAAAAAAAGAGGAAGAGGATATCGTCCGTCTCCTGTCCACCAAATACGGCTTGGATTTTATCGACCTTCACCTTATTCCTATCAACGCCGATGCCCTGAATATCATCAAGGAAGATGTGTCTCGCGAAGCGAAAATCGTCTGTTATGACAAAATCGGCAAACGTCTCAAAATGGCCATCCTCTCCCCTAAGAACGAGAAGGCGGTCGCGATCATCAAGCAGCTTGAATATGCCGGCTACAAAACGGAAATCAGCATGACCACCACGAGCAGCCTGGAAAAAGCCTGGGATCGCTATAAAGACATCTCTGCCTCGATTGCCAATACGGCCGGAACTTTTGATATTTCCTCAACCCAAGTGGTGGATTACATGAACAACATCAAAGGCATCAACGACGTTTCCGCCATCATCAAAGAAATTCTCTCGCTGAAAAAAGCCTACAAAATTTCCAAAATGATGGAGGCAATGGTGGCCGGAGCCCTCGCCCTCGGCGCTTCCGATATCCACCTCGAACCGGAAGAATCCCATATCCTGATCCGTTTCCGTTTGGATGGCGTGCTCATCAACGTCTTTGAGTTTGACGCCGAGACTTATGAACTGTTGCTTTCGCGCATCAAACTGTTGTCGGGAATGAAATTAAACATCAAAAACGACGCCCAAGATGGCCGTTTCAGCGTTAAAATCATTGATAACAACATTGAAATTCGTTCCTCGATATTGCCGGGCGCTTACAACGAATCGATCGTGATGCGACTTTTGAATCCGAAATCCATTTCCGTCCCGCTCGAACAATTGGGCATCCAAGAAAGGACTCTCGCCACCCTGCTCAAACAAATCGAACGCCCAAACGGCATGCTCCTCATCACTGGTCCGACCGGTTCCGGTAAGACCACCACCCTTTATGCCTTCATGAAAAAGATTTTGTCGCCGGATATCAAAATCATTACCATTGAAGACCCGATCGAATACCATCTGCCAGGCGTTGTTCAGACCCAGACCGATGACGAGAAAGGCTACACCTTCCTTTCCGGTCTTCGTGCCGCCCTGCGACAAGATCCGGACGTGATCATGGTGGGAGAAATTCGCGATGGCGAGACCGCGACGATCGCCATCAATTCCGCCTTGACCGGCCACTTGGTCTTCTCGACCCTGCACACCAATACCGCCGCCGGTGCCTTCCCCCGACTGATCGACCTCGGCGTCAATCCGAAAATAATTTCATCAGCGATCAATGTGGCGATGGCTCAGCGACTCATCCGCAAGCTTTGCAATGAGTGCAAAATGAAACGCGCCCCAAACGACCGCGAGAAAAAAATAATCAGCGACATGACAAATTCTGTCACTGACAAAACTTATTTAACCGGTCTTGATGTGAACAGTGTTTATGAAGCCAAAGGCTGCGACAAATGCCACAACACTGGCTACAAAGGCCGGGTGGCGATTTGCGAGGTCATTTTGATGTCTAAAGAAGTGGAAGAGACTCTGATAAACAACCCGAGCGATCGTGACATCAAGAAAGCGGCCGCCAGCCAGAATATGCTGGATATGAAACAAGATGGCGTGATAAAAGTCCTGCAAGGCGTCTCCACTTTTGACGAATTGGGCCGAGTGATTGATCTGGAAATTGAGCTATAGTTTGTTAGTTGATTAGTTTATATGGAACAGACTGCTGGATTTTGGCAAAGCCAAAATCCAGCAGTCTTTAGGTATAAAACGAGTCATTACCTTTTGGGAGACTAGCGAGCGCGACGGCGCGAGCTCGAGGAATTTTCTAGCAAGAAAATATCCGTGCTCCCAAAAGGTAATGACGAGTGGACTTTTTCGTGTTCCAACTTTTTTCCACAGTTGCAATTATATGAAATCCGCCTAGTATAAATATATAGTTCGTTGAAATTTTAAAAAACAAAAACCGCTTCCCTGTTGGAAAGCGATTCATGTTTCAGAATATAAATCTCTAAGCAATACTTTTAATATTAATACTAAAAGTTAAACAGTTCTCAAAGGATAGACCTCGCAAAGCGACCGAAGTCGTGAACCAGATCGTCCTTCTAGAAAAATTCGAAAATTGCGCAAACAATCCTATTGCTTAGAGATTTATAGTCTGAAAAATCTCTAAAATATGCTATTATGAAAGTCGGGCGTAAATGAAAAAGCCCCGGAACACGCTCAGGCTTCTAACAAGTAGCTTAGCATAAAACAAAAAATATGTCAAGCAAAAATACAGGTTCGACCGCTGATTTCAAAAAGACCGAGGAAACAGGCCAGAAAAACGACTTGGCGCCAAAATCACCCAGTGAGGCTAATTTCCTGGATCAAACTCTCCGCCCTACCATCTGGAAAGATTACATCGGCCAAAAAAACATCAAAGATAACCTCCATATTCTTCTTACTGCAGCCAACCAACGCCAGCATCCGCCGGAACATCTGCTCTTTTACGGCCCGCCAGGTCTTGGCAAGACCACCTTGGCGCATTTGATTGCCAAAGAAACTCGCGCCCAGCTCAAAGCCACTTCCGGTCCAGCGATCGAAAAAGTCGGCGATCTGGCTTCCATCCTCACCAACCTCTCGCCTGGCGATATTTTGTTTATCGATGAGATCCATCGCCTGAACAAAGCGATCGAAGAAGTCCTCTACCCCGCCATGGAGTCTGGCTCGCTCGATATTATCATCGGCAAAGGTCCGTCAGCCCGAACGATACAGCTGGACCTGCCGCCTTTTACCCTGATCGCTGCCACTACGCGCATTGCCCTTTTATCGGCTCCGCTCCGCTCCCGTTTTTCCGGCGGAGTATTCAAATTGGAATTTTATACCAACGAAGAAATCGCCCAGATCATAAATCGCTCCGCCCAACTGCTCGGCGTGGAAATTGACGATGCCGCCAAAGAAGAAATCGCCAAAAGAAGCCGCTTCACTCCCCGCACGGCCAATTACCTATTGAAAAGAAGCCGTGACTTGGCCCAAGTCCGGGAGAGCCGGCTGTCAAAAGAGACGGTAATGGAGGCTTTGAATATGTTGGGGATCGACGAAATGGGCCTAAACGCTACTGACCGAGCCCTGCTGACCGTGATTGAAGACAAGTTCAACGGCGGACCGGTCGGCTTAAACACGCTTGCCGCCGCCCTCTCTGAAGAAATGGCGACGATCGAGGATGTTTACGAACCGTATCTTCTCCAGCTTGGCTTTATCGAACGCACCACCCGCGGCCGAGTGATTACCGAAAAAGCCAAACAACATTTGAAAGTAAAAAACCCGAACAAGCTTTTATAAAATAGATAAAAAAATAATGACCAATGCTCACCCGTGTGATCATTGGTCATTTTGTCTTCCCATCAGTAGACGTCATTCAACCGCGCCCAATTTTCCTTTCCTTTTGGGCGAAGCGCTTCCGAGCCTTGCTTGCAGAGCGGACATTCGTCCGGACTCCACATCGGCATCGGCTTGTCGATCAGGGCGATGATTTTCATGCCGTTCACCTCAGTCAGTCCAGACCGATTCACCAGTGCCGCCACAAAAGGCAGCACAACTCCGCCCGCTTCGGTCACGGCCTGCGCGCAAAGCTTCACGCTTCCCGCAGTGGTGATCACGTCTTCGCAAAGAAGAATGCTCTCGCCGGGAATTATTTTAGTCCTTTTAAAAACCATTTTCGATTTTTCAAAGGAAACAATCTGATCCCCGACTTGCAACTCTGAATCATCAATCATGATACTATTGGCACCCCTTACGACACAGATCTTCACATTTTTTTCAGTGTAGGCACGAAGGACTTGGAGCCAGCCCCACGAAGTGAATTGCAAAGCAAGGTTGTGAGCCAAAGTAATCGCACCCATAGCCGGTCCGACCACCCGAGACAACTCGCAACCTTCGCCTTCATTCAATTTCTTGCCAACAATCTCACAGAGATCGCTGCAGGCTTGATCCAAAACATCAGGATCCTCCATCACCAACTCGCTGTTGAAGAAGCCGCTACTGTGCTTGCCCGAAGTCAGAAGCGCGTGCGGGCGTTTCGAATTACCATCATGAAGCCACAGGGCTCCTTTTTTTTCATAGTAACTGATCCAACCAGCTTGAGTATTGTTCATGACTTTCCTCTCCTTATTTTGAACGAACGAGATACGAATAGGCCGTATCCAACCCATCTGCCACTAGACAGATTATTAAATTTCTGCTTTTCAGATTACTCCTAAATTATTTTCTGTCAATTTATATTGAAAAAAAATAATTTTCTGTTAAGATGACTTTATGAGCGGACATAATAAATGGTCAAAGATAAAAAACAAGAAAGCGGTTAGCGATGCCAAGAAAGGCAAAATCTATACCAAGATGGCTAAAGTGATTGCCGTAGAAGTCAAAAAGGCCAATGGCGACGTGAATGCAGCCAATGTACAGGCGGCAGTAAGGAGAGCTAGAGAGTATAGCGTGCCAAATGAAAACATCGAACGGGCTTTAAAGAAAAATGACAATGCGGCACAAATGGAAGCTATCACTTATGAAGCCTATGGCCCAGGTGGTGTTGCAATCATTATCGATGTTTTAACTGATAATCGCAACAAAGCAGCCGGTGAAGTAAAGCATATCTTGGCTGACAACGGTTCGGCTCTCGCCGCGCCAGGCAGCGCCTCTTGGGCTTTTACCAAGAGTATCGAGGACGGCTGGGTGCCAAACATGACCGTTCCGATTTCCGAAGAGGACGGAACAAAATTGGAAACCATCATCGAGGCTCTGGAAGATAATGATGAAGTACAGGATGTCTATACGAATGCGGAGTAAAATAAGTATATAGTAGATTGTAGATAGTATATAGAAAGAGGAATAAACAGGTCGGCGATCAGATCACCGACCTGTTTCCTTTGTCTTTTCAATCTACTCTTTTTACTATCTACAATCTACTATATACTATCCATATGCGTATTATTGCCATTGATCCAGGCTACGAACGAATGGGAGTGGCCATTATAGAAAAAAGCGGTTCTAAAGAAGAGCTGGTCTTTTCGGAGTGTTTCAAAACCTTGGCTGGCCAGCCTCACGCCGAAAGATTAAGCCTGATTGGCGGTGAGATAAACCGCCTGATAAAAGAATTCAAACCCGAAGTCCTGGCGATCGAGACTTTGTTTTTCAAAACCAACGCCAAAACAGCTATGTCGGTGTCCGAGGCCCGCGGAGTGATATTGTACGAGTCCGCCCGAAACAACCTCCTTGTCAGCGAACACACCCCCCTGCAAATAAAAGTGGCGGTCACGGGTTATGGCAAAAGCGATAAAAGCCAGGTAACAGAAATGGTTAAGAGATTGATAAAAATAAATCAACCAATAAAGTATGATGACGAGTACGATGCGATCGCGGTCGGACTGACTTTTTTTGCATGTTATAGAGCAAGCAGGGGTTGAATAGGTTTTTTGTGCCTTACAGATTGAGGTTTTTAGCAAAAAATCGAGGGGGTGGGGAATTAATTTTGACGCTGCAAAATTAATATCGTGCAAAGGAAAAGCATCGATTAACAGGGGCGACCAGACTTTTCCACACCCCGGACATCCCCTACCCCTTGCAAAGATTTTTAAACCTGCTATTAATGGTAATTATTTTAAACAGTTCTCTTTTGGGGAACCTAAGTTAAATATCAAAAGACATGGCAAAGAAAAAAAGCAAAGCAACCGACGATAAGGACTCCAAGGCCTCAGGGGAAGAGGTTGAGGATGAGCCCGTCGTCAAAGACAGCGATACCTTAGACCCAGCAATCTTTGAAGAAAGTATGCTGGATGACGATGGCTACAGTGAGTATAATGATGTAGATAATTTTTAATAGGTTTTAGTTGTTAATTATTAGGGATTAATT